>Ga0209408_1000913_pt1 | contig 20158 bp, 15 predicted proteins | sample AD_UKC107_MetaG_FD_184422 | JGI IMG/M metagenome (GOLD analysis project Ga0209408, IMG submission 184422) | Active sludge microbial communities of municipal wastewater-treating anaerobic digesters from Hong Kong - AD_UKC107_MetaG (SPAdes)... | ecosystem: Engineered > Bioreactor > Anaerobic >... | reverse complement strand
AACGCTTAATCCTCTGGTGGCTGCTTCGTATGCTACAGAAACTCCTGTAATTCCTCCACCAATTACAATAACATCGAAATGTTGCTGGGTAAGCTTATCGAAAATACGTTCCATTGCAGAAAGTTTTACTTTCTACAAATATCAACTAGTAACTGTAAAAAGCTGTTTAACAAATGTTAAAAAAACTTTTAAAGTTGAAAACTCGATAAATAATTTAGAAACGTGCAGTTAGTTTAATATTTAACCTGCGCGATGTTAGGTAATTTGGAACAGCATAGGTTCCAGCAAGATTTTCTTGGTTTCCAACGGTTTTAACCCAAAGAAATGAGATTGTGTTGTTGAAATCGAAAAGGTTGAAAACTTCGGCGCCAAGCCAAAGGCTTTTTAACCACTTAATGTTGTTAAGCGAGGTTCCGCCTTTTCCTCTGTCATCCTTAAAAACTTTTGTGAATCCGATATCTATTCGTTTGTACGATGGCATACGGTCGAACAAGTCGTACCTTTCCGATTTTGGCATTGCAAAAGGCAATCCGGTTCCGTAGTGACCGCTTAAATGGACCCGAAATGTGGGTTGCCCTGCAAGGTAGTCCTGAAAGAATACTCCTACATTAAAACGCTGATCGGTGGGACGTGGATAGTAACCCGGTTCAACCCTGTTCCCATCGCTATCGATGTAAAAATCGTTCAGAACATCTTCGTACGCACGCATCACCGAGATGCTGGCCCACGATTCGGCGCCCTCAACGAATTCTCCGTTCACTTTCAGGTCGATTCCTTGAGCAAAACCGGTGGCTAAGTTTTCACCAGTGTACTTAATACGCACATTATCAATTTTATATGGAATGATATTGTTGAAATGCTTGTGGTAAACTTCGGCCTGGAACCTAAACGGACGCTTCCACGCAATAAAATGGTACTCGCTTCCCAGAACAAAATGGATTGATTCCTGTGCAAGAATTTCGTCATTTAAGTTGCCATTTGACAATCGGAATTCTTTATAAATAGGCGGTTGGTGGTAGTATCCCCCTGAAATATGAAATGCAACGTTGCGTTTCCAGTCGGGCTTAATAATTGCTGAGGCACGTGGACTTACATTCAGCTGCTGATTATATGTCCAGTAGGTTGACCGAACTCCAGCGGTTAGCGTTAGCGCCCATTTCGTAAAATCGATGGTGAAAGCATCCTGAACGTAACCCGAAAAACGGTTCGATGTAAGTGTATTTGCTGAGCGGAGCCAGTAGTTTAATACTAGTTCCTCGCCGTTATATGGAACTGCGTAGCCCGAGGAGTCGATGAGTTCCCACTCGTTTATTTCATCGCTTATGTTCTCAATCTGGAATCGGAAGCCCCACTTCAGCTTGTTGGCTTCGGTTACGTGCGAACCCAGATGCTCAAACCGGTAGAAGTCGGCGTTTAGGTAGTTTCGGGCATGATTCAGGAATCCGCCAATTCCAACATTTATAAGGCTGTCGCCATAGGTAGTTGAACCTAAATTATTATCCAGCTCGTTAAGCAAGTATTGTCCTAGCACATCGAAGGTTTCGGCCTCACGAGCAACGTAAGTACTGGCGATTACTTTTAACGACAGTTCCTCGGTTGGACGAAAATCGAAGGTTACTGCGCCCTGCGCAGTTTCGAAGCGGTTCACTTCCTGTCCATCGTAGTAAACCTTCAGCTGAAGTGCATTGTTGAAGGTTCCGAAGCGAGTTTCCCTAATTTCAGGAGCAAAAAGGTACTTGTTTGACGAGTAGTTTCCCAGGAAGCTAACGCTAAACCTGTTGCTGAAACGCCAAACCAGGTTGGTTTGAAAATCGACAAACGAAGGTTTGTAGTCGCCCTTTACATCCAAAGTACGAAGGAGGTACTGTGAAGTTTTGTAACGAATTCCTGAAATGTGTGAGAATTTCCCGTTTTTCGAAACACCTTCAACCACACCGCTTGCACCAAGCAAACTGACCTCTGCACGAGCAGAATTTTTAAGAGGTTGACGGTAGCGAATGCTGAGAACCGATGCCATCTTATCGCCAAACTCAGCATTAAATCCACCTGCAGAGAATTCAACCCCCTCAACCATGTCGGAGTTAATGAAGCTAAGGCCTTCCTGTTGCCCAGAACGTATTAGAAACGGGCGGTAAACCTCAATATCGTTAACGTACACAAGGTTCTCGTCGAAGCTACCACCGCGAACCGAGTACTGTGAGCTAAGCTCGTTGGAGGAGGAGACTCCGGGAAGGGATTTTAGCAGCGATTCAAAATTTCCCGATACATCGGGAATAAAATCGATGTCGCGATGGTCAATGCGCTCAATATTGCCAAACCTTCGTTGGTAGGCAAGAACCGAAACCTCTTCTATTTGGCTCTGAGACAGCTGAAGAGTTACGTTTAGCTGCTTACTTTCTCCGGCACTTATTTTAATTGGAACTGAGAGGTTTGAGTAACCAATGCTCGAAAATTCAACGGTTATGGTATCGGACTGAGGAACCATAAGCTTATACTTGCCAAACTCGTTGGCAGCAATCCCAAGGGTTGTTCCCTTAATCACAATGTTTGCGTAGGGTACAGGTTTCCCGTTTTGGTCAGTTATGGTTCCAAAAATTTGCCCCAAACCCTGTCCGAAAGTTTGTTGGTGAACCAATAAGAAAAAAAGAATTAGCTTAAAAACAGTAAAAATACTTTTTGAAATATTATTTTGGAATCGTTTAATCATTGGTTATACTAAACAAAAAGTGAACTATTCAAAAAACTACAAACCTAATAGAAAATTGTCCAACAAAATTACATTTCCTTAAAATATTAAAAAATGTAGGGTATAATTGGGGCTGTTTTTTAGGATTACACTAACTTTGTTTCCGAAAAAAAGTTAAGAAATGAATATTAACTAAAACCATATATAACGATGAAAAGGAATCAGTTACTAATAGTTGTGCTAATTGTAGGAGTTTTATTGTTGATAATCTTCAGTAGCAGAATGTTCTACATTATTCAACCCGGGGAAAGAGCCGTTATTTTTAGACCCTTTACCTCTGGTTTGGATAAGGAGAATATTTACCAGCCTGGATTTCATGTAGTTGCCCCATGGAATGACTTTCATGTGTACGACGTAAAGGAGCTTAAGGCAGAGGAAACTATGGATGTGCTAGATAAGAATGGTCTTAAAGTAATAATCGATATCTCGGTTCGATTTAACCCAATTTATCAAAATATTGGTTCATTACATGAAATTTTTGGGAAAAACTATATTAATCAATTGGTTATTCCAGAGGTACGCTCTTCGGTTCGCCAGGTAGCCGGAAGGTATACCGCTGAAGAAATTTATTCAACCAAACGTAGCGAGGTGGAGCAAACAATAATTACCGAAACTGCTAAAATTTTGAATAAGAATTACATTGACATGAGAGCCTTGCTCATCAGAAGCATCAGCTTACCACAGCAAATACAGCAGGCTATTGAGAATAAGCTAACTCAGGAGCAGGAAGCGCTTGCGTACCAATTTAAGCTCGACCGCGAAAAAAGTGAAGCTGAACGAAGAAGAATTGCAGCCGAAGGTGAAGCTCGTGCAAACCAAATTATTAATAGTAGTTTAACCACCAACTTGCTAAAGATGCGGGGCATTGAAGCAACAACTGAACTTGCTAAGTCACCCAACACAAAGGTGGTTGTTGTGGGAAGCGGAAAGGATGGACTACCTTTAATTTTAGGTAGTAACTAAACTTTTGTTGGAATTCGACTAGTTGAGTAGAGCTTTTGTTGTTTTACTAGAAATTGAATAACGATGATTCAGAGAATTCAAACAGTTTTTTTACTAATTGCAGCAATTCTGCTATCGTTCTTAGTTTTTTTCCCGATAGCAGAAATGGTTGGTGAGTTTGATACTATTGTATACGAGATAGGATTTAAAGGTTTTATAGTACAAAAAACGGGGGAGAGGGCTGCCTTTAGCACGCTCCCTCTTTCAATACTTATATCATTATGCTTGCTTGTTACGGTAGTTTCAATATTCCTATTCAAGCGTAGGATACTTCAGATTAGGCTCTCAACATTCAATGTGATTCTACTTGTTGGATTGCAGGGGCTTATGTTTTACTACATTAAAATGGCTCAGAAGGCAATAACTGCCGACTTCTCTTTTACCCTCTTTTTCGTGTTCCCCACTGTATCGGCAATACTTGTTTTTCTTGCCCTTCGGGCAATAGCACGCGATGAAGCGCTGGTTAGAAGTTTAGACCGGCTCAGGTAAAAAAGACGATGTGGTAAAAAAGAGGGTGTCTCAAAAGTTCATTGTGTGACTCTGTGAAGGACACTGAGAAACTCTGTGAAATTTATAATTTAATGTATCACAATGTATCACAGGGGAATCACAGAGTACCACAGAGAAGTAAATCTAATCCTTTTTAACTTTTGAGACAGCCTCTTTTTTATTAATAATGGTTAAAGGTAAACCATATGCTCCTGGTCGGTAATCTTTTCGCAGTAGTGGCATTTTAGCGAAACATTCTTCTTGTCAATTACCTGAAACTTGGTTTTAACTGCTTCAACGTTTGTTATACATTTTGGGTTAACGCATTTCACAATTCCTGTTATGCTATCGGGAACCTCAACAACTTGTTTCTCAACAACCGCATAGTTTTTAATAATGTTGAGTTTAGCTAGGGGGGCTGCAAGAGCAATACGATTAATCTCCTCGCGTTCGAAGAATTTATCGGCAATTTTTATAATTGCTTTCTTTCCAAAGCGATGGCTTTCCATGTTTGTTCCAAATGTAATAAGGTTGTCGAACTTGTCGAGCCCAAGGATGGAAATTACCTTGAAAAGGTTCTGTGCTGGTATATGGTCAATTACTGTACCATTCTCAATTGCGCTAACGCTCAGCTGTTTTTTTTCTACCATGGTTATATTTTTAAATAATTATTTTAATCCTAGAATTATTGCCATAATGGCCATACGGGTGTAAACTCCGTTCATTGCCTGTGGAAAGTAGTAGGCTTTTGGGTTCTCGTCAACATCGGTATGAATTTCGTTTACTCTGGGTAGGGGATGAAGAACGCGCATGTTGGGTTTTGTATTTGCCAACATTTTGTTGCGAAGCACGTACACGTTTTTTACTTTTTCGTACTCTAGCGGATCGGAAAAGCGTTCCCTTTGAACTCGGGTCATGTAAATGATATCAGCCTGTTCAAGGTTCTCGTTCAAATCTGTTTGTTCAGTGTACTTCAAACCGAGTTCGTTTAGGTACATCTTATACTCGTTTGGCATTTGCAGCTCTTTTGGTGCAACAAAAGTGAATGATGCGCCAAAACGGCTCATGGCCATAAGCAGCGAGTGAACCGTTCGTCCGTACTTTAAATCGCCAACAAGGAAAATATTCAGATTTTGCAGAGTTCCCTGTGTCTTTCGGATTGAGTAAAGGTCGAGCAGTGTCTGGGTTGGATGCTGGTTTGCACCATCGCCAGCGTTTATAATTGGAACTGGCGATACTTCGCTTGCGTAACGTGCGCTCCCCTCAATTGGGTGGCGCATGACGATAAGGTCGGAGTAGTTTGCTACAGTAAGGATTGTGTCCTTCAAACTTTCTCCCTTCGATACGGATGTGTTTGCGGCTTCCGAGAACCCGATAATTTTTCCGCCAAGGCGATTTACTGCGCTTTCGAAGCTAAGGCGAGTTCGGGTTGAGGGCTCAAAGAACAACGTGGCTACAACGTTTTTGTTCATAATGTTTTGAACTGGGTTCTTTTCGAACTCCTCGGCCAAGTCGAGGATTTTAATTATCTCCTCCTTGCTAAGCTCGTTAATTGCTACCAAACTTTTGTTTTTCATGCTTTTTGATTTAGGTATAGTTGTTAAAATTTTTTCAAAAAAAAGCCTCGTAAAAAACGAGGCTAATAGTGCTATTCAGTTCGAATAAAGTCTGCTATGGCAGAGTCAATTTTTTCAATTTTATCCATTACCATTTCGGTTTTTGCCTGCCTAACCGAGAGGGTAATTGAGCAGTTGGTATCGAAGTACTGTTCTACAATTCCCAAATCCTCATCCTTCACCAGCTTCATCACATCGTTCATGGCAGGGTACGCAAAGTTTACTTTGTAAATGTCGTTTACCGTTTTTGTAATAATTTCTGCGCTATCGAGTGCCTCCGATGCTGCTGTTTTGTAGGCATTTATCAATCCTGAAACTCCCAGCTTTGTTCCACCAAAGTAACGGATTACCACTACCAGTATGTTAGTTAAATTTCGGCTAACAATCTGCCCGTGAATTGGTTTTCCTGCAGTGCTCGATGGTTCTCCATCATCGTTGGCTCTCCAGTTTTCACCATTAAAACCAAGAACGTAACCATAACAATGGTGGCGTGCATCATGGTACTCTTTACGTAAATTTCCAAGAATATCCTTCACTTCCTCCTCTGCAGTTGCAGGAAATGCCAGGGCAATAAATTTACTTCCCTTCTCCTTGTAAAGGCCTTCCGATTTTGATTTTATTGTGTTATATGTATCAGAATCAATCATCGTTTCTAGCTTATTGCCAATATTATTATTGCTACACCTGAAAGAGCAATTCCTACCCAGTTCAATGCTTTTGGCCGTTCCTTGAAGAACGTGAACCCAATCAGCACGCTAAGCGTAACAATTCCTATGTTATTTATTCCAAAAACTACTGAGCCCATTGCCTGCTCTCCGGTTGAAACATCAACATGGTTAAGCGCAAGAATTAGGAAGTACATCGAACCAAAGTTGAAAAGCCCCAGTAAAACCCCTAAAATCCACGATTTAATTTTTGATAAATTTTTTGCAGCATTGTGGTTGAATGGTAGAATAAGAATGCCAATAACTAGTGAAACCGTGAAAGTTAACGAGGAGAATGTAGGGGTTAGCTCGTTGGTGATGTAAGTTGCTTGAGCAAATTTTACAAACGAGTCAACTATTCCCATCCCAATAAACAGGAATGCAGGAAGAAGAATCTTTTTTATATCTATCTGCTTATTATTCTTTTGGTATACAGTTAAGAGAACCGAAAGAACCGCTAGCAGAATTCCGATGGTTTTTAGTAAAGTTAGCGAATCGTTCGCATCGTAGTATATTGAGAAAGCAATTGGGGCAACCACCGACATTTTAACGGCAACGGTTGTAACGGCAACTCCGGCTTTTTGCGTACTTTTCCCAATTACGTAAAACATTACAATAAACATAACTCCAATTAGGAGTGCAATGGGAAACCACTTTTGGGTAAATACAGAAGCTGTGAAAGGATTGCTGCTACTCAAAAAAAAACCTGCAAGGCAGGCTGTGAGGTAATTAACTATAATTGCACTGAAAGTATGAACTTTATATCGACTTAGTAGTTTGAAAACCACAAGGATTAGGGCAGAGGAAAGGATGCTTAGCGCTAGAAAAATCATTCCTAAAAGTTTGAGCAAAATTATAGCTTTTTAATTTCTAGAGCAACTTTTAGTATTCCCCTTTTTTCGAAGCTTGTTAAAAAGTTATCAACAGGTGATTGTAATATGTGATTTAACACCCTCTGTGATACACAAAAATAAATGTGAACAACATTTCGATGATGGAACAACTAAAAAAACTACTTTTGTAACAGAATATAACTGTCTTATGATAAGAATATTTCATAAAATATTATTTTCACGTATTTATGTGGCTGCAGGGCTATTTTTTCTGCTTGCAGTAAACGAAACATTCCCTCAGGAAAAAACACGATTTGAACCATACGATCCGGTTCGTGTAAAATATAAGTTAACCCTTGCCTTGAATAACGCTATAACTGAACCTGAAGCTTCCTTATCGGTTATAAACAAAGCAATTATTGAAATTGAGAAAGCAAGGGACTGGAAAATGCTTTTTGAAGCAGAAACAGTTAAAGCAAACTATTATATAGCAAATCAGCAGTTCGATGAAGCCCTTATCGCAGCGAACCACGCATACCTGATTGCTGTTGAAACGAAATCTGATGTTAACAGGCTGAATGCTTACTGTTTACTCTCTCAAATTCATCTCGATAAAAATATTAGAGAGGAAATGCTAGAATATTTGTACAAGGGTTTAACCCTGAGTAAGCAACTGTTTGACACGACAAGCATTTCTTTTTTTCTTGTTACGATTCCTGATGTTGAGGTTGAGTTGGGAAATGTTAGCCGTGCAATGGAATATTCGCTTCAGGCAATCGATTTTTTTCAAAGTTTCAATGATTCGGTAAACATTGCAAAATCGCATGTATCGCTTGGAGTTATTCATAGTAATTTGGGTAATTTCCCTTCAGCAAAGAAGAATTTTTTTACAGCTCTTGAAATTTTTAGAAGTTTAAACGATTCATTATCAATTGGAAGAACCCTAGTAACGTTATCTGGAGTTTATATTAACGAGTATGATTTGATTGAAGCAGAAAGGTACTGTTTACTAGCTTTGAGAACACTCGAAAATACTGATATTAAGGAATTTTTTAACGCTAAATCTTTGCTTGCTGAAATAATGATGAGTAAAAGGAATTTCATACAGGCAGAACAATTAATAGTTGAGGTAGAAAGGTTTCAAAACCAAGTTGGCGATATAAGAGGATTACCTTTGACCTTAATTCGCAAAGGAGAGCTTTTTTTACACAATAATCACATTCAAAAATCAATAGAAGCCTTTAATTCCGCCTTATCTCATGCAGTACTATCGGGTTCAACCAAGCAAATGCAGCAAGCATACCTTGGTTTATCGAAAGCTCATGCAAGGTTATTTGATTATTCAAGCGCATTCAAAAATTTGAATCAATATGTACAATTAACAGATAGTTTATATAACCTTAAGAAAGTTAGCGAAGCAGCAAAACTTGAGCAAAAGGTTGAACAAGAAAAACAAGAAAAACTGATTGAGAAAAAAGAGTTAGAGCTAGAACGCAATAAAGTATTTATTTCAAAGCAAAGGAACAACCAGGTTCTGCTTCTATTAATACTTGCACTTTCCATAGCCATTATTATTTTTTCGTATCGTGAGTATAGGCATAAGAAGGAGGCAAATAAATTGCTCTCTGTACAAAAGGACATACTAGAAAAGAAAAAAAGATTTGCTGAAAAGCAAACCCGCGATTTTACCGATAGCTTAAACTATGCAAAGCGAATACAGCAGGCAATACTTAGGGCTTCGCTTAAGTTCAAGGAGTTTTTTAGCGAATCATTTCTTCTTTTTCTTCCCCGTGAAATTGTTAGTGGCGATTTTTACTGGTTTAAGGAAAAGAATGGACGATTACTCTTTGCGGTTGCCGATTGTACAGGGCATGGTGTTCCTGGCGCATTTATGAGTATTATTGGAACCTACGGCCTAAACAGAATTGTGTCGGAATTAAACATTTCTAATCCGGGAGATGTACTAAATAAAGTGAATGAGTTCTTTGGAGACAGTCTCGAGCAGCGTGAAGGTGCTGAAATATTTGATGGAATGGATATCGCTTTTTGTAACTATAATCCAGTAAATAAAGAACTTAGTTATTCTGGTGCAAACATCCCAATTTTTATTTCACGTAGAATTGGGTTACCCCCGGCAGCAAGCAACATTGCAACAAAAAATCAAAGCCATATTCTATACCAAATTCGTCCAAATAAGCAACCTGTTGGCTCATACTTTGAAGAAGTTAGTTTTATTACTCATAGCATTAAGCTGCTAGAAGGTGATATCGTGTATATTTTTTCTGATGGGTTTGCCGATCAATTTGGTGGTCCTGATGGAAAAAAATTCCGGATTACTGAGTTACGAAAGCTCATTTGTAATCTTGCCGATACTCCACTTGACAAACAGAAAAAAGTTTTAGAACGAACGTTTAACGATTGGAAAGGCAAAAAATCTCAGGTTGATGATGTTAGTATTATAGGCATGAAAGTTTGACGATTACAGAAAAAACTTCATATATTTTGTTGTAACAAAAAAAAGTGTACTTTTGCCAAAGTATTGAAATTACATCCCTTACAAAAGGTTTGTTTATAAAGAAGAGCGGAGAGAACAGGCTCGCTGATGCTCTAGCAACCTTCGCAGCTGGCGAAAAAGGTGCTAAAACCTGCCCGAAAGGGAATTATAAATTAAAAACCAGTTTATGAAAACAAAAAACGTTTTCCATTTCACTTTCTTTTTTGCCAAAGCAGGCGTAGTGTTGTCGTTTATCCAACACCGATTTTCATTTCTCTGTAGCAGCCAAAATGGGTCGGCATGTTCCATGCGCGGCCAGCGCAGCTGGTAATTTTTAGCCCCTGAATAGGATGGGTTTACTCTTTGCAGTCCAAGGGATTGCTGGGGGCAATATACTTTTACATTTTTCATTTATTGTTTTACATTTTACATTTTGATAATAAAAATGAATAATCAACCATATAGCTACGAAACTCTTCAAATACACGCAGGCTATGAACCCGATCCGGTTTCGTTGTCGCAAGCTGTGCCGCTTTACCTTACAACTGCTTACCGATTTAAGGATAGCAAACATGCACAGCAACTTTTTGCTCTGGAGGAGCAAGGAAACATCTACAGCCGGATAACAAATCCAACAACCGAAATTCTTGAAAAAAGAATCACTGCGCTTGAAGGAGGAATCGATTCGCTAGTTGTTTCATCGGGACATGCTGCTCAGCTAATTGCAATTACAACAATTCTTTCAGCAGGCGATTCGCTGGTTGCTTCGCCATACCTTTACGGTGGAACATTCAATCAGCTGAAAGTTTACCTGAAAAATCTTGGAATCAATTCTCGTTTTGCGAAAAGTAATAGCAGCGAAGATATTGAGGCAGAAATTGATTCTACAACAAAAGCAATTTATGTTGAAACAATTGGAAATCCCGGTTTTTCAGTTCCTGATTTTAATGAAATAAACAAGTTGTCAGGAAAGTATGGAATTCCCTTAATTGTTGATAATACGTTTGCGGCAGCGGGATTTCTTTGTCGCCCAGTTGAGTTCGGCGCTCACATTGTGGTTCAATCGGCCACAAAGTGGATAAACGGGCATGGAACTGTTCTTGGTGGAGTTGTTACCGATTCAGGTAACTTTGACTGGAATAATGGAAAATTTTCCTTGCTTTCCGAGGCATCTGCCGGATATCATGGACTAAAATATACCGAGAAATTCGGTAATGCTGCATTCATTGCGCGTGCTCGTTGCGAAGGTCTTCGCGATTTGGGCCCATGCATTAGTCCGTTTAATTCTTTTTTGATGCTTCACGGATTGGAAACTCTTTCGTTGCGGGTTGAGCGTCAATGTGAAAATGCGTTGAAACTTGCACATTGGTTAAAAACTCATCCTAAAGTTAAGTTTGTGAACTATTTAGGTTTAGAAGAGCATTTTTCTCATAGTTTAGCCAAAAAGTATTTTAAAAATGGTTTTGGAAGCGTGCTGACTTTTGAAATTGATGGTGATCAAAATAAAACTTCTAGAGTTGTTGACAGTCTAAAGTTGGTGAACCACGTTGCCAATGTTGGCGATTCGCGAACGCTTATAATCCAACCGGCAAACACAACGCATCAGCAGCTCAGCAAGGATGAACAGAAAAAAGCCGGCGTAACACCCAGCTTGCTGAGAGTTTCGGTTGGATTAGAGCACGTTGATGATATTATTGGGGATTTTGAGAACGCACTAAAGGAAATTTAATAGAAATTGAAATTTTGAAATGATCGGAAAAACCTACACTCACAAAGGAGAATTTAAACTAGAATCTGGTGAAATTCTTACAGATATTGAGATTTGCTACCATATTTCTGAGGAAATCATTAATAAACAGAAACCTGTAATTTGGATTTGCCACGCCTTAACTGCCAACTCCGACGCAGAGGATTGGTGGCCGGGAATGGTTGGCAAGGGAAAACTTTTCGATCCGGAAAAATACAATCTTGTTTGCGCAAATATTCTTGGAAGTTGTTACGGAACAACCGGAGCACTTAGCATAAATCCGAATACAGGGAAACAATGGTTAAACAATTTTCCATTGATCACAGTTCGCGATTGGGCAAATGCTCACGAAATTTTACGTGAACATCTGGGAATTGATAAAATTTTCCTTGTTACCGGCGGATCAATCGGAGGATTTCAAAGTATGGAGTGGGCAATCATGTATCCTGAAAGATTTGAAAATATGATGCTGATTGCAACAACTTACATGCAAACAGCTTGGGCAATTGCAATCAACGAAACTGAGCGAATGTCCATAGAAGCCGACTCAACCTTTTTTAATGGCGATCCGAACGGAGGGAAAGCCGGATTGGCTGCTGCACGTGGACTTGGACTTTTAAGTTACCGAGGTTACGAAGCGTACAACTTAACTCAATCGGAAAGTGACAACGAGAAAGTTTCGGATTTTCGTGCTTCCAGTTACCAGCGATATCAGGGGAAAAAGTTGATTGACAGGTTTAATGCACATTGTTACCACTCAATTACCCGAAGTCAGGATACGCATAATGTGGCCCGCGGTCGCGGAAGTTTTGCGGATGCACTTTCCAAAGTAAAAGCAAAAACGCTCTGCATTGGAATTACAACTGATATTCTATTTCCTCCGCAGGAGCAAAAAATGCTGGCTGATCTGATTCCAGGAGCAATCTACGCTGAGATTGACTCAGCATTTGGCCACGATGGATTTCTGATCGAAAATGAAAAGTTAAGTGAGATTATTAACGAATTTCTATTTCACACAAAGTGAAACGCACAAACGCACAAACAAACAAAATGAAAACACAAGATACCAAACAAACAATTGGACTTTTTGGATTTGGAGTGGTAGGCGAAGGCCTTTACCACGTTCTACAAAAGAGTCCGGCAACAAAAGCCCAAATAAAAACCATTTGCATTAAGGAACCCCAAAAGGAGCGTTCCCTTGCAAGAGAAATTTTCTGTACTGATTCACAAAAAATTATCAACGATCCTGAAATCAACCTGGTTGTTGAACTAATCAGCGATGCTGATGAAGCCTATAATATCGTGAAGTCCGCTTTGCTTTCAGGAAAAAGCGTTGTATCGGGAAATAAAAAAATGCTTGCAACGCATTTGGATGAGTTGATTGAAATTCAGCATCAAACCGGAAGCGCACTGCTCTACGATGCTTCTGCCTGCGGCAGTATTCCTGTTATTCGAAATCTTGAGGAGTATTACGATAACGATCTACTCCTCTCAATCACAGGAATTCTTAATGGATCATCGAACTACATCCTTTCAAAAATTTTCAATGAGAATAGTTCGTATCAGGAAGCGCTGCGAAAAGCTCAGGAACTTGGCTATGCCGAGGCTGATCCAACATTAGATGTAAGCGGACTGGATTCCCTTAGCAAGCTGATAATTCTGGCTGCGCATGGTTTTGGAACCATTGTTAATCCTGATCAGGTTTTTGTTGTGGGAATCAATAAACTCAACAGTTTTGATATCCGTTTTGCACGTGAGAAAGGGTTGAAGATTAAACTTATTGCGCAGGCAACCAAGATTAACGGAAATTCGTTTAACTTGTTGGTGATGCCTAAGCTGGTAAAACCCGATGATTATATTTATAACGTTGAGGACGAGTACAATGGAGTAATAATTCGTGGAGAATTCTACGAAAAACAGTTTATGTTTGGAAAAGGAGCGGGCGGATTTCCAACCGGAAGCGCAGTTTTATCGGATATTACTGCTCGCATGCATGGTTACAGGTACGAGTACAAAAAACGTAAGTACTTTGAAACGCCAAACTTTTCGAACGATGTAAATATTAAGATTTATCTGCGATATAAGGATATAATCGATTTTGGACATTTCGATTTTGAGAGTATCGATGAAAAGTACAGCGGGCGTGATTTCAACTACGTTACGGGAACTATCAACCTGAAAAATCTGCATAAAATTCAGAAATTGATAGGAAAACTGGATGTATTCCTTGCGTTTTTGGAAACACCGGAAGGAATCTGAGGAATATCGATTAGAGATTAACGATTTGTGATTTGTGATTTGTGATTTTTTCTCCACTATAACTTCTAAAATCTTAAATCGTTAATCCTCATTCTTAAATCAAAGAGCGATGTCAACAAAAGAAATATTAAATAAAATAATCACCCAGCGTATCCTTGTCCTCGATGGGGCAATGGGTACGCAGCTGCAAAAATTTATACTGACCGAGGAGGATTTTCGGGGAAGCAGGTTTGCTGAACACCCATCGCTGTTAAAGGGAAATAACGATATTTTGGTGTTAACTCGTCCCGATGTGGTGGAGCAGATTCATCGCTCGTATTTGGAGGCTGGGGCTGATATTGTTGAAACAAATACTTTTAACGCAAACAGAATTTCGCAGAGCGATTACGGAACTGAAAATCTTGTTCGTGAAATAAATCGTGAAGCAGCCCGAATTGCCAGAAAGGCTTGTGATGAATTCACAAAAATAAATCCTGATAAACCACGATTTGTGGCCGGATCCATTGGACCTACGAACCGAACTGCATCCATGTCCCCCGATGTGAATAATCCTGCATTCCGTGCAGTGACTTTTGATATGTTAGTAAATTCGTACAAAGAGCAGGTTTATGGTTTGGTTGAAGGCGGCGCGGATTTACTTCTGGTCGAAACAATTTTCGATACGCTAAATGCTAAGGCTGCGCTATTTGCCATTGGCAAAATTCTGGAAGAAAAAAATCTGGATATTCCAGTAATGGTTTCTGGAACTATAACCGATGCCAGCGGTCGGACGCTTTCAGGTCAAACGCTTCGGGCATTCGTTGAATCGGTTAGCCATTTTCCACTTTTCAGCATCGGTCTAAATTGCGCTCTTGGTGCAGAGCAATTGATTCCGTATATTGAAGAACTTTCAGAAAATACTGAGTTTTTTGTTAGTGCACATCCAAATGCAGGTTTACCAAACGAGCTGGGAGGTTACGATCAATCGGCTCGGGAAATGGCGAATCTTGTGGAGCAAATGCTGAAAAACCGTTGGCTGAATATTGTTGGTGGATGTTGCGGAACATCGCCCGAACATGTTAGGCAAATTGCTAAAGTTGCAAATCGTTATTCGCCAAGAATAATTCCTGAAATTCCAAAATATACAAGGTTAAGCGGTTTAGAGTTGCTGGAGATTCGTCCCAATACAAATTTTGTGAATATTGGCGAACGAACAAATGTTGCCGGTTCAAAAAAATTTGCCCGCCTAATTGCCGAAGGCAAGTATGATGAAGCTGTTTCGGTTGCCCGCGAGCAGGTTGAGGGCGGCGCACAAGTCATCGATATTTGCATGGATGATGCGCTTATCGATGGTAAAAAGGCAATGGTAACTTTTCTGAATTTGCTTGCAGCAGAACCGGAAATTTGTCGAGTTCCGTTTATGATTGATTCGTCGCGCTTTAGCATTATTGAAGCCGGACTAAAATGTATTCAGGGAAAAAGCATAGTGAACTCAATAAGTTTGAAGGAGGGTGAAACGAAGTTTATTGAGCATGCCAAAATCATAAAAAGTTATGGAGCAGCAATGGTGGTTATGCTTTTCGATGAGAATGGTCAGGCTGCTTCAACACAGCGCAGAATTGAGATTGCAGAACGTAGCTATAGTATTTTGGTGAACAAAGTTGGCGTAAATCCTTGCGATATAATTATCGATCCGAATGTAATGGCAATTGGAACCGGAATGAGGGAACATGCTGATTTAGCAGTAAGTTTCAATGAAACAACACGGTGGATAAAGCAGAATCTTCCTTTTGCCAAAGTTAGCGGAGGAGTAAGCAATTTATCGTTTGCCTTCAGAGGAAACGATAGGGTTCGCGAGGCAATCCATTCGGTTTTTCTTTTCCATGCAGTAAATGCAGGAATGGATATGGGAATTGTAAATCCGTCGCAATTGCAGGTTTATACTGAAATAGAACCTGATTTGCTTAAGTTAACCGAAGATTTGGTTCTTAACCGACGAAAAGAAGCAACCGAAAGGTTGCTGATGTACGCGCAGGAATCTCATGATGAGAAGGAAGAAGTCTCAAAAAAACTTGAGTGGAGAAATCAATCGGTAAGCAAAAGGTTGGAGCATGCGTTGGTAAAGGGAATAACCGAGTTTATTGATTTGGATGTTGCAGAAGCGCTCGACTTCTATAAATCGGCGCTAAAAGTTATAGAGGAACCGCTGATGGACGGGATGAAGGTTGTTGGAGAACTTTTTGGAACGGGCCGCATGTTTCTTCCACAGGTTGTAAAAAGCGCCAGAGTGATGAAGCAGGCAGTTGCAATTCTTGAACCGCATATCGAGAGTGAGAAAAAATCAGTTTTGCGTGGGAAAATTTTGCTGGCAACAGTAAAAGGCGATGTTCATGATATCGGGAAAAATATTGTTGGAGTTGTTCTGGCCTGCAATGGCTTCGAAATTATCGATCTTGGAGTGATGGTTCCTGCCGAGAAAATTATTGAAACCGCAATTAATCAACAAGTTGATATTGTTGGTTTAAGCGGATTAATTACTCCATCGCTGGACGAAATGTGTCACGTAGCAGCAGAAATGGAACGGAAAGGGCTTAAAATTCCGCTGTTAATTGGTGGAGCCACAACATCGAAACTTCACACTGCGCTTAAAATTTTACCAAACTATTCTGGTGGAGTAATACACATTAAGGATGCGTCGCAGGCAAGTTCGGTTGCTACTGAATTGTTGACTCCCGAAAAGAAATTGCAGCTGATAAGTAGGATAGATGCAGATTACGAAAAAGTTATTAAGAATTATAAAGATGCAAATCCTACTAAAATAAGTTTAAGTGATGCCAGAAAAAATCATTTAAAAATTAATTGGGAGAAGTACGTTCCGCCAAAACCTAAAGAATCTGGAGTATTTATTTTCAACGAATATCCGATTGAAGAATTGAGGAAATACATCGACTGGACTTACTTTTTCCATGCTTGGGAGATGAAAGGAAAGTATCCGCAGATTTTGAGTGATTCAATAAAAGGGAAGGAAGCGCTTAAACTTTACAACGATGCCTACAATCTGCTCGATTGGATAGTTAAAGACAAAAATCTTACAGCAAATGGGGTTGTGGCAATTCTTCCGGCTGCTTCGCAGGATGATGATATCCTTGTTTTTGAGGATGAATCCAGAACCAAAATTGCTGCAAAATTTCCGCAGTTTCGGAATCAGGAAATAAAAGCAGCTGGAGAACCAAACCTTTGCTTATCTGATTTTATTGCGCCTGTTGGTTCAAATATTGATGACTGGGTTGGAATCTTTGCTGTTACAGCAGGAATTGGCGTAGATAAGTTGGCAAAAGATTTTTCAGAAAAGGGTGACGATTACAGCGCAATTCTTTGCAAAGTTTTAGCCGATAGGCTAGCCGAGGCTTTTGCCGAAGTTATGCACGAAAAAGTTCGTTGCGAAATTTGGGGTTACGCCCAAAGCGAAAACATTGAGGTTGAAGAGTTCCTGAAGGAGAACTACGTTGGAATTCGCCCTGCACCGGGTTATCCATCTTGTCCCGATCATAGGCAAAAAGCAGAAATTTTTAGGTTGCTTGATGCTAAAAATAATGCAGGAATTGAGTTAACAGAAAGTTTGATGATGTTACCTGCTGCATCGGTTTCGGGATACTATTTTTCTCATCCTGAATCAAAATATTTTAATGTTGGAAAAATTGATAGTGAACAAATTGAAAACTATTCGAAGCGGATGGGAAGTAGCATTGAGGAAACAAAACGATTTATACCGAATAATATATAGAATCATAACCACAATAGGCACAGTAGTAACAATAGGTTAATGTGTCTTTTGTGCCTAGTGTGGTAAAAATTAATAAAAATGACAATACCTGAACATCTCAATAATTTAAAAGGCTCGCGCCTTTCTTTCGAACTTTTACCGCCAGTAAAAGGTAGCAGTATCAATACAATTTTTTCTACGCTCGACCAGCTAATGGAATTCAATCCGCCGTACATAAACATTACGTACCATCGTGAGGAACTTACTTACATCAATGTTAACGGACGAAAAACTCCGGCAGTTGTCAGGAAACGTCCCGGCACGGTTGGAATTGCTGCCGCAATAATTGGAAAGTATAAAGTTGATGTGGTTCCGCATATTATTTGCGGCGGATTTTCGCAGCGCGAAACCGAGGAAGCACTGATTGATTTGGATTTTTTGGGAATCAGAAATCTTCTGGTTCTCCGGGGCGATGGCGATAAAATTACGGGAAAGTTCGAGCCACATCCCGAGGGACATAATCATGCAGACGATTTGCTGAAGCAAATTATGCAAATGAATAAGGGCGAGTACATGGAGAAGTATGTTGAAAATCCCATTCCAACACATTTTTCGGTTGGAGTTGCCGGTTATCCCGAGAAACATCAGGAATCGCCAAATTTTGACGCTGATATTTTCCATCTGAAGCAGAAGGTTGATGTCGGAGCAGAATACATTGTAACTCAGATGTTTTTTGATAATAAAGTTTACTTCGATTTTGTTGATCGGTGCAGAAAAGCAGGAATCACCGTTCCGATAATTCCGGGATTAAAACCCGTTGCAGTTAAGGATCATCAGAGTATTCTACCCAAAATGTTTGGGGTAACAATTCCTACCGAACTTTCGAAAGCAATTTCGAAGTGTAGCACAAACCGCGATGTTTGGAAACTTGGAGTAGAATGGAGTATTGCACAAGCAAAGGAACTACTTGCTAACGGCGCACCTATAATTCATCTTTACACAATGGGACGCGCAGAAAATATTGTTGAAATTGCAAAAGAATTATAGAATTTATACGGAAAATTCCCCCTTTTTACTAGTCCGACCGCTTCAAGCGGTCAGGCGGGTAGAAATAATAAAAAAGTATATATTTGTTGCTAGTAAAATATTCAATATTTTATAAGTTTTATTTATAAAAGCCACATTATGAAAAAGATATTATTATTTTTTGCTTTATTTTTACTCAGTTTTCATGTTTTTTCACAGGATTCTGAACCTAAAAGAGAGATATTCTATTGGCTAGGAGTTGGTGCAAATTATTCAACGATGTTATTTGAGGAAGATAGATATATTTCAGATGTCTCATCAAGAGTAGGTGTTAATTTCGGATCAACAATTCGTGTCCATTTTCTAAATACTCCATTTGAATTAGATTTTGGAGTTTTATATAGCAGGAAAGGTGCTGTTACTGATGAAAAGCAAGTTTTGGTAGATGGTTACTCTGATTATTTTGATTATTCAAAAAGAATAACTACAAATTATCTCGATTTCCCTATTCTGGCAAATATCTCAACAAATTCCACAAAAAAAGCTCAACTGTATTGTGGAGCAGGATTTCAAATTTCGTGGGGTCTTAAAGGGAAAATATATGAAGTTTGGAAAAATAACGATACAAAAATAGAAGAAACTACAAATTTAATTTTTGATGATACTCCAGAAGCAAATCTTCATAAAGCAGATATTTCTTATAAATTTCAAGTTGGTTTAAGGAAAAAAAGCAATTATGATATTTGTGCAAGCTATACTAAAAGTCTAGTCAATATCGACCCTAATGCAAAATCAATTAAAAATTCATACTATTCATTATCTTTTCTGATTTATTTATCGAAAAAATATTCAGGCAGATAGTATTAGCTTTAAATAGTAATAACATATTTACTTTTTATATATCTTTGGCTATTTCCCAACAAATTACTACTTTCACGGGCTCTATTTAAAAATTATTTAGGAGTAAAATTGCTGATTTTGTATGCAATATAGTTGGGTTACAAAGGCGTTGGTTCAAAAATTCATTTCGTTCCTTCCCTTAAAACATAACATAAATTTCTTCTTTCAAAAGCATGTTACGCATGGTGTTGAATTGACGGATGAATATTTCACCGACAGGCTAATTCATGCTCGAAATCATTTAAAATACTACACCGAGTTAACAGGCTCCGAAATTCCTTCAAAAACGCTTGAGCTTGGAACAGGTTGGTATCCGGTAATTCCAATTTATTTCTTCCTAAAAGGCGTAAATAGAATTTATACCGTTGATATTGCCGACCACATAAAAAGAGATTACACAAAGTTAACCATCAAAAGGTTCTTAAGCGAAATTGAAGCAGGAAGATTGAGCGTTGAAAATGAGCAATTAGTTCAAGAGCGAATAGAACAGCTTAAATCAATTTTAAAGTCGGAAAGCATCCCTGAGCAGCAGCTACTTTATAATTTGGGTATTATTGTTAAAATTCGTGATGCCCGCGATAGCGCATTTGGTGTAGAGGT
>Ga0209408_1000908_pt1 | contig 20251 bp, 17 predicted proteins | sample AD_UKC107_MetaG_FD_184422 | JGI IMG/M metagenome (GOLD analysis project Ga0209408, IMG submission 184422) | Active sludge microbial communities of municipal wastewater-treating anaerobic digesters from Hong Kong - AD_UKC107_MetaG (SPAdes)... | ecosystem: Engineered > Bioreactor > Anaerobic >... | reverse complement strand
TGGCTTTGTCTGGATCCCCATTATTCCAAGATTTCCAAATTCAAATCGAAAAACTTTTCAAAACGATAATATCCCTGCTATGTATGCATATATTTCATTTTCCAGTCACAACGTTTGGACACTACTGGGACAGTCCCTATTTAATTACGGGAACTGCGCGAAGTCTTATTTTACTGTCACCGTTGACACGTCGGCATCGATTTTGAGTGTCCAGCGACATGGAGAAGAGTCGAAGTTTTCCGATTCATAATCCTCTCCCTTCCTTGGAAAACGTTCTTCATCGATGATCCGGGTACTGATGTCCGTGTTCGTATGAATTCGGGCAGAACAGCTCTCGGGAATCCAGAGGGTGAGGGTCCCGACATCGATGGAGATATCCGCAGATCCTTCCACTTCTTTAGAAAGAACCGGGAGCCTTACCCTTCCCGTGCCGGCATCGAGATCAAGCGTAAGATCGGTCACGGTCGTGTCTTCCAGATTCAGATCGGCTGTTACCGCGTCCAGGTTGAGGTCAAGAGCAGTGGGGAACGTCCGATTCAGGTTTAGTGTCAGGCGATCTTTTGGCTGATTTCTTTGCAGGCCGTGGAGACGAATGTGATGCTTTGCCCGGGACTCGCTCAGGGTTACCTTCAATACATTATTTTCAAGGATCTGCTCAACTTCCAGGGTTTCTTTTACGGGAAGCCGGACCGATCCTTCCAGGAAATAGCTGCTCTCTTGGTTTCCCGCTTTGACATTGATGTCGCCGCCTGCAAACTGGAGAAAGAGTTTTCCTTCCGTTGCTTCTTCAATGGGAATCATAACGGCCTGAGACGAAAGCTCGCATGTGTCTTCTTTTATCATTCGGGCCATTTCATGGGTTCCTGAAATGAGAAAGAGGACGACAACAAAGAAGATCGCCACCAATCCCGAAATCCAGGGGTTGGCCCGGGCCAGGACGATATCGAGGCCTAAGGCAATCAAAATGACGGGCCAGAATGTAGAGAAGGCATCCCATGGATCGATCCGGGTCCATCCAAGATTGTACGCAAGAAAGTAAACCCCTGCGAGGATGAGAAGCAGGGGAAAGAGAATGGAATGTCCGCGACGTCGGGTTTCACTCATAATGTGTCTCCTTTATCGGCGGATGAGGAGGCCGATGCCGGCTGCGATTACCGCCAGGGGAAGAACGATGTCCCAATCCAGCCACCAGATCCATCCGAGATTGTGAGCCAGTAATAAGATTCCCACAACTATAAGGGAAAATGCAACAACAAGGCGGCGGGACCGGATGGATGTCTCGGTTGGAGGCACTACTTTTTCATCTTCCATGAAGGGAGATTCCGGTATTGGACCAGGCTCTGTTTCTCCAGTCTCTTTCGACGGTTGTTTTCGCTTCAGGGACTTTTTTACGCTCGCCGCCGCGCTTCGTGCGGCGTCTCCCATTTCCCCCATATTTTCACGGATTACCTCTTTTGAATCCTGGCTTCTGGTCTTTTCAAGGGGCGCGATCAGGGCCAGGGCCAGGTAGGCAATCACGCCGATTCCTCCCGTAAAGGTTAAAATAATGAACAATACCCGAAAGAGAGTAGGGTCCAGGTTCAGGTATTCCCCCAGGCCGCCACAAACTCCGAAAAGAACCCGTTCTGTTCTGCTGCGATAGAGTCGATCTGCCATGCGTACCTCCAGAGTGAACTGACACCCAGAACTACGCAGAATAGACAATTTTGTTCCAATTTTATAAATAGGATTCTCATGATTGACAACGTTCAGGGGTTGGAATACTATCCGGATTGAGGATTGTGAAGCTGGTGGCAATAAGAATATTCACCGAACCGTGGAGGCTTCTATGCAAAATCATGGAATTTTTCTTATGGTCATGTTGCTGTTTGCAGGATCCATGTTTGCGGATGAGGGCAGAATCCCTCTCTATCAGTCGGGAACGATCTCGGCATCTGGAAGCTATGTTGTGACCCGTGACATCACCAGTTCAGGAACCGTGTTCTGGATCAGCGCGGACAACGTGACCCTCGATCTGAACGGCTTTACCCTGACGAATTCGACAACATCCAACGGTGTGGTTTCGATCAGTAGCGGGAAGAAGAATATTAGGATTGAGGATGGAACTCTTGTCGGCGGAGCCTCTGGAATCTATCATCTGGCATTTGATACTGACTTTTGTTCCATCACGGTTGACAACTTGGATATTGCAACGACGGAAACTGGAATATCAGTTCAGAATCTTGAGCGTATTAATATCTATCGTACCCGAATCAGACCTGTTACTGCTGCCAACCTGACCGGGTATGGAATCTCGCTCCTTTGCCCTGAGTGTGATTTTGTCGCCAACATTGAAGATAATTCTGTGAGAAATGCTGGATTAAGTGGTATATATGCTGACGGTATGGCGGCCGGAAGGATTGTTGCAAATCAAATCAAGTGGTTTAACACGAACTGGTCCGGGATCGCCGTGATGTCCAACGTAGTTGTTGTTGGAAGCATCGTTATTTCGGAAAATTCAGTCTTTAACAACGGAGGAGGATTTGGAATCGCCGTCAACACTCACGGAGGAAACCTGATTTCACGAAACACGATTCAGGGTACTAATTACGGGATCCAGGTGGATAAGGGTGCCAGCCTGGTTGAAGATAATGTGCTCTCGGAAATTGATGACTATGGAATCACAATCTTTAATCCCGGCTGTACAGTGCGTAATAATCGAGTCAGAGGTATGTTGCTCAGCAACTCGAGAGGTATTTCTCTCTATTCTAACTATGATCTTGCCGAGGGAAACTCTGTTTCAAATTTTGTGACAGGAATCTACTGTTCAAATTCAACCAGCTATTATCGAAACAACTTCCTGCATGGAAACACCACACCTGCGACGGGAGGCACCAATGGCGGCGGGAACCTGCCGTAACCTTAAAGGCCAGGTCTTTTTTCTTCTGTTCCTGTTCATTCCGCTGGCGGGATTCACGGCGGTCTATTATTTTGGTGTCGATGTCCCCTCGACCCTTCAGGGGACCACCTACACCACCAATGATATTGTTGAATCTTTGGCAGGTAACTACTCCAAGGCTCTCTTCCTTCCCTCGAACATTCCGATCGGATCTCTGGCCAGGGAAACCTCGAGCCGCTGGCAATTTTCTCCGGCGGAACCGATCAAGGTCGGAAGCTCGACCTACTTTGAGCCCCGCGATATCCTCGTCTTTAACGGAATGTCCGTCGGAATGATTCTGGATGGGGGAGGACTCGGGATTCCGGATAAGGCAAGGATCGACGCTCTCTTTTTTAATTCAAGCGGCTACCATGTCGTGAGCTTTGATGTTCCCGTAAATCTCGGGGGAACCGAGTACAGTCAGAATGATCTGCTCGTTTACTCCGGGTCGTGGAATCTTTACTGGGATGGCGACGGTGCAGGGATTCCGCCGTCCTCCAACGTGGTCGGAGCCGAACTGGATCCCTTTGGCGATCTGGTCCTGACCTTCGATGTGCCTACCACCATTGGAGATGTAACTTTTTTACCGGGACAACTGGTGTGGGTTCACGACGGATCTTTTTATTCCTATTTCGTGGATCCTGACTGGCCTGCAGGAACCCAGCTGCGGGATTTTGCCTTCGGAGTCGCCTCCGGTGCAGGAGAGGTTCCCGAGAGAGACGGCCTGGCGGGAACACCCCTTATGGTGACGAAATCCTCAACAATTCCAGGCTGGCTTCACCTGTCCTGGGGAGGTTCCTGCCTCTCATCCGATAAAGATTATGCTGTGTATGCCGGGAATCTGAACTCCTATCCGAGCCACATGCCGGTTGTATGTACGACGTCGGGAAACCTGACCACGGATGTTTCATCACCACGCGGAGACTCCTATATTCTCATTTTACCCCTGACGGATATTCGCGAAGGGGCCTACGGGTTTGAATCCTCCGGGGATCCAAGACCTGCATCCATCGATCCGTGCCTCCCTCAGCAGGTGACGGCATGCCCGTAGGTAGTTTTGAATAATATTTTCATTTTTATAGTATCGTACCTGTATGGAAGCCAAACCGAAATCTTCAGTCTTCCAGGATGGATGGTTCATCATGGCTCTGTTATGGCCCATCGGGGTTTCGGGCATTCTTATCCTTCTCTGGTACCTGTTCGGGAAGAGCGATCTGGGGTTTGAGGAAAACTGGCAGTTAGCCGTTGATTTCTTTGAGGAAAGTATCTTCATTATTGTTTTTTTCCTGAATGTTCTATTTGTACGTTCTCTCTATCGTCAGAAACACACATACGCACCGTTGACTTTTCCAAAAAATCCTCTGTGGATTATTCCCTTACTGCTCTATTTTGTTATAACTTTCTCCATTTTTTTTATCACGATGGGAATGATGGTTGGAATATTTGCAGGCGCTCCCCCCCTGGGGCTCGCGGCCTTTCTTGTCCGGCTGGGATTGAAGGCAGGGGAAGGTTTTACCTTCATGAAAGTACTGGCGATTCTCTTTTCCATCCTGTGTATCCCTGTACTTTTTGCAACCGTCTCCGTATTCAGCCGGATCCAATGGGCACTGGGCGTTCGAAGGCAGATCAGGTCTCTGGCAACATCCAAAATTCGTTCTGCTGCCATGGGGCTGGTGGAGCTTCATGGAACAGTATGTCATGCTGAGAACAGACCCAAAGAATGCCCCATTCTGGGACACAGCCCTCTGTATGATGACCTGCAGGTTTATCACAACGAACCCTTCCTCATCGAGGATGAAACAGGCTCCATACGGGTGGAACCACCTGAGGGCAACGATACAATGAATCCAAGGTATGCCCTGAATCCTCATCCTGTCCATGGACTGAGAGTCCTGATGGATGGCGAGGAAGTGCATCTCATTGGATATCTTGGCCTGCCGGACGGAGAAGGAAAGGACCCAGTTATAAAACCCTGGATTCCACCCTACGGGCGCTGGTATCTGCGGCTCGTTGACATCTTCGGTCGGCCGGGGAAAATTCTCCGTTTCCTTGCACCAACCGATCTTTTTCTCGTTGCTGTTGGAGAGGAGCGAAAGGCCTTGCGGAGGCTTTTTCTACATCAGGTTCTTTGGATTTTCCTGGGTGTGGTCTTCGCCGTGGGGGTCGCCGTGTCTCTGACAATTTCCATATCTCAAATGCTGGGTTATGCCATTCTCACGTAAAATTACATGATTGTACTGTCCCCGGGAATCAGGATGCCTTAACCATAACGATTCCGGATTGGAGTTTGGTCTTTACAGATGGATCGGTCCCGCGAATGTTCCAGCTTCGTACTCTGCTGAAATAGGCCCCATTGATCGCTGATGCATAGGGAAAAACACGGAATCCATACCGCATGGTAAGAATTCTTCTCAATCTACGGGCAATTCTCGACGGAGAATAGAATTCACGTGTAAGCCAGTCATGCCCGGATTGCAACTCTTCGATAGACATACCTGCCGGTTGTAACACAGCATGATGGTAGTCGAAATGGTCAAGATCACAATCTACGATACGATGCCGCATGCGTTCAAATTGAGGAGTACCGGGCAAGGGGGTGAGGATGGAGATTTGAGCCATGTCGATCTGCAGATCCTCCAGCGTGTGTAACGTTTTCGAAAAGACATCGACTCGATCCTGATCAAATCCCAGGACAATCCCAGCCTCCACACCGATCCCGTGTTCGTGCAAAAGGGAGATCCGGGATCGATACTCTTCCACTTGATTGAATCCCTTAACAACGCCTTCCAGGTTTTTCTCCGAAAAGGTTTCCAGTCCCACAAAGAGGCCGACACAGCCCGATCGTGAGGCTAGACTTACGAGTTCCGGGTCATCTGTAATCTGTAGGGTGGTCTGGCTCATCCAGTGTTTTTTCAGGGGAAGCAGGGCATGAAAAAGCTCTCGCGCATATGCAGGCTCGGCCGTGAGGTTGTCGTCAACGAAAATAAAAAAATGATCTGGAAGATTTCGGACTTCTTCGACGATCGATGCAATGGGACGAGTTCGAAAGCTGCCCCCATGAAAAGAAGATACGGAACAGAATGAACAACGGTTCGGACAGCCCCGCGTTGCCTGCACCGCCTGTAACGTCGCGTAATGCCGACGAGACAGTAGGTGGCGGGGGAGGGATTTTAGTCTGGAAAGATCATAGGGCTCTGAAGATCTGTAGATCCCTCGAAGGAATCCCCGTCGCGCATCTTCAACTATTTTGGGCCAGATCCCTTCAACTTCACCCGCGCACACCGCATCTGCATGGAGCAGTGATTCTTCCGGGCAGAACGTGGGATACATTCCACCAAGAACAACGGGAACTCCCATGGAACGAAAGGTGTCACCGATCTTGAAGGCTCGTGAAGCTGTTGCTGTCATTGCCGTGATTCCCACAAGATCAAAATGAGAAGAAAAGGGAATGTCATTCAACTGTTCATCCACGAGGATAATGTTGGATCCTGGAGGACATTCAGCGGCTACAGAAAGAAGGGAAAGCATGGAAAAACGAAATGTCCTTCCACCGCTCCATCTTTTCCGACCCACGTTTCTCCACTTGCCATTGGCTGGAGAAATGAGAAGAATGTTCATACGAACCTCCTTAAGATAAGAAGTGTACGGTATACATATAAACAAAAAAGGGTAAAAAAAAGGAAAACCAGGCGTTGGAATTCATTAATCTTCCTTCTTTTGAGATGAGGTTATGGTTCTACGGATGGTTTCCAGGATACGGCATAGATCATTCTGGTCCTTATCTGGAAGGGATGTTACGGCCTGTTGTACCCCCTTGATGTAAAGCAACTGGGCTCTGGAAAGAATCTCTTTCCCCTTGCGTGTCATGCGTACCTGTTTGATTCGGCGATCGACGGGATCGGGAAAGCGTTCCACAAGGCCTTCCCGTTCCATACGATCGATGAGGCCCGTAACATTGGATCGATTGACAACGAGCATGCGTCCGATGGAAACCTGATCCAGGCTGCCGTTTGACTGGTGTTCAAGGAGCATAAGTACATTGAACTGAGACTCTGTAAGACCCAGAGGACGAAGGAGCCTGTCGCCTTCTTTTGCAAGAATTCCCGAGGTCACAAAGATCGAGAGAAGAGTCTCATGACCAGGTGTGGTGATGGGGTTGGGAAATCCGAGTTCCTCTTTCAGGCTCATTAGCAGTATTCCTTCATATCTATATTGTATATCAGTAAACGTAATTTGTCAACCCTGTTTCAACTCCGTTTCATGAAACCTGATAGATATTTTTACGTTAAAAGGGTGTAACACTCATGTCGAGAACGGCAGGAGGGCCGATGGACCAGCGGTTTCTGATCAGAGTTGGGACTTCAAGAGGATGGTGCAATCCGAGATCCGTGACCAGGGGAATTCTGATGCTGTTCCTGATGATAGTTTGTGTCACGAGCGTAGCTCAGGAAGCGGAAAAAATGATTACTGCAGAGGTTCAATCCATACGACCGACCTCCGGACCCATCGTCCTGGATGGTATCCTGGATGAACCCGGATGGGTTAATGCCTGGAATATTGAGGTTCCGATCGAATTGACACCCGGGGAAAATATTCCGGCACCGGTTCGCACCACGGTCTGGCTGACCCATGACGAATCCAATCTTTATGCAGCATTCAAAGCGTATGATCCAAACCCGGAAGAGATCCGTGCCCATCTTTCGGACAGAGATAATGCGTGGAGTGACGACTGGGTCGGAATCGTTCTGGATACATTTAACGATCAACGGCGTGATTATCTCTTTGTTGTGAATCCACTGGGGATCCAGATGGATTCAATTGAAGTCTGGAATGGAGGGAGTGGGGGAAGCTGGGACGGAATCTGGGATGCAGTATGCAAAATCGAATCCTGGGGCTGGACCGCAGAAATGAAAATACCCTTTTCCACGCTTCGTTTTCAGCGAGTTCCTGGAGAACAGATCTGGGGCTTTGATGCGGTTCGCGGGTACACAAGGAGCTTTCATCGCCAGATGGGTGCCTTTCCAAGAGATCGAAACAATAATTGCTATCTCTGTCAGGCCATTAAAATTAAAGGGTTTGCCGGGCTGACACCGGGGCTTAATCTTGAAGTGAATCCGACACTTACGGCAGTTGCGACCGATTCAAGACCGGATTTTCCCGGTGGTTCCATGGAGCGGGATCGGGAGGATGTGGAGGCCGGTCTTACCGTGAAATGGGGATTTACCACCAACCTGACACTTTCAAGTACGCTGAATCCCGATTTTTCGCAGGTGGAAGCCGATTCCCTCCAGTTGGATGTGAATGAACCTTTCGCTTTGTACTATGAAGAGAAACGCCCATTTTTCATGGAAGGAGCGGATATTTTCAGCAATCAGTTTAATACCGTGTACACAAGAACCGTACGTGAACCCTCCTGGGGATTGAAGCTTACGGGAAAAGAAAAAAGTCACACCCTTGGAGCTTACCTGGTTCAGGATGACACGACCAATGTGATCCTGCCTGGAAGCCAGGGTTCGTCCTGGCTGACGCTGGATACCGACTCGATGTCCACGGTGGTCCGGTATGCGAAGGATTTTGGGGATTCGTATACCTTTGGGACGCATCTGACAGGACGGAAAGGAGATGGATATCAGAACAGTGTTCTCGGACTAGACGGAAATCTCAGGTTCACCGACAGGGACTGGTTCAAGATCCTGGTGGTAGGGTCCTCCACGGAGTATCCGGATCGTGTGGTGGAGGATTACGATCAGCCCTCCGGGTCCTTCAGTGATTTTGCCGGTTGGTTTTACTTTCGCCACAGTTCGAGGAACTTCGTGTGGGTAGCCGAATATGTTGATGTCGGTGAGGATTTCCGTGCCGACATGGGGTATATGCCTCAGGTGGATTACCGGCAGATCCGGGGTGCTGCGGAGTACTCCTGGATTCCTGTGGGAGAAACCTGGTTCACGGGGTTGAGTGTCGAGGCTGGAGGATGGAAACGGGAGGACCAGCAGGGAGAGGTATTACAGGATAATGGGTACATTACCGCCAACTATACGGGGCCACTCCAGTCCCATGTCATGCTGGAATACGATCGAACCCGGGAAGGTTACGGGCAGGAGATCTACAATCTGAACAGGTATTACATTCACAACTGTATGTCTCCCAATGGGGATTTCCACTACTGGATCAATTTCTGGTGGGGAGACCGGATTGATTATGTGAACCATCGTCCTGGGAATCGTTTTCGAACGAATGTCGGCCTGCAGCATAAGCCCGGCCGTCACCTGGAGTACTGGTTCGATCTGACCTACGAAAAGATGTCCGTACCCGAAGGAAGGCTCTATACAGCAAGAATTGGTCAGGTCACCATGACCTATCAATTTACACCGAGGACCTTTCTGCGTCTGATCCTTCAGGGCGTGGACCATCAGTATGAAACCGATCTCTATATCGATGACCGGGAGCCGGAGTCAAAAAACCTCTTTACCCAGATGCTTTACTCTTATAAATTGAACCCGCGTACGGTTCTCTTTCTTGGATATTCGGATACCCGGCTTGGAGATCAGGATATCGATCTTACTCAGCTGAATCGAACCGTCTTTCTGAAAATCGGCTATGCCTGGACCCGATGACACATTTTTCTTGATCCGGGTGTATCATATACAGTGAGGGAGATGGAGTTCTTGATGTGAAAAGTGGTTTCTTGAATAATCATCCAGGCCAGGTGGCCCGGTGGAGATATGAATGAGAAATGGTTTACCCCGAACATGGAGTATGGATATGGATGAAAAGTCTAGATATTTAGGTGCCCTGATGGGGCTTGCGGTAGGGGATGCCATGGGCGTTCCCCTGGAGTTTCAAAAGCCCGGGAAATTCAAGCCGGTTTCCGACATTCAGGGAGGAGGTCCCTTTGGCCTGAGAAAAGGTCAGTGGACGGACGATACCTCCATGGCTCTCTGTCTGGCTGAGAGTCTTATCGAGTGTCGTGAATTTGATCCGGATGATTTGATGGAACGATATATTCGCTGGTACCGCGAAGGGTACATGAGTTCAACAGGAACCTTTTTTGATATCGGCTCCACGGTCCGGCATGCTCTGGAGCAGTATGAGAAAACAGGAGAAGCCATCAGCGGTTCTACGGACCCGGAACGCGCTGGAAATGGATCCCTTATGCGGCTTGCTCCCGTTGCACTCTTTTACGCCCTGGATCCAGGCGAGGCCATGGAAAGAGCCGGAGAAAGTTCTCTGGTCACCCACGGTGCGCGAACCGCGGTGGATGGCTGCCGATATTTTTGCGGATTGATGGTTGCTGCACTGCAGGGAGTCGCAAAGGAGATCTTTTTATCGAAAGGCTATGCTCCAGTCCCGGGTTACTGGAGGAAGAATCCTCTTGCTCCGGAAATTGGAGAGGTGGCAGGCGGCTCCTTTAAATTTCGAAAACCTCCAGAAATAAGGGGTTCGGGGTATGTTGTACGGTCGCTCGAAGCCGCACTGTGGGCCTTCTACCATAGTGCGTCATTTTCTGAAGGCTGCTGCAAGGCAGTGAATCTGGGAGAGGATGCCGATACAACGGGGGCAATCTTTGGTCAACTGGCGGGCGCCTATTATGGAATTGAGGGCATACCTTCAGAGTGGCGTGATCAAATCGCGAAACCCGATCTCATCCTTGGTATGGCCGAGCGTCTCTATGAAGTCCGCAGGCTGAATGGATAAGACCCTTTCCGATCCGAAGGATTGGATTCTGCTTAAAATTTTCAGTCCTGGAGAATAAAGGGCCTTCCCCTGAATGGTAGAATGGCACTCATGAACGTTTTATCCTCATTCCGGCAATTGGTTTATATCATGACACTCTCCATTCTTTTCGCTGGCTCAGGACTCTGGGCGGAGGATGACATTTGTGGCTCGCAAACCCTTGAAGCGCAGGTGACCACTATGGAGTCCAGATTGGAGAAGGCATACGCACTGGCTCAGGAATCGCTGAAAGATGAGACGATTCCAAACCAGGCAAGAGTCTCATGGCTGTTGAAGCTACAATTCTCCCAGCGTGCCTGGATCGTGTCGAGGGAAAAAGACTGCGATGCTGTTTCAGCAGGGAATCCCGATCCTGAAAGGGCACTCAATGCCATGCTGGAGTGCAGGATTCAAACAGCCAGGGAGAGAATCGAGTGGCTGAAAGAACATTTTCCTTACGGTCAGGTAGACGGAATCTCGGAAATTACGGGAGCGGAGCCCGCTTCTCCACCATCGCTTCGTGTGCCGGCAGGTGTTTTCAATGTCGCTCGAACATCCCTGTCGGAAGTGTCCGCATCCTCCGTAAATGGAAACCGTTCGCTTAGCAACCGGTATTACGGTATTCCCAACGCCTTCGATCATGGAACCAACTGGATCGATGGCATGAACTATTCCACCTGGGTGAGCGACCCGGGAGATCCCAATCCCTGGGCTGAAGTTCATTTCAGGTCACCCGTCGAGATCCATTCCCTTGTGGTGGAAGGTGTTCCATCCTGCTATGCGGACGTTGTCGCAATGGATGGAACCGTCACCAGGCTCAGGCCGTTCGCGCACTATGTAAATCTATTGGAACCAGTGGGTAATATTGAAAAGGTGAAGTTTTACTTTACAGTTCTTGTCGGTGATTCGATGGTCCAGGTCGACGAAATCCAGGTTCTGGGTGCCTTTCAGAAAGGAATGACCTGGGAGGAAAGCACGCCCCGCCTGATTCCGGACCGGCGAGCGTTTGATCTTTCTGCAGACAATGCCTTTCGTGACTGGCTCTACCCGATGATCACGAATAAAGCGAGAGAGGTGATGGAAACCGATTCGTCGATTCTTTATACCTACTTTCTTGAGAATGTTCCGACGTTTCAGGTGGAAATTGATCGATCGTCTGGAAAAATGAATTCCCGAATGCTGTTGAAACAAACCGGTAAAGATGAAAAGGATCCTACTGCCCGTCTCGTGGAATAAATCATTGCCTCGGAATGCTTACAGAGTTGATCATCATTATCGCCCGGGAGACATTCGATGTACGATCCAATCGACTCCGATGAAGTGAAAAGGAGTGCAAACAGGGAGCGTCTGTTTTTCCTGGGGCTCCTCTGTATGTTCGTCCTTCTTGCCTTCACCTTCCAGGGAAGCCGGGGAATCTATTCTCCCGACGAAGGATACTATGTTTCGATCGCCCTCGATATGATCGAAACCGGAGACTGGATGATCCCCCGGATTGACCACCAGCCCTGGCTGGATAAACCGCCCTTCACCATGTGGGGGATCGCTTCCGGTATTCTTCTTTTTGGACAGCACGAGTGGGGGGCCAGGTTCTTTCATGCCATCTATTATCTGATCACGATTCTGATCGTCTTTTTTCTAGGAAAAACGATGGGTGGGCGAAAAATTGGCTTCCGGGCCTCTTTGATCTATTCCACGATGCTGATGCCTTTCATCGCAGCCAATGTCATCACGCCGGATACTCCTCTGACACTCTGGACCACGGCTTCCTGTCTGGCATTCTGGATGGTTGTCCGCGACCCGCCCCGAAGAACGGGCCTGTGGATTCTGTTGCTGGGGGTCGTGCTGGGGTTCGGCTTTCTCACCAAGAGCATTGCGGCCCTGATTCCCGGAGGGGCCATGGTCGCATTTCTCCTCTTTCGCAGACATCTCTGGCGTAGATTTCTCAACGTATGGACCCTGGCCGGGTTTGCGGCTTTTACGCTGATCGGTCTTTCCTGGTTTGTTTTCGTAAGTAAAAGTATTCCCGGTGCCCTGGCCTATTTTCTGGACAACCAGGTTGTCGGCAGGACCGTATCGACCACCTATGCCCGCAACCCGGGACTGTTGGGTACATATGTTTACCTTCTTGTCCTGACCATTGGAACTCTCCCCTGGTCATTCGTGTGGGTATACGGCCTTCAGAAACGAATCAGAAATTGGAAACAGAATCGAGAGCCCGTGAAAATGAACTCTTCTCAGCTCTTGTTGACTCTGTGGATTGCCATTCCTCTCACAGTCTTTTTCCTGGCAAATTCCAGGCTTCCTTTTTACCTGCTGCCGCTCTTCCCGGCCATGGCCCTTCTCACAGCCATACGATGGCCCTTCAAGGATAGTGTGAAACTGTATGCACATTCCCCGTCCTGGCTGACACTGAACCGGTCCTTCGTGGTTATAGCTCTTATCGTCACTTCTCTGCTGTCGCTGAAGGTGGCCGGCGCCTACTATTCATCTCACGAAAATATGAGGATTTTCTATAATGTGCTGAAGACTTCCGTACCTTCCAATACCTGCGAGATCGTGTCGGTGAATGAACATATGGAAGGACTGAGCCTCTATTTTCCAGGAGAAGTGGAACGGGTGACGACGGGCCGCCGTACCTATCCCTTTTTCACTAAACCTGAAAGCCTCGAAGAAGAAATCAGTGAAATCCTGCAGGAGCCAGCCACCCATGTTCTCGTGGGAAAAAGAGGGGAGGACAGAAAGACGATTCAAAAAGAGTTGGAGGTTGCAGGCATTCCTTATCGTGTCCTTGATCTTCCCTTTCAGCACTATATCTTCATCTGTTATCCGGAAAATCAGGCTCTCTCTTCTCTATCCCCGTCCCTGTAAGGTCCGGGCAAAACATCTATTCCTGGGATGAGACAGTTGAATCTCAGGAGGGGTGTGCAAACTGCTCGATATGAGAAAGAGACCTTTTCAGATAGTGTACGTGCCATTCCTCCATGGAAACCAGCCGCAGGAAGGTGTTCATGGCTTCCTGATTCTGCCCCTGCCTGGAGAGTGAGGTATAGAGATGTATTGCCTCGTATTCCCTCTCCAGCGCGTATTCAAGAATTTCCCGCAGGGATCCGCCGGTAAAGGGTGGAAATTCAGCCGGAGTGTAGGATGAGGTGCCGAATTCACGGTTTTTCGACTGTCCGGGAATGTCAAGGTAAATTTCTTTCAGGATTGACAGGTGCAATTCTTCTTCCCTGGCCAGAATTCGGAAGCCGTCCTTCAGGACAGGGGATTTGATTTTATCACCCATGGCCAGATAGAAGCTTGCGGCATCCTTTTCAGCATGAATGGCTGTGAGAATTACGTCAAGCATGGATTCGAACGTGTTCATTGGGTCCAGTATATACGATTTTGGTTTTTCTATGAAAATGCATGAAAAAGGCAGGGCGAGAAACGCCCTGCCTCGATCGGGATAAACGTAAGTTTCGATTATTGAAAGAGTGTGTCCACCGGGGTGATCGTAACCGATGTTACATTCAGAGGGTACGATTCAATCACTTTATCTTCCTTCAGGAGATCGCATTTCGTACCTTCGGTCTGGTACATAATGGGAGAAGCAATTTCCTTTTCGAGTAAGGTCTTCATGGTTTCTGCGTCTTTTGCTACGACCGCGATAACCAGGTTTTCCGTCTGGAGATAGGTCCGGATGGCATCATTGACTTCATCTCTTGTCAGGGTTTCCAGTCGGGTGTCAATTTCGCGGATAAAATCCCCGGTACCATAGAACCGGCTGTCCATCAGGTAACCCAGGCGACGGGAGAGGCTTTGGACCCAAAGCTTCGAGTAGTTCCGAACAAACTTTCTGGCGGCTTCAAACTCTTCCTCCGAAATACCCTCCCGGATAAGCCTGTCGGTTTCAAAAAGCGACTGACGAATGGAAAAGAGGGCATTACGCGGATCGACCGGTCGGATCCAGATCGAGAAGAATTGCTGTCTCCGGGCGATATTCGGCAGAGAAAAGGTGGTTCCTCCATCCTGATCGAAGTATTCAATATACGAATAGTCTCCGTAGTTCAAGCCGCGGTCTCCCCGCATGTGATTCATGAGAACACCGTTAAAGGTTCGATGTTCACCCAGGTAGCTGTTGGCCACCATTAAAGGAATGAAATCTTGATGTCCGCGGGTGATAGAAATGGGAAAGCCGATGGAAATGGCGGCTCCCGAGGTTTCCTTCTGAACCAGGACGACGTGTCTTCCTTCCAGGGCGGGAGGATCGGGGAGGGGGGAACGGTCCATTCGGGTATCCGGAAGCCTTGAGAAATCCCGGGAAAAGGTGGTAATGAAGGAGGAAGGGTATCCACCCGCAATGCCAAGGGTGACATTGTTGCGGGTGAAGGCTGTATCGTGAAAAGAACGGATATCATCCGCTGTAATGGTGGCAAGATCAGTCAGATTTCCCATCGTCAGATGACCGTAGGGGTGACCTTTATACAGGGTTGAGGAGAGAACTTCCTTCCCCAGCTGTTCATCATCGGCACTGCGAAGACTTTTCTCAATGTAGGCCATGATCTGCTGTTTTACCCGATCGATATCCTTCGGATCGAGTCGGGGTTCCGTGATCAGTGCTTTAAAGATCTTATAAAAATCTTTAAGGTGGTCTCGGTGGACTTCTCCAATGAATGTCGAGGTTTCTTTATCCACAAGTACGCGAATTGAGGCCGCCATGGGAAAGAGACGATCCTGGACTTCCCGGTACGTAAGATCCCGGGTTCCACCTTCGATCATCGATTCCGCCATCAGATAGGCCAGACCCTCCTTGCCGGCCGGATCGTCCATCGACCCGACGTTCCATTGAACTCGAAGGGTTACGGTAGGGTAGGTGGGACTGGGGATCTGTTCCAGGGGAACGGCAGCGGAAGCAGTTCCCGCAAACAGGATGATTCCGGCAATCAAAAGGAGAAATCTCATGGCGTACTCCTTTCCTTGAGAGTGACAATGGTACAGTTGGTGGCTTTGAATATGTCCCCCGCTGTTTTGATCACCTCAGCTGTTGAGAGGTGGTCCAGAGTCTTGTAATAGGTATTGAGTGACTTCCAGGATCCCGTGGGGACAATGAATCGAACCAGTGCGCTGGCCACCGCGTCCGGTGTCGTCAGGCCACCGGCAAAATCGTATCGAAGGTAGGATTTCACCTTTTTAAGATCGGCCGCATCCACCCCGTCTTTAGCAAGGTTTTCAAGGGAGGTGCGAATTCGATTCTCCACTGCTTCAAGGTTCGAAGCATCGTGGAGCCTGGTGATGACGGAAAAGAGTCCCGGATCCCGCTGCATTCCAGACCAGGCGCTGACAAATTCAACCTGTTGTTTTTCCACGACAAGTTCCTGGTACAGGGGGGCGTTGGAAGCAAAAAGGAGTTCGGAAATTACGGCCAGGGAGGCGCTTCGAGGGTCGGCGGGGTCAAATACGGGGCAATGATAACCGATGAAGAGGTAGGGGTTTGTGGGGAGATCCCAGTCCACCGTCGTTCGGCGTTCTTCCTTTTGCACGGGCTCTTCCGGAACGGGTTTGGGATCGTACCCTTTTTTCCACGGACCGTAATATTTCTTTGCCAGGGAGACGACCGTTTCGGGCTGAACATCTCCCGCAACAATGAGGATGCAGTTTTCCGGTCGATAATATCGACGAAAAAAATCAATGGAATGGTCATACTGGTTGGGCATGTCCAGAATATCGTCGAAAAATCCCATTGTCGTGTGGCGATAGGTATGGGTTGTGTAGGCTGTTCCCAGCATGGCTTCGTAGAGGCTCAGGAAGGGGTTGGCCTGGCTCTTTCTGTATTCCCCAAGGACAGCTCCCGCTTCTTTTTTAAATTCCTCTTCCGCATACTTCAGGTTTTGAAAACGATCACTCTCGATGTCCATGAGGGTCTCCAGATAATCGGAAGATCCGGTAATGTGGTAGACCGTTTCGTCATCGGAAGTGTATGCATTCGAATCGGCTCCCATCTCCTTGAGGATCTGGTTGTATGCCTGTTCGGGGAATCGATCGGTTCCCCGGAACATCATATGCTCAAAGAAATGGGCAAATCCGGTCTTTCCCTTTTCCGGCTCGTTCCGGGACCCGGTTCGTACGACGGTGTAATAGGCCAGGATTCCCGGAGTGTCCATGGGGACGGCAATCACGGTGAATCCATTGGGAAGTTTCGTCTCATGGATGGGAAAGGTAAAGAGGTCTTCCGCCGGAAGTTGTGTCACCATGAGGATAAGTGCCGAAACAATGATAAATGCGCGCATACAGTGTTCCTCCTGCTTCGTCTGGATTCATTTACGGGAACGATCACCCTGGGTTCTCGGCCGACTGAGAATCATTCTTCCTTAACCTGGATTATCCCTGCCTGATCGGGGTTGATCCCGGTTTTATCCCTGTAAAATTCTCTGATGATTTCCATATCGACTGACAGATTACCGGAAGGATTGACGACTTTCCCGATTCCGATTGTCTTCGTCGATCGGTCAATAAATCCCAGTGCAATCGGGACGCCGGCTCCAGCGGCAATATGGTAGAAGCCCCGGCGCCAGTATTCCGTCTTTTTCCTGGTCCCTTCTGGAGCGATTCCAAGGAACAGCCGGTCCCGCTCCCGAAAGGTCTGCATCGTCTTTGCGACAAAGTTACGAGGCGTAAGGCGATCCACGGGGATGCCTCCAAGCGCTTTCATGATCCACCCGTAGGGCCAGCGAAAGAGAGATTTTTTTCCCACCCAGTTGAGCTTCAGGTTTTGAGCTGATCGAAAGAGAATCATCAGGAGAAAGTCCCAGTTCGAGGTATGGGGATATCCAATGATTACATACCTGGGTTCCGAAAGAAGAATCATTTCCGTTTTCCAGCCCACTATACGAAGAAGAAACCGGGAAAGTGCCCGCATGGGTGTGGAGTTGCTCAGGTTCCTTCTTTCCAGGAGGCAAGATAGGCTTTCTGGGCTTCCGTCAGTTCATCGATGTTGACCCCCATGGTTTTGAGCTTCAGCTCTGCGATTCCGTCATCCAGTTCTTTGGGAACCGGGTAAACCGCTCGTTCGAGGGAACCGGCGTATTCCTTGATATAGCGGGCCGAAAGGGCCTGATTGGCGAAGCTCATGTCCATGACCGAGGCAGGATGTCCTTCGGCGGCAGCCAGGTTCACCAGACGACCTTCTCCGAGGAGGTAGATGTTCTTTCCGTTCTGCAGCTTACAGGAGCGAACATTCGCGCGAATCTCTTCCTGATGAGTACTGAGACGCTTCAGGGCCTTCAGGTCGATTTCAATATCGAAATGGCCGGAATTGGCTACCAGGGCTCCGTCTTTCATCTTGAGGAAGTGGCGTTCAACGATGACGTCCCGATCCCCTGTCACGGTGATAAAGATGTCGCCAATCGGAGCGGCGTCGTCCATCGGCATCACGCGAAAACCGTCCATCAGGGCCTCCAGGCCCCGGACCGGATCGACTTCGGTAACAATGACATGGCTTCCCATGCCGTGAGCCCGCATTGCCAGACCGCGGCCACACCAGCCGTACCCCGCAATGACGACGTTTTTACCCGCAAGGAGAACGTTCGTGGCCCGGAGAACTCCATCCACGGTGCTCTGTCCCGTGCCGTACCGGTTATCAAAAAGATGCTTGGTCCGGGCGTCATTGACGGCAATTACCGGGATGGGCAGAACACCGTCCGCCGCCATGGCACGCAGGCGAATTACGCCGGTTGTCGTCTCCTCGGTACTTCCCCGGACGCCGCGTGTGAGAGTCTCCCGCTGTTCGTCGCTGAGGCTTTCATACCAGGAGCGGACCCGGGGGTGTACGGTATCCAGAGTTTCATGGTACAGGGCGGTAAGCGTGGATACCAGGTCGGCACCATCGTCCATGGTGATCGTGGGAAAGGTTGCCAGCATGGCCCGGATATGGTCGTAATAGGTATCTGTATCCTCGCCCCGAATGGCGTGGACTTCGATCCCATCTTCCAGGAGAGCCGCAGCGGCATCATCCTGGGTGGAGAGGGGATTGGAGGCGCAGAGAGCAACCTGTGCTCCTCCAGCCTTCAACGTGCGCATCAGGTTGGCCGTTTCCGTGGTTACATGGAGGCAGGCGGCAATCCGTTCCCCTTTCAGGGGAAGTTCTCTTTCAAAATCAGCCCGAATGGCCCGCAGGACCGGCATTTCACGCTCTGCCCAGGCAATCCGGCGATGGCCCTGAGGGGCCAGCGAGGGATCTTTCACGTGGCCGTTCATAGCTTCAACGCCTGTCGGATTTCATCCACCTTGTTCGTCTTCTCCCAGGTGAACTCGGGAAGATCCCGGCCGAAGTGTCCATAGGCCGCGGTCTTCTTGTAGATGGGACGGCGGAGGTTGAGATAATCGATCATCCCCAGGGGGGTCAGGGGGAAGATTTCGCGGATGACCTTCTTGATGTCATTTTCGGAAACCCTGCCCGTGCCGAAGGTGTCCACCATGATGGCGACGGGATCCTTGACACCGATGGCGTAGGCAAGCTGAACTTCAATTCGATCCGCGGCACCGGCGGCAACAAAGTTTTTGGCGATGTGACGGGCCATGTAGGAGGCCGAGCGGTCGACCTTTGTGGGATCTTTTCCCGAAAAGGCGCCACCACCGTGGCTCCCGACGCCTCCGTAGGTGTCCACAATGATTTTTCGACCGGTCAGCCCTGTGTCCGCCCAGGGACCTCCCCGTTCAAAGGATCCAGTCGGGTTGATATGGAAGACGGTGGGCTTATCGATCATGTCCGCCGGAATGGCCTTCCGGATGACTTCGTCAATGATGGCCTGTCGAAGGTCATCATAATCAATTTCAGGGGAGTGCTGGGTGGAACAGACAATGACATCGCATCGGATCGGTTTGTGGTTGTCATATTCCACTGTGACCTGAGCTTTTCCATCGGGGCGGACCCAGTCCAGCGTCTTCCCCTTCCTCACTTCGGCCAGCCGCATGCAAAGGTTGTGGGCCAGCGTGAGGGGCATCGGCATCAGGGCATCGTTGTCATTACAGGCATATCCGAACATCAGGCCCTGATCCCCGGCTCCTCCCGTATCAACTCCCTGGGCAATGTCGGGAGACTGCTCGTCGATGGAGGAAATCACGGCACAGGTCTCATAGTCGAAGCCGTATTTCGCACGGGTGTACCCTATCTGCCGGATCGTCTCTCGAACAGTTTTCGGGAAATCGACATAGGCCGTGGTAGAGATCTCTCCGGCAATAAAGACCATGCCCGTGGTCACAAGCGTTTCACAGGCTACGCGACCCTTGGGATCCTGGTCCAGAATGGCATCCAGGATGGAGTCGGAAATCTGGTCTGCGATCTTATCGGGGTGCCCTTCGGTTACCGATTCCGATGTGAAAAAGTAATTTCCGTCTATTGACATGGTTTTACCTCCAGAGATGGTGACCCACAAGTATGCCACAGGGCTGGCCTGTATTCAAGAGAAAGGTATTGAGACTGACCCTCAGTTCAATCCATAAAATAGGGACTGTCCCAGTAGTGTCCAAACGTTGTGACTGGAAAATGAAATATATGCATACATAGCAGGGATATTATCGTTTTGAAAAGTTTTTCGATTTGAATTTGGAAATCTTGGAATAATGGGGATCCAGACAAAGCCA
>Ga0209408_1000906_pt1 | contig 20265 bp, 10 predicted proteins | sample AD_UKC107_MetaG_FD_184422 | JGI IMG/M metagenome (GOLD analysis project Ga0209408, IMG submission 184422) | Active sludge microbial communities of municipal wastewater-treating anaerobic digesters from Hong Kong - AD_UKC107_MetaG (SPAdes)... | ecosystem: Engineered > Bioreactor > Anaerobic >... | reverse complement strand
GGTAAAAAATGAACGCCTTAAATTAAGGAATAAGGAGGTAACTGCTCAAAATGAACAAATTAACTTGCAAAAAACACAACTAGAGGAACAGGCTAAAAAACTGCATGAGCTGGATGAAATAAAATCGAGGTTTTTTACCAATATATCCCACGAGTTTAGGACACCTCTCACATTAATTATTGGCCCGCTTGAACAATTATTAGCTTCGGTAAATGATGGTAAGGTTATACAAAGTTTAAAATTGATGTTGCGCAATGCTAAAAACCTTTTGGAGCTTATAAATCAACTGCTTGAAATTAGTAAAATTGAAAAGGGGAATGTAAAACTAAAGTTCCAGAAAGGAAATATAGCCGAAGAACTGAATTATATTGTGGAAATGTTTTCGTCGTTTGCAACAGAAAAAAATATTGAACTTGCTTTTACCCAAGGCCATTCAGATTTTAATGGATATATTGATAAAGAAAAATTCAATAAGATTATAATCAATCTTTTATCAAACGCTTTTAAACATACCCCAAAAGGGAGCATAAAAGTCGAACTTGCAAAATCGGAAAATCAAGGCTTTGTAAAGATTAGAATTACCGATACAGGTATTGGGATACATAAAGAAAAACTGCCCTTTATATTTGACCGTTTTTACCAGGCGGATAATAGTGAAACCGAAGGTACAGCCGGAACAGGAATAGGTTTAAGCTATATAAAGGAATTAATACATCTTTATAAAGGCAGTATAACGGCTGAATCGGAGGTTGGAAAAGGAAGTACTTTTGTGGTTGAAATACCGGTAGTTTTAGATTTCTATTCTACCAATGAATATGAAATAGTAACAAACGAAAAACCTGAACAAGCAGATGTTCATATTGAATTGGAAGGTGATGGTATTGAAAATAAGGATGAAAAAGCTGGTATAAGGCATGAGGCAATATTAGTTGTTGAAGACCATGCCGATTTAAGAAGGTTCATAGCAGAAAGTTTATCCGATACATATCGCGTATTTGAAGCTAAAGATGGGGAAGAAGGAATTCAAAAAGCCATGTCGGAATTACCCGATATGGTGATTACTGATATTATGATGCCTAAAGTGAATGGGATTGAACTGACCAAAACATTGAAAACATCAGAAACTACCAGCCACATTCCTATTGTAATGCTTACCGCAAAAGGTTCTTTGGAAAGTAAAATTGAAGGGCTCGAGTGCGAAGCCGATGATTACCTTACCAAACCATTTAATATTGAGGAATTAAAGGTCCGGATAAAAAATATAATCAAAACCCGAAAAAAGCTACAGGAAAAATACAATAAATCAATTGTTGTAAATCCATCAGAAATAACAACCACATCGGTTGACGAGAAGTTTTTAACCAAACTGCTAAAAGCTGTGGAAGATAATATGGCTGATTCTGATTTTTCGGTTGAAATGCTTTGTGAACTGGTTGGGATGAGCAGGGCAAATATTCATAAAAAACTGAAACATCTTGTAAATCAGTCGGCAACAGAATTTATTAATTCAATCCGATTAAAACGCGCTGCCCAGCTTATTAAACAAAATGCCGGGAACATTTCTGAAATAGCTTACGATGTAGGTTTTAACAACCTTTCTTATTTTAGCCGTGCCTTTAAAAATCATTTCGGAATTACTCCCACAGAAATGATAGAAAATGCTTAAAATTTAAATTTTTAATTCTAAAAATCACTTCATTTAACTTTCTTAAGTGTTGTAATACAGTGTTTTGAAAAGCTTGAAACATTTGTGTTAATACACGAAACAATAGTGCAAAACGAAGATTTGGTTTAAGCGGATATTTGCATCAAACAAATAACTTAAAAACCAAAATGATGAAAACAATAAAAATCCTACTTTCACTTGCAATTGTATTTGCTGGATGTTCATTTGCAAGTAATGCACAAATTAATAGTAAGTTAAAAAATAAATTAGCCAATAAAGTGCAGGCTATAAATACTTCTGGCCAAACTAAAACAACCGGATCGCAAGAAACTAAAACAACTGCCGAGGAAGAAAATAAAAGTGAAGTTGTTCAATCTGAGCCAGAAACTCCCGTAATTGAAGAAAAACAACCAGAGAAAATTTTACTTCCTGAGTATTTTTCGACACCATCGCACAAATACCTTGATAAAGAAATAACTGAGGCAAAAATTGCTGAATTATTCAAAAAATATGAAAGGGACTGTGCTGTAATACAAAAAATATGGATTGGCAGCCTGGATGCATCAGAAGAATGGTACACTTTTACCCACGACAATGGGATTCCTGATTTCATGAGGACTAAAAGATACTTTAGTATTGTTTTTAAAGATAAAAACGGAAAATGCTACTATACATGGAACAATTTAGCCATGGCACGCGACTATATGGGAGGAGGGAAATTCGGAGAGATGTATATGACATCGGTTAAGTATAAGAGAATTGAAATAGATTGTGCTGATGTACAATAAAATAAGCTTGTTCACAGAAATTTAAAAATTATTAAATAATAACTAAATAAAATAAATTATGAAAAGAAATGTATTACACTCATTATTACTAGCTGTAATAATAGTATTTGGAACTTCAATTATTGCTAATGCTCAAATTGGAAAATTAAAAAATGTTAAAAAAGAAGTAACAAAATCGGTAAATACAGTTCCGGTAAAGGAAGAAAAAACAGAAACAAAAGCCGAGGAGCCAAAACAGGAAACAAAATCAGAAACAGCAACCGAGCCTGCTGCAACATCTTCAGGTAAGGTAATATATGTAGCAAAAACCGGTAAAAATAGTAATCCCGGAACTAAAGAAGCTCCTATTAAAAACCTGGATAAAGCTATTCAGGTAGCTGAAGATTTTGATAAAATATATGTACAGGAAGGAGTTTACTCAGGGACATTCGATGTAGGTTATTTCGAAATAACTAAACCCCTTGAATTATATGGTGGGTATAATGCTGACTTTACAAAAAGAGATCCTGTAAATACACCTTCAATAATTCAAACCATTAAGGACAAAGCTACCTCGTCGAAACAAAGCATTATTATGATTAGCGAAACACATGATGTAGTAATAGATGGTTTTGTTATTGATATGGGTGAGCATAATAACTATGATAATAAAGCCCCACAAGGTGTGGAAACAGGTTACCTTACATTGACCAATACCGGAGGGACTCCAAAAAGGTCGGCTATAAAAGTTGTTGGGAATAATATAAAAATCCAGAATAACACTTTTGTTAACATTAGTTATGGTGGTATATTTATTATGCAACGAATGAATTTGGATGGTAAAATCCTGGTAGATAATAACGTGTTTGTTAACTGCTCGCAGGCTGGTATTGAATGCAACCCATTAAGAGGGCCGGGTCAGGTTCGCGAAATTGAAATATCAAATAACACTTTTGCTTTTACATACGGAACAACTTTCTTAAACGATAATTTAGGATGCTCGGTATGGTTAAAAGGAAATGCTAACTACAATATTCATCATAATATATTTTCTTATGCTTCAGATGCTGCATTAAGATACCTCGATGTAACAGAAGCAACACTAAAGCTTGATTATAACTTATTTATGAATAACCGCAAAAATGATATTCATACAAGTATTTATAATAAAAGAGTTTTTATATCGGTTGAAGAGTTTGAAGATGTTGATTTTGTATCGAGCCTTGTTGGCAATAAACGTATGACAGAAAAACTCCCTTTAAATGCACCTTATACCAGTGAGTTTATAAATATGGCTGCTGAAGTTTCTATGGAATACGACCCAAATACAGATTGGAACCAGGTACGTTCAATTCTTGGATTGCCACAACAGGCATCAGGAAAAGCTACCATTTCCTTTTTTGCTAATAAATACCCCTGGAAAGAAAGCTTAAAATTATTTGGTGCGGTTAATGAATTTGGTGCACAATTACCAACAGTGGATTAAAAATAGATACTTAAAGGGGTAGAGAATCTACCCCTTGCATTCACATCATTAATATATTGCATATGAAAGTAAATTTTTACAAAAATACAATTATAGTATGGTCAATTATTGCCATGCTATCGTTATTTAATAATACAGGTAAAGCTCAAGTTAAAGATGCTGGTAAAGAAGGTGAAACAATTATTTTTTCTGAAAGTTTTGAAATTTGGCCTCCATCTGGGTGGGGTTTTTACACACTTGGTGCAACATCTCCTGGGTGGGAACATACAACTGCTAGATTTAATTCTGGATCTTATGGTGCTTGTCACAATGATGGAAATTATGGTTCTTACTGCAAAGACTGGATGTTAACTCCAGCTATAAATATTGAGAGTGGCTTTACATATCTTAGCTTTAATGAGAATCAAGATTGGTATGGTTATTACCACTTGCATAAAGTTTGTGTATTGGATGGTCCTGATCCACAAACAGCAAACATTTTAAAAGTTCTTTATTCTCATGTTGGAACAGAAGATACATGGGTGGAAAAGAATTTTTACATTGGAGGATACATAGGGCAAACTCTTTATATTGGATTCTATTATGAAGGTAATTGGGATGATACATGGTATATTGACGATATTATGGTTTATGAGTCATCGAATCCCTTTGCTGGCGGTGAAGGAACAAAAGGCAATCCATTATTAATTGAAACAGCATCTCAATTAAATGAAGTAAAAAATTATCCAGGTTTCCACTACAAATTAATTGCTGATATCGATTTATCAGTATATGATAATTGGGTGCCTATTGGAAGCAGTTCCAATAAATTTACTGGAAGTTTAGATGGTAATGGAAAAACCATAAGTAATTTAACAATTTACAGACCTTCTTCTGATTACCAAGGTTTGTTTGGTTATTTTCAGCCAGCGGTTTCGGGTGATAGCATTAAAAATTTAACTTTAGAGAATGTTGATATCACTGCTGATGAATATATTGGAGCAATAGCCGGAGCAATCTCTAATGGTAAAATAATTTACTGTAAGGTAAATGCAGATATTAATGGCCGTGCCACTTTAGGAGGAATTGCCGGAGAAATAAGTGCAACACAAATAAGTGAATGTTATTCTGATTGTATTCTTAACGGAAGTAGAGCTGGAGGTATTGCTGCTTCTGCTTCAGGGGCTTCTGTTATAAGAAACAGTTATAGTCTGTCTCAAGTTTCAGGAGGTGGAATGATAGGTGGAATTCTTGGTACAGGTGAAGGTTTTGTTGTAGAATATTGTTATTGCACGGGTCAAATCTCAGCCGATTATGATGCAGGAGGAATTGTTGGGAGAAATGGTAACTCAACGAATCGCATAATTAATTGCTTTGCAGCCAATTCAAATCTTTCAGGTGATCAAACAGGGCGAATAATTGGAGAAAATTATATTTCACAAACACCATTAAATAACTATGCATGGAATAATATGGTTGCTGGTGATACTTATATTAATAATGGTGAACTAAACAATTCAAATGGATTAAATATTACTATTGACGAATTAAAGGATTCATCCTTCTTTACAAATAATAGTAATTGGTTAACATCTGCATGGGATTTTGAAAATACCTGGACAATGGATACATCAAACATTTCTCCATTTCCTGTTCTTAAAGCATTTGATTTGCAAAAGCAAAAATTACAGCACAAACAAATACTTACATGGTCACAAAATTTAATGGCTAATATTAGTGATACTATTATTTTGGATGTGTTGGGCGGTATAACTCCAATAACATATTATACTTCCGATCCAGCAATAGCAACAATTAAAACCGATAGTTTATTTATACATGCTCCAGGAAGTGTTGAAATTACTGCAATAGCTGAAGCAAATAATTTATTTTTATCGGCAGATGCAACTGCTAATTTTGTAATCTTTAATTCAGGAGATGGAACTAAAGAAAATCCCTATTTAATTTACACTGTAGGTCAGTTAGATGGAATGCGTTATAATTTAGCTGCCCATTATAAATTAATGGCTGATATAGATTTAAGCAGTATAGAAAATTGGGAACCTGTTGGCGATTATAACGATGTAATATTTTCAGGTAGTTTTGATGGAGGAGAACATACGATTAGTAATTTAACAATTAACAGACCATATAGAGGTGAAGTAGGTTTATTTGGTAGTTACCAGCCTGATGTAGAAGGTGATAGTATTAAAAATTTAACTATTGAAAATATCAATATTATTGGTGACGAAACAATAGGTGCTATTTCAGGCAGAGTGGAATATGGTAGTATTTATAACTGCCATTCTTCTGGAAAAATAAAAAGCATTGAGAATACCACAGGAGGTATAGTAGGATATTTCTACAATGCTATTTTAAGTAATTGTAGTAGTTCAGTTGTTTTAGAATCAAATAGTAGTTATGCTGGAGGAATCGTTGGTAATATGAGCGATTCATATATAAGACATTCTAATTTTTCCGGATATATTGCAGGTAATGGTGATATAGGAGGAATCTGTGGAGGAGCAAGTCTTTCTGAAATAGATAGTTGTTATAATACAGGGACTATTCATTCCATTGATGAAGAGGCAGGAGGAATTATTGGATCTGCTTACGAATTAACAATAACAAACTGTTATAATCTTGCTGATATTGTTGGTACTGATTATAATGGAGGTATTGTTGGTTATAGTTATCAATCTCAAATTAGCAAATGTTTTAATACTGGTTTAATATCAGGAAATGAAAATATTGGTGGAATAGTTGGAACATTGCAAAATAATTCATCGATCAGTCAATGCTATAGTACAGGTAATATAGTTTCAAATTACAATCCATATACCATGGGAGGTATTTGCGGTTATTTGGAAAGCTCAACTTTGAATGAATCATATTCTACCGGAAAAGTTGTTGGAAATAATTCAATAGGTGGAATTGTTGGTGTTATAAAGAATGTTTCAGGTATTACCAATTCAATTGCAATTAATGCTCAAATATTAGCTGAGAGTGATTTTGGAAGGATTCTTGGTTGGGATTACGATAATACATCAACCTTGAGCACAAACTATGCCTGGAAAAACATGTATGTGGGAGGTGAATTAGTTACCGATGGATTAAGTAATAATAAAAATGGGAAAGATACAATAATTGATGTGTTAAGTAATGAAGCATTTTATACTAATATTGCTAACTGGACTGATCAATCCTGGGATTTTACAAATACATGGATAATTAACACAGAAGTTTCTCCATATCCAGTTCTTAAAAACTTTAGTAATGAAGTACAAAAAGTTAAACATGCCCAAGCTATTACCTGGAATCAGGATATATCAACTGCTGTAGGAGAATCTCTTAAATTAACAGCTGTTGGCTGTAGGGAAGGTTCTTCAATTAACTATTCATCTTTTGAACCCGAAGTTGCAAGTATTAATAGCGACACCATGTTTGTGAATACAATAGGTGCTGCAAGAATAATGGCATATGTGGATGGTAACGAGTTCTTTGCATCAGATAGTTTAATTAAACCTATAGTAAATTTCAGTACTTCAGGAACAGAAGAAGATCCATATTTAATTTATAATCTTGCAGATCTTGATGCTGTAAGGTGCAATTTAAATGCACATTATAAACTTATGAATGATATTGATATGTCTTCTATCGAAAACTGGGAACCTATAGGAAATAATTTTGGCGAGTTCTATGGTAGTTTTGACGGTAATAATAAAGCGCTTAGTAATTTAACGATCAATAAACCAAATCAATATTTTGTGGGATTATTTGGAGCAATAAATTCAGCACCATCGTTGAGTGAGGAAGAAAAAAAAGATGAACGAATTAAAGGTAAAAGCTATACAAATAAAATTAAGGATTTGAATATCATTAATTCAAATGTGTCTGGGAAAGGCTATGTTGGAGTTCTTTCAGGCACTATTACAATGTCAACATCTATAGAAAATGTCCATATATCAGGAGAAGTTAATGGAAACTCTTTGGGAATTGGAGGTGTAACAGGTTATTTTTCTGAGTCAACAATCGAAAATAGTAGCAGTCAATGCAATATTAACGGAGGGTCAAGTGTTGGTGGAATAGCAGGTTGTTCAGAAAATTCATTGTATCTAAATTGTTATAGTAATGGAGCTATATATGGATACAGTTATGAAATTGGAGGTATAACAGGATATTCTTATTCCGATACTATTAAGAGTTGTTTTTCTGCCGGAAATATTGATGGAACTTATGAGTGTGGAGGTATTTCTGGATATGCTACTGAATCAGAAATCACTAATTGTTATAGTGCTGCTGATATTGCATCTGATTATAATGCATCTGGAGGTATTGCCGGGGCTGTTTATTTGTCAAAAATAATAAACTGCTATAATACCGGTATTATAAATAAAGAAGCGTTAGAATATACAGGGGGAGTAGTTGGTGCATCATGGGATAACAGTCAATTAAGGAATAATATTTCTATTGCAGCAAAAGTTGTCGGTGATAACATAAGCGCATCAAGAATATTAGGATATTCCGGAAGTTCTGTTTCGTTGATAAATAACTATGCATGGGGTGATATGTATGTTAATGATAGTAAAATTATGAATGGTTCACTTGCAAATATTAATGGGTTAAATACCAGTCTTTCTGAAATTAAAAGTGAATCATTTTACACGAACTCAGCAAACTGGGATACCGAGCCTTGGGATTTTACCAATACATGGGAAATGAACCTTTCTGTTTCACCTTATCCAATACTTAAAGGTATCTCTGCTGATGCTCAAAAAGTAAAACATTCGCAGGTAATGACAACCCCTTGGGAACAAGAGCTTCCTGATAATGCTAGAATATTTGACGAAGTTGCACTTAGCGCTATAGCCGATGGTACAAGTGAGATGGTAGCTTTCAGTTCTGATGATAATGAAGTTGCCAGTATAGATGGTAGTTTATTAACCGCACAAAGAATAGGAAGCACTTCAATAAACGTGTTTTATCCGGAAACAGAGTTTTATAAGGCATCAAATAGCTTTGGTAAAACAATTCAAGTTACACAAAAGGCTGATCAAACAATTAACTGGGATCAGACTTTATCAGTTGTTTATGGAGATAATCTGAATCTTAACGCAACAGCTAGTAGCAGTCTTGATGTTGTATATATAATCAATGATGAAACTATTGCTGACATATATGGAAATCTACTTAGTTCTAGTAAAGCTGGTTCTTCAATAATAACCGCAACTCAACCTGGTAATAATCAGTATAATGAAGCTTTACCTGTAGAGCTTAATTTAACTGTTGAAAAACGCAATTTGGTTTTAAGTAATTTTAGGGCAGATAATAAAGAGTATGATGGAACATCAGATGCATCAGGTGCTGCATTTGATGACAACAGAATTGAAGGAGATGAGTTAAACTTTACATTTACTGCAGCTTATGATGACAAGAATGTGGGTAATGGTAAAACGATTAACTTTTCTGAAATAATATTTAGTTGTGGAGCTGATACCTGTAATTATATTCTTTCAAATACATCAGGATCAACAGCAGCTAATATAACTCCTAAAGAAGTATTAATTGGAGGTACTTTTAGTGTTGAAGATAAAGAATATGATGGAACAGTTATTTCTATTTTAAATGGAAACAGTTTAACACTTCAAAGTCCAGTTTCAGAAGAAGATGTAAGCCTAGCTAATGTTATTGCTGAATTTGAAAATGCTAATGCTGGCGAAGACAAAATTGTTTCTATTATTTCTGCTGAACTAAATGGTACAGATAAAAATAATTATACTTTATCACTAACTGATGCACCAGTTTCTATAGGTAAAATTACACCAAAAACATTGACTATAGGTGGAAGTTTTAATATTAATAACAGAGAATATAATGGAACAGTTGTAGCTACATTAAATGAAAACAATTTAATGTTGCTAGATCCTGTTTCAGGTGATAATATCAACCTTTCAAATATTACTATTGAATTTGAAAATGCTAATGTTGCTGAAGGCAAACTTGTTTCTATCGTTTCTGCTGAATTGGAAGGCACAGAAAAAAATAATTATACTTTATCACTAACTGATGCACCAGTTTCTACAGGTAACATTACATCAAAAACTTTGACAATAGGCGGAAGTTTTAATATTAATAACAGAGAATATAATGGAACAGTTGTAGCTACATTAGATGAAAACAATTTAATATTGCTAGATCCTGTTTCAGGTGATAACATCAACCTTTCAAATATTACTATTGAATTTGAAAATGCTAATGTTGCTGTAGATAAACTTGTTTCTATCGTTTCTGCTGAATTGGATGGTACTGATCAAGATAATTACAGTTTATCTTTAACAGGAGCTCCATCTTCTATTGGCAATATTACACCAAAAACATTAACAATAGGCGGCAGCTTTACTGCGAAAAATAAAGAATACGACCAAACAACTAAGGCGGTAATTGATGAAAATAATCTGATATTGTCTGATATTGTCGAGGGCGATATGGTTAACCTTGATAGCGTTTTGGTAGAATTTGAAGATGCAAATGTTGGTAACGGCATTCTTGTATCTATAACCTCTGCTAAAATTACAGGAAATGATTCTGATAATTACTTGCTCTCCTTATCAGGGTCGCCAACCGCATTGGCTGATATTATTAGTACAACCGGATTTGATAAGGAATCATTAGCAGGTTTAAAAATCTATCCTAACCCTTTTTCTGACTATATTCATATAGAGGAGGTTAATGGTATAGAAAGTATTACTATAACTAATGTACTGGGGCAAAATGTAATGAATGTGAATCTAAACGGTCAAAAAACAATAAGTACAAGCCATTTAGATACAGGAATATACTTAATATCAGTAAAAACCGAAAATGGGCAATCTGCCGTTTACAGGATGATAAAGAAGTAGTTATGTTCTACAATATAGAAAAGCCGCCAGCGTATTTTGGCGGCTTTTTTTATAAAGTTTAATATTGAAAATTCTTTACTAGATCGTTTTAATATATAAATTACCTCGCCCTCTTTTCTTTAAAATCTTTTTTATTTCTCTTTTGCTGGGTTTTAAATAATGTTTTGAAATGTCTTCAGCAGTATCTGTAACAATTTCCACGGTAGTAATATTTTTGATATTTTCAATATCTTTTTGTGTTAAAAGATGGTCAAATTCAAGGGTGTCTCCGTGCAATTTAAGTACTTTTACTTTCCAGTAATCATTGGTGTCTTTTAAATTGAGGAAATAATACCCCCGGAATTCTCTTAAAATATTTTGATTTGAAATAGAAAAGAGCTCTTCGTCGCGGCTTGAAAACACGTTTACTGAGTCGCCCACTGTTTTGATATTAATATTCCAGCAATCGGCAAAAATAAAAGATGTATCTTCCGAAATAGTGTCACCCATTTCTTCCCTGAACTCGATTTTCGATAAAAGGATTTCTTCACGGTATTCGCGGACTATTTTTTTATTTTCGATTCTAATTACCGAACTATCGCCTTTAGAATAGTATTTTCCAAGCAATTGTCCGGGGAAAAACTGTAAGTCTTTTCTTCCTTCGGGTTGAGGTACTTTATACCAGATATAGGGCCCACAACCGAAAAAGATTAAAAATAATACAATAAAAACGCGTAATTTTCTCATTAGTCTTTTTCATTGATTTCTACACAATTTACAAATAAAACGTTTAAATGTAAATTTTATGATATATAAAAAAGGTGCTATCCTGTTTAAAATCAGGATAACACCTTTTGGTAACGTTTCTTGTAATATTATTTTTTTGGAATATTCTTTAATGTTTCTAAAAGAAATTCGTAGAATAAACCAACGGTTTTAATATTTACTTTCTCATCAGGTGAGTGCGGGTATCGAATAGTTGGACCAAACGAAATGGTATCCAGGTTTGGGTAATTTTCCATAATAATACCACATTCTAAACCAGCATGTATAGCTTTAATTTGAGGTACTTTACCCCATTTATTATTATATACGTCCTGCATGGTTTTTAAAATTGGCGAATTGATATTTGGGTTCCATCCCGGATAAGCACCTTCGTGTGCTACTTCTGCACCTGCTAACTCCAATACGCAACGAATCATGTTGGCAAGGTCTTGTTTTGCACTGTCAACTGAGCTGCGCTGTAATGAAGCAACTTCTATAAAACCATTTTGTTTTTTTACAATAGCTAAATTGGTTGATGTTTCAACTAAACCAGCCATGGCATCGCTCATTCTGATTACACCGTTTGGAAAACCATAAATTGCCTTAATTAAATTGTTATGGGTTTTTTCATCCATAACTTTTGCTGGCATTTCGGCAACACTATAAGAAATACTTAAATCTGGTTCAGTAACTTTAAGTTCGCTTTTTATCTGTGGAACAAGCTCATCAATAAAACTTTTAAATTCACCAACCTGAGAGTTAGGCACAGTTACAATAGCAAAACCTTCGCGAGGGATCGCATTTCGTAAACTACCCGATTGAATATCAGCTAAGCGTATATCAAGCGATTTATTTACTTCGTATAAAATACGATTTAAAATTTTATTTGAGTTTCCACGGCCTAAAGGGATATCCATACCAGAGTGCCCGCCCTTTAATCCTTTAACTTCAATTTTATATGCTGCACTGTCAGCAGGAACAGCTTCTTCTTTATAATAAAATTTAGCATTTGTATCTACACCACCAGCACAGCCAATGTAAAGCTCGCCTTCATCTTCAGAGTCCATGTTGATTAAAATATCACCTTTTAAAACCCCTGGTTTTAAATTTTCAGCTCCGGTCATTCCTGTTTCTTCGTCTATAGTAAGAAGAACCTCAATAGGGCCATGTTGTATATCTTTAGCTTGCAATACAGCCAAAGCTGCAGCAACACCCATTCCATTGTCGGCGCCTAAAGTAGTATCTTTAGCTGTTACCCATTCTCCATCAATGTAAGCTTGTATTGGGTCGGTTTCAAAATTGTGTTTTACATTGCTGTTGGCCTGTGGCACCATATCTAAGTGCCCTTGCAAGATTACTGTTTTTCTGTCTTCCATTCCTGGTGTTGCAGGTTTACGGATAATTACATTGCCAATTTCGTCAACAATGGTTTCAAGGCCTAAATCCTCACCAAATTTTTTGGCAAATTCTACTGCTTTTTGTTCTTTTTTTGATGGGCGTGGTATATCGCATAGTTGTTGAAATATTCCCCAAACTTCTTTTGGTTCCAGATTACGAATTTCGCTCATTATTTGTCCTCCGTTATTTTATATAATTAATATTAGATTTAAGAAGCTCAAATTTAGAAAAAAAATACCGGCTTTATAAAAAACCTTTAAATCTTATACCTTTTATTTAACATATATTAACATAAATTTCAGGTATACTGTAACTTTTGTTGATTCAAGACGTTGTATCTTTACATCAAAAAAAGTTGTAATATAAAAACAAAACAGTTTTATTTGTGTTCTGATATGTATGTAAATATATATATGTTTGTTTTCTATTATATAAATAAATAGAGTTATGAAAAAGGCCGGATTATTATTATTTGCTTTATTTGGTACATTATATATAGCTTTTGGGCAAAGTGGGAGTGTAAAATGGTACACTTTTGAAGAAGCTGTTGAGTTAAATAAAACCCAACAAAGGAAAATATTTATTGATGTATATACCGACTGGTGTGGATGGTGTAAAAAAATGGATGCTACAACGTTTAATAATCCTACAATTGCAAAAATCTTAAATGAGAAATATTATGCTGTTAAATTTGATGCTGAAACAATTGATACCATAAAATTTGCCGGGCAGGTATTTATTAATGAAAGTAACAGGAGCCGCTCGCCACATCAATTGGCTGTAGCTCTGCTGCAAGGTAAAATGTCGTATCCCTCGGTAGCTTATTTAAACGAAAATAACCAACTTTTAACCGCAGTGCCCGGGTATTATACTCCTGAGCGTTTAGAGCCAATTCTTCGTTTTTTTGCAGAAGATGCTTTCAAAACCCAAAGTTTCGACGAATACCAAAAAAACTTTGTAAGCGAGATAGCAAAAAACTAAAAAAACTTAGTTTTATCAAAAATTATCGGTTTTCATTTTTAAATGGAAATTATTGAGGGATTAATATATTCTTCTATCATTTTCCTTTTCCATTATTCCACTATTCCATCATTCCACCATTCCACCATTCCATTCTACCAATCACCCAACTTACTTTTCTTCTCTGTAAAACTCAATAAATTTCTCATTTCCCATCAAAAACATAGAAGGTATTTGCACAATAACCCCGAATTGATACACTTGTACCTTTCTGTTAGCTAATAAAGAGTTGCCATCGTAAATACGCAGTTTGGCTATATCAGGTATTCGGTAAAACAGTTTGTCTTTATATGTTGTCCCTTCGCGATTTATCTGGTCGGCAAACAAAAAAGATAAATCCCCCGTTTGGTTTAATTTTTCAAGCTCAACAATTATAGGCCTCCCTCTTAGGTCGTTCGGTTGTAAAATTCCTTTTTCTTCATCAAACCTGAAAATTATATGAGGTTGTTCGAGGTCGGTTTCCACAGGCGTAAATTCAAAATAGGCAGTATATGTGCTGTTAAATCTTTTTCCAATAAATAAGTCAAGGTATTCGTTTTCCAGGCGGTTTAATTCTTTGATAGCCTCACTCAGCGACTTGCCTTCAGGATAAAAATCGGCTTCGCCAGCTAAAAGCTCAAAGCGTTTCTCGCGTATTAAAAATATAAAATTAGCTGCTTCAATAGCTTTGTCTTCAAAGGAGCGGTATACCGATTGCGTTTTAACCACCGGAACTTTTGCAAAAATTGAATCGCGTTGCACTCGTTTAAAATAAGTTACCTGCTCTTCGCCAACATATTGGCTTACACTTAAATCTGTAAATACAATCTCTCCATTTGCTTCATTTTTACCATAAAAGTTATTACTGTAATTGGTTTGATTCATGTTATTTACAGGAAAAATTAAATGGCTTTCTATTAATTTATTAAAATCAACCGAGAATTTGCCCGAAGGCTCCAAAATATAATATTGTTTCGGGTCAATGTCGTTGTATGATTCAATTTCAATGTTATTGATTTGCCATTGGATATAATCTTTTTGGGGTGCATCTTCTATGCCCAGCAGTTTTTCGGCATATCGGTAATATGGGCCTGGAATAACCTCTGTTTTAATGGCTTCTACTTTAAATGTAAGATTAGTTTTTGGTAATGCATAAATAATTCCTTTATCCGTTATCAATCCATTACCCTCTAGTTTATAATTTTTACTTTCGCTTGTCGATTTGCACGAAACAAAGCCTAAAAGCGCTATATAAAAAACAATTTTAAGTGAATTCATAATCTATTTAATTTGTTTAAATGCTTTTCCTAAATTCTCAATAATGTCTGATGCTATTAATGCCTCCTGCCCATGTTCTTTTTCTGCAATATCTCCTGCAAGGCCATGTAAATATACACCAAAAATGGCAGCTTCATTTGGAGAATATCTTTGCCCTAATAACGAAAGAATTATACCGGTTAGTACATCGCCACTTCCGGCAGTTGCCATTCCGGGGTTTCCTGTGGTATTAAAATAACAGGTTCCGTCGGGCAGTGCAATGGATGTATAAGCTCCTTTTAGAACAATAATAATTTGATTATTAACTGCTAAATTGATTTGTTTATGTAAACGCTCGTAACTATTTTTTGATGTGCCAGCCAGGCGTTCAAATTCTCCGGGGTGTGGTGTTAATATGCTGTTTTTTGGTATTATCTCCAATAAATCACTATTTTCTGAAATAATATTTAATGCATCAGCATCTATCACCATAGGGTTATTCGTTTTTTCGAATAAATTGCGTAATCCTTTAATTGTGTTAGCTTTAGTCCCTATTCCTGGTCCAATCCCTATATGTGTATATTTTTCACTATTAGTAATATCACTAAAAATAAGTTCACTCCAGTCTATGCTTACCATGGCTTCGGGCAGGGCAGTTTGCATTATTTGATATCCGATTTTTGGTATATGAACAGTTAACAATCCGCTGCCAGCTTTTAAACAAGCTTTAGCTGCCAGAAGGGCAGCACCCATTTTCCCATAGCTTCCGGCAACTAATAAAACATGGCCAAAATGCCCTTTATGTGCGAACTTGCTTCGTATTTTAATTATTTCATGAATGAATTTTTTATCCGTTGTCTGGAATTGAGAATTTAAACTATTAATGAATTCGATATTTAGCCCAATTGGCAATACATGCCATTCTCCAACATAATTTTCATTTTCAGGGAATAAGAATGATAATTTGGGCAGTTGGAAAGTAAGTGTTGTTTGTGCTTTTATTATTGCTTCAGAATCATTATCTGAGTTATCTTCTCCAAATAATCCCGATGGTATATCAATGGCAATAATTGAAGCTCCTGAATAATTTATATGTTGTATTAATTTTTTAGCTAATCCATCAATTTTTCTGGTTAATCCCGAGCCAAATAAACCGTCGAGTATAACATCATTTTTTGTTATTTCCGGAAAATCAGATTCGTTGTTTATATATGTAATGCCAATATTTTTTTCTTTTAAGCGCTTAAGGTTCACATTACAGTCAGCCGAAAGTTTATCAGAAATGTTTAGTAAATATACTTGAACTGTATACTTCTCTTCGTTTAACTGCCTAGCAATAGCAAGGGCGTCGCCACCATTATTACCGGGGCCTGCAAAAAGTAAAATCGTTTTATCCTTAGGTATATTTTCTAAAATCCATGTTGTAATAGACATGGCTGCCCGTTCCATTAAATCGATGGATAATATTGGTTCGTTTTTAATGGTATAAGCATCAACTTCACGTATCTGCGTCGATTTAAGAATTTTCATCTTTCCATTTTTTATGTTTTACCTTGCCAGAATTAAATCAAGCTTAAAATTACTTATAAATTCCAATCAAATAATTAATTAAGTTGTTTAAAATTAAAAAATTTTAGAGTAAATTAGATTTCTTTTTTGGTAAAGGAATAATATTCACCACGTTAATAAATTAGGTTTTAAAACAGTAAAAATAGTTCTTAAACCATTGGATAAAAACTTGGTCTCAAAAAAAAGATTTTTATATTTGTTGCGCTTAATAAAAACTTGAAGAAGAATTAAATTAATATAAACTTAAAACTTAAAAATTATGTTTAAAGGACAGCCGAAAGGTCTAATTGCTGCAGCACTTGCGAATATGGGCGAGCGATTTGGTTTTTATACTATGATGGCAATTCTTGTATTATTTTTACAAGCAAAATTTGGCCTTGATGAAACGAATGCTGGTATTATTTATTCAGTATTCTATTTCTCAATTTACATGTTGGCACTGGTTGGTGGTATAATTGCCGATAGATTGAAGAACTTTAAAGGTACAATTCTTGTTGGTATTGTTACTATGATGGTTGGATATATGATTTTAGCATATCCTACCAAAACCCCAGTACCTAACCAAACATTATTTCTAATTCTATCTTGCTTTGCCTTATTTATTATTGCCCTTGGTAATGGTTTGTTTAAAGGTAATTTACAAGCTTTAGTTGGACAAATGTACGATGATCCTAGGTTTGATAAGGTTAGAGATTCTGGTTTTCAGATTTTTTATATGTTTATCAATGTTGGTGCAGTATTTGCTCCTTTTACTGCAGTAGGGATTAGAAATTGGTGGTTACAACACAATGGTTTTGAATATGATGCAGGTTTGCCAGCTTTATGCCACCAACAAGTAAGTGGAACTTTAACCGAACAATCTTCGGCTGCACTCGCTGAAGCTGCAAATAATGCAACTATTAATGGAACAGTTTCTAATATCGGTGAATTTGCACATGAATATTTGAATGTATTTACAACCGGATTTCACTATGCTTTTGCTATAGCTATTGGTGCTATGTTAATTTCTTTAGTTATATATGTTTTAAATAAAAACCGTTTCCCGGATGTTAAGGCAAAAGCTTCTATGGCTCAAGGTAGTTCTGAAGTAAAGATTGACCCAAAAGAAGTGAAACAAAGATTATATGCTTTATTTGCTGTATTTGGCGTGGTTATTTTCTTCTGGTTCTCATTTCATCAAAATGGTTTAACCTTAACATATTTTGCTAAAGATTATACAGATTTAAGTGCTATAAAGATAAACGTTGGAGGACTGAAAATTGTTGGAGCTGAGCTATTTCAATCGGTAAACCCATTTTTCGTAGTTTTCTTAACTCCTATAGTTGTTGGATTCTTTGGATACTTACGTAATAAAGGGATAGAACCTAGTACTCCAAAAAAGATTGCTATAGGTATGTTAATTGCAGCTTTAGCTTATTTACTTATGGTAGTTGGATCTTTTGACCTTCCTCTTTTAAGAGACCTAAAAGCACAAGGTGGTTTAGATGATTCTCTAAAGGTTACTCCTTTCTTATTGATAGGAACATATTTTATCCTTACTGTTGCTGAATTATTTATTAGCCCTTTAGGAATTTCATTTGTTTCTAAAGTATCTCCTCCACAATACCAAGGTATTATGCAGGGCTTGTGGCTAGGAGCAACTGCTGTTGGTAATCAATTATTATTTATTGGTGCTATCTTTTATGAAAGTATTCCAATTTGGGCAACATGGACAATATTCGTTGTAGCTTGTTTAATTTCTATGACAACTATGATTGTTATGTTAAAATGGTTAGAAAGAGTTTCTAAATAGTATTGAAATTATAATATTATAAATCCCACAAACATTTTGTTTGTGGGATTTTTTTTTTGAAAAAAAACCAACCTCATTTTTCAGGCCGCAAACGTTTGAAACAATACTTTTAGACGCATGGCATGTATTGTAAATGACTGCATGATAATTAGATACGTAGAATTTTGTGTTTTTTTTAATTATCTTTGATAGTATTGTTTTTGCCTATAAAAAGTAGTTAAATAGATTCATACACACATGAAAAAAGAGAAAAAAGCGCTGGGTTTCTGGCAAATATGGAATTTAAGCTTTGGTTTCCTTGGAATTCAGTTTGGTTTTGCGTTGCAAAATGCTAATGCAAGCCGTATTCTGCAAACATTCGGAGCCGATGTCGAACATTTAAACTGGTTTTGGCTTGTTGCTCCACTAACAGGTATGATTGTACAACCTATAATCGGTTATTATAGCGACCGAACCTGGACCCTCCTGGGGCGAAGAAGGCCTTTCTTTTTAGCTGGTGCCATTTTAACAAGTATTGCTCTTATTGCCATGCCCAATGCCCCGCATCTGGCAAGTTTTATTGCACCTATGTTTATTGGCGGTGGCTTGTTAATGATTATGGATGCATCTATCAATATATCCATGGAGCCGTTCAGGGCTTTAGTTGCTGATAAACTTCCCGAAGAGCAACATACACTAGGCTTTTCGGTTCAAACATTGCTTATTGGTGTTGGGGCTGTAATTGGTTCATGGTTGCCTTATATACTTGGAAACTATTTTGGTATTTCAAAAGAAGCCAGCAGTGGTTTGGTAGCACCGAATGTTATTTGGTCGTTTTATATCGGGGCTTTTGTTTTAATCTCTTCAATAGTATGGACTGTTGTTACTACCAAAGAATACCCTCCGCAGTTTTACGAAGAGGAAAATGCCAGTCAGGAAGAGGTAAAAAAGAAATTCAGGGTGCCAAAAACCATGATTCAGTTGCTTGTTGTACAGTTTTTTTCGTGGTTTGCCCTATTTTCTATGTGGGTTTATACGGTTCCGGCAGTCGCTTCGAGATTTTATGGTACAACCGACCCTAATAGTGCATTGTTCAGGGAAGCCGGCGATTGGGTAGGAATACTATTTGGCGTTTATAATGGGGTTTCAGCTGTAATAGCTCTTTCGTTGCCTCTTATTGCCAAAAGGATAGGTAGGAGGTCAACTCATGCTTTGGCACTTACCATTGGAGGATTATCGTTTATTTCATTTATTTTATTTAAAGATGCTACCTGGTTAGTTATTCCAATGATAGGTGTTGGTATTGCATGGGGAAGTATTTTAGCTATGCCTTATGCTATGTTGGCAAATTCTATTCCTGCAAAGCAGATGGGAGTTTTTATGGGATTATTTAACTTATCTATAACTATACCTCAAATTACCAATGGTTTGCTTGGAACCATAATATTTAAGCATGTATATCATGGAAATCCATTTAATGCAATATTGGCAGCCGGTGTTTTTATGATTTTAGGTGCGGCAAGCACATACTTTGTAGATGATAAACTGGATAAAAGGAAAAATAGAGGATGAGGATAGAAGCAGTAATATTCGACCTTGATGGAGTTATTGTTGATACCGCTGTATTTCACTACCAGGCATGGCAACAACTGGCACGCGAGTTTGGATTTGAATTCAGCGAAAAACATAACGAACGTTTAAAGGGGGTTAGCAGGCTCGAATCGTTGGAG
>Ga0209408_1000902_pt1 | contig 20360 bp, 13 predicted proteins | sample AD_UKC107_MetaG_FD_184422 | JGI IMG/M metagenome (GOLD analysis project Ga0209408, IMG submission 184422) | Active sludge microbial communities of municipal wastewater-treating anaerobic digesters from Hong Kong - AD_UKC107_MetaG (SPAdes)... | ecosystem: Engineered > Bioreactor > Anaerobic >... | reverse complement strand
AAGGAGACCATTGATAAATACTATGTCTTTATTCAACGAGCCATTGTCTTATTAAATGCAAATGGATTGCTTGGTTACATAGTGCCGCACAAATTTTTCCTTATCAAAGGAGGCAAAGCATTACGGGAGTTTATAACAGCCAATAGTCAAATTTCAAAAATCACCCACTTTGGGGTTACACAGGTATTCCCGGATCGCTCGACATACACGGCTATCTTAATTCTCCAAAAAACGAAAAAGCCAGATTTTCAGTTTAAGCGAGTTAGAAAAATCACGCCTGAATCGCTTGAGAAAAAAGATGCCTTTGTTTCATACCGAACAGATGCTTTCAATACTGATCCATGGATATTCCTTTCACCGGATACAGAAACAGTCTTTAACAAGCTTCGTTCTGAACAGTCTGTACCATTAAAAGAATTAGCGGAAATTTGTGTTGGGTTACAAACCAGTGCTGATAAGATTTACATTTTTGTGCCGGAAAGTGAAACATCAAATACATATAGATTTACCAAAAGTGGAAAACAATGGGAAGTTGAAAAAAACATCTGCCTCCCGGCTATTTATGACTTGTCATTTGGCTTATTCGATACCATATCAGCCAATGCCCTGATTATATTTCCTTATTTAGTTGAAAATGATGGAGCAAGTTTATACAGCGAAGAGTACTTTGAAAATAACTTTCCGCTTGCCTGGGCTTATTTGAGCGAGTATAAATCGCAATTAGAGAAAAGAAGTTTACAAGGGAACAATCCCAAATGGTATCAATTTGGACGTTCTCAAAGCCTGACAAGATTCCATAATACGCCAAAACTTGTTTGGTCGGTTTTAGCAACCAGCCCACCCTATGCTCTTGACAATAGTGATCTTCAATTTACTGGTGGAGGAAACGGTCCTTATTATGCATTAATAAACCGGTCAGATTATTCACTGCTTTACTTCCTTGGTATTTTATCACATCCTCTGTTTGAAAATATGGTCAAAGCTGGTGCAAGTGAATTTAGAGGGGCTTATTATTCTCATGGCAAGCAGTTTATTGAAAATATTCCTATTCGACAGGTTGATCTCGACAATTCTTCGGAAAAAGAGTCGTATACCACGATCGTTAGATTGGTTGAAAGCCTAATCAAAACGAAAGCACAACTCAAAAGTGCAGCTTACGGCTCAAAAAGAACAGTGCTCCAAAGAAAAGCGGACACACTCTTTGATCAATTAATTCAAACCATCAACCTTTTGTATGGGATCAGTGAGGAAGAATTTAGCCTAGTTATGAATGATGATATGTTCACCACAGAATTAGCAATAGAAGAATAATGGGACAGGTAAAAGAAAACATAAGTGCTCAAAAGTTAAGAGGTGGTTATTACACTCCTCAGGCTATTGCTGACTTTTTATGCCAATGGAGTATTGACAAAAACACCAAACGAATTTTAGAGCCGAGTTGTGGTGATGGTAATTTTATTGAATCTGCTATACTGCGGTTCAAAGAACTGGGGATTGAAGAGGAAGATTTAAAAGGCCGGATAAAAGGGATTGAATTATTGGAAGAAGAATCAATGAAAGCCAAAGCCAGAGCAGCCAACTTGGGTCTGAATTCCAATACCATTGTTAACAATGACTTTTTCCATTACATCAGCAGTAATGGAGTTGAAAAATATGATGCGGTCATTGGCAACCCTCCTTTCATCCGATATCAAAGCTTTCCTGAAGAACACCGAAAGCTGGCCATTGAAATGATGCAGAATCTTGGCTTGAATCCCAATAAACTGACCAATATCTGGGTTCCCTTTTTAGTCGTTTCCGCTTCCTTATTGAAGGATAATGGCAGAATGGCTATGGTGATTCCAGCCGAACTGTTTCAGGTGAAATATGCAGCGGAAACAAGGGTTTTTCTCTCTAAGTTTTTTGACCGTATTACCATTATCACCTTCAAGAAATTGGTATTTGCGAATATTCAGCAAGAAGTTGTGTTGTTGCTTTGTGAAAAGAAAGTACAGCATGGAAAAGGAGTAAGGGTAATAGAATGTGAAAATCTTGAGGAGCTGAAGTCGATCAACTTCAAGGCAATCAACAGTTCCAATGTGAAGCCTATAGATCACACGACAGAAAAATGGACAAAGTACTTCCTAAATGAGGATGAAATCAATCTTTTAAGAAGGTTGAAAAAAGATAAGCGAGTTACCACTTGTGGTGACATCATGGAAGTAGATGTTGGTTTGGTAACAGGTAGAAACGAATTTTTCATGATGAAAGAGGAGCAAGTTAAGGAATGGAAATTGAAAAAATATACCATTCCGGTGGCCAGTAAATCCAATCAATTGAAGGGCATTACATTTTCTGAAAAGGATTTTTCTGACAATTCCAAAGCACAAAATGCAATCCATTTGTTTATCCCTCCCAACGAAGATTTTGAGAAGTTGCCGAAGATCTGCCAAAAGTATATTGAGCATGGTGAACGACAAGGATTTAATACCGGCTACAAAACCCGGATAAGAAAACGCTGGTATATCACTCCTTCCTTATGGGTACCAGATGCTTTTGCATTGCGACAGGTAGGAGATTATCCCAAGCTCATTTTGAACGAAACCGGAGCATCTTCTACAGATACGATACACAGGGTCAGGTTTAAGGAAGGCATAAATAGGAATATTGCGGCCATTTCATTTCTCAACTCACTTTCGTTTGCCTTTTCAGAAATCACCGGACGAAGCTATGGGGGTGGTGTAATGACTTTTGAACCCACAGAGATTGAAGAAATACAAATTCCCGTTTTATCTGATTTAGATATAGAATTTGACCAGGTGGATGCTCTGATTCGTCAGCGAAAAATTGAACAGGTATTGGATATGGTGGATGATGCTTTATTGATCAAACATCATGGGTTCTCAAAAGCTGAGGTGGACATTTTGAGAGGAATTTGGAAGAAATTGTCGCAACGGAGAAACAATAGGAAAAGGAAATGAGAAATAAAATATTCATAAGCCACGCCACACCGGATGATGATGACTTCACAAGATGGTTGTCTCTGAAGCTTATTGGTTTGGGCTATGTTGTTTGGTGTGATATTCTTTTTCTGGACAAAGGAGTTGATTTTTGGAGCAATATTGAAAAGGAGATCAGGGAAAACACATGCAAATTTTTAATCGTATCGTCAACTCTCGGTAACCAACGAGAAGGTGTGCTAAAAGAATTGGCTGTTGCCACCAAAGTTAAGAAGCAATTAAAAGATGATTCTTTCATTATTCCATTAGCCATTGATGAAACGCTTTCTTATGATGATATCAATATTGAAATTGTTCGCTTGAACGCTATTGATTTTAAAAAGTCATGGGCAAAGGGGTTACAAGATTTGTTGGAAGCATTTGAAAAGCATAATGTACCAAAAAATCCACCCGACCCGTCAAAGAGCAACCTATTATATCAGCAAATTTTTCTTCATGATAAAGGTGTAATCGAAAAAGAAGAAACGTATGATTCGAACTGGTTTCCAATTACTTCATTTCCCCAAGAACTAAGATTTCATAAATACGAATGGAGGCTACCTAAAAACTTTGATGTAAGAACCCTCACCTTTCCTGCCATACGCTTCAAACAATACCTGTGTACGTTTGCATGGGAATATGACTTTATGCATCAACTTCCTAAAACGGAGACCTACGATAGTAATGAATCCATCTGCATACCAACTGCTGATATACTATCAGGAGAATATGATTCAGATTTTATCAGAAATTATGAATGTAAAAGGCTTATTGTACAGCTTATCAATAAGGGATTTGAGTTACAAATGAAACAAAAGGAAGTTCGTAAATATGAAATGTCAAATAAAATCGCTTACTGGATTGAAAAGGGCAAAATAGATAAAGATAAGTTTGAGAAAGTTCAGTTAGTTGGCAAGCAGAAAGATAAGAACTGGCACTTTACTATTTCTGGAGCAGGGAAATTATATCCCGTCCATGTAATAATGATTTCGTCACATATTTTCTTTACTACAAACGGCACTGACCTTATCGAATCTAAAAACATTCAACACTCATCTCGTAGAAGACAAGGCAAAAACTGGTGGAATGATAAATGGAGGGAAAAGCTATTGGCTTTCGTAAAATACATCTCTGATGATGAATTGTCATTCCATTTGGAAATGGGAAGTGAGGAAAAGATCATTGTCTCAAATGAACCAATGAGATTTTGTGGCAAACGCAGCTATGTCAACCCCTCCGAGAATAATTTGGATGATGAATCCGAATTGGCAGATATTAATGATTATGAAGATGAAATTGAGGAAGCAGATGAATTTGAAGAAATTGAATGAATGACCTAATCTACATAGAGGAACCCAACATCCTGTTTGCACACGGACAAAAATGCACAGACGCCAGAGATGGACTTGCACTTTTCGGTCCTTTAAACCAAATCTATGGAATTAAAAGCGGAGTGATTGCAACGCAAAATGGCTTACGCATTTTCAAAAAGTACCTCAACCAGATTCAAAAACCGATTTATAATCAAAATAATATTACCCGACCAATGTTCCCTGGGTTTGAGGCTGTGTTTGGGTGTAAATGGGAATCACAAAATGTTATTTTCAAAGAAGTAACTGACGAAGAAATTGGAAAATACTTATACAATGCAAGCACACATAAACGTACTTACGACTTAGTGACTTTATTTATCGATAAAATAATTGCAGCCAATAAGAATGATGAGGAGCGGGTTGATTTATGGTTCGTTATTGTCCCTGATGAGATTTACAAATATTGTCGCCCTAATTCCACTCTACCGAAAGAATTGGTACAAACGAAATCTTTAATCTCAAAATCGAAGGCTAAAAACTTTCATTATACGCCAACACTATTTGAAGATTATAATCAAGAATTACAAGAAGTTGAGAATGAAGCTAAAACATATAACTATGATGCACAGTTTCATGATCAATTAAAAGCCCGGTTACTACAATATACTATTCCTACTCAAATTCTCAGGGAAAGTACCTTGGCATGGAGAGAATTCAAAAATACCTTCGGTGCTCCTATCCGTAATTTTGAAAAAATTGAAGGTCATTTGGCTTGGACTATATCCACAGCAGCATATTATAAAGCTGGTGGAAAACCTTGGAAGCTTGGGGACATAAGACCGGGAGTATGTTATCTTGGCTTGGTTTATGGGTAAAACGGTTCAAAATGTGCCACTAATTTCGGCCAAAATGTGCCACGAACCAAGGCCAGATTTTGGAAAAATCGCAACAGTAATGCCCCTTTCTGTTTCGGTTCGAACTGTGCCAATTATTTCGGTTCGAATTGTGCCATTTTGGAGAGCCGCTTAAGGCTCACGATTACGGTTTGATTTGTGCCAGTTTGAGAGATCAAGTTTAATTTTCTATATCGCCATAAAAAAGCGATATGGCACACATTCTTGATCTAATGGAACTAAAGCAAATTTTAAGGTTGCACATGGATGGCTTAAGTAATCGTCGTATATCTGATACTCTTGGCATTCATCGCAACACTATTAACAGTTATGTAAGTCAGTTTAAGGCTAGTAAGCATGGCATAGAAGAACTCCTAAAGCTATCGGATTATGAACTTGCCCAGTTGTTCCCGGGCCACACCACCATAAAGAATCCTCGCTTTGATGAACTGATGCAGTTCTTCACCAATATGCATGCAGAACCAAATCATCCTGGATTTACGCTACTACATCATTACTCTGAATATAAGTCGTCAGCTAAAGAGCCATACAGTTACACTCAATTTGTCGAGCACTACCGAAGGAAGTACTCTAAAGAGAAGGGCTCGATGAAACTTCCCCATAAGCCCGGTCATGAACTCTACATTGACTTCGCCGGCAAGAAGCTTAAAATAGTTGATAAGCATACCGGGGAAATCCAGGCAGTAGAGGTGTTTGTGGCTATTTTGCCCTGCAGTCAGTACACTTACGTTGAGGCCTGTCCCGACCAAACCATGGAATCCTTAATAAAGTGCACTGCCAATGCCTTGTCATACTTTGGGGGCGTACCCCAGGCCATTGTATCAGATAATCTAAAGTCAGCAGTTACTAAAGCCAGTAAATACGAGCCTCGTATCAATCGCTCATTTTTAGATTTTGCGAGTCATTACAACAGCGTAGTAAATCCGGCTCGTGGATATGCCCCGCAGGATAAAGCATTGGTGGAAAATGCCGTAAACTTATCCTACCGGCGAATTTATTACCCCATACGCAACATGACCTTCTTTTCTCTGGATGACCTCAATAAAGAGATCCAAAAACACCTTGTAGGCTATAATAACATGTTGTTGCAACGACGCTCCTGCAGTAGACGTGAGCTCTTCCAAACATTAGAGCGGCAGCACCTTAAGCCGCTTCCTCCAACGCGATATGAAATAAAAGGATATCGCCGGGCTAAGGTCCAAAAAACTGGATATGTTTATTTCTCTCCGGACAACAATTACTACAGCGTTCCCTATCGTTATATCGGTAAAAGCACTCAAATCCACTATACCGGCTCGAGTGTTGAGGTCTTTTACAATCAACAGCGTATTGCTTCCCACCAAAGAAACCCTTCTCCAGGCGAGTACAACACCGATAAAAGCCACTTGTGTAGCACACACAAAGCCTATCTTGAGTGGAGCCCTGAATTTTTTAAGAACAAGGCACTAAAGCATGGAGTTAACGTCCATGATTTTGTATCCAGTTTGTTTGATAATCAATCTTATCCCGAAGTTATTTACAAGAGAGCCATGGGCGTAATCCAATTGCATCGGATCTATGGTACCGAAAGACTCAACAACGCTTGTAAATTGGCTCTTGATGTCGGCATACACTCCTATGGACGACTTAAAAACATCCTTAAGAATAAACGGGACGTTTTTGTTGAGGAGCCGGATAATCAAAGAGCATCCCATATACCCACTCATAGCAACTTAAGAGGGGCAACTAACTATAAATAAACCAATAAACATGAACAACAATCAAACAGTAGAAAAACTTCGCCATATGCGAATCAATGCTATGGCAGACCTGCATTTACAGCACGTCAAGAATAATCAGTTAGGCACTTTGACTGCGGATGAATACCTGGCCTTACTTACCGATCATGAATGGGAAGAGCGTCAGAATAAGAAAATCAACAGACTTATTAAACATGCCGGGTTCAGACAAAAAGCCACACTCGCAGACATCGATTACAGTGCCACCAGAACGCTTGATAAAAACATGTTCCAACGGCTGGCCACACTTGATTTTATCAAGAGAAACGAGAACGTTATAATAACCGGGTTAACAGGGGTTGGAAAGAGCTTCCTTGCTCAGGCTATTGGCCATCAAGCCTGCATGATGGAATACAAGGTTCTTTACTCAATTACGTCCAGATTATTTAAGCGCCTTAAATTATCAAGGATGGATGGAACATATATGAATGACATTAATAAATTAGCCAAAACGGATGTCCTTATACTAGATGATTTTGGGCTACAAGCTTTTGACAAGCAGGACCGTGAGTCGCTTATGGATATAATAGAAGACAGACACAGTAAGAAAACAACTATTGTGGCTTCACAGATACCAGTCTCGGTTTGGTACGACATTATTGGAGAAGGAACGATTGCAGATGCAATACTCGACCGACTGGTAAACTCCTCTCATCGAATCGACCTAAATGGACCCTCATTAAGAAAGGGGATTTTAGCAAGCGAATAGCATTTTTTTTGTACTATTGCACCATCTCTCAGACTGGCACATTTTGACCGAAATGCCTGGCACAAATAACACCGAAATACTCAGTTTACAAGAAGATTGAGAAAAGCAAAAATCCTAAAAACGCTTGCTGTGCTGCCCAAATGTTTTTGGATAATGGTGACGGAACAGTTTTTAAGGGAGAAGTGGGTCCTTGGTACAATCCTGAAAAGGGAGAATATCATTTAAAACCAAAAGAAGCCAAAGCTTTATTAACTCAAGCTTTAGAGTCATACAAGGAACAAAATGGATCTTATCCAAAGGAAATATTTATTCATGCCAAAACTCGTTTCAATAATCAAGAATGGGATGCTTTTAAAGAGATAACGCCAAAGGATACAAATCTTGTCGGTGTTACCATCACTAAAACAAAACCTCTAAAGCTTTATAGGTCTGAAGGAGCATATCCCATCATGAGAGGAAACGCATATGTTGTAAATGAAAGAAGTGCATTCTTATGGACAGTTGGATTCGTGCCAAAAACACAGTCAACTTTGTCTATGGAAGTGCCTAATCCAATTTTTATCGAAATTAATAAAGGAGAATCAGATATAAACCAGGTTTTAAAGGACATTCTTGCATTAACAAAATTGAATTACAATGCTTGTATTTATGCAGATGGAGAACCTGTAACGTTACGTTTTGCAGACAAAATTGGAGAAATTTTAACAGCGAGTACAAAAATTAAAGCACCACCACTTGCATTTAAATATTACATATAGCCCAGCCCAACAGCCACACACATTGTCAAGCTTCACAAGCCAACGCTCCAACCAAAGCTTGCCAAAGAGTGTGCCTGTCCTACCCGAAAATAAAAAATTAAAAATCTCCCCTCCTTTCAGTAAAAATTTAAACGCCAACACGCGGACCGAAAATGCTAATGAGAAGCAGGGTAACTTGAACCTGAATATTGCGACAGACTTAAACCTGAGAATAAAAAGAATGAAGAAGGCCAGCTTACAACATTGTATAAGCGTAATGCGGGCTGAACGGCTGAAATTAAGCATTTTTGCTCCTAAGAAAATTAGCGGTAGCCGGATAGTGAATCGCTCTGAAATCCCGCACTACGCTTATACTTGACCGTTAGCGTTCATTCCCCACATCAGAGTAACCGATTAATTTTTCAAGCTAACGAATATGGTGCTCCGATTTAGATTTCTGCTAAATTTGGAGCGACTCTATGTAAGGCCGTTTCTTGCAATGGTACATTATAGTCCGTGCGTTCATTCTGGTTGAAATGTAAAAGCCCCAGAAGTTCAGTTTCCAGGGCTTGTAGATAATTTTAGTGGTGGTGCCGTTAAAACGGCAACCCCGTTCAGAATAATATTCAGTATCAAAGATACATTTCCTTAGAGTCATTTAAATAACTATAAGAAGATTTATTATGACAAGGAAAAAGAAAATGGAGTTAGACATTATCAACCCCAATGCTGCGGGGATTGATGTAGGAAGCCGGTCGCATTATGTAGCTGTTGGCCAATCTCTCGAAGATGTAAAGGAGTTTGGGGTTTATGCCGAAGACTTGAAAGCCTTATGTGAGTGGTTGATATCATTTGGGATTACATCTGCAGCTATGGAATCGACTGGTGATTATTGGCAGAACTTATATGCTGAACTTATGAAGCATGGCATTGAGGTGGTACTGTGCAATGGGAAATTTACCAAGCATGCCAAGGGCAAAAAAACAGATGTGAAAGATTGCCAGTACATACAGAAGCTGCACGCATTAGGATTGCTGACAAGTAGTTTTTTGCCCGATGAAACTACAGAGAAATTGCGCACCTACTGCCGTCAGAGGAAAAATTTAATAAGCTCAGCTTCCGGGGCTTGTCGCAAGATGCAAAAATTCCTGAAGTTTTTGAACTTTCGGTTGGATGTGGTGGTAAAGGATGTATGTGGCCTTACCGGCTTAGCCATTATTGAAGATATCTGCAAAGGCAACCTTGACCCGGAATCCTTATCCAACCATCGGCATTACAACTGCCGTAAATCAAAAGAGGAGATAGCTAAGGCGCTCCATGGGAATAACAGAGAGGATTACTTATTCGGGTTGAGACAGGAACTGCAAGCTTACAAATTTTTTCAAAAGCAGTTGGAAGCCTGTGATAAGGAAATCGAAAAATTTATCTCAGAGGAGCTAAAAAAATCGCCAGAAAAAAGAGATTTAAAAACAACTGAGAAGCCCCACAAAAGGCAGAACAAAAATGCCATCTCCATAAAAGATTTTAACCAGGTGGCATACAAATATTTTGGAGGTGTTGATTTAATGGCCATTGAAGGCTTAAGCCATGCTACAGTTTTGGCAATAATGAGCGAAATTGGGCCTAATGGGTTCACGAAATTTGGCACTTCTAAACAATTTGTTTCATGGGCAAGGCTGGCCCCCAATAATAAAATATCTGGGGGAAAAGTACTCAGCAGCCATATCCCTAAGGGTAGCAACCGGTTAAAAATAGCACTAAGACAAGCTGCAAATGCCATCGGTAACCTGAAAGACACCCATCTGTCAGATTTTTTTAAGCGGGTAGCATACAGAAAAGGCAGACAGGCAGCAGTAAGTGCAACAGCAAGAAAGTTAGGCGTTATAATTTGGACTATGGTTACAAAAAAAGTACCTTACAGCCCGGCAAATGAATACCTGTTCCTTGATCAAAAACGAAAGCTGGGATTGGTAAAAAGAATTCAAAAACAAATGGTTAAATTTGATATAAAACCAGAAGAAATTGGGATTGGTAACTATCTGATTACCAACTATAATTATTGACGTTAGTCAGAATTAAAACAAAACGAACAAACATGAAACAACCTTTTCTGATTCTTTTACTGACTTTATCACTTTTTGGGTGTAAAGAAAAAAAACATGATACTGATAAATCTTCAGAGACTGGAAAGTTTTATCCCGATATCGAACAACGAAGCGTATTGATTGGTCAGATAATAAATTATAATGATTTTATCGGGACACCTAATAAAATCAAATTGGGAGTTGATGATATTACAATTGATAGCCAACATTCATTTGAAACTGAAATTGACAAAGACGGAAATTTTATTTTTGATATTCCTCTTTATAATCCGATTAATACTTATTTAAACTATGGTGATAGTCGCATAACGCCATATCTTTTCCCAAATGACACCATGTATTTAAAATGTAAAATTGATAGAAAGGGATTAAAAGTTGGCATGGTTTCTGGCGAATTTGACGAAAAGCATGATAAATTTCAAAATGATGTAATGAATCTAAATCATTGGATTCATTATGAACAAATAAACAGATTTCGAGATAAAATTCCGCAAAATATGTCTGCCAAAGAAATCAAAGAAAAATATCTTGAATATGAAAAAACACTACTCGAAATAATTGAAAACAAGATTGCAAAGGATTCTTTAAATGACTTTTTAGGTGATTATCTAAGGTACAGTGCCAAATATTCAATTTACGCAGATATAATTGGTTTAAACAGAACATTTGAGAGTTTTGAAAAAAAGCAAGAATTCTTTTCATTTCTCAACGATTCAATTGTATTTAACAAAAAGGCATTAATAACAAGCGACTATCACCACTTTCATAATAGGTATAGATTCGGGGTCGAACAAAGACCAAGGATTGTTTTAGAACCAAAAGAACGAACTAAGGAACAGTTCCGTGAAGAAATTACTTTAAAGGAACTGGAAGAAAGCCTAAAAATGAGACAAGGTGTTTGGTCAGAATTCTTAGCAGCATCAAATATGTTTTTTACTGGTTTCCTTGAGGAAGAGATTAGCCAAGAAGTGATTACATCATACTCAATTGCAATTGAGCGCAGTTTTAAAGACCCATATGTAAAGCAGTTACTGCTTTCAAGATGTGACGAAACCAGAGAAAAAGTAGCATTAATCAATAGTCAGAAAATTCCAAAGAATGCTAAACTAAATCAATATAGCGAATTGACAGGTGAGGAGATGTTTAATAATATCTTATCAGATAAAAAAGGAAAAACCATATACATTGATGTTTGGGCAACATGGTGTTCACCATGCAAAAGACAATTACCTCACTCGATTAAAATGCAAGAAATGTTTCAAGATGTTGAATTCGTTTATTTGTGCTGTCAATCAAAAGAGGAAACTTGGGAAAACGTTATCAAACAATACCAAATTAATGGGACTCATATATTATTGACAGAGGAACAATTCGATTATATGAAGGAGAAATTTTCTATTGCAGGTGTGCCTCATTACATTTTGATTGACAAGAATGGGAATATTGAATTTAATGATTATCCTGGATGCAAAACAGATGAAGTGATTGAAACTAAATTGAAGTCTCTTATAGCCAATAAATAACGCATGGTAACACGCGGTATAAAAAATTGCCGAGACAGTAGGTTATTCAAGGGTTGTAGCCCGCTTCTCCTTCGTGTAACTTGATAATGAATCGCCCGCAAACGGCAACTTTTCATACCGCCACCGTTAGCCACAACTTAAAATTAAAACATGAGATACATTTTATTATTGATTTGTGCATTTTCTTTTTCGACTTGTTTTGGACAAGATGAACTTAAAAATTTAGAAAATGCTTATAAGAATAAATCACAAAGTCAATATGATCAATTTCTAGAACATTGGCGAAGTGAGTCAATTCCAATTACTTCTCTTGACTCATTAGGTAAGCTTCAAAAGGATGTGTATGAGATTTTTATAAACTTCTACAATCCATTCAATTTACAAAGAATTGGGACAGGAGAATGGGGTGATAAACTTTATTCGGATATTGATTATGTAATAATTCAGAACACAATATTTATTTATACATATAAAACAGACAGTTTGAATTTTCATGTATTTGCAGATACTGATTCTTTAGTCCTATCAAAGGATAGTATCATGAATTTTCGACCTAAAATAGAATTTGAGCAAGCAAAAACCCTTTATCTATTACCGAAATATGACCTTGTGATTAATAAGTTTCTTGGAAGTAAAAACTTTCCATTAGGAGCTGGTGGAATAATGAATCCGTCAAGAGCAAGAGGCCAAAGTGCAAAGCGACTAGAATTTATGAATAAAAAACTAAATATTATTCATGGCCATTGGGGTGGCTACTGGCATATTGAAACTCATCCTGAAGTATTTAGTGTCGATTTCAATAATGATAGAACAATTGCAAAAGTAAATTATAGACTGGTTTATCAGGGTGGTGAGGCGACCTACATAAAAGAAAATGGAAAATGGACATTGAAAGATGCTCATTTAACGTGGATTGAATAAAAAGCTGTGGCTAACAGCGTGTATAAGCCATTGCTGGCAGCGGGTTTGCGAATGTTATCTCACTTGGTTTCCTAGTGGTAACTCGACAACTAAGCGCTCTGAATCACGCAACGGCTCATACACGCGGACGTTAGGCATAATGGTGAAAAAACTACAAACTAGCTAATAATATTTTAAAAATACTGAGATGAATTCTACGAAATAAAATAAATATTAACATTAAACTTTGAAAAATGAAAAACTTTAAAATTATCGCACTTCTGTTATTATCAATTTGTTATACTGCTAAGACCTACTCACAAGGTAATGTTACAATTCATTTTGGACCATCTTTCCCAGTTTCAGATTTTGCCTCCGATGATATAGATGATGAAGACGCAGGTGGAGCTGCAGTTGGAATAAATTTTGGACTACAATATATTTATCCTCTATCAGAAAGTGGGTTAGGATTATTTGGTGGAATAGATTTTAATTACAATGGATTAAAAAAAGATGTTAAGGATGATGTAGAGGAATTATTTGAATCTATGGGAATAAATAATGCTGATTACAAATTTTATAAGTACATAAATATTCCTATAACAGCAGGATTAAATTATTCTTACCAGGCTGATGATAAAATTGGAGTATTTGCAAATGCTGGTTTTGCATTAAATTTCATGAAAATAACAGACATGGAAATAGAAGTTAGTGGTCAGACAGTAACACAAGAAATGGATTTAGCTAACAGCATTGGATTTAAAATTGGTGGAGGAATACTAATTAATCAGAAAACATCAATTTCTATTGACTATTTTGCATTAGGAAAACATGATATTGAAGGTGAGATAAAAACAACAGGATATTCAGAGGATGTTGATGGAGAAGGGAAGGTTGATTTATTAACCTTGACATTAGGGATTAAGTTCTAATATGACTTATAACCACTATGCCTAACACGCGGTCATAAAACATAGCGGTTTCAGTGTAATTTGCAAGCTCAGTTCCCGCTGGCAAGGTCAGCAACGGGGGATAGGTTCGCAGCCACGCAATCCGCTACGTTTCATACCGCCAACCGTTACAAGCAAGCCGAAAAAAAAGACAACGACACAATGAAAATGAAATTTTTGCTACATAAAGACAAAGAAAATGGAAACCCACCGCACATTCAGGCACATTTGGCTGCCCAAACGCACGGGCAACCACTTCGCAGCCAAAAGAGCCTTCATTTTGCCAACGTACCGCTGAAATCCAGTGACTTATTTGAATAATTGGTATTGAGAATTTAAATCTAAATTTGTGATTTTAAAATAGAACAGAATTGTAATGTCAAAAGAAGCTAAAGCAAGAATAAAAATCAATAAACTGCTTGAAGAAGCAGGATGGCGTTTCTTTGACTCCAAAGAAGGCAAGGCCAACATTGTACTTGAAAATAAAACCAAATTAACTCAAACCGAATTAGATGAATTCGGTGAAGATTTTGAAAAAACAAAAAATGGCTTCATTGACTATCTGTTACTTGATGACAAAGGTTTCCCTTTCATTGTTTTAGAAGCAAAGAAAGAAGAAATAAACCCACTCTTTGCTAAGGAACAAGCCAGAAAATATGCACAAGCTCAAAACTGTAGATTTATAATTCTTTCAAATGGTAATTTGCATTACTTCTGGGATTTACAGAGAGGAAATCCGAATATCATTGCGACATTTCCAAAACCTGAGACTGTTATCGGATATACAGAATTTAAGCCAAATGCTGAGGCATTAGTAAATGAAACCGTAAAAGAAGATTACATTGTAAAAACTCAAAAACCAGACTACGCAAGCGACCCAAGATATATTGATGAATCACAACGCAGTGCGTTTATTGAAGAAAATAAATTAAGGTTTCTGCGTAAGTATCAGGTTAGAGCCATTGAACGTATACAGGAAGAGGTAAAAGCAGGTAAAGACCGTTTTCTTTTTGAAATGGCAACCGGCACTGGTAAAACTTTAACTTCAGCAGCAGTTATAAAATTGTTTTTACGGACAGGAAACGCAAGAAGAGTTTTGTTTCTGGTTGACCGTTTGGAATTGGAAGACCAAGCAGATAAAGCTTTTAAAGAATATCTTAGAACTGATTATAAGTGCAGTATTTACAAAGAAAACAGAGATGATTGGCGACAAGCAGAAATTGTTGTTTCGACAGTGCAATCATTTCTTTTCAAAAACAAATACAAAAGAATTTTTTCTCCCACTGACTTTGACCTTGTAATTTCTGATGAAGCACATAGAAGTATCGGGGGTAACAGCAGAGCCGTTTTCGAATACTTTATTGGCTTTAAGTTAGGTTTGACGGCAACACCAAAGGACTATTTGAAAAAGATTGATGCAGGAGAGCTAAGCGAAAAAGACCCGAGAGAATTAGAAAGGAGAATGCTTTTAGACACATATACCACCTTTGGTTGTGAAGATGGAAAGCCAACTTTTCAATATAGTCTATTACATGGCGTTAAAGATGGTTTTCTGGTAAATCCTTGTGTTGTGGATGCACGAACAGAAATAACCACGCAGCTTTTAAGCGATGAGGGTTATACTGTTGAAATAACTGACGATGATGGCGAAGAAACCTCAACCACTTTTTCGCAGCGTGATTTTGAAAAGAAATTATTTTCCGAAAATACGAACCGTATTTTTTGCAAAACATTTTTAGAGAACGCTTATAAAGACCCGATTTCTGGTGAAATTGGCAAATCAATTTTGTTTTGTGTAAGTCAAAACCACGCTGCTAAAATCACACAAATATTGAATGAATTTGCCGATAAGATGTTCCCGGGCAAATATCAATCTGATTTTGCAATGCAAGTTACCTCTTGGATACCAGATGCACAGCAGTTAACGATTAATTTCACTAACAATCGTTTAGGTGGCAAAGGTAACTTTCACGATTTATATCAGACAAGCAAAACCCGTGTATGTGTTACAGTTGGAATGATGACAACAGGTTATGATTGCCCTGATATTTTGAATGTGTGTTTGATGCGACCAATTTTCTCACCAACCGACTTTATTCAAATCAAAGGAAGAGGAACAAGAAAATTCAATTTTGCGAACAAAGAAGTTTTGAAGGATAAAAGTTTAATCGAAAATATACCGGAAGAAAACCTACAGAAGTCGAGGTTTAAACTTTTTGACTTCTTTGCAAACTGCGAGTATTTTGAGGAAAAATTCAATTATGATGAAGTTCTAAAGTTACCTCCAAAAGGAACTTCAACCGAAGGCGGTGGCGGAGGCGGTTATGTTGTTGACGAATACGACAGCACAAGACACGACCCTTTAAAAACCTTTACAGTCAATGAAATTGGGCTTGAAGGAATGAAGATTGACCGAATGTATTTTGAGAAATTTGAAGATAAAGTAAAAGAGGATGACAAAATCAAGGAATTAGTTCAGCAAAAGGATTTTGATGCAATAGAACAATACATTATCAGTCAAATATTTGATAAGCCAGAGGAGTATTACAATATAAGCAAACTGCGGAATGCCATAAAAATTGACAGGCGGTTATCATTGAGAGAAATCATTGAAAAAATCTTTGGTTTTATTCCTTATTTTAAATCAAAAGACGAACTGCTTGACGAGGAATTTGAAAAGTTTGACAGTCGTTATTTACCACCCGAAGAATATTTCATGTTCGCAAGGGATTATTTTAAAAGTTACATTACAGACTCTGAGTTCAGAGACATAATTGAAAACAGAAAATATGCATTATTAAACACCAATCCAAATGGTGATGTATTCAGAAAATTGCCTCCGGAATTGCGTTTTGCAATACCTGAGTACATAAAAGATAATGTATCACTTAATAAATTTGTTGCATAAATGTTAGACCAAGAAACAAAACGCAGGATTGATACTGCAAGAGATATTTTGGTAGGAAAACTGCCAAACCCACAAAGCCAGGTTGAGCAAATTACCATTGCCATGATTTACAAATTCATGGACGATATGGATAAGGAAGCAATGGAATTTGGTGGAGAAGCTACTTTTTTTACAGGTGATTACGAAAAATACAGTTGGACAAAAATATTTGACCCCAAATTGGGCGGGTATGAAATGTTGGCACTTTACGGAGAAGCGATAGTAAAACTGAACCAAAATCCTAATATACCGCAACTTTTCAGAGATATTTTTAAAAACGCATACCTGCCTTACAGAGACCCAGAGACGTTAAAAATGTTTCTGAAGGTTATCAATGAGTTTCATTACGACCACAGCGAAAAATTGGGAGATGCTTTTGAATACCTTTTATCAGTTTTAGGCAGTCAGGGTGATGCAGGACAATTCCGCACTCCACGCCATATCATTGATTTTATGGTTGCCATTATGCAGCCCAAAAAAGATGAAAGCATTTGCGACCCTGCTTGTGGCACAGCCGGATTTTTAATTTCTTCATACAAACACATTCTGAACGAAAACACTAAAAAGAACAAAGGCGATTTGCTTACACCAGATGAACGGAAAAAGCTAATCAACAACTTCGTTGGTTACGATATTTCTTCCGAAATGGTGCGTTTGAGTTTGGTAAATATGTATCTGCATGGCTTTACAACTCCCAAAATATATGAATATGATTCTTTAACTTATACTGACCGCTGGGGTGATACATTCGACATTATAATGGCTAATCCGCCATTTATGACACCAAAAGGTGGTATTCGTCCACACAAAAAATTTGCTATGCAGGCAAATCGCAGTGAGGTGCTTTTTGTGGACTACATTATGGAACATATTAACCCGACAACCGGACGTGCAGCCGTGATTGTTCCAGAAGGTATTATTTTTCAAAGTGCCACGGCTTATAAAGCCTTGCGGAAATTATTGGTTGAAAAAAACTTTCTTTATGGAGTAGTTAGTTTACCAGCGGGCCTTTTTCAACCTTATAGTGGTGTGAAAACCTCAATTCTCTTGTTAGATAAAACACTTGCAAAAAAAACAGATAAAATCCTTTTCGTAAAAATTGAAAATGATGGTTACAGTCTGGGTGCACAAAGGAAAGAACTGACCACAAGCGATTTGCCGGATGCTGCTAATTTCATAAAGCAATACATTTCAGCTATTCGTAACAATGATTTTTCTTTGATGGATTTTGAAGATTTGCCTTTGAATTCAATTGTTGTTGAAAAAACCAGAATAATTGAGAACGGAGATTTTAATCTTAACGGGGATAGATACAAAGAAACTATTCACAAGCACAATAGCAAATTTGAAATGGTTTCTTTAAGCGAATTATGCGAATTAATCAGAGGGGTTACATATTCAAAAGAAGATGAAGTAGAAGAAGATGGGTATAAGGTGTTAAGAGCCAATAATATTAAATTGGATAGTGGGAATATTGATTTTAATGATGTAAAATTAGTTTCAAAAAACCTCAAGCTTTCAGATAAACAAAAACTGAAAGCAAAAGATATTTTTATTTGCACCGCTTCAGGAAGTGCTGAACATATTGGAAAAACAGCTTTTGTAGAACAGGATATTGATTATTATTTTGGTGGTTTTATGGGTGCGATTAGGTGTAATGAGCAAGTACTTCCAGAATTTTTATTTCAAAACATTAGAGGTGTAAGGTTTAATAATCATTTAAACAATATTATTGCTGGTGCAAACATTAAAAACTTGAAAGCTGAATTTCTATACTCATTTAAAATACCCCTACCACCGCTAACAATTCAAAAAGAAATATTAACTAAAATCGAGTTGTTCGAGAGAATCAAAGAAGGTGCTAAGCAGGTAGTAGAAAACTATAAACCCCAAATTGATATTAAACCCGATTGGGAAATGGTAGAGTTGGGGAAAATAATTAAGCTTTCAAGTGGGCGGGGTTTGACCCAACAAAACATGGTTGAAGGTGAATTTCCTGTTTACGGTGGCAACGGAATTAACGGCTATCATAATGAATACTTTATTGAAGACCCAATAATTGTAATTGGTCGTGTTGGAGCTTACTGTGGTTCTGTCATAATAACACAACCTAAATCATGGGTAACTGATAATGGTTTATACGTTACAGAGTATTTAATGGAAATTAACCAAGATTATCTTGCTCAAGTTTTATCACAATTGGAATTAAACAAATTTGCAAAAGTTGGTGGTCAACCTTCTATTTCTCAGTCAACAGTTTATGAAAGGCAAATACCTGTTCCAACTCTTGCAGAACAAGAATTAATTGTCTCCCAAATCGAAAAAGAGCAACAATTGGTCAATGCAACTAATGAGTTGGTTAACATTTACGAGCAAAAAATAAAAGACGAAATCAATAAACTTTGGGAAGCATAATGGCAAATGCAATCGACATACTGGAATATTTGCCGAACTCTTACAAAACAAAGGATGAGCAAGATTATATAAATTTCCTTTGGGAAAGTTTTGAGAGTAATTACAATAATGCAAAATATCCTTTTGCTTTTATTGCTTACCACATGCTTTACATGAGTTTTGTTTATTTCGAGGTCTGGCAAATTAAAGAAAACAGAAAAGCAGATTTTGAGAAAGCGATGGTAGGATTTAACAAAGAATTTGAAAAACTACTTTGCAACGCAACGACTCCTTTTGCATTTGTAGAATTAGGTGAAAGCAATTTTATTCGTTTTTTAAAACTCGTAGGTTGTGACAATTCTCAAATCGGAAATTTCACTGCCAGCGTAAAATCAAGAAATGATGCAGCTCACAGTAATGGAAGAATAATTTTTAATGACAAAGCAATAATTGACACAAAAATTAACGATGTAATCCGCAATATAGATGAGATACAAACTCATTCCAATCCAATTATTGAAGAATGCCTTGCAAAATTTTTAATTGAAAATCACGACCCGGACAAACGACAATATTACGATGACTTAGACCAGATTAGAGAAATCCTAATACATGGAAATTATCTCTCACAGAAAGACATTGAACATTTATTGACTTTTGACATTACAACTCTATCGAAAAGAAAAAACTATGAAGCAATGAAAAGCTTATTTGAAACATTTGTAGAAAATTATAAAACAACATAGCCAACGCTTCTTAGTCAAGCACATTTGCAGGTCGCACCAGCCAACGCCAAGACCAAAACCTGCAAAAGAGCTTGCCTACCCCAACGCACGGCAGAGAGACAATGCAGCAAAAATGAGAGACAGAATGACGAAAGACAAGAACGGCCAGCTTGTAACAGGCGGTATATTTTATTGCCGAGACAGTGCGAGTTTCAGCGTTTCTGCATTTAATAAACTTCCGTGTATCTTGACAGGACAGTGCTTCGAAATCGGCAACAAAAACATACCGCCAATCCGTTAGAGGTAATAAGGGCTTTGTTAAAAGCTATAAGTTAAAAGCTTAGGATCAATAACTTCAATACATAATTTAAGTACTGCCTGTTAGGA
>Ga0209408_1000898_pt1 | contig 20430 bp, 13 predicted proteins | sample AD_UKC107_MetaG_FD_184422 | JGI IMG/M metagenome (GOLD analysis project Ga0209408, IMG submission 184422) | Active sludge microbial communities of municipal wastewater-treating anaerobic digesters from Hong Kong - AD_UKC107_MetaG (SPAdes)... | ecosystem: Engineered > Bioreactor > Anaerobic >... | reverse complement strand
GAAATCATGCTTCTTATAGCCTTGACTACGGAGGCAGCAACTCTTACCTCCCCAATAGATGCCGCATGGATCCAGATTCGTGGAAAACCTGAAAGTCTTCGAGTAATGACTGGCGGAATAAATCCTAACCGTTCATTTAAATGAGGTCTGTATAGACCAGCTATTCGAGTATAGGCCCAGGCTGCCGGAAAAAGAATTAAAAAAAGGCCAAAGGAAAGGAATACATACAGCCGGTAAAATATATTCATTGTCATTTTCTGCTTTCATCAGCTACAAAGATAATTAGATCTTTAAAAAATACCACGGATAAGTTAATATAAATAATTTTAAATTACAATTCCATTCTGCTGGTATAAATGTTGCTAACCTGTTTTTAAAAATAGCCTTGAAACTGTCGAAAGACAGATGATGCATAGCTGTTGAACAAGGAATTGTTTATCCTTGCGTAATTCGTACTATAAAATTAATGTCAACTTCTAAACAGTATTTTTGTGAGTGGGATGTCATTCTTTATGTTCTGGGGCTTCGGCTGATTATTTGAATGGATCTCCGGTCTGCAGTATGAAAATTATTTATCACAATAATTATCTGCTTCATTTTAGAATTTCTAATTCAACCCTGGAGAAATACGAAAGATGAAATTTAAGAAAAATATCCTATGTATCGGTGCAGGGTATGTCGGCGGCCCTACCATGGCAATGATTGCATGGAAATGTCCGCACTACAAGGTAACAGTAGTAGATATAAATCCTTCAAAAATTGTCCAGTGGAATTCCGATGATATACCCATCTATGAACCTGGGCTTTTAGAAATTGTAAAAGCTGTAAGAGGTAAAAACCTGTTTTTCAGCGCAGACATAGATAAGGGAATAAGGGAATCCGAAATTATTTTCGTCAGCGTAAATACGCCTACCAAGACATTCGGTGCCGGAGCAGGCATGGCCGCCGATCTTCAATATTGGGAAAAGACAGCCAGGCAGATAAGAAACAGCGCTGAATCTCCCAAAATAATTGTCGAAAAAAGTACGCTTCCGGTCAAAACTGCCCTGGCAATGGAAAGAATCCTGACATCGACCGACACCGGCATTGCCTTTGACATCCTTTCAAACCCTGAATTTCTGGCCGAAGGAAACGCCGTCAATGACCTGGAAAATCCTGATCGTGTGCTGATCGGATCTCGCGAGACACCGGGCGGGTTGAAGGCAAGGGAGGCACTGGTTGAAATATATACCCATTGGGTTCCAGGGGAACGGATTATAACATCAGACATATGGAGTACGGAACTTTCCAAGCTTGTTTCGAATGCCTTTCTAGCGCAAAGAATCTCATCAATAAACTCTATTTCGGCTCTTTGCGAGAAGACAGAGGCTGATGTTGTACAGGTTGCAAGGGCCGTAGGAACAGATAGTCGTTTAGGCAGTAGTTTTTTAAATGCAAGTATCGGCTTCGGAGGTTCCTGCTTTAAGAAGGATATCCTGAACCTTGTCTATCTTTGTCGCTATTACGGCCTTAACGAGGTAGCTGATTACTGGGAAGGCGTGGTCAGAATAAATGAATATCAGAAGGAACGCTTTGTGCTTAACATGTTGAACACAATGTTCAATACTCTGGCAGGCAAAAAAATCTGTCTATTCGGATTCGCATTTAAGGCTAATACTGGCGATACCAGAGAAAGCCCTGCAATATATGTTGCAAGGAGACTGGTAGAAGAGAAAGCGGAACTGGTAATTTCAGACCCCAAGGCATTGACTAATGCAGAAATAGATCTGAGTGATATCAAAGATAAAATATCTTTTATTGAAGATCCGTATAAAGCCGCAGAGGGATGTGATGCCATTGCAGTTATGACCGAATGGGATTTATACGCCGGGCTTGATTTTGAAAGGATTTACAGTTCAATGAACAAGCCGTGTTTTGTTTTTGACGGAAGAAATATACTTGATCATGAAAGGCTCTTTAAAACAGGTTTTAATGTATTTCCAACAGGTAAATCATCCTTGAAGCATTTTTGACCTGATGAAACAGCATTACAAAGAGGAAGTTTTGATGTACTCTTCTAATCAGAAACGAATACTGGTTACCGGTGGTGCGGGATTTCTTGGCTCTCATCTCTGTGATCGTTTGGTCGCCGAGGGCCACGACGTCATATGCCTTGATAATTTTTTTACAGGGGAAAAAAGGAATATTACCCATCTTCTTGGCAAACCCAATTTTGAGCTTCTTCGTCATGATCTGGTACAGCCCATTTTTCTTGAAGTTGATGAGATTTATAACCTTGCCTGTCCTGCCTCTCCTATCCACTATCAGTACAATCCTGTCAAGACAATCAAGACAAGCGTCATGGGAGCCATAAATATGCTTGGTCTTGCCAAAAGAGTAAAGGCCAGGATATTGCAGGCTTCAACAAGTGAGATATACGGCAATCCGATTGTTCATCCTCAAAAGGAAGATTACTGGGGCAATGTCAACACAATAGGGCCAAGGTCCTGCTATGATGAAGGCAAACGCTGTGCGGAAACCCTTTTTTTTGATTATCACAGGCAGAACAATGTAAAAATTAAAGTAGCACGTATTTTTAATACATACGGCCCAAATATGCATCCTGATGACGGAAGAGTTGTAAGCAATTTTATTGTCCAGGCTATAAAAAATCAGGATATTACTGTTTTTGGGGATGGAACTCAAACCCGCTCTTTCTGTTATGTGGATGATTTGATAGATGGGATGATCAGAATGATGAACAGCCCTGATGAATTCACAGGGCCTGTTAATCTTGGGAACCCTGTTGAGTTCAGCATGTTGGATCTGGCAAAGCTCATTATAAGCCTCGCTGACAGCAAATCAGGTATAGTCTTTAAATCATTGCCTGTTGATGACCCGCTCCAGCGTCAGCCTGACATAACTCTTGCAATACAGCGCCTTGGCTGGCATCCACATACAGATCTCGAATCAGGATTAAAAAAGACTATTGAATATTTCAGGAATATAATTCTGGATTGAGGACTGGTGGAGGGAACGCCGACCTACCGCAAATCAGTCTCAAAGCCCGCGCTCCTCGTAACTCCTTGATAATAAACGCCGAAGTCATCTCACACAACCACTTCCCGACAACCCGACCAGAGAAACGAATTTCTCCCCTGATTTCCCGGCACCGGACGAGGGTGACGGGTTTGCAGCAAAACCGGATACCTGGCGCTGAACCGCAACAACTTCGAATCCGGTTTTCGGACGCCGGTTCGGTTCCCAAAACGGGAATCGAATTGGCCTATGCCTGCCCGCCGAAAACCGTGCTGATCAGGTAGGCCGTATAGCCCACATAACAGGTGAGCAGCACCGCGCCCTCGATGCGATTGATACGTCCCGGTCCCCGGAATCCATAGCCGATCACGAACAGCGACAGGGTCAGTGCGGCCATCACCAGCATGTCGCGATTGAAGACCTCCGGCCCCACCGCCAGCGGATGAATCGTACCGGCGATCCCCACCACCGCCAGGGTATTGAACAGGTTGGAGCCCAGGATATTACCGAGAGCGATATCGTGTTCGCCCTTCCTGGCTGCAATGATTGATGAGGCCAGTTCCGGCAGCGAGGTGCCGACCGCGACGATGGTCAGACCGATGATCAGATCGCTGACCCCGAACCCATGAGCGATCTCCACCGCGCCCCAGACCAGGATGCGGGAGCTGACGATCAAAAGCGCCAGTCCCACCACCAGCCAGAAGACCGCACGACGGATGGGCATGGCGCGGACGTCCAGTTCCTGCTCCATCTCGTTTCCCAGTGCATCCTCTTTCTTCCGCAGCCCCTGCCAGATGGTCCAGGCCATCAGGCCGCCGAACACGGCCAGCAGCACCATGGCATCGAAACGGGTGATCTCGCCATCCCAGAGTTGCCAGGCCGCCAGCGCCGTGACCACCGTGAGGATGGGCAGTTCCTTGCGCAGCACCTGCGAATGTACGGCGATGGGGCTGATCAAGGCCGTCACCCCCAGGATCAGGGCGATATTGGTGATGTTCGAGCCGTATGCGTTCCCCAGCGCGATACCCGGGTTACCCTGAGATGCGGCCAGGGCCGAAACCACCATTTCTGGTGCGGAGGTGCCGAACCCGACAATCACCATGCCGATCAGCAGCGGCGGCATGCCGAAATGGCGTGCGGTGGAGGCCGAGCCCTCCACAAAACGGTCGGCGCTCCAGACGAGGAGCACCAAGCCAAAAATTACGGCGATAACGGCTGATGTCATAGGAGATAAGTACTCCGATTTTGGGCGGTGGACCTCAAAACGATTAACCTAACTAAACCACGCCGATAAAAACACACTCATAAAGTTTTTTAAAACTATCAAATCCTTCGAACTTGCTGGCGTAGCTCAGATTTTCGACGTATACTTCAATCCCTTCATTTGTACCATTCAAAAGAATGTTACCAGCTTGGTTATTCGTTATATGGGTTAAATTGCGCCTGTTCCATTCGTCGTAAGCAAGATGCTCAGATTTGGCACATCCAAATAATGTCAACTTTGGGTTGAGAACGTCCAGAAAATCAAAAGATCGGTCAGAATCACGACCGTGATGTGGAGCGATCAGGACAGCGCAGTTTTCGACTAAGTCTGGATGATTATCTAATACATATTCCCAAGTGTTGTCGTGTGCATCTCCAGGGAAAATGATTTTCCCACCACACGTTCGATATACAAGAACATACGAAGCATCATTAGGATCTCCTGCGCCATTTGCTGCAAACACCAGCTCAGAATCTGGCGCAACGATATCAAGACAGTCCCCTCGATCTTCAGGTTCACCACGGTTAGCATATTGAAGGCGGCTTCCAGCCTTGGGGGTAACGACCGTTACGCCGCTGCATTTGCCATCACGAACCTTAACATAATGGTCCCAATCATCTTCGTTGTAACTTCCCCCAGAAAAATCGGGCTTAGCCTTACGAACGCCAGAATCCCAGAAATTGAGAATGCCGATTTCATCACACAATTCCTTAAAACCATCCATATGATCCATGTCAGGGTGCGTCAAGATGAATCGGTATACTCTTGAAATTCCAATCTTTTTCATGTAGGAAATTGGCTCTGTTGGATATTTCCGCATGCCATAGTTCCCGGAACCTGTCTTAGCGATGCCGATGTGCCTGCCAAATGCTTCCAAAAGAGCTTTTTGCGTGGCGCTTCCACCATTGCATATGTCTACAACAGTTGTGCGACCGCTTCCATGCTGGATAATGGAGCAATCACCGTCACCAACATTCATGAAATGCACTACTGGCATAATTGCCTCATTGCTTTGATGTCCAGCGACCTACCTACTCGTTCTGCTTTTTTGCGTCTGCGAACCTGAGCCACCCAAGGCGACAACAGCACCGAAAAAACTCTCCGCGTAATAGTGAGCCCTTTTGCGCACATAAGCCGGAAGTAAGATGACCATTGCCAACGACCCGAGCGCAATGGCCGTGGAGACAAGTGCCCATATAATGGCACCAGTATTCCAGATATATGCGTACCAACAGCCCACAAGGTTAATTAAAGTGAATGTCATCCAGACTGGTCGGAGACCGGTAATGTTTCGAGCGAAACCATAATCGACGTTGTGAAGCTGCACACGCTCCGCTTCCGGAGTTTTCCACATTCTAGTCCGTAGTGCTTTGACAGCGTCATTGATTGTCGCCTTGAGTTCGTCTGGGTCGCCAGCATCGACGGCCTTTTGAATATCTATTTGAACCAAATTCATAATGGTTTGATACCAGCGTTGCTTCTGCTGCACGGAGATCGATTTCTCATCAGGATGGAGCCACCGGTTTGTTGGAGAATCATGGGGCCAATCTGGCCACAATTTTTCCTGCAAACGGTTGCCGCATGCTGACGCAACATGAGAAAGAGCAACCGCTACAACAGCTCCAAGTCCTACGCCAGCAATGAGCAATTTTCCCCATTCGAGTAGAGGCACACCAAAAGTAGTGGCCACAGGCAACAACGGAAGAAGAGAAAGGACTGCGGGAAGGAATCGGGCCTTCCTTTCATAATGGTCGCTAAGGTTGAAATAATTAAGCCACGACTTATTCATGACTGAACGTCCCTGGCAAAAGATTCTCTTCTGTCATAATCTCCCCGACATAGCAGCTTGTCCGGCCAGGGTCGCCTACGATCATCATCAACCCTGGTAAGCCATCAGTTTGCATCAATTCTGTCAGCCAAGTGAAAACCTTTAGATCGTCACAACTAGCTGCTGCGCGAACACCTGGAGGGTGCGAATGCCACTCTCCGATATACTCAAGCATTCCGTGAGTCTTTTCTTCTAAATCACGTACTGCCTTCCTCAATCCCTTACGCCCACGAATATACAAGGCTGGCCACTCCTCACTATCTGGTGGTGATGGCAAAGCGTCAACGATGTAGAGGATCTTTCTAGCCAGGTCGAAGGAACCGAGCAGAACACCACCCGTCTCGCTCGGGAGCCTAGCTTGGCGGAACATGCCAAGCTTCTTTAAAAGGCCTTCATCGGTGATTACATTCCAACTTTGTGTGCGATGATAAATGACGGGGGTTAATTCAATATCTATCCGGTCAACTTTCCCGCAACCTTCTTCTTGCCAGATAACAGCAGTGGCGCTGTGATCGTTAAGCGCATTTCTAATCGCCTGCGCTCCAATGGCAGCATGCAGTGATACGAGGTTCTGTGATAACGTACTGGTGATATCTCTGCAGGATTGTCCGTAGCGGCTAATATTTCCAATTATTTGGAAATGTTTCTCCAGTTTATTGTTATTGGCTACAGCTCTATAGTACTGCATTTCAAGGGCATCCAGCGGCATCGTCCTACCTTTATCCTCAGCAAGCAAGACAAGGGATCGTCCCGATGGTGTCAGAAAAAGGGACATCCGCCGGGCGTCGCTTTCAACGTCACGCGCAATTTTTCTCGCGACAGCAACCGATGTAGACATATCTAAAATTGCTTCAGCGTTACGGAAGGCTTTTTCAATATCCGCACTTTGGTTGCCCGGAGACAGTACATCCACCGATAAGGCAGTGAATGGATCTGTATCGCCAACAATCGAGTTTGCAAGCAAGGCTACGGCCTCTGCCTTTTTCCAACCGACAAAATGTCCAGACAACATATGCCGCGCTATGTTGTGAGGCATCAATCGGTCGTGATCGACTATAGTCCAAGTCCCATACCCGCTGCGAGCGAGATTCATCAGCGTCTGTGAGCCGAGAGCCCCGGCTCCAACCGATACAAATCGAATGTCGCCACCGATACTGAAACCGTTGAGACTTGCGGCTTTTGAGCGGGTAAGCTGGAAGGATACATTGAGGACATCGAGAACAACCTCCTCACCGCATTTCGATATGTCCGGACTAAGAAGAAGGCCAACCTCCTTATCCTGTATGTCCCAGAGCCCTATCCTGATACCTAGATCACGTATTCGCAGATCGTCTGCGTTTTTTCCTGTTCTTGCCGCATCCCCTAAAAGAAAAGCCCATGTATCGACGACTTCAACCTCCCCGTCGTCACTTCTTCTTTTAGGAAAATGGATAACGAGAAGGATGTGCGAGTCAAGAATAGCTTTTTTGCTATTCAGCCAATTCCTGAGGCGGCCCCGCAGCTCGGCAAGAATGTCAAGGCCTGCACCATCCACCAAAGCAGACAGATCGGCTAAGGTGACGGGTCTCTTATAAATAAGTCCGTGGGTCTGAGGAGGGCAATGATGTATGCTGGCAACGATGTCCAACGCTGAATCTGGTGGTGGCTGCTGATGGGCGATCAAAAATAGCTTTTCATTTGCAACAGGACAAACGCTCGAAATAAAAATTGGTTGGGCGTCATCGACTTTTTTCACAAGACCATTCGGGAGTACAAGATGCCCAGCGTAATCCATCAGAATTTGTTCTAAGGGCTGATCCTCCTGATGGAGCTCTCCTCTTGCCGTTAGTGCGAGCCAATCCCGGATACGATGAACAAAGCGTGTAGATGTCCAGCGGCGTTTGATTTCTTCATATCGTTCGGCATAGATGCAAAGATTTCGCGGGAATTCTTGAATGTGAAGGTTGAGATGGGGAACCTGCGGAAAATCTTTGCGCAGTGCGTGAACTATTGGGTAGACGCTATCATCCTCATGAAATGTCGCAGTAATCCGCTCTGACGGCTTTACTGGATAATGGCATAATTGAGGAACCTCAACCTCCACATCGAAGACAACTTTTTCAGAGGTATCGCTTTTTCGACATTCAACCAGGCGGGAAAAGGGAATCTTACCCGCATCCAGCATGAACGCGAGGTCACGAACCTTCTCGATCACAAGATGATCGATATCCACAAGTTCGCCATCTGGCTCGAAATACCCGGCTTTCATCCTCTTGAACCTGCCCTCGGAGCTCGCTGTGAGGTAACTACGTAAGCTGCACCAAGGACGCTTTTCTTGAGTGTTCCTTTGGTTTTTCCGATCTCAATAACAACAGGTTTAGGGTCATTAGCCGTTGGGTGCTCCATCGTAACCACGAACTGCCCGCCGAGCCCGGAAATCACTTCGTTATAATACTCGGCTGCCTGGCGATGTGGAGGCTGATCATCTTTATCTTCATCCGTGCCAGCCTCGGGAATTGGCTTACTCGTTGAAACCGCTACTGCCCCGTCTTGTCCTTGCTCCTTGAATAACCAATCGACCTGCTCAACAGCCTTAGTCTTGTTCTTGCCTTTTTCAGGACCGATTGACAGGTAGCTACAATGGTGCGGAAGCTTGGCAATATCCCATTCGAGACGTTGGTCGTTGCCCTTACTTCTCGTTATATCCACGATATCCGACAATATCTCGTGAGTTGAATCGGCTAAAAGCACGGCCTTCGTCTGGACCCGATCGATCTCGAAAGTGACTTGCATCACAAGGGAATCTTCGTTTCGGTCCTCGACAGTGTTTTCGTTTTGGCGCACGGCAAACGGCGAGTGAACGAAAAATTCGACCTTATCTGCGGAAAGTGAGAATTCGGGTGCAAGTTCTCCCGCATCAGAAATCATTTGAAGCCGGTCATCGAGTTTGATGCCGTTTTCCTCGCACCATTGTCTTAAGCGTTCCGGGCGAGAAAAAACACGGATGCCTTTCCCTTCTCTGAAACGATAGCGCGCTTCTTTCTGGAGAATACGAGCTTCGTCATCATCAGGTCTTTGCTCGGTAATGAGGGCAGCAGGTACCCACATGACATTAATTTTTATCCTGTCTTCGCCCTGGTATTTTTTAGCATGCTCCAAGTAAAAAAAATCCGTCGCACCACTGAAATGATCTTTGTCGAGGTGGCTAAAGGCCACAACGTCAAAGTAGTCGCGATTGCACGTCTCAAGGTCATCCCTAAGCTCTTTGGGAAGATCGCAGCGCAGGTCGTTTTTATCCTCTGGGTCACGTGTATCCGCGAAGTCAAAGAGGATTTTTTTGCCACAATCCAAATCAATGCGGCAACAGTCCGCATTTCCCAGTGGGAAAAATGTCATTTTGTGCATGGGTTGTCTCCTCGAAATTCATCGCGCTGTTTTCTGGCTGGCTTTGGCAAAGTTCCCTTCATCACTTGCTCACCCCTAATTTTCAATCCCTACCACCGCCAAGGGCGTAGCAGAGTAAGACATTTCATCGTTGATGATGCCCGAATAACTCAGTTCACGATGCAGCAGTTCCTGCAGGCGGCCCTTCTTGTTGGCCGCGAGACTCTGCCATTGCTCGGCGGGTCCTGATGGTGATTGCATTCCCAGGATTTGTTCATCCAGTCGCTCAAGCCATGGTGCTCGGTCGCCCTCCACATTCATCCCAATTCTGACGACATGGTGGCTTGCTTGGCCGTCTTTGCCGTGGGTGCTGATTTTCCAGAGGGTAAGCAGTCCCTCACCTGCTATCCCGTTTACCTTCCCGGCCAAGGCCCGAGGTCCTGCATCGACGGATGAATATTTGCGCATGAACTGATTGACGACCGGATGCTCCAAGCCGACAAGCTGAAGGGTTTCTTCCTGCAGAGCAGCGTCACGCTCTGTCGTGAACACCATGTTTGGCTCCCCATCCCTGACCAGTATCCACCTGCCATCGACCTCTTTTTTGAAATTCCACCCGGCGAGTCGAGCCGACCGGGCAATGAAATTGACAAGGCGCTGCATTCCTCGCCCTTCATCGTCGAACTTCTGGTAGTCGCCAAGATTGAACCGATCAAGCTCCTGGAAGAGCTCAAAGACAACCTGACGCGCCAGATTGGCATTGCTCATGGCAACCTCCAACTCCTGGCGGGTTCGTTTCAGGGTCGGATCGCTAATGGCATCTTGATAGAGCCGGTCATAGCTCAATGTACTGCTGAGCTGACCCAACACCTGCGTCCTCAAATCCTCGGCGATCTGCCCCTGTTCATCGACTTTGCCCAGAGTTCTGGCGATGTCGTTCAGCTTTTCCTCAAGCAGCAGATAGATCTGGCCTTCAATGGTGTCTGCGGCCACGAGGTTATAGACCTGCGCGGTAGATTCCTGGCCATAGCGATGGATGCGGCCGATGCGCTGCTCGAGATCCATGGGATTCCAGGGCAGGTCATAGTTGAAGAGGATGCGGGCAAACTGGAGATTGATGCCCTCACGACCGGCAGCGGTGCAGACCAGCACCTTGGGTCCATCCTTCCGGCGGAATCTCTTTTGGGCGGCTGTTTTCGCTCCATGATCTCCGCCTTTGAGGACATCGACACCTGCACTGGGAAAAACTTCATCCAGTTGTTTCTTAATGGCCTCGACCGTGCCCAGGTAGGTGGCGAAGATAACGACTTTTTCGTTGGGGTTCTGCTGCCAGATTTGGCGCAAGGCGTGAACGAGCATCGCCGTTTTTGATTCAATGCCGTCGGGGAACTCGGTAAGAAGATCGAGTATCCGTTGCCGTTCTTCCGGCAGCGCAACCACGACCAGCATGGCGGCCGATTCCTCTCCAGCACCGGCTTCATATTCAGAATCAGAATAGCTTTCAGCGGCCGAGGCAAAGGAGAGCGCTTCGTTTCGCTTTTTCAATAGCTGATATTTTGCGTCCGCCAGGATCTGGTCAGTCTGGGCGTTACCCACGGCGTCATGCGGGATGGAGTAGATGTCGTGAATGATCTGTCGGGCCTCCTCGAAGACCCGGTTCCTACCATCCACATCCAGCAATTCGTCACGCTCAATACCTTCCTGAATGGTCAGCATCAACAACCGGCGCTGAAGGGTCGAGCGGATAGCAGCAAAACTGCTGGCGGCGATTTTCTGAAACACCGTCATCACAAAACCCAGTGCCCGGCCTTTGTTGCCTTGCTGAGCTGCCAGGTTGTAGCCATCCCGCAGATAATCCAGGAGCGCGTTGTAGAACTCTTTTTCCCGCTCAGACAGCTCAAACCCCTCGGTGTGGACCATGCGGCGGACGAACAACGGGCTGCCATCCTGGGCACAGGCATCGGCCTTGGTGCGGCGGATGACGACCGCATTGAGACGGTGCCGGTTGCGGATCATGTCCTGGTCGCTCTCGAAGAGCTCGGGGCTGAGCAGCCTAATCAGCATCCAGAAACGGAAATGATCGCCCTGGTGCGGCGTTGCAGAAAGGAGAATGAGATCGCGGCAATGATCGCGGATGGCTTCGGCAAGTTTGAAATTCTCGGTCTTCTTGACCTTGTTGCCGTAACGATAAACGCTCAGATGATGGGCTTCGTCGAAGACCACCAGATCCCAGGGCGGGGCAGCGAGAAGTTTCTTCACCCGCGCCGGGCGTTTGAGCGTATCGACCGAGACGATCAGGCGATTGTGCTTGGCAAAGGCGTTGGTTTTTCGGTCGGTAACATCCCCCTCGCTGCCGAACACCTCAAAATCGAGATTGAACACCTCATTCAGCTCCCTGCGCCAGTTTTCCACCAGCCCGGCGGGAACGATCATGATGGCCCGGGTCAGCTCGCCCCGGGAAGCCAGTTCACGAAGGATGAGCGCGGCCTCGATGGTCTTACCCAATCCGACCTCGTCGGCGACCAGGAAACGCTTGGGGCGGGCATTGGCCACCCGGTGGACCAGCACCACCTGGTGCGGCAACAAGTCCACCTTTGCAGAAGTCAAGGTCGCGGCGCTTTCCATCAACGGCAATTCTTCAGCTTCCACCGCCAACCAAAGTTGTTCCAGCCGTTCCGCTGTCGCCGGAACCATGCTTTGGACGATCTGATCAAACCGGTCAGCGGCTGCCCGCAGCGAGTCGGCAGGCACCTGCCGCTCCCCATGGGCACGAAAGAAGACCGTGATGTACCCCGTCGGCTCTCGACCGACGACGACGCCATCCCCCAGCTCGGAGTGGTTGACCTTCAGGCCGGGCTGTATCTCATGAAATGCGTGCGACATAGTAGCCAACGATGACCTCTTCTCCTGGCTGGTCGCCTTCTCGAACAACCCGCTTCATATTGACTGTGGCGCTGCCATCCCAGAGCCCTTCAGAAAGGCGCACCTGCTTGCGGTCACGGCGACGAAACAACACCTCCTCTTCCAGCGAAGTTTCCTCAAAGGTCTTGTGGTGGGATGTGAATCCGAACACCACACCGCAATCGGTCCAGCGGTTCTGGAGATGGATCAGTAACGGACGTATCCGGCGGCACAGGAAGTCTTCTGTTTCCTGTGGATCCATGGTTTCGATGACCGTCTCCAGCCCGGAGATAAGGATGGTTCGGCCCGGGACGGGGGGCTCGGCCGGAAGCCCCTTGGACCAGGAAAGAGCTTGCCGCAGGGAGATCACCGCACCTTCGGAGATGAACGGGCCGAGGCTCTTTTGATCGAAAATGACGCAGGACCCTTTGCGCTGCCAGACTGTGTTGGTAATGGTGTCCATCATTCGTTCTCCTCCAGCAGATCAAAGAGCGTCCGCTGAACCGCCTGGGGCCGATCCTTGCGAGTCCGCCAATGCTCGACCAGTTGGGCCGCTGTCCGCGCCGCCATGCGGTTGGCGGAATTCTTGTCCACCTCCGCATACCATTTGAGGATTTCATCCACCGATTTCTTGATGCGGAAGTTCGGGTTGTTCAGTTCCGCATCGATCTTCAGCCCCGAGTTCGGATAGGCCGTGCCGATGAGGAAATGGGCCTGGTCAAGGTCGGTTTTGATCACCTTGCGGTTGCGGCCGCGTTCGGTGAAAAAAGCAAAGCGCTCGTGGATGGGCACCACATGGACCGCCCGGCCCACGACTCGAATCCACCCCTTGGCTTCAAGATCGCCCTGGGCGATGCCGGTGCCGCGCAGGGTCTTGTGCAGTTCGTCGCGATCCATCTCATTGCGGTTCTTAAACAGCCGCAGGTAGAGGCGGCTGGCCGGTTCCGCGCTGTCGGGCGGGCGCAGGCCACCGGTCTGGGTGGTGTCTTCCAGCAGATCGTCCAGCAGCAGATTGATGCCGAGCAGGGCGTCGCGTACCTCCAGTACCTGCCCGTCGCCGGAGAAAACCTGGCCATAATGGCGTGAGTAGAATTCCAGGGATTTGCCGCGCAGGATCACCCGCAGATCCGATTCGGGCAGGGTCTTGCCGTGGGTGTGCTCCAGCAGGTCCTTCAATCGCACCGACTCGTCCTTCACCCAGCGGCGCATCCGCGCCCAGCTGACTGGCTCGGGAGCACTGAGACGTTTGCGGCAGACATGGATGATGTCGTATTCGATCTTGCGGCTGCCGAAGGCCCCGGACTCGCCCTTGGTCTCGTCGCTGCGAATCGGATAGGTCGCCACCAGCACATAGCCCGCATCAAACAGGGCCTTGAGGATGTCGATCCAAGCCTGGTCCTCGTTGTGATGGAAGGTAAAGGCCATGATGCCGCCATCTTTAAGGCGGCGGCCCGCCTCGGCCCAGACGGCTGAAAGGGTCTGGCTGTAGAAATCACTGGAGGGTTGAGGCCGATAGAGCGGATTCGGATCCTTTTCTGCCAGGGCATCATCGCCTGTCAGTTTTTGGATATGGACCAAATGCTTTAACTCAATGAAGGGCTCTTTTTCGTAATCTTCCCGGTCGTCGGGATGCTCTACGGAATTGTCTACCGCCTCCATACTGTGGGGGGTGCGCTCCGGTTCAAAGTAGGCCGCTTCGGGCAAGCCCGCATACCATTTGCGCAAGGGTAGGCGAAGCCAGACGTAGAAAAAGTCAGACAGGTCAGCGTAGAAGAGGTTGTTTCCGAATGGAGGATCAGTGATCACCAGATCGAACTGTTCGTTGCCCAGCATAGAAAGGTCTGTAGATGAACCGCAATAGGGTTCATTCCCAGGAACAACTGGATCTTCCATCTGAGTAGCGGCAGTGCCGCCATTTATCAATGGTTCGAATGGAGTAGCAACCCAATCGAGGCCTTTAATAACACCGTCAACATATGCGCCCCACCTTCCACTTCCTATTTTGCTAAATACACATGTCTCCAACACAAGATTTTTGGGATGAAAATTTGGATTGGAAAGAGCCGCAGCTATTTGGTCGTTTCGCTGATGATAGAATGAGAACATGGACATGGTGCGTAAGTATTGCTGAAATGCTCCCAGTGCTTGCTCTTTAGCATCCAATGACCAAGACCCACCACCAACCTCAACAATGGCTTTTAGTAGCTGAGAGTGAACAAGAAGTTGACGTGGATTAAACATTTTCCACCAATGGGTGTATCCCCAGCCGTCGTTAACACTTCCATTGGCCCGCATCATGTAGGCATCCCAGCAAATCTGGCGAGGCCAATACTCTGCTAAATCGCCTTCCATTCGGCTGGCCCATTCCTTCTCAGACTCAGCCAACCGTTTAATATCGTACGCATTCGGTGTTTTGAAATAACGCCCACCATAGGTGTAGCCCTCCGCCTCGCACTGTGGGCAATGGCATTGCAGGGTATAGGCCGCCACCGGGGCGGTGTGTTTGGTGGGACGCACCGATTCAAGGGTGTTGCCTTCACGGCCACAGGCGGCACAGGTGAAATGTGCTCGGCGCGGCACGGTCCCCTGACCGGTTTCAATCACTGACCCGTCAGCCAAGGTGACTATGTCGGGTAAGGATTTACCGCGCACCTCGATCACGCGCAGGTTTTCCATCCGCTTTTCATACCAATCCGAGGTCGCTTCAGCTGGCGCACCAGCCCAGCCGCCCAGCTCTGCATCGCCGACAAATCCCGGTGCTCCCTTCATCCATGCAGGATGGATGAGCAGATACATCTGTACCGATTTGCGTTTAAGGGAAAATTCCTTCTTTTTCCGTTGGATAGCGCGGAGGCTGGGTTGGGCATGACGGTCAAGAATATCGACCAGGCGTTTCCCTGCAAAGGTGCGACAAAGGGGGCAATGGAGACCAGATTCCTGCGCGGTCGCCGCTTTCAAGGCCAGCGCCCGCTCCCAAGTGTCCTTGGCCTTGCCCTTGTCATAGTCGTTCAGCAACCGGGCGAAATCCTGGGTAAGCTCGGTGAACGGGGTATCACCTTCCACGATGATCCGTTCCGCACCGGGAGCCATGCGGATTTCACCCAGTTCGGCATGAAACATCGTGCCGCAGCCGGGGCAGGTCAGCTCGGCGTAACCCGTTGAGAGCTTTTTCTCGGCAATGACCGGTGTACGAAAAATCGGGGTGCGATGGCCGCAGCCCTTGGCCTGGCATGGTCCATGTTTGGCCCAGAAGGTATAGATGACCTCCGGCCCTTCCCAGCGGTACTGGAAGCGCTGGTCGGGCGGCAGCTCGATGGGATCGAGGCCGATGGCCTCGCCGGTTTCCACGTCAAGCCAGCGCCCCTGGTGGCCTCGCGGGCAGGTGGTGGTATAGAACGGCTGGATTTGCGGTTTGACCTGCCGTTCGATCTCTTCAAAAAGCGCCTTGACCTGTTCCGGGTCGCTGCAGGCCAGTTCGTTTTTTACCACGAACCAGGCCACCGGGTTGAGGTCGACACCGGTCATTTGCATGCCGAGACGTGAGCCTTCAACCAGGGTAGTGCCGCCCCCCATGAATGGATCCAGCACCTTGAGATGCTTGAAGGAGCCTGCTTTCTGGTGATTGCAGTAGTAATGATTCCAGACGAGCTTGGATGCCTCGCCTTCGTCGGCCGGGGCCTCGGTCGCCGCCGCAATCAGCATGGAGCGGAAAACACTCGATTGTCTTCTTGCCCACCACTTAGACATCGAATAAATTGGCTTTTTTGCAGCACCAGAGCTCGCCTCTAATGCTGCAAGCGCATTGATCTGGGCGATGGGAAAGTCCGCCTCCAGGCAGGTGGGCTTGCGATTCGGATCAGCAAAATCCGGTACCGGCAATTTGACCGCCTTGCCAAGCTTGTCGGGGAGCAGCTCTGCCTGTTTGTCGGCCTTTGACTTTCGCCCATTTTTCTTGGGGGCTGCTGCGCGCTTCTCTACCGCATTACCCCCAAAATCGACTTGTTTTGCATTTTGATCGCTCATAGCGCGGGAAACTCCATGTAAGGCACGGCAACCTCGAGAAGGCTCATCCCGCCATGGCAGACGTGGGGGAACCCCCCTTGTACCTTCCACTTCCGTTGGCCCATGACCACGTGCTGGTTATTATTCGTCATGACGATAGGCGGCATGAATCGTTTCTGCCAAGGCTCGGAAACAGCTTTGTTGCGGGATGCACCGAAGGTCTTTCTCAATATTTCGATGGCGTCCGGGTCTTCAACCTCCGAAGAAAAGCGCTTGCTGACTGCATAACCATGGTCCGAGGTGATAATCAGCTCCCGGCCTTGACGCAGACGATTGATAAAATTCCAGAAGCCCTCGCTCTGCAAGGTGCTGGTAGCAATGCTGGCGATCTGATCCGGGAGCTTTTGCTGAAGGTGAATCAGGTCATCCAACCATGAATGCCAGATCACAAGGTTTGGTGACGACGGAACCGCGCAATCTTCAAAGGGCAGGCTCACCACATCGGTGTAACAATTGCCGCCGAAGAGAGCGAAGGTGCCGGGTTTGCCGTCGTTGGCCAATGCGCTTCGTGAAGGCAAGCCGAGACTTTTGGCAAAGTGATCGGTGGTGGAGGGACATTCCGCTCCGGTGACCTTAACTTGCACAGGCTGAACACCTCGTGCTTCTGCTGCCCCCATTAGGATGGGTAGCTCGCGAAGCGACAGGGCATCGAGAATCAGAACAGCCTTCCCGGAACCTACTGCCCAGCCTTTAAGGTTGCCAGAGGTTTTCTCGGCGTGCATCGGGAATGCTTCCCACAGCTCCCATGCCGCTTCGGTCAGCAGTCGATCCGGTATAACGGTGGCGTCATGAAGCGCGACCGGCGACGAACTGGACCTCGACAGTGCATGCATTGCTGAGAAGATCTCCGCCCAAGCGTCTTGGGGAGACTGCGAGTCGAGAATGATGCCGCTCCAATCCGTGCTCATTGCTCCCCTCCATCTTTGTAGGCGATCTCAAGGGTGGCTTTGAAGGTGGACGGAATCCGCTGCAGAATCTGTTTGATCTGCTGGGCCGTCAGGCCCGAAAACTCAATCCGGGCCGTATCGATGGCCTGACTGGTGGGCACGCCCCAGGTTTCGAAACAGCCGGAGAGGTTAATTCCGGTGGCGGGTTCTTCTGATTTGTTGGCCTTGATGACCGGGATTGGTTCGGGAGGAATAATCCCGCCGGTACCGGCCGTGCCGCCCGGTTCACCGGAAGTGGTCGGAGGATATGGCGTGCCGGTACCACCACCCGCCGGTGGGATGGTTCCACCAGTGCCTGGCTGCGTGGTGCCACCTGGGGGTGGATTGGGAACAGTGACAGTGCCTCCGCCTACAGCCCCGGGAAGGCCGAGCTGAATCTGCCGCATCTCCTGGCCGGTTCTGAAAGCCTTGCCCCGGATATAACGCAGGGCATCATCATCGGTGGCGTCTTCAGAACGTCGGCCGATCCAGGTGCCGCTCACATTGAGAACAAGATCGCCGGAGGCGGCAATATCCAATACAAATTCATAGATCTTCGTTTCACCGAGGAAGGGAATCGCCTCTCCGGCATTCGGTGGCGGCGGTTCGGTGAGGTCATCCATCATGGAGCCGACAAAATCGGAATCCTTGGCCCGCTTCAGGACAAACTGCTTGAACTCGGTCTGGTCGAAAAGATCGGAGAGAATCTTTGCCTCTACCGCCGTCGGGATATCTCCACCTTGCTCAGTTATCTTTTCGATCTCGAAAGCGCAGTTCTGCGGTTGCTGAAAATCCCATTTGCGCAGCACGGCGAACCGGTTGAATCTGGATTTCAGGGAAGCTCGTAGTGGGCGGTCGAAATCCTGATGTAAGGCGCGATAGGTTGTGTCCGAGCCCCACCCCTCCCGGGAGCAGAGGAAGCTGCACCGGGCTGAATAGATAAGTTCCTCATCGGAGAAAAGGCTTTGTGTGTCCGTAGCCGGAAGAAGAAAGCGGATAGTGTTCCTTCTTTTCTGAACATGCTTTGCCAGCCAGGCTCCCAGGGCGGCGTTAATACCCGTTGGGCCACCTTCGATCTGGTCGGGGACAACCAGCAGCACAGGTCTATCCCATTTTGCCGGTCTATCTGCCTCATCCACATCGCTCCAGGGGTCGTTTTTCCAGTTGGGGCCAAGAATGATGACCCGAGAAGGCGGCGAAGTGGTCTCAGGGACAAAAATGTGCCGCAGGGTATTTCGGATGTGCTGCACATCTTTGCCCGGATAAACGGTCTGGCCCGCTGTAGGCACTGCCCCGATATGCCAGAGCTTGTTGTTTTTTGCGCAAGCGCGAACCTTGGAGCGCGGGTTTTCACTCACGCCGAACCAAAGCGGTCCCCCCGGGACTTCGTCGCCATGGATATTGACGCTGTTTTCAATGAGCAGCGCCAATTCGGCTTGAAAGGAATTATCGTCAATGGCCGTTCCCCTGGTGATATCCAGATGCAGGATTGCCGGTGTGCCTCCGGCATTTTTCCCTGGGGACATCGAGCGCATCCAGATGGTACTTACCAACTCTCGGGCATTGGGAACGTTGACGCCGGAATCACGGACAGCCTCAAGATTGCGCTGGGCGATCTGCCGCAGCTTTTCCTGCCCGGCCTGAACAGCTATCGAGTCAACAAGGGTCTGGACCTCATCGGAATCCCCATCGACAAAGAAGTCTGCAGGCGTGATAACAGGAACCAAATCGCCGCGACTTCTGAAAACCTGAGCAAGAATACGGATAAGATCGCGTGTCTCCTGCGCTGCGGAAGACAAAAGGATGTGGTCCTCAAGGAGGTCCAGGAGTTCCGGGCTGAAAGGCCAGCAAGCGAATGCCTCTTGTTGAACCCGCTCTTTTTCCGCTTCCGATTTATTCGTGTGCAACAACCGAAATCTTTCGGCCGCATAGGCACCGCTTGTGGTGATGATGTCCGATTCCGGGATATTCCGGCGATTTTCAAAGAGACGATGCAGGAGAAGTTTTTGGCGATCCTGCTTTGCCGATGGTCCTCGAAAATCGATGATAACCGGCCCTTGCCGATGGACCTGCTGAAAGGCGTCGTTTTGGTTGTTCAACACCGAGATGACGAAGATGAGGATCTCTGGACGATCCTTTGCGATCTCGGAAAGAATCTGTACGAAGTTGAAAGCGTACTGCTTGAGGAGAAGCCCAGATTTAGGGTCTTTGTCCGGCAGCCCTGTGTACCAGGTTTGAAATTCGTCAAGGATGAGGCAGGTCGGCTGGTCCTCGAACATTTTTTCCAGCAACGTCCGAGGCGGGAACGGCTGGGTCATACTCTCAAATTGGCCACGGTAATACTGGCCCTTTGGGTGTCGATCAAAGAGGAGGTCCCAGAGCAGCGGGTACTCATGGTTATGAACCGGCTCAGAGATCGGCACATAACCTTTGAGCATTTCGGCATTTTTCAGCTCGTCGCTGCCGACCTTGTTTCCCCAATCCTTGAGCCACGACTCAACGACTTCAGGAGACTGAATGCCGTGATGCATCACCGCCATGATGTGCGATTTACCACGCCCACGATCACCCATCAGTACAATCGGACGTCCAGAGTTTTTGGCGCTGATCGCCTTCAATGCCGTCTGAACATCCGCTGTCGGATAGGTGATGGACAGAATGTAGTCCGGGGATTTCTGAGCCGCCCCCTGGTTATCACTCGTGCGAAGAGCAATAGCGGTCCCGGGCATGTGTGCTCCGAGAAACTCGTCTCTTAATTTCAATCCCAGCATTCTTGTCTCTCCTGATAATGTTCGCTTTGCATGCGGCCTACTTTGTCTTCACCGAGTCGTTGTCGGTTGACGAAGCTCCGCCAGCCTTGACCCAGGAATCGACCTCGTCTTTCTTGAACTTCCAAAGACGGCCCATGCGATGGGCGGGCATCGCATGTTTGTCGATCCAACGGTAAACGGTGTCACTGCTGACACCGAGGTACTTGCCTATCTCGTCTACTGATAACCAGCGGTCTTCCATCTCGGCCATTTCTCTAGCTCCTCATGGGCGATTGGTTTTCTTGCCACGCCAGAGGC
>Ga0209408_1000896_pt1 | contig 20446 bp, 15 predicted proteins | sample AD_UKC107_MetaG_FD_184422 | JGI IMG/M metagenome (GOLD analysis project Ga0209408, IMG submission 184422) | Active sludge microbial communities of municipal wastewater-treating anaerobic digesters from Hong Kong - AD_UKC107_MetaG (SPAdes)... | ecosystem: Engineered > Bioreactor > Anaerobic >... | reverse complement strand
TAAAACCGGCCATTCCTGTTCCTATGAGCAACGAGACTTTTTCCTCTGTCGTCATCGCCCCTATGATTTCTTCTATGTTGTCGGGATTCAATTGCGGTACGCCGTCAATATAAACAGTAGGCTGTTTACCGTTTCCGCAGCCGCTGAAAACCAGTAATATGACCGCAATAATAAATATGTTTAATATGTTTTTCATACTTCAAAATTTTTGTCTTTTTATTTAAACAACAGCGGTACAAATTCGGATAAATACAGCCTCCAGTTGTTCCATGAATGTCCTCCTTCACTTTCCCGGTAAATGTAACTAAACCCGATTTCATCATAGAGTTTAAGAAGGTCCAGAACACTTTGATACAAGAAATCCGTTTTCCCGCAACCTAACCAGTACAATGCAGGATGTGCCTTTTCCAGGGCTTTCAACTGTGCTACATGATCCTCCTTGTTGTAATTTCCGAATTGTCCGTAATGCCCCATACTCATAACACCTATGTAGTTAAACATATCCGGGTAAAGATTAGTCGTTTTTTGCGTTTGATACCCGCCCATAGAAAGGCCTGCCAATGCACGGTTTTCACGATCTGCTTTTACCCTGAAATTTGCCTCCACAAAAGGCACCAGTACTTCAACAATACTATAGGGCATTTTTTCTCCTACCATGGCTCCCGGGGTAGCCATGGTAGCATTGTTCTGTTCAATACGTAAGGCCAAGGGTGTTTCTCCGGGTGCTGATGTAGCCAGTGCATTGCCATTGAAGATCACTACGATCATCGGCTCGGCTTTCCCCATCGCTATTAAGTTATCCAATATATAATTGGCTCTTCCCCTGCTTATCCATGCCTCTTCATCCCCTCCTGCACCGTGCAAAAGGTACAAAACGGGATATTTTTCATTTGAATTATCATAGCCAGGAGGAGTATATATCATACACCTTCTTGTCATACCCAACACTTTATCCTGATACCAAACAGCAGATAATCTACCATGGGGAACATCTTTTACATCGTACAGGTCTGCTTTCTCCCCGGGTATCATAAGACGGCTTTCTATATGAGAACCATCACGTACCACGATATTGTTGGACGGATCTAAAGTGGTAACACCGTCAACACTGAATGTGTATACATAAATGTCTGATTCAAGAGGGTCAATTTTTATTTCAAAAACACCTTTGTCGTTTTTTATCATCTCTTTACCTGAAAAATCAGAGAACATGGTTCCCCTTAATTTTACGTTTGAAGCTTCAGGTGCGAGCAAACGAAAAATAACCGAGTTATCTTCCTGAATTTCAGGAGAAATGATCTGTTGGGTGTTCCGTTGTGCAAATAACCCGGTAAAGGTAAAGAGCAGAGCAAATGCGATTTGTAATGATTTCATATCAATTTTACTTTTTTATGATCATCATTGGGGTGGGTAGTAATAACCAACCTGACCCACCCCTGATGACCGGGATCTAACCTAAAACTATCTATCAAGAACGATCGTTATTTAACAGTTACTATTATTCTATGGTAACGCGTCATGGAAGGCGTCTGGTTATCTGTTGCAGTAAGTACCAAATGAATGGTATCTCCTCTCAAGGCACCGGACGGAATTGTAAAGGATGTAGAAGCGTTAGCAGGATTCTCAAATATAACATCACCCTTATAGCTCCCCACCTTGAATTGTTTCCAAAGAACCGACAATTGATCCTGATCGGGATCAGAGACCCTACATCTCAGTTTAACTGCACTTCCTGCCTCAGCATTTAAACTTATAGGTCCTTCAATTACAGGTTCATGATTTGCTCCCTCAAATCTTGAAGTAACCGACCAATTCATACGAGATGCGAAGTTGTTTTGTATGGCAGGCAAAAAATTGGGTAGTACTTCGTCTTTGATAGTTCTCATGGCAAACGGGGAAGTAAATCCGGCAGCTTTCTCTTCTTCCGTAAGCTCTTTTCTACGACCTGCCCATCCCCCGTATTCCTGGTTTTCATAGGCTCGTAATCCGTTATCTATCAAATTTAAAAACATTGGGGTATCTCCTTCACTTATAAAATTCCCTTCCGGTTGTGGCTCAGTCCACACCCAGTAGCCCATTTCGCGAAGTTGTTCTCCTGTATACCCTTTTAATCCAAAATAATCGGTAAAATCGCCTGGAGCCATATGTTTCCCGTCACCCCATACACGGTAACGGGCTCCCAAGACCCCTTTGTTTTTAATATTTTCATAAGTCCATTCTGAAGAAAAATAAAGGGTATCTGACGGATCGACCACAGCTCGCTTTGCCATATATCCAAGACTGATAACGCCTGCGTTAAGTATTATGGATTCAATGTCAGGCCAGTTTGGTTGCACATACTCTTTATAGGTCATATCCTGCTGTCCGGAAAGACAGAATTTTGCCTTTGCCGAGACTTTTGCCTTTATGTTTTCCCATTCCGGGGTGTCTTTATATTCCTCTTCGATAGATTTCAAAGCCCTCGATGCAGTGCTGGGACCGCCCCAGATCTGGATGAATACCGACCTGGGATCATCGTCAAGAAGAACTTCTTTTATCCGGTCCGAACCCGGGGTGTCACAAGAGATATCTCCTTCAAACTCAACATTGCCCACAAATATTTTGGATTTTAATTCTTCCGGTGCGGGAAAATCCGGGTTATGGACTTTGAGGTTCGGGTAAACAGCTTCGTAAGCTTCTACTATATCATCAATAAAACGCTCACCTTCCGCCCATCTCCATTTTGGTTGAGGCCCCAGGTCTCTTCCCGGAGAAGAATATTCTCTTCCCGGAATATACTGGGTAGTCCCTTTTCCGTCACCTTTCCAATGAAACCGGCTACTGGCATAAATGAGACCCTCTGTATCGAAATCTGTTGAAAAAAGAAGATACCGAATCAGAGAATTGTTGTCATCCAGTTCAGGATCGCAGGTGACAATAACACGTACCTTTTCTTTTTGTTTGCCTGTGCCGGGACTGCATCCTGCAAAAACAACAGACGTAGTAACAATAACAAGAATTGATAATAAGATTCTCATAATTTATTTAAAAAGTTTCGGGGCGAATATAGTAAGATATATTCTCCAATTCTTCCATACATGTCCTCCCTCGTTCTCATAATAAGTATAAGATAACCCCACTTTATCCAATTCTTTGCGGAGATTTTCGCAGGATGGATAAACGAAGTCGTCTTTTCCGCATCCGATCCAATAAAGTTTAACCCCGTCGTTTTTCTGCTGTGTTAACTGACTTTCAATAGCAGCGTCTGGTTCACCTCCGCGTCCAAAGAGACCTGCAGAAAAAACACCAATATAATCAAATGTATTACGATACATTTTTGATATATTAACTGTGTGTCCTCCCCCCATGGAAAGACCGGCTATGGCACGGCCGCTTTTCTTTTTTACAGTACGGTAATTGCTGTCAATGAAATTCACGATCTCCATAAAATTTTTTACGAATTTGTTATCGGGATCTCTGAAATGGAAAGGTTTATAATATCCAAGAGAACTTTCACCCGGAGCGGCCTGCATATCGGCATGTCCGTTAGGCATCACAACAATCATGGGGTCCGCTTTACCTTGTGCAATAAGATTATCAATGATCTGGCAGGTACGTCCGAAGATTACCCATTCATTTTCATCGCCTCCACTTCCGTGCAGAAGATACAGAACGGGATATTTATTTTTATTGTTCTCGTAACCGTAAGGAGTATACACATTCATCCGGCGATCTATCCCAATTCCGTCTGAATGGTACCATCGGGCTGACAAAGTTCCGTGAGGAACATCTTTTACAGTATAATAATCCGCTTGTCCGTTGCCTACTAGAAAGACGTTATTTATCGTTCCAAAATCACGATATACATGCGGATTGTTGGTGTCAATGGTTGCAATGCCGTCTACCACGAACATATAACTGTAAAGTTCTGAAGGGAGAGGCTTTGTGGTATGTTCCCATACTCCGTCCTTTTCTTCCATATCAATAAGGCCGGTCCCTACCATTCCGCCAATAGGATTATCTGCAACCACTTCTGCAAAGTCACCTGCAATTTGTACTTTATGTGCTTTGGGAGCAATAAATTTAAATGTAACTGTGTTATCAGGGTTTACAACCGCTGACTGGATGTCTTGTGAGACAAAAAGATTTTGTTGTGCAGACGCACTTACTACAGTCAGTAATAAAGCAATTACTACCAGGATTATGTTCTTTTTCATTTGATGTTTTTTTTATATGTTGGCTACAAAACTGTTATTATTGTTCTCAGGTATTTTGTAAGTGCCGGAGTACCATGATCAATGGCTTGAAGCACAAAATGTATGGTTTCACCTGGATTGGCATCTTCGGGAACCGTGAATGTTGTTTTTGCACTTTCCGGATGATCAACAGCAGTATCACCTTCATAGGACCCGACCGGAAAATACCACCATTTAAGATCCATGTTATCACCATCAGGATCAAAAGCAGTAGCTTTGATCGTGATTGTTTCACCGGGTTTTGCCTTGATGCTCAACGGTCCGGAAAGGACAGGATAGTGGTTTGCGTCTTCAAATTTGGGAGTTACCGACCATTTCATCCTGGCTGCCCAGGAAAGATTTCTTTCAGGATACATGTTTGGGAATGTAGGATCTTCTTCTCCACTGTTGGCCCCCCAATTATACATTGATAAACCACCACCTGACGATCCGTTCTTGGCCGCTTCCAATGTTCTGTTATGCATAACAATAATATTTGTGGACATATAGCTGGGATGGCCTGATCTTGGAGTACCTGATTTGGGATCCCATCTGCCGGCCCATCCACCCCAAGAAGGATCCTGCCATGCACGAAGCCCATTGTCGATCAGGTTGAAATAACAACCGCTGTCACCATCTCCGTATAGTGTTCCTACAGGTTGCGGCGTGGTCCACATTATATAACCCATTCTTGCCAGTTCCTCAACAGATTCCCCTTTGTAGGGCCCCATAACATCCATAATATCACCGGGCACCATTTGCTTACCGTCCCCCCAACATCTGACCAGTTCACCAATTGGCCCTAAACACAGATTTTCAGCTGTCCATTCAGGTGATGTCAGGTACCTGTAAGAACTGTTGTCATACCGACCCATCCCGCCACGTACGCTCTGTACATATGCATCCGGCCAGTTGACGGCAATATAACTATTGTATGCATTGTCCTGGTCTCCAGAAAGGCACAGTACAATCTTATCACATACTTTATTGTAGATTTCATCCCATTGAAGCGTATTTCTATAATCATCTTCAATAGATCGCAGTGCTGCTGCTATAGAAGAGGACCCTCCCCATGCCTGGAGAAAAAGCGGACCGGGTTTGTCGTCCAGAATATTCTCCTTAATCAGATTGGACCCATCTGTATCTTCAGAATAATCTCCTTCAAAATCACAGTTTCCATATACGGTAACTGATCGGAGATACTCCGGATCAGGATACTCCGGATCATGAACCTTCAGGTTGTCATAACAGGCTTCATAGGCATCCAAAATATCGTGAATAAACCGTTCATCCTGAGACCATCTCCATGAGGTTTGAGGCCCCAGTCCAAGTTGAGCATATTCACTTCCTTCAATAAACTGAGTGGTTCCTTTTCCGTCACCTCTCCAGTGAAAGCGGCTGCTGGTGTAAACCAGACCGTCAATTTGAAAATCAGTGGCATGAAGGAGAAAGCGCACCATGGAATTGTTGTCATCCAGCTCGGGATCACAAGTAACAATGGTACGAGGCTTGTAGTTTGCTTCGTTACCGTTACCGGGTTGTGCGCAACCTACTATTAGAATGCAAGATGAAAGCAAGAGTATTATTAAGTTCTTGAATTTCATAAAATTTCTTTATTTAACAGTGACAATTGTTCTAAGATATCTCTTCAGGTTGGGTGTCCCATTATCATTTGCCTCAAAAATGAGATGAATGGTCTGCCCCGGTGCTGCATCTGAAGGAACCGTGAAAGTAGTCTTTGGTGAAAAGGGATCCTCTACAGAACAATCCCCGGGATAAGACCCAACCTTGAAGTGCCACCATTTCAGATCCAGGACATCGCCGTCCGGATCCCCCGCTTTTACCTTTAGTTTGATTGTCTGGCCAGGAGCTGCTGAAATTTCGTGAGGACCGTTGACTACAGGATAATGGTTTACAGCTTTGTAATCAGAGGTAGTCGTCCAATGAAAACGGGCGGCAAGTTGATCCATGACTTCAGGGAAAAAATTTGGAAGAACCGGATCCTGAGCCATTCTCCTTCTTAAGGCAACCATAATATCGGCATTTGACGTGCTACCTCCCAAAGTCATGATCCGAACAGGGTCCGAAGTGCGCCTTCTGCCGCTCCAACCTCCCCACGATTCATTCTGCCAGGCTCGAAGACCATTATCTATCTGGTTTAGGAAACATCCGCTATCTCCCTCGGCAAGGAAAGAGCCTTTCTGTTCCACCCGGCTCCAGACCACATATCCTTTTGCTCTTAGCTGCTCCTCTGTCTTATCAACTTCCCAGAAATAATCGTAGATATCTCCCTCTGAATATTGTACACCATCTCCCCAAACTCTTTGTAATGATCCAAAAGGACCTATGCAAAGGTTTTGTGCTACCCATTTTGGTTCAAAGTAATACTTGAGATCATCCGGGAGTCTTCTTTGCCCGTTATACGCTATTGGCATAAAACTGCCCTGGGTTGACTGAACGTGTATATCCGGCCATTTGATCCTGATGTATCCGTTCAGGGCATTGTCCTGATCCCCTCCGCAGAACACCATTTTTTCAGAGACTTTCCTGTAAACAGCTTGCCAAGCAGGAGTGTTTTCGTAATCATCTGCTATGGAGCGGAGTGCGGCAGCTATTGAGCTGGCCCCGCCCCAGGCTTGTACGAAAACAGGACCCGGTTCATCATCCAGAAGCACTTCTTTTATCAGAAGTGATCCATCAGAATCATAACTATAGTCTCCCTGAAAATAAATATTGCCGATCTTGGTAACTGATTTAATATACTCAGGTGTAGGGTATCGGGGATCATGTATTTTTAAATGGGGATAAGATTCCTCATAAGCAGCTATCAGGTTGTCCATAAACGGATCATACCATCTCCATTCTGTCTGGGGTCCCAGATGTACATCGCCCCTGTCGTATTCAGCACCCGGTATAAATTGGGTAGTACCCTTTCCGTCGCCTTTCCAGTGAAACTGACTGCTGGTAAGGACTATGCCTTCTATGTCAAAATCTGTGGCAAAGAGAAGGAAGCGGATCATTGAGTTGTTGTCATCCAACTCCGGGTCACAGGTAACTATGACCCTTGCTCTTTGATCCTGAACCTGTTCCTGAGCTTTCCGGGTACACCCGGAAAGCAACAAGGAAGAGGCAACGGATACGAGTACAATAAATATAAATCGATTTCTCATTAAAAAATTACCAGCCCGGGTTTTGTACCATGTTCGGATTCACGGTCATTTCGGTATCCGGGAATGGAAGAAGTTCATGCTTCCCTGCCTTGAAGCCGCAGTCAGAAGGATCGTTGTAAGATGTCCATTTTACGCTTCCGTCTGTCTGCAGAGCCGGGTTCCTTTGTCCCTGATCGGCAAGAACATTAGCGGCGTCACCCCAACGAACCAGGTTTTCAAAACGCTGCCCTTCAAAGCAAAGTTCCAGGCGGGATTCTGTTTTGATCTGATCCATGGTTACCGTCCCGATAACGGCAGGAGCTTTAGCCCGGGTACGGATCTGATTGATATACTCAGTCGCTTTTCCGGCATTGCCGTTTTGTAAATGAGCCTCGGCAGCAAGCAGTAGCACTTCGTTGAATTTCATTATACGGGTATTATTGGCATAGAAATAACCGGCCCAATGAGATTTCAGTATCCTGTATTTGAAGTTCCAGTAACCTTCATTATCGGTGATCTCCATAATATTGGTTGTCCCGTATTGATTTATCATCTGTTCCCTGGTAACTATGGTATTTTTTAGACGATAACCGTCTACTCCTTCTACAGACACAAAATCATCGTACAGATCTTTCGTAGGGTTCACAAATCCAAAGGTTGAAGAAGCAAAAGGAGAAGCATCTGTATAGCTGTATTTTTCACCTCTTAGCCCCATAAAGGTCCATTTAAAATTGTTATTTGTCCCAGACTGCGACCTGTCATTGAGACAGTTAACTTCAAAAAGGGATTCTTCAGTCATACTTGCCAGAGGTGTGCCAATACCACTCAGATCGGTGTGAAGACCGTAAAGATTTGACTTGATAACATTGTCCAACATAGTGGCCGCCTCTGAGTATTTCTTCTGGAAGAGATAGGCCTTCCCTAACAGAGCCTGGGCGTACTGTTTCGTTACACGGTAAGTTTTCTCACTTTTGCTGGCTTTTTCAGTAAGTGCACCACTGTTGATAGCTTCTGTAAGATCTTGCTCTATAAAAGCCCAGAGATCTGCAGTATTACTGTTGGGTTGCATGTATTCGTTTTCCTCCAGTGTATGATCAACAAGGGGGGGGGTTCCCCATAACGTGGTCAGATAGAAATAAGCGTAAGCCCTGAAGACTTTTGCTTCTGCCACGGCTCTTTTCATCACGGCACTTTCTCCCGTTACATTTTCAATAACTACATTGGAACGATATACCAAAGTGTATAAGTTCTTATAAAGATTATTGATTGAACCGTAAGCGGCATCAAAAATGTAGTCGTTCAGTCTGTAGTAAACACCATCGAAATGGTTACCACCACCTGTCCAAACATCGTCAGAAAGAAGGTTCCCTAAATCCTGTAAACCCCCAAAACCGGTGTGGAGTGTTCTAAGGGCTGCGTAGCAAGCTACGACCCCCTCCTCAGCTTCACTATCGATCTGATAGTAGGTATCTATTGGAGAAACACTGTGTTGCGGAATATCGAGCATATTTTCGCAAGAAACGAATGCCAGGACACCTGCAACAAGAATCATTGATATATGTTTAATTTTCATCACTTTAGTAATTTTTAGAATTAGAATGATAAATTAATACCGAAAGTAGCACGTCTTGTAGTGGGATACTGACCGTAATCCAGTCCAAGACCATTCCCACTCATTGATACCTCCGGATCGAACCCGGGATATTCCGTGAATACGAAAAAGTCGTCCAATGAGACATAAACTCTTGCCCTGTTGAAGATTCTTGTCTTGTCAAGAAGTTTTTTGGGAACAGTATAACCAAGCTGGATTTGCTTGATCTTGAAATAAGAGCCGTCAAATACCAGAGCAGAACTCTGTACATAATTTGCATAATCTGGAAGTGAAGAGGCAATATATTCTGCATTCTGTCCAGGAGTAGTCCAACGTCTATCATAGAAATACTTTAGGGTATTAGCCTGAATACGAGTGGAACGGGGAACAGCGTAACAAATGTCGTTTCCATATGTTCCATTTGCAAAGACTACAAGATCAAAGCCCTTATAACTTAAATTAATAGTGAAACCGTAAGTTACATCGGGGATGGCCGATCCTAACATTGTTTTATCAGCATCGTTTATAACTCCATCATCATTAGTATCATTGAAGATAGGAGATCCGTCTGAAGGATCTACTCCAAGGTATTCATATCCTCTCATATACCAGATAGGATATCCACTTTCAAAAAAACATGTTACACCGGAACCACCACTATTCCCGGCAACGCGACTGAGTGTGGGATAGATATAAGTTACTTCATTTTTCAGTGTTGAGAAGTTCCCGCTGAGAGCATAAGCAAAGTCCCCAATTTTATCCTTCCAGCTTAGATCGAACTCAAATCCCTGGTTTAGAACATTTCCCGCGTTAAGGGGAGATATTGTATTGCCCACAACTGCGGACGAAACCACTGACGTCATGATAAGATCCTTGGTTTCTTTCTTGTACCAGTCTACACTAAATGCCAATCTGTCTTTGAACATGCGCAGGTCAAGACCAAAGTCTAGCTGTTCGGAAGTTTCCCATTGGAGGTTATAATTACCTGTTGATGAAGGCCTGGAACCAACCTGGTAACCTGATTCTGAAAACGGATACATAACATCAGTAGTAATAGTAGATGCATACATATAGTTACCAAGTCCTGATATTGAACCGTTTTGGCCCCAGCTTCCACGAATTTTGAGGTGAGAGATCCAGTTAACGTTCATATTCTTGAAGAAATTTTCACGAGAGATGGTCCACCCGGCTGAAGCTGAAGGAAAATAACCCCATCTCTTTTGGAAAGGAAGAATAGACAGGTCGGCAGCATCGGCACGGAAGGATGCCTGGATAAAGTATTTGTTGTCGTAGTTATAACCTACACGACCAAAGTATGCAAGATCTGCATAGTTGATTTTTTCCCCACCGCTAACCTGCTTTGTGGCGGTACCTGTAGCATTCGCGAAGTATGCATAATTGCGGTCGAGTTTACTTATACCAATATTGGATGCACTGGATCCGCTTACTGAACCTGTAACTCCAAAAGTAGTTCTGCTGGAAAACGACGTTCCCACCATTGCGCTTACATTGTGTTTTTCTCTGAATGTCTCATTATAGTTTACAAAGTTCTCCCACTGCCAATATTTGTTATCGTTATTTCTTGCCTCAATTGTTACATAGTCATAGTTTGTATCTGTGTTAACTGTATGAGGCCATTGCAGATTGTAGGATGTATAACTGGTAAAATCATATCCCAGACGGGAAGTGAAAGTAATGGTTTTCCAGGGTGTTATATCAATTGAAGAGGCTCCGCGCAAATTGAACCCTTCACTCTGTTGCTGGTATCCGTCTCTCATGATGTAGGGATTTACGTTATTTGTTTCCTGGAATGGAGACATAGAATAGTAGTCCCCGTTTTCATCTGTAAGAAACGCGTGTCCCATATCAATAAGAGCCTGAATATGTGCAGGCACATTGTCCTTTGAATAAATGACCGGTGTAAGAGGGTCCATTTGCATGACTGAACCGAGCATGGAATACATACCGCCCTCACGTACCCTGGTCGTTTCAAATTTTGCAAAGTTGTTATTGGTAGAGAACTTCAGCCAAGGTTTGATATTGTAATCTGCATTTACTGTCCCTGTAATACGGTCATGAACATCCTGTTTTCCAATGATAGGGCCATCGTTATTCAGATAAGAAAGAGAGGCAAAAATTGAACCGCTTTTATTTGCTCCTTGGAAATTCAGGTTGTGACGCTGCATCGCTCCGTTTTCAAAAGCCACATTAGCCCAATCGGTATCTGTCGTTCCGTCATAGTATTGATCAAGACGGGATTGTGATATCAAACCACCCTCAGTGACTGCATATTGTATAAACTCTTTTGCATTAAGGACTTCGGGAATACGAGTAACCTGTTGAATAGAATACTGCATATCGTAATTTATACGAGTGACTCCCTCTGCAGCTTTCTTGGTGCTTATCAGGATGACACCATTCCCTGCCTGTGCTCCGTAAATAGCGGCAGATGCTGCGTCTTTGAGGATTTCTATAGACTCAATATCTGCCGGATCCAGGTAAGCTATGTTACTGGTACGAAGACCGTCCACAATATAAAGAGGAGTGGAATCCGAATTAGAGCTATAACCCCGGATACGTACTGAGGATTGTGCCCCGGGCGCTCCGGAAGTAGTTACGATCTGAACCCCGGCTGTTTTACCCATGAGGCCATCTTCAACCGTAGTAATACTCCTATTTTGAAGATCATCAGATTTAACCTGAGAAATTGCCCCGGTGAGGTCACTTTTTTTCTGTACACCGTATCCGATTACAACAACTTCGTCTAAAGCCTGTGCATCCTCTCTTAAGGTCACATTTATAACGGACGCTGTTGCCAGTCTTTCCTGAACAATATACCCGATATATGAAAATACCAGCGTTGCATTTTCACTGACTTTCAAAGTATATTTTCCGTCAATATTACTTGTAGTACCGTTTGAAGTACCCTTCTCCAGTACATAAACTCCAATCATCGGTTCATTTTGTTCATTGATGATTGTTCCGGACACTTCGAACGTTTCCTGAGCCAACGCGGCAGGAATGCATGCAAAAAACAGCAGCACCATTGCCAGCAGACTCTTCATTTTGTTTTGTATCACAGTTTTTTTCATTGATTTGAAGATTAATAGGTATTGATATTATATATTTTTAATTGGACATTGTAATGAGTACGAGGCCGACGATGAATAAAAGGAACATCGCGGCAATAAGTTTCCCTGTCCCGATAGGGGCTTTTTTAAACTCTTTCCAGATAAATACACCCCATATCATTGCGACGACTGGAGCTGCATTGCTCAAGGCATAAGAAATGGCAGGATTGGCAGCACCGGCACCCATAAAGCTTATAGCCATACCACTCATCCAGATGACGCCTCCCAGAATACCAATTAGATGGGTACGTGCATCTCCCGATATATATTCTTTCATTGTAACCCTTTCTCCCTGAACAGGATGTTTCATTGCTATTGTATTAAATACAGGTGTACTGACGAGAATCCCTACTGCAAAGAAAAATACGCCTGTATACGGGCTTAACGTTCCTGTACCACCGGCAACATATTGAGGATCTATAGACTTAACTACCAGACCGTAAAAAAACATTATTGCCAGGCCGGCCACTATTGATAATAGAATGCCTTTCTTCGGATCAACGGACTGACTGTTGGATACTTTCTTATACAACCTGGCACAAACGAAGATGGCAATGATGATGACAAGTACCCCAATCCATAACAAGACCTGGTTCCCGGGATAAACTTTACCGGCAATTATCACCAGCAAATAGTTGAATACTATACCACCTATCCAGGCCAGTCCTCCACCAATAGGAAATCCTACTGACATTCCGGCAACAGCAATAGCTGCTGTCAGGAAAATATTACCAAAATTCCATACTACACCTCCCAGAACAGCATATTTTATGCTTGACCAATCCAGCACTGCCATATCCTGAAGAAAAGTCTGACCTTCTTTTCCCAGACTTCCCAAGGTAAGAGCGGCTATCAATGCAGTAACAAACAGGCCTATGGTTAGATCCCAGTAAAATAATTCGAAACTCCATTTTTTTCTGGCCACTAATTTTTGAGTATTAGCCCATGAGCCCCAGCATATACAGCAATAAACATAACAGAGTATAGCCAGTAAAAAATTATTGGTTGTAATCATTAGTGTTTGTTATTAAATTTTATTCATGTATATAAATATTCCAACCCAAATAGTTCTCAACAGCTTCCTGCAAAACATCCGTAACATTACCACGGCACATAGCCACGTGATGTTCAAATCCGTTTTTACAGATATATTTCATCAGCTTTTGCAGATTATCAACTTTTGTTACAGCTATACAACCATCCATTCCGTAAGGATCGTCTGTTATGGTCCCTTTACCCAGGTATGATTTGATACAACCTTTTGGATCGTCGGTAGAAATCCGGAAGAAAGACATATCTCCCTGTTTTACTTTGGCATACACAGCTCCAAAAGTATTTACTTTGCCTAGCGTCCTGCCCAGCACTCCCAGTGTTCCCAGCTCAACATCATTCTTAACAAATGATTTCGGGAAGTTTCCGCAATGTGTACAGACACATTTGTCACGATCTTCAGCAAAATTGTTGTTCCAATCAAGCAATGCAGATGGTTTCCCTGAAGCCAATGTCAGAGCATACATGGCTACAGCACCGGCAATATCAACTTCGCAAGCAGCAGGGATTAGTTTTTCTCCAAGCATACTCATAGTTACACATGCTGCACAACCATAATTTTTTTCCAGGGAATCCCAGCATTGGATAGCTACGGCATCAATATCATTTGCTTCAATCCAGTTTTCAACTGACAGTCCGAATTTGGCCTGGATTAGCAATTTATCATCAACTCCTTTAGGAACAACAGCGTATTCTTTTATTTCTTCCAGTTTCTTGAGCAACAATGTATCATTGTCATCAATCTTTCTTGCGTCTTCAATGATCTCCGATAAATCCACAGGTACTACCGTAATCCCTGAAGTTTGAAGGATTTTTTCACTTGCGCGTACCGTTTGGAAACCGGAAGGACGTGCTCCTATGGCTCCAATCCGGGCATGCCCGAGACCTTTCACTACCCGGCAAACCGCTGCAAAACGGTTGATATCTTTTACCAGCAGATCCGAGAAAATTGAATAGGTATGCAAGGTGGTATTGGTAAAGGGTATGCCAAACTGATACAAATTATTGCATACAGATATTTTACCGCAAAATGCATCCCGGCGGCTATCCAGGTCTACTTTATTGTTTTCATCGTCACAAGCCTGAACAAGAACGGGAACCTTAAGATCCGCCACACTGATGGCATTGATTATGCCAATTTCGAAACCGAAATTCGGCAAAGAAACAATTATGCCGTCAATACGGTCTCTGTTCTCTCTAAAGAGCTTAGCACATTTAAGTCCATCCTCCCTTGTTTCTATGCTGCTGCTTCCTGTTACCGTTGCGTCCTCAGGCAGAATAACATAATCGTACCCTTGTTCTGTCAGTGTTTTCAGCAATTGTTTGCGAACGTCACGTGCTAACTCCGAATTGAAATAGGCTCGTGTTCCTATAATAATCCCAAAACACATCTTCTTTTTAATGTCCATATTTTTCATTAGAATTTATGATTATATTATTTATTTAATTAATTGTTGCACTGCTTTAAGCCATCCTTCATATACCAGGGTCATGCTTTTTTGATCCGCCTTGGGAGTATATGATATTGTCTTGCCGCGTAATGCAGATACCTGGTCAAAGCCTGTCCGGATTTTTCTGGCAAAACCGTTCATGATCACAGCCCCAAGGGCCGAAGCTTCTTCAATGTTGGAACAATTCACGGGAACCCTGAGTAAATCTGCCTGAAATTGCATAAGAAGCTTATTTTTAGTTGGCCCCCCGTCAACACGTAATTCTTTCAAGGATATCATGGCCTGTCTAGTCATGGCCTGAATAAGATCATTCACCTGGTATGCAATGGATTCAAGTACAGCCCTTAGAATATGCTCTTTCCTTATACCAAAACTTAATCCAAAAACAGCGGCCTTCACACCCGATTGCCACCAGGGAGCTCCCAAACCTGCAAAGGCAGGCACAAAATAAACTCCCTGATTTTCGGTTACAGAAGATGCCAGTGACTCAATTTCATCAACTGACGCTATAAGCCCCAGGTTCTCTTTTACCCATTTGACGGTTGCTCCTGTGCTGTGAATATTCCCTTCAAAAGCATAAAAGACTTTGCCTAAAGCAGAAAAACCAATAGAAGTCACCAATCCTTCAGGAGCCGGCGCTGCTTTTTCACCAATATTTACCATAACTGAAGATCCTGTTCCGTAGGTTGTTTTTCCCAGGCCTTCTTCAAAACACATCTGTCCGGTTAATGCTCCGTGAGAATCACCAATTACTCCGGCAATCAATATTGGTTGTTTGAATAAGTTATTTACGGTCGTCTTTCCAAAAACGGAGTCGCACGGCAATATTTGTGGCAACATAGAAGAAGGAATTGTAAACAGGCCCAACAGATCTTCATCCCATGTCAGTTTGTGAATATTAAATAATAATGTTCTGGACGCATTTGTATGGTCGGTAGCATGGACCTTACCTTCTGAAAGTTTCCAAATGAGCCAAGAATCAATGGTCCCCAGAAGTAAATCTCCGTGTTCAGCTGATTTACGGGCACCATCAACATTGTCCAGGATCCATTTTACACCGCTTGCTGCAAAATACGGGTCAATAATAAGGCCTGATTTTTCCTTTACCAGTTTTGAAAAACCATTTGCTACAAGATCTTTGCAGATAGTATCTCCCCGCAGGTCCTGCCATACAATTGCGTTGTATATGGGATTTCCTGTCAATTTATTCCAGACAACTACAGTTTCACGTTGATTTGTGATGCAAAGAGAATACTGGTCTTCCTGGTTTATCGGATTCTTTTCAAATAGGTCACCAATAGCGGTAAGAACATTCTCATATATTTCTAACGGATCGTGTTCCACCCACCCGGATCTGGGATAGTATTGCTTATGAGACACATTGCTCCTGCCAATAAGCTGGTACTCTTCCGAAAAAAGCATGGCTTTTGTTGCCGAGGTACTCTGGTCTATTGCAATTATTCTGTTTTTCTTCATGTATTGTATTTCCCGTTTGACAGTTTATCTAAAAATTTCATGGCTGACTTAAATATCCCTTTATAATCCAATCCGTAATAAGCAAATATTTCGGGAGACTTTCCATTGATGGCATGTTCATCGGGTATTCCTATGATCTTTACCGGTATGGGCGACTCAGATAAAGTTTCTGTAACAATACTTCCCAATCCCCCAAACTGACTGTGTTCTTCAACGGTGATTATTTTGCCTGTTTCCTTGGCCGCTTTCACAATCGCCTCTTTATCATAAGGTTTGATTGAAGCCATATCAAGCACCCTGGCCTTTATACCTTTATCTCGTAGCATTTTACCTGCTTCGTAAGCATGGTAGACTGTTTCCCCTGTACCTATTATTGTAATGTCATTCCCTTCCAGAAGTACGTTTGCTTTCCCTATAGTAAAATCAAAATCGTCGTTGTCATAAATCACCGGGACAGGAGCACGTCCGACTCTTACATAAGCAGGATGGGGATAGTCTACTAACATCTGAACCACCTTTTTTGTCTGACGGGCATCACTAGGCAGTATGATTGTCATACCCGGGAATGTTCTTAAGACAGCAATATCATGCAGGCTGTGATGAGTACTCCCCAGAGCGCCGTATGCTACGCCTCCGCTTACACCAAAAATCTTAACATTATTTTTACTGTAAGCAACATCTACTTTAATTTGTTCCAAACTGCGTGTTACGTAAAAGCAGGCAGGACCGCAAACAAAGACTTTTTTCCCGCTATGCGCCAAACCGGCTGATATGCCCACTGCATTCTGTTCGGCAATTCCACATTCAATAAACTGTTCAGGAAGTTCTTTAGCAAATTCATCCAAGGTTACGGAACCTCGCGCATCGGTAGTAACAGCGACAATGTCCCGGTCTTCCCTGGCTAATGATAAAAGAGTTTCTGTAAAGCTTTTTCTACAAGCGATCATATTAATAAACTATTTTATTTATTCTTGTTGATATCTCTTCCAAAGCCTGTTGGCACTTCTCGGAATCAGGGATCTTATGATGCCATTCGTACAAGCCTTCCATATAAGAGACTCCTTTCCCTTTTGTTGTATGTGAGATTAGTAAATGTGGCCTGTTGTTATTATAGTCTATCCGATCAAAAGCATTTACAATATCTTCAATGATATCTCCATTAAGTTCAGCCACATCCCATCCTAATGCCAGCCATCTTTTTTGCATATTTTCCAAAGCCATTATATCTTCCGTGTTACCGCTGATCTGTAAATCATTCCGATCAATTATTGCAACCAGATTATCTAATTTATAATGATTTGCTGCCATTGCGGCTTCGTAAACAGACCCTTCTCCTTGTTCTCCATCCCCCATTAGCACAAACGTCTTAAATGAAGAACCGTCCATTTTTGCAGCAATAGCCATACCAACTCCCAGTGATAATCCATGCCCGAGAGAACCGGTATTTACTTCTATACCGGGAACGTCGTTTGTGGGATGTCCTGCAAGTAAAGAGCCAAACTTCCCTAAAGTATTCGTTAAATCTCTTGTAAAAAATCCTTTTGATTCAAGTGTAACATATAATGCTTCCACACAGTGTCCTTTGCTCAGTACAAACCTGTCTCGGGCAGGATCTTCAGGTTTTTTCGGATCCACATTCATGATCTGATGATATAAAACTGTCAACATATTCAGAGACGAGAGGTCTCCTCCAAGATGGGCTGCCTTGGCAATGCAAGCAACTTCAATTAAACGTTTGCGATTGATTTCAGATCGCAATTCTAATTCTTTTACTTTCATCTATTACGGTACATAGTTTTCACAAATAAAAGAAATAAAAATATAATTTCAAAGCATAATGAAAGTAAATGAAAGTTTTTTTAATATAACTAAAGATATTTTTCTGTTTTTAGAAGCAATAGCAAACGTTTTTAGAGGAAATGAAAGTAAAGAAAATTTTTGCTTCAGTAGTTAGATTTGTTTCTTTTCTCTTAAAATCGGTTAACTTTGCAAATCATTTGTCGAACTCTATACTGGTTATTCATGACACTAAACAGAAGAAGACTTGAGATCCTGGACCTTATCCGGGAAGATGGACATGCCAAAGTGCACGATCTTAGTGAAATATTTAAAGTTACAGGAGTCACTATACGTCAGGATCTTGAGATTCTGGAAAATATGGGATACATCCAAAGAGAACACGGCGGTGCTTTTTTAAAAGATATTGGAAATTTTGTAAAATCTGTCCAAGTTTTCAATCAGACCCATATTGAAGAAAAGATAGAAATTGCAAATAAGGCCATTACATTTATAAATGAAGGAGACAGTATTATCCTTGACTCCGGGTCTACCACTACTGAAATTGCTAAACTATTGATCAGATTTAAGAATCTGACTGTGATTACAAATGCTCTGAATATTGCGTTGATAGTTGGAGAAAATCCAAATATAAACCTGATCGTAACCGGAGGAGAGTTTAAAGCCCCCACACTCTCTTTGACAGGAAAAATGGCAGCAGATTCTTTAAAAGAAATTCATGTGAATAAATTATTCCTAGCGACAGCAGGAATATCACTGGACATGCGTCTAACATATCCCAGTCTGAGTGATCTGCTGGTGAAATCCGCCATGATTAAATCGGCTGACAAAGTGTACCTTGTTGCCGATTCCTCAAAAATCGGGATCAGCGCTTTTGCGAACCTGGGTAATATCTCTCTGGCACATACCCTCATTACCGATAAACTAATTTCCGAAGACAACATTAAGAAAATCCGCGAACAAAACGTGGAAATATTCTAGTTATTCTATCCTTATTTACCCGCAGGAACCAACTCAACCGTCACAATGGATTTGGCAGGCATGGTAAGTGTCAGAAAGTCCTTTCCGGATTTCATCCCGGTATAGGGTTCGGGCTTGACTGTGTGCGGATGATCAAAATCATTATGATCGGAAATTTCCCCGGATGTAAGGATTCTGCCGGAAGATTCTTTGTATTTTACTCCGTTCAGATTGACCGTTACTTCACATGAACGATCCAGACTTACGTTGGCCAGGGAGATATGCATGGTTCCCTTTTGATTAACGGAAGCGGTAGCATAAACGGACTGTATTACCTTTTTGTCAGGCGTCACCAGGTCCGAACTGTTCACCTCAAGCGGCATGAAGTCGGCGTCCTGATGAACTTTGAACATTTCAAAAACATGATAGGTGGGAGTAAGGACCATTTTATCGTCTTTTGTCAGAACCATTGCCTGGAGCACATTGGCCAGCTGGGCAATGTTGGCCATCTTCACCCGCTCTCCATGTTTGTGGAAAACCATCAGGGAAAGGGCCGCTACAAAAGCATCCCGCATGGTATTCTGCTGGTACAGATGGCCCCGTACGGTACCCGGTTCTTCATCCCACCAGGCTCCCCATTCATCAACCATAATAGAGATTCGTTGATCGGGGTCGGTCCGGTCCATAATGGTTCTGTGAGATTGTATCACTTTGTCTATATCCAGGCATTTTCCCAGGGTCCGGTAATAATCTTCCGCAGTAAACCGTGTGGCTGAGCCTTTGGCTTCCCATTTATAAACCGTGTAGAAATGAACCGAAAGGCCGTTCATCCGTCTGCCGATGTTGTTCATCATCACTTCCGTCCAGTTAACGTCAAAGTCACTGGGTCCCACTGCGATCTTGAATAAGCGGTTGTCTCCGAAATTGCGGCAATAAGTGGCATACCTGCGGTACTGATCTGCATAAAACTCGGGACGCATATTGCCTCCGCATCCCCAGCTTTCGTTCCCTACTCCGAAATATTTGACTTTCCACGGTTCATCCCGTCCGTTTTCACGACGCAGATTGGCCAGAGGGCTGTCGGCCGGAGAAGTCATGTATTCTACCCAGTCGGCCATTTCTTCCACGGTTCCGCTACCCAGATTTGCACTGATGTACGGTTCACAACCCAACAGTTCACAAAGGTTCAGGAATTCATGCGTTCCAAAGCTGTTGTCCTCCACGGTGCCTCCCCAATGGGTATTGATCATTTTTGGTCGCAGTTGCCGCGGACCTATTCCGTCACGCCAGTGGTATTCATCGGCAAAACAGCCACCGGGCCATCGCAGTACCGGGATTTGTAATTGCTTCAATGCTTCAAGCACGTCGTTACGGTACCCCATGGTATTGGGGATCGGAGAATCGGGACCAACCCATACCCCCCCGTAAATACACGTTCCCAAATGTTCGGAAAAGTGTCCGTAGATCTCTTTTTCTATGCGCCATGTTTCCTGTTGAGGCTGCAGGTCTATGATGGCATTTTCTTGTGCGACTATCGGCAGACATGCCAAAAGCGCCGCTAATGTGAGTATATTTTTCATAATCCAAATTTACTATTTAACAGGAAAAAACCACCCCGGATGAGGTG
>Ga0209408_1000881_pt1 | contig 20650 bp, 22 predicted proteins | sample AD_UKC107_MetaG_FD_184422 | JGI IMG/M metagenome (GOLD analysis project Ga0209408, IMG submission 184422) | Active sludge microbial communities of municipal wastewater-treating anaerobic digesters from Hong Kong - AD_UKC107_MetaG (SPAdes)... | ecosystem: Engineered > Bioreactor > Anaerobic >... | reverse complement strand
GGCAAACCATTTGTTATTTGTGGTGACTGGAATATTGTTCATAAGGAAATTGACATCAAAAACTGGAAAGGCAATCAAAAAAATTCAGGCTGTTTGCCTGAAGAAAGAGCCTGGCTGACAAAGCTACTTGATGAAATTGATTTGCTCGATGCATTCCGTGCTGTTAACCAAGAACCTCACAACTACACCTGGTGGTCCAATCGCGGACAAGCTTATGCCAACAATGTCGGATGGAGAATCGACTATCACATCACCTCTCAGGATTTGAAAGATAAAATCATCTCCGCAGAAATTTATAAAGACGAAAAATTCTCCGACCATGCCCCACTGACGTTAGAGTATCAGTTGTAGAAATTTGTTGAAATTTTTGATTGGTAATCAAACAAATGCGGAGTTGATATCCCAACTCCAGGCGTAGTATTTTTCCTCATCCTCAAAAACCATATACACATCATTATCATCTTCCCATATGACATGTGTCCATTTTGGATTAGGAATGAGATTTTGATTTTCTTCAAACCAATCTGGATAAATTTCCTTAATTTTTTGTTTGGCATGTGATATTTCGATGTCGATAAACTGAGTTGCAGTAATAATCTCCTCAGCCTCTTCCAAACACGTTACATCCCGTTGATGAAAAACTGTTTGCCAAAAGAAGTGCAAAACCGACTGAAACTGCTCTAATCGACACGAATAAAATACAACCGATTCACCAAAATCAATCGGCCAGATTTTCTCAAAAGAATAATCAATTTCAATCGGCGGAGTGAAATTCAAAGCTCCTTCCCGAATTAATTTTTTACCGTAGTTTTGGATAGACATTAACTATTTCAATTAGTAAAGTGCAATTAGTAAGGGATATTGCAGGAAAAATGTATCAAATCAAGGCTTAAAATGTGAAAGTTCAATTAGCAGTTAGATTGAGGTAGAAATTCTTTCTATCAAGGCTTGAAATACGAGCATACAAGCAGTATGTCAGTATTTTATAACGCAGAGAGAAGGAATTTCTACCCCAATATCATTGCTAATTCATTAGCATTCCGCCGTTTATGTGCAACGTCTCGCCCGTGATATACTTACCCATATCCGATGCCAAAAACAAAACTGCATTGGCAATATCCTGAGCTTCTCCCAGAGTCCCTAATGGAACATCTTTGATAAGTGCTTGCTTGGCTTCTTCGTTCATGTCTTTGGTCATGTCGGTTTGGATGAAACCAGGTGCAATGACATTGACTGTAATTCCTCTGGAACCAATTTCTTTTGCCAGGGACTTGCTGAATCCAATCAGTCCAGCTTTGGCAGCCGCATAAGCACCCTGCCCGGCATTTCCCATACTACCGATGACAGAACCGATGGTAATAATTCTTCCGCCTTTGGCTTTCATCATTGGACGAATACAGGCCTTGGACAGACGATAAACGGATTTTAAATTGGTATCCAGAACCATATCCCACTCATCATCTTTCAGACGCATGAGTAAATTATCTTTGGCAATTCCTGCGTTGTTAACCAAAATTGTTGGCAACTTATTTTCTTCTTTCAGTTCATTCATCAAGTTTTCAATGCTTTCAGCATTGCTGACATCCAAAACTTTACCACAACCATGAGCGCCAAGTCTTTCCGATATTGTCTGAGCGCCGGCTTCGCTGGTAGCTGTTCCGATAACATAAGCTCCTGCTTGTGCCAATGTATCTGAAATAGCAGCACCGATTCCTCGAGATGCGCCGGTTACTAATGCAATTTGATTCTCGATTGAAATTTTCATGATTCCTGATCTCCCGCATTGACAGCTTGATTGAAACCATCAGCTGTATTTAAACTATAAATATTCCACGTACGATGAGTTCGTTTTGCCAAGCCCGATAAAACTTTTCCCGGCCCGCATTCAGCAATGTTTAAAATGCCTTTATCAATGAAAAACTGATTGGTTTGTGTCCATTGTACGGATTTGTATAATTGCTCAACAAGAGCTTTTTTGATGTTTTCAGGTGAGATATGGGGCATAACATCGCTGTTATGAACCACCGGAATTTCCGGAGATTTGATATCAATGGTGACTAAATCCTCTGCCAGTTTATCGGCTGCCGGTTGCATTAATGCACAATGTGAAGGCACGCTCACAGGCAAAGGCATGACTCTTTTGGCGCCGGCTTCTTTTGCCTGTCCAGCTGCTTTTTCCACAGCTTCTTTACTACCGGAAATCACCACCTGACCCGGAGAATTGAAATTCGCTGCCGTTACATTTCCACCGGCATCGGCTTGCTGGCATATTTCCACCACTTGCTGGTCTTCCAAACCAAGAACTGCCATCATTGCTCCTGTTCCTTCAGGAACTGCTTCCTGCATGTACTTACCGCGTTTATGAGTCAGTAAAACGGCATCTTCAAAATTTAATGCTCCGGCACAAACGAGCGCAGAATATTCGCCCAAACTATGCCCTGCCATAAACGTTGGTCGTACGGATGATTTTTCTTTCCATAATTCCCAAATCGCAACCGAAGAAGTGAGCAATGCCGGCTGAGTGTATTGTGTCAGATTGAGTTGATTGTGAACATCTGATGCCACCATTTCCATCAAATCGAGTTCTAATACGTCGCTGGCACGAGCAAAAATATGTTGAATTTGAGGATAAGACTCATACAAGTCGGCAACCATTCCAACTGCTTGCGAACCCTGTCCCGGAAATACAAAAGCAAGATTTTTCATCTTTTTGTCCCCTTTTGAAATTGATTTGAAAACTGTTTGAATTTAGAGTTTCAGCAAAGCTGAACCCCAAGTGAAGCCGCCACCAAACGCTTCAAGCAATACTGTTTGGCCCGGTTTAATTTTTCCTTCACGAATTCCAATATCCAATGCCATTGGAACTGAAGCCGCAGATGTGTTTCCTGTATCTCCAACAGTTACAATCACTTGTTCCATACTCATTTTGAGTTTTTTGGCAGTTGCAGAAATAATTCTTAAATTAGCTTGATGAGGAACCAACCAGTCGATATCCGATTTGTCCAGATTGTTGTACTCTAATGTTTCATCAACAATACGACCCAAAGTTGTGACTGCAACTTTAAAAACTTCATTGCCTTTCATGGAAATAGCAATTTCTTCATTCATACCAACCGATGGACCAACATTGGTTTTCAGCAAATCAGCATAATTTCCGGTCGCATGAATGTGTGTTGAAAGGATTCCCGGTTCATTACTTGCCGTCAAAACCGCAGCTCCGGCTCCATCGCCAAATAATACGGCTGTAGTACGATCTTGCCAGTTGACGATTCGAGTTAAAGTTTCGGCTCCAACAACGAGAACATTTTTATGAGTTCCTGATTTAATGAAATTATTCGCAACGCTTAGAGCATAAATAAATCCACTACAAGCAGCATTAACATCCATAGCTCCGATTTTTTTCATGCCTAATTTACTTTGTAATAAACATGCTGTGCTTGGAAAGACCAAATCAGGAGTTGTTGTTCCGACAACAATTAAATCAATATCTTTTTTGTTTAAACCAGATGCTTTCAGAGCTTTTAATGAAGCCTCATAAGCCAAATCAGAAGTGTACTGACCTTCGGCTGCGACGTGTCTTTGTTTGATTCCGGTGCGTTCCTGAATCCACTGATCACTGGTATCGAGTGTTTTTTCTAAATCAGCGTTGGTGATGATTTTCTCAGGCAAATATCTGCCTGTACCGATAATTTTCGAATAAATTGTCATGTATTAATTCTCCAGTGATTTTCTCATGCTTGCAATAACATCATGCTGAGAAATATTATAAGCTTGTCGGATTGCAGAGGTAAACGCCAAGGCATTACAATTGCCATGACTTTTAACAACAAGACCGTCCAGACCAAGTAAAAGTGCACCATTATACTCATCAGGCTCAACGATACGCATCCCTTTTTTAATTTTTTGCCACAATGATGTTTTCGGTGAATCGCAACTTTCGTTTTTGATATAGGATGCCATTGCTTCACAGGCTTTAATAGTGATATTGCCGACGAAACCATTGCAACAAATCACATCGGCATAACCATTGAACAAATGCGTTCCTTCGCAGTAACCAATATAATTGATATCAGATTCGTTGAGCATAGCATCTGCTTGTTTGACCGTATCATCACCTTTGTTGTCTTCAATTCCTACGTTAAGTAATGCCACTTCAGGATTGTTTTTTTGATAAACAGCTTTTTGATAGGCACAACCCAATCGTGCAAAATTATATAAATCAAAAGCCTTGGCATCCGTTGTTGCACCAACATCCAGCATTAATGCTCTTTTCGAACGACTGGGCAGCAATCTTGCCAATACCGGTTTATCAATCTCTCCTAACATGTTCATCCAGTGCTTTGCCAAAACGACCATCGCTCCGGTATTTCCTGCGGTCACACAAATTACTGATTTCTTTTGTGCCACATCTTTGATGGACATCGACAAACTGGAATCCCGTTTCTGACGTAATGCCATAAAAGGTGATTCAGCCATAGAAACAGAACGCCCGCAAGCAATGAATTCAATCCGGGTTTGATCAATTGATGGCAAACGATGTGAAATTGTGTTGAGATAACTATTTGAAACAAACACCCGGAAAACAACATCTTCCTGTTGTTTCAACATATTTATTAATGTGTCCAGCCTTTCATCAGGATAAGAGTCACCACCCATCAAATCAACGGCAATGATTATCTGTTCAGTTTTGGCTGGTAATTGTTTTTGCATAGCTGAAAGATTTTACAACGAAATCCGGAAAGACACAAAATCAACAATGGTTTTTCTTGATTCTGAACCCATAAAAAAACGAAGCCTGAAATTGAATTTCAAGCTTCGCTTCAATTGAAATAAATAATTTTTAAGACTGAATTATTCTTCGTCTTCTACAAAATCATCAGCCAAGTCAATGACTTTTTGACCTTTGTAGTAACCTTCAGCAGTTACATGATGACGAATATGCACTTCACCGCTCTCAGAATCAACTGATAAAGTACGGGCTTTCAAACTATCATGGGCACGTCTCATGCCTCTTCTTGATGGTGTTTTACGACTTTTTTGTACAGCCATGGTAATTCTCCAAATTATTTTAAATCTTGTTTTAAACTTTCTAATACTGAAAATGGATTTTCTTTTTGAGCAGGTAAATCATTATCATCCTGCTGGTCTGAATCATCACCATCTGTTACTGTTTCATCAAAAGGAACATCCGGGACAATCAGTATCAATTCATCTTCGATAATTTCCGGCAGGTTAACGTATCCATCCTCAAACCAGGAGGCTTCCATACCTACATCCAGTAACTCCTCATAAGCTAAATCATTAATAAAACCTATGCTGGAGTCGATATCCACCGGCATTAAATATCTTTTGCGACTAATCGTACAAATCAATGGTAAATTAGTCTTAACTTTTACCTGAGCCTTTCCAGGAATCCTGTCAGCTCTTTCAAACTGAATTGAGAACTCGACTACTCCTTCACAATCTGCCAACATATCGACCAGCCTGGTCATTTGACACAATTCAATCTGTCCTTGATAGAGCCTTTGCCCGTTTATTGCCTTATCCAAAGCAACTTTCTCAGGTAACTGTTTCATAGCCGGCGGATTTTACTTGCTTTGCATCTGCATTGCAAATAAAAAAGTTCCTCAAAGCTATTAAATCAACCATAAACATTCCTTACAGACATTTTTTGTATGCTTGTTGGATTTAATTGGTAAAAAAATATTTCGCATGATGTGATACCAATAGTATTTTTTTTGATAAAATGACGTTTTTTATATGAGCTATAACGTGCCTGAAAGCCTTAATTCTCTGCTACCATACAATGACAAACTCGAAAACAGGCAGCTTAATGAGATTGAGTTGTTAGTTATTCATTGTACTGAACTTCCGGATATCAAGACGGCTCGAATTTATGGTGAAAAAGTCCATTACAGCTCAGGAACAGGAAACAGCGGACATTATTATATTTCAAAGAAAGGAGAGTTGTTCCAATGGGTTGAGTTAGACAGAGTAGCACATCATGTTAAAGACTTTAACAGAAATTCGATTGGAGTCGAATTGGATAATTTAGGACGTTTCCCCAACTGGCACAAAACCACTCATCAATATTTGCATGATTCTTATCCAAAGGAACAGATTTCAGCCTTGATTCAACTTATCTTGAAATTACAGAAAAAGTTACCAAATCTAAAGTTCATTGCCGGACATGAAGAGTTGGATACTCGATTGATGCCTTCTGAGAACAGTCCGGATATTTATATTCGTCGTAAAATGGATCCGGGATATTTATTCCCTTGGGACGAAGTATTAAAAAATATTAACTTAGAAAAATATAAATAATCAGGTGATTTATGGAGCCGATGCAACATTTACTTAAGTACTTTGAGCTGGAAAAACTGGAAGAGAATCTCTACCGAGGTCAGTCTCTGGATATTGGAACCGGTCGGATTTTTGGCGGACAGGTTTTATCCCAGGCACTTGGTGCAGCTTATCGGACCGTCGAGGATAAACATGCGCATTCTTTTCATGCGTACTTCCTGCGTGAAGGTGATGTCAAAAAACCGGTTGTTTTTCAGGTAGATCGTGCCAGAGATGGTCGAAGTTTTGATAACCGACGTGTGGTAGCCATCCAACATGGTCGTCCTATTTTGAATTTGGCTGCTTCATTTCAGATTGAAGAATCCGGATACGAACACCAAGTGGATGCACCTGATTTACCGAAACCTGATGAGTTGGATGAAAAACCGTTTCTAACTGCCAAACAAATGCAAAGTCTCACTCCAAGAATGCGTCGTTTGATGACGACTCAAGGACCGTTTGAATTTCGGTTTGCTGATGATATTGATCCTTTTGACCTGAATGCCAATGAGCCCATTCGTCAAATTTGGTTTAGAGCTCGAACTGAAGTTCCTATGAATCAAGCATTACACCGTCAACTGATGGCATTTGTCTCGGACTTTCATCTGGTTGCAACATCAACTTTCCCTCATCCGGTTTCATACCTTGATCCGACTCTGCAAATTGCCAGTCTCGATCATGCGATGTGGTTTCACCATGATTTGAATGTCAATGATTGGTTGTTATATGATTGTTTCAGCCCTGTTGCTAGTGAGGCACGAGGATTTGCACAAGGGCGAGTTTTTACTCTGGATGGAAAGTTAGTTGCACACACATCTCAACAGGGATTGATACGCCAACGTGATAAAGCGAGAGATGGTTTTAAAAAACAAGACTAATCATTTAACCTTAAAATCTATAACTCAGAAAGATTTATCTCCATAAAGACACTGTTTGAATCTTTTTTGTAATTTGCAAAAGGTTCGCAAATTTTAAATCCGTGTTTTTGATAAAGTTTTCTTGCAGGAGCAAAAAAATCCATTGAACCGGTTTCCAATTTGAGAGAATTGTAACCACGAGTTTTTGAAATTTCGAAGATATATTCCAACAGTTTTGAACCAACACCTCGACCTCTGCTAGCTCGACTGACACGCATTGATTTAATCTCACCTGTGAGTTCATCCAACTCTTTCAATGCTGCACAACCAACCAATTGATTATTATCATAACACGACCAAAAAGTAATCTCAGGCAATTTAAGTCCTTGCAAATCCAATGCATGTTTACTTTCCGGAGGAGATACCGATTTCATATCTTCAATATGCTCCTCCAGAAACGAAATAATTTCTTCGCTTACTAGCTCGTCAATTTTAATAATCATAACAGCGCAATATCCAATTATTCAAATCCATTTTCAAATATGAGATCGCTACATTCCATAATCTGTTCGGGACTAATTATGACATGAAAAGCGGCATTGACCGGCATTGCTGATAAATTTTGGTTATAAATTGCCCATTGACTGCTTCCCGGGATATAGACAACTCCAATTGGAGAGTTATTAAACACGCCTTGAGATGCACTCTGTGTTACTTGAATCTGAGCACATGTGACTCCTTCCAATAACGGGTTATCAAGAAGAGTGTAATGTGCAACTGTATTTTTTGCATTTGCAATATGTTCCCATGCACTTTTACTTTTATCCTGAAAAAAAACATTAAAGCTGGAATTGGTTGGAAGACTCATTAAATCAAAATTGGCAATTCTCCAATTCGGTGCTGAATATAAGACACCCACAGGATGTGGGTTATAAGTACCAATCCAGTGTTGAGTCACCATCAGGATTTTATTTATATTATTATTCAATCCAGAATTATTCAAAGAGGTAGTATTTGCTCCTGATGTTGAAACAGTATGCTGAAAAACATCACTGATAGCATTGTTTTTCCAAATATTAAATGCTGCACTGAAATTAATAACCACTGCAGTTTCCTGATTAAAAACCCGCCACAATCCGTTTGCGTAATAAACTCCTTCATTAGCGTTATTATTAACTCCTCCTGTTCCATTTGGGTTATTATTTGATGTGACATGTAAATCAATAACATTTGAATCGCCGTTGAGTTCGGGATTATCAAGGTTTGTTATATGCGTTCCGCTTCCTGTATGTCTGTGAACATAGTTCACTTCTCCTCTTTCATAGGCTCCTATATCAACATCAACTCCACTTGTACCGTATTTGATTCTATAAGAACCATCAGCATCAACTAGTGGTACATCTCCAATAAGAGGAAGAACTGCAAAAGAATTTCCCGCTCCGTCAGCCGGAGAATTTGATCTCAATCTAGGATTGGTCATACTAACAATTTCTGGATTAGAAGTTATATCACTCGCTGACGGAGTATAAGAATTGCTAGCGTTTTGATAAATCAAATTATAGCTATTAGACACCGCTCCACCTCCTGACAAATTTAATCCTGTTGCACAATGGGCAATGAGATTATTAATAACAGTTGAGGTCATTGAGCCACCATTTTCTTCCAGATGAATACCATCCCAACCTTCTATAACAGTATTGTTCAAAATTCTGAAAGATGAAGTCCCGGCATCGTTTACAATGTGAATCCCTGACGGCGTGTATAAATCATACTCTCTCAAAAAAGCATTACTAAAAATGTCAATATCCATAGTTCCACCACTAGAACTATTTATATACAAACCTCCGCCATAGGCTCCGAACACCTCATTTCCTACAACATTCAAATCAATACTGGCATTAGTACTGTCAAGAACTGCTATACCTTTGGGTGCAATACCTCTGGCATGAATGGTATTGTTATAGATTTCACCGGTAATATTTCCAACTTCACCTCCTTGTTTATCAACAATGATACCGCCATAGATATGTGGTGGTAAATCACCCACTGCATGAATTCCCGCATCAATATTGACTCTATTATAATTGACATGGAGCTGCAAGCTAGCGTTTGAACCTCCCAAAACCTGGATTCCGGGGTCAAAGTCGCTAGGATTGCTAAGGATAGTGTTATTCAAAATATTCAGAGTATTGTTAGTACCGATATGGGATACTGTTATCTTACCTTGTGATAGAGTCAATCCTTTGATTGTAATTGTTCTCGCAGTAGCTGTATTTGATTGCAAATAGATACTATTTCCTGCTGCGAAAACAGGATGATAACCATTTCCTGCAACTAGTGATACGATTTTAGTTGAGAAAATACTTTCATTAATTAACGAATCTGTCTCGATTGAGATATATTCCCCTTCAGAACTCCCATTGATACATGCTTGTAAAGTTGAGTTACATGGTGCAGATGCTCCCGGCCATACGACGTATGCTGAACTACAGTAACTTAAGAAAAGCAGAATTGATAAACTAAAGAACTTATACATTTTCCCCGCCCTCATAAAATGTTAAGATAATTGTAGCACAATTTTTATAAAGGCAAATATTGTAGGCAAAAAAAAGCCTCCTGAAGACCAGGAGGCTAAAAAGGTCGCTGCCTGTATTTATTAATACTTGGTTACAAGGAAGAGGGAGGAAAAACCTTAATAACCGACAGCTGTATTACCATAGTTGCCAAACAAAGTTTGGCGGGAAATAAATAATGAAATTAAATTTCAACGACTATTCTTTCAAATAATCTGTTTTCTTTGACTTTAATAACTCAAACTAGTTCCATACCAGTTGCTGAAAAAAGCGTTTAATTTGAAAACATGTGCATTGTAAGCATTTCAAAATAAATTACAAACGAGTTGTTTTTATACCTCGGATAAATTACACTAATGTGAAAAACATCCAAAATTATTATTTTAATGAGAAAATACAATAACATACCTCCACTTCGAGCATTAAAAGCATTTGAATCATCGGCCAGAAATTTGAGTTTTACTAAAGCTGCCGAAGAACTTTTTGTAACTCAGGCAGCCATTAGTCACCAAATCAAATCACTGGAAGATATGATTGGTGTTAAACTTTTCAAACGCTATAATCGTTCTTTGCAATTAACAACTGAAGGGCAGGTTTATCTGTTATCAATCATGGAAGCTTTAGAAAAACTGGAGAAATCAACACAACAGCTTGCAAACCGCAACGCCAAAGGAATGCTAAATTTATCACTTCTACCCTCTTTTGCAACAAAGTGGATGGCGAAAAGGATTTGGAAGTTTCAGGATAAGTTTCCAGATACTGAAGTCAGTATTTCAGCTTTTGAATGGTTAGCGGACTTTAAAAAAGAAGATATTGATGTTGCCATTCGTTGGGGAAAAGGAGATTGGGATGATGTTTATTGTGAATTATTATTTGAAGAACGGGTCTTTCCAATATGTAATCGCAAAGTTTATAAGGCTCTTGGAAAGAATCCCTCACCTGAAGTTTTACTGGATTATAAGCTGCATCATGATGATTTTTCACCGGAAGATTGGGATATGTGGTTTACTGAGGCCGGACTTTCCCAACACGATCCTATAAAAGGAACTCGTTACAGCCATACTGTGATGATGCTAGAGGCGATAGAAAACAGCGAGGGCTTTGCTTTAGGTCGAACCACGTTGGTCATTGATGATTTAAAAAGAAAATTGTTTTTTGCTCCATTTAATATCAGTATCAAAAGTGATTATGCCTATTACTTTGTTTGTCCCAAAGGAAACGAAACCCTACCCAAAATAGCTGCTTTTAAGAAATGGTTATTTGACGAAGCGGAAGCCAGTATGCAATATGCCGAAGAAATATTCTCAGGGAGTCATCAGAAATAAAAAAGCCGATACAAGAAAACGTTAACCCCTAAAACTTATATCGGCTTCACCCTTTTTATTGATTGATATAATGTGAAATACAATCTTTTGCCTAAAAACCAGGAGTAATGATAAATATAAAGAGACTAAATCTAATTTCTAAGCGATTTTAATTATACTCAAATTTCGAGTTGTTTTATAATGTGTGTACAATAATGTGCACACTGCTATGTCAAACAAACAAGTTCAAATATCAACACCGGTGCAATTACAGGTTGCATTAATCCCTGTATGCAAGATGGTTATTCGATTCGGAATGCATTTTTATGAATTCGTCAGAAACATGCAAAAAGCCTATATACATGCAGCAGAAGAAATCTTGAATGAATCTGACATCAAGCCAAACCATCAGGCAATAGCCATAAAAACAGGCATGGATCGGCGCACTATTGCAGAGCAAAAAAACAATCCGGAAAGTCAAAACCATAACCCTTTAAACAAAATGGACATGGTGATTGTTCAGCTTCAGCTCTATTTCGCTAAAGAAGACAAAAGTTCAATTTCAAATGTAATGCTGAAATCAATCATTGATTCCATATACGCAGGACACATTCGTTCAGGCGCAGTTATTGAAGAGCTATTATCAAATAAAATTATTACAAAATCAGATGACAATCACTATAAACTCAATCTGACTTTGCAACAACAACTTGCCGATATTCAAATGATGGCTGATGAAGTTGATTTCACTGCAAAAAGATTGTTTCAAACTTACTACAAAAATATGTTTGATGATAAACATCAATATAAATTAGGGCAACAAACAGTTATCTCAACAAAAATCGCCCCGAGTAAACAAGCTAAAGTTCTCGAACTCTTAGGTAAAGAGCTCAAGATATCTAAGAACCGTATAGAAAAAATTCTCAAAGAACATGAATCCAATGTTCCGGACAACACTTATCCGGAACTTGGCGTGACTGAATTCCAGTTTAGTTCATTGGAATAGTTTGAATTAATTCGCAGAAATGAAAGATGTCTAATCATTCCATTTACAATTATTTCAAGGCTAGTAAAATACATCACAACTATATGGAGGAAAATTATGAAAATTCATAGTTTTATGATTATTGCCGGATTGTTGATTGTCACAAATATTGCAGTGGCTGATAAGTTAATCATCGACAGAGTTTACGAGTCTGAAGCATTTAACGTTCCGCAAAGAGGTTTGTCAATGAACCAGGTCACCGCAACTTACGGTGAACCTTTAATGAAGTTTGATAGTATTGGCAACCCGCCAATTACGAAGTGGGAATATCCGGAATTTTTGGTTTATTTTGAAAAAAGTTGGGTGATTCGATCTGTTGTAAAGAAAGCCGATGAAACCGAACAAGGACCCAAAGCAATAAAGTACTAATTTTAAATCAAGCCCAACTCAAGTGCTTTCAAAACCGCACGGGTACGGTCTCTAACACCTATTTTTGCCAAAATATTGGAAACATGGTTTTTAACTGTTCCTTCAGCAACAAATAATGATTTGGCGATTTCTTTATTGCTGTGACCACCGGCCATGAGTCTGAGAATTTCAGTCTCACGAGAAGTTAATGGTTCGGGCAAATCAAAACTGATAAAATCATTTTTCAAATCTTCAATGCCTTGTAGTATTTTGCGTGTGACTTGCGGACGTACCAAAGTTTTACCCTCGGCAACTTTTTTAATGCCGTCAACCAAATCTTCCAAAGGCACATCTTTCAGCAAGTAGCCTTTGGCACCGGCCTGAACTCCGGCAAGCACCAATTCATCATCATCAAAAGTGGTAAGAATAATAGTCGGAGGTAATTGCTCACGCTTTTGCAATTCATGCAAAACATCCAAACCGGATAATCCGGGCATACGCATATCCAGTAAAACCACATCCGGGTTCACTTCAGGTATTTTATCAATTGCTTGCTGTCCGTTTTCTGCTTCACCAATTACAGAGATATCATCAGCAATTTCTAATAATGCCCGAACACCTTGTCTGACCAGATTTTGATCATCTACCAAATACACACTAATCATTTTCTAACTTGCCCTTAAAATAATATTTACACAAATTCCCTGAGACTTATTCAAAATCTCAATTTCTCCATTAAACTGTTTCACTCGTTCCCGAATCCCTGTCAGTCCATTGCCTTCTCTTAATGATTGACTATCACCTGTTCCATCATCCTCAATTGAAAAAATCACTTCATTCTCGTTTTTACTAAAATGAATCCACAAATTTTTTGCCTGAGCATGTTTAATGCTGTTCGTTATCAACTCTTGGGTGCATCTTAACATTGTCTGAGCCAATCGAGGGTCTTCAATCGTATAATCTTCATCAATATCAATGTGAATATTTAATTTGGGTATATCATCCGTTAATTCAACGATTGCCTGATAAAAATTCAGATTTCCTTTATTTCTAAATGCACTGACGACATTTCTCACATCAGACAACAATAAACGAGCGATACTTTGAGCTTTTTTGACATGTTCATGGGCTTTATTTTTGGTTATATGGGAGGCAACTTCCAGATTTAGACTCAAAGCGGTTAAATGATGCCCAATCAAATCATGCAACTCTCTGGATATTCTGAGCCTTTCATTAATCCTTGAACTCTCTGCAAGCAACACTTGGGTGGCTCTGAGTTCTGAATTCAACTTCCTTAATTCCTCTTTGGCATTCTGTTGTCTGAAAGCAACTAATGATAAAACATAAGAAAATGATGAAATCCCTATCCAGTAAAATTGCAATATGACACGGCCTGCTTGCATACTCTCAAACTCTTCCCAATATTGCATATCCGCAAAAAGCTGCCATGCCAGAAGTAAGTTCTGCAAAATTAAAATCAAAACCCCTTGTTTAACCGACATAATCCAAGGCAACAGAATCGCTATGATGAGCGAGTAAAACATCCCACTCATACTAATTGTTGACCAATTGATGATATAGATGACGGCAATCATCGCAAACAGAAGCACCCATTCATCTTTATTCAACTTTTCATGCCCAAGGTGCTTGGTCAGAATAATAAAACCAATACCAAACGACAAATGAGATAACAGCCATAAAATGCTTTTCGAGTTCAACCACTGTGGATCAATGAAAACTTTCATCACAAATGGCACTGATAAACTCAGCCAGATGATTAATCCTGCTAAGCGTATCAATGAAATGTGAGAAAAGCGGTTAATCATAAATTACAACAATTGGGTAAAGCTATTAATGACGCCATCGGGATTCGATAAAGCAATATTATTTCCATGATTATAACCATGAGTCACGGAGTAAACATTGCAACCGGCATTTCTTGCGGCATTGATATCATGTTCTGAATCACCAATCATCAAACACTCCTTAATATCAACACCACATTTTTCAGCTGCAAATAATAAAGGCCAAGGGTCAGGTTTTCTGTGCTTGACATTATCACCAGCACAAACAACGGTAAAAAACTGGCTAATCATATTTTGCTGGAGTAAAAATTCGGTAAATTCCAAAGGCTTATTCGTGATACATGCTATTTTGATGTTATGAGACAACAAAACCACTAACAAGTCTTTGATTCCGGTAAATGGAACGCTGTGCTCACCAACACAATCTCTATAGGCTTTAGAGAAAATCTGAAATGCTTTTTGGAGAAATTCATCATCCGGTTTCTTCCCTGTCGAATCGCTCAAAGATCGTTCAACCAATTTTAATGTGCCATTTCCAATCCATGTTTTAACTTTTTCCAATGAAGGTTTTGAGATATTTAATTCATTCGACATTTGTGAAACAGCGAAAGACAAATCTTTAGCTGAATCAATCATTGTGCCATCCAAATCAAAAAAAACAGCTTTATATTTTAAAATATCAGCCTGCTGCATTATCTGACTTTATATTTGGCATTTGATATCTTGCGGTATTTTTTGAGTTCAAAGTTTGGACTTCCCATCAACCAGAATTTTTCCTCGACTACGGGATCGCCACCTATTCTTTCAACCAACAAAACATCACCAAAAATATAAATTTCATCATCTGATTTTAAATCAGACAATTTGATTTCTGTTTCAATTTTATTTCCACCATTACGGCTTCGCTCTACGCTTCGTCTCTTTTCAAGAATATCTTTTGACAAGCCAACAACATCCGCAATTTCTTCAGAGTTGGCCTCACTATTTTGAGAAAATAATTTTTTGTTATCAATCACATAGTAACTTTTATCATCTTTTTTTCTAAGACCTGATGATTTCAGATTCAAGTTTCCATCTAGTTTATATTGAGTGATAACATTATTCGCCAAGCGATAAACATATTGATTACCTGATTCACTAATAACAACTTTGTCATTTCTAATCAAGTCTTTATATGTAAAAACATCTTCAGCAATAACAATTTTTGGAGTATTTGTAGTAGCAGTTGTACTTTCCTTTTTCTCGACAGTTTGACTGTTTTGAGAGTTTGCATTAGCGGATTTGTTAGTCGTTCTTTCATCAAATTCTAGCAAAGGCAGCTCTAAATCCGGCAGTTCCGTTTGCAAATTCACTTTTGTATCTTCGTCAAGTTCCACATCTTCTCGGCTAACTGTTTCAATCATTCCGTCAGTTGTGATTTTTTCAGGTTCAGAAGCTTCTACAGTAATTGGTGTCTTAGCTGACACCGAGCCATATATCAATACGCAAATACTTATTATCTTTTTCATATTATTTACCAATACCTCCGAGGGTCAGTTTTAACGGGTTAAGATGTTTTTCCAGTTCTTCTCTGGACAAGTCGGTATGCTCTAATGCCACATCAATAACAGCCCGACCTTCTTTATAAGCAGTTTTAGCAATTTTTGCTCCCAAATCATAGCCGATGATGGCATTCAAAGCAGTAACTAATATTGGGTTTCGATTCAATGACTCTGCAACAGTGTCATGATTGACTACGAATCCTTTAATTGCTGAATCCGCCATCACACGAATAGAATTCGACATAATCTCAATACTTTGCAGAATATTTAATCCAATAACAGGCAACATAACATTCAATTGAAAATTACCCGATGCGCCGGCAATTGAAATTGTGGTGTCGTTACCCATAACCTGTGCACAAACCATTGCCATAGCTTCTGGAATCACCGGATTCACCTTGCCCGGCATGATACTACTTCCCGGTTGTAATGAAGGTAATGCAATTTCGCCGATACCCGCTAACGGTCCTGAGTTCATCCAACGCAAGTCATTAGCAATCTTCATCATTGTGGATGCTAAAGTTTTTAGTTGGCCTGAAAGCTCAACCACGCCGTCTTGTGAACCGATTCCTTCAAATTTATTTTCCATACTATGGAATGAAGAACCGGTTTTGGCAGAAAGCTGAGCTGCAAATTTCACACCAAAATACTTATCAGCATTGATTCCGGTGCCAACTGCTGTTCCACCTTGTGGCAAGTAACTCAAACGGTTGGTTGCATCGGTGATTCTTTGTTTATTTCTCAATATTAAATCTGCCCAAGTATTTAATTCCTGAGCGAAAGTGACCGGCATGGCATCCATCAGATGCGTACGACCGGTTTTGACTACATCTTTTAGTTCTTCGGATTTGGCACGGCAGATTTTTTCAATATAATCCAAAGCAGGAATTAGTTTTTCACGAACATTTAAAACAGCGCTGACAGCAATTGTTGTTGGAATCACATCATTACTACTTTGACCCATATTAACATGGTCATTGGGATGAACGTGTAAATCATCGGTGGATGCCAGATGCGAAATCACCTCATTACAATTCATGTTCGAGCTGGTTCCGGAACCGGTCTGAAACACATCAATTGGAAAGTGTCCGTCAACATCGCCATTTTGAACTTTTTGAGCCGATTCAACAATTGCCGATGCGATATCACCATCCAGATATCCTAAGGATTTATTGACCAAAGCAGCAGACTCTTTTATCAAACCCAAAGCTCTGATAAATTCTCTGGGCATGGTGATTCCGCTGATTGGAAAATTATTAACCGCTCTTTGTGTTTGAGCTCCGTACAATGCATTAGCAGGAACCTGAAGTTCCCCCATGCTGTCTTTTTCAATTCTATAGTCGTTCATAAAATATAAAATCCAAGTAATTAAATTGAGATTTTAGCAATCTCAAAATTTCTGATTCTCTCACAATTTCAATGAGTTAACCTCATCAAACTGTCGCCAAATCTCCTTTATCCTGCAACCATGACTTTCTGTCTGCAGCTCGTTTTTTTGATAATAACATATCCATCATATGGAATGTGTTATCACCTTCATCAATTCTTAATTGTAATAGCCGTCTGGTATCAGGATCAATTGCACTTTCTTTGAGTTGAATCGGATTCATTTCACCCAATCCTTTAAATCGAGTCACACTCACTTTTCCTGATATTTTTTCGGACTCAATTTTATCCAGAATTCGATCTCTTTCCGAACCATCAAGAGCATAATATTTTTGTTTACCGACATCAATTCGGTACAAAGGTGGCATCGCAATAAACACGTGCCCTGCTCTGACTAAAGATTCAAAATGTTTTAAAAACAAGGCGCAAAGCAAGGTGGCAATATGCAAACCATCCGAATCGGCATCCGCCAGAACAATCACTTTTCCGTATCTCAAACCGGATAAATCGGTACTTCCCGGATCAACACCGATAGCAACTGCCAAATCATGAACTTCCTGAGATGCCATGACAGAAGACGAATCCACTTCCCAAGTATTCAGGATTTTTCCACGAAGTGGCATGATTGCCTGAAATTCACGATTACGGGCTTGTTTTGCCGACCCGCCCGCTGAATCTCCTTCCACCAAAAACAATTCGCCTTGTGAAGGATCAGGACTACTGCAATCGGCTAATTTGCCAGGGAGTGCCGGACCAGCAGTAATCTTCTTGCGAACCACCTGCTTTCCTTTTTTCAAACGACTCTGTGCTTTTTCAATTGCAATCGCGGCAATTTGCTCACCGGTTGCAACATTTTGACTCAACCACAAGACAAAACTGTCTTTGACTGAATTCGCAACGATGGATGCAATTCCTCTGCTGGATAACCTTTCTTTGGTCTGACCGCTGAATTGCGGGTCTTTCATCTTCACTGAAAGCACATAACTCACTCTGTCCCAAACATCATCGGGAGCCAGTTTAACACCACGAGGCAACAAACTATGAGCCTCAGCAAATTCCCGAATCGCTTCGGTCAAACCGGTCCGCAATCCATTCACATGGGTTCCTCCTTGAGCCGTGGGAATCAGATTCACATAACTTTCACTTAAAACTTCACCATCAATTTTCCAGCTGACAATCCAGTCAACAGTTTCACCATCAACGGTTTGTGTTCCTTGAAACCCTTCAATTGGCAGAATTTCAGAACCGGACAAAGATTCCAGAAAATACTCTTGCAAACCATCAGCGTAATACCATTTTTCGTATTCTTTGCTTTTATCATCTTTATATTCAAGAGCCAGTCCTGAACAAAGTACCGCTTTTGCTTTGAGCAATCTTTTTAAATTTCTCAATGAAATTTGAATTGTATCAAAATACTCTTTTGCCGGTTTAAATTTAACTTTGGTGCCTGTATTCCGCTGCCCAACGAATCCAACTTCAACCAATTCAGATACTTTATGACCATGCTCAAAGGCAATGTGATACTCTTTGCCATCACGTTTAACCCACACATCCAACCTTTCGGAAAGCGCATTGACAACAGAAACACCCACTCCATGCAAACCACCTGAAATCGCGTAGTTTTTATCAGAAAATTTACCGCCGGCATGTAATTTAGAAAGAATCAACTCGACACCGGATACTTTTTCCTCAGGGTGGATATCTACCGGCATTCCCCGACCATCATCAGCGACTTCAATGAAACCATCCTCGCATAATGTGACCTTGATAGTTTTAGCATGACCAGCCAATGCCTCATCAACAGAGTTATCGACAACCTCTTGAATTAAGTGGTTGGGACGGGATGTATCGGTGTACATTCCCGGCCTGCGTTTGACAGGGTCTAATCCCGAGAGGACTTCTATATCACTGGACTGATATTGATTTGACATATAACTTTATTTTTCCTTTACGATTTTATCCACTTGATAGAACATCCCATGCTTGGAATTTGTTCGGTTGTTATTTGCCCTTCTTTCGCCAATTGTTTCATGGCATTGACCATATCTCTGGGTAATTGTTCTTCCGATTTATTTCTTCCAGCTGCATCCAGCCTTCCACGATAATGTAAAACACCTTGGTTATCCAACCCGAAAATATCAGGAGTACAAACAGCTCCGTAGGCTTTGGCTACTTCCTGAGTTTCATCCAATAAATATGGAAAAGGATAATTTTGTGCTTTGGCAACAATTTGCATATTTTCAAAAGAATCTTCAGGATAGTCATTCACATCATTGGACATGATTGCAACCACATTCACTCCAAACTTTTGCATCGCAAGTGCATCTTCCACAAGTCTTTCCTGAATCGATTTGACGTAAGGACAATGATTGCATATAAACATCACAACCAAGCCATTATCACCCATGCATTTCTGCATATTCCAGTTTTGGTTATCCACTCCTGGCAAATCAAAATCAGGCATTTTTTTACCGAATTCAACATCAGGTGTATATGTTAAAACCATTACAAATCCTCTCCTAGAAAAATATCTTTAAACGCCACATAAGCTGAACTGTATGAAACCGCCCCTAACACAAAAATTAAGGAGTAAAATAAAAGCGAATAAATAACTACCGCAATTGCCGACTGATTCCCTAAAAGGGATACCAGCAAATTCCCCAACCAATCGGTGGCAAATATTATAATCACTAACAATAAAATATAGATAATAGCATAAACAATAATTGCCGGTAGGTTTCTCAAAACTGCCAAAAAGCTCAGTTTGACAGCATAAAAAGCTGAATAGTTTGAGAAGACCAAAATAATTGGAGCAAATAGATTAACTGCGATCACAGGTAATAGTGACAAGGCACTCACAAAAAGAAATTTAGACATCACTTCAGATTCTAGCAATGATGAAAAGGTCGCATTGGAATTTTCCTGTAAAGTTTGCAACTCAGAAACCAACTGCTCCTGACTCACACCCATCATTGTTAAAATGATTGTGCTCACCATTTGAGCAACAATTATCATCAGCATAAGCAACAACCCATAACGAAACAGGTTCAATCGATTCGGGCTATTGAAACCGCTTAGCAAATATTCCAGTGACATTTTTTTGTTCTGTTCAATATCAGCACATGCCAAACTTAACCCTGCTGTGACAAATGGCAATAAAAACAAAATTATTATCTGCAAGACCGGCACTAAGAATTTAACTGCAATTAACACCAACACAATTAAAAACAGAGAAAGTATCCAGATATTTTTATAAGGTGAAAAATACCTGAATCCTTCATTAATCCAACGCCAACCCGACGAATAGCTAACAGTTCTTGGAGACTTAATATCGAACATTTCTAGAACTTAACGTATTCCACAATTTTTTTCTGCTTCGCTGAATAAACCACATAGTAAGTGCTTTGTTCTTTTGTCATGGTAAAGAACATAATTTCCTCATTTGTATA
>Ga0209408_1000873_pt1 | contig 20819 bp, 18 predicted proteins | sample AD_UKC107_MetaG_FD_184422 | JGI IMG/M metagenome (GOLD analysis project Ga0209408, IMG submission 184422) | Active sludge microbial communities of municipal wastewater-treating anaerobic digesters from Hong Kong - AD_UKC107_MetaG (SPAdes)... | ecosystem: Engineered > Bioreactor > Anaerobic >... | reverse complement strand
TGCCATTGCTCGCAAGAGCATTGTTGCAGCAAGAGACATTAAGAAAGGTGAGCTGTTTACAGAAGATAACCTGACTGTAAAACGACCTGGAACTGGCATTTCACCTATGCGCTGGGAAGATGTAGTGGGCACAACAGCTATCAAGGACTTCTCAGAGGAAGATCTCATAGAGATTTGAAACCTGAAACATGGAACTTGAAACTAAGCGTATGCGTAAGATTTGTGTAGTAACCGGTAGCCGTGCTGAGTATGGCATTCTTAGGGGCTTGATGAAAGCCATTAAGGATGATCCGGAACTTACACTTCAAGTAATAGCCACTAATCAGCATCTTTCAAAGCTCCAAGGTGAGACCTATAAGGAGATTGAGCGTGATGGCTTCACCATTGACTACAAAGTCTATATGGCTGATGATGAGGCTCCAGATAACGCCAATACTACAGCCAAGTCTATCAGCAGGGGGGTGAGTGGATTTGCAGACGCCTTTGATGCCTTGAAACCAGACTTGCTGCTGATATTGGGTGACAGATATGAGATGTTGGCTGTGGCATCAACAGCACTTATCTATAAGATACCCATTGCCCATCTGCATGGTGGAGAGATTACAGAAGGAGCTTTTGATGATGCCATTCGTCATGCTATTACCAAGATGAGTCATCTGCATTTCACATCAACTGAGGCCTATCGCAAGCGCGTGATTCAGTTGGGCGAGCAGCCAGATAGAGTGTTTAATGTTGGTGCTTTGGGTGTGGAGAATGTGATGAAGAATGATTTCATGGGCAAAGATGAGATAGAGCAAAGCCTAAATTTCCAGATAACTGACAAGTGTTTCCTTTGCACCTATCATCCGGTAACGCTCTCCAATATGTCATCTGAGACACAGGTGTTGAACCTGCTGAAGGCATTGGATGATTACAAGGATTATCATATCATCTTTACCTATTCTAATTCTGACACTAACTCGCAGATTATCATCAAGCGTATTCAGGAGTATGTGGATCAGAATCCAGGAAGATGTATGTTCATTCCTTCATTGGGCCAGAGACGCTACTTCTCTGCATTGAAATATGTGAAGGCTGTATTGGGCAACTCTTCTAGCGGTATCATTGAGGTACCAAGCTTTGGTATTCCCACACTGGATATTGGCGACCGCCAGAGAGGCCGTATTGCTGCAGATAGTGTGATTCATTGTGGTTATTCAGCAGAAGAGATTAAGGAAGGCCTTGAAAAGGTTGTTGCATACAAGGCTAATAAGATAGACAATCCCTATTACAAGGAGGGGACTTGTGACGCCATTTTGAAGGTTATCAAAAACTATCCTTTAGAGAATATGGTACAGAAGCATTTTTACGATTTATGAGAATCATAGTTATAGGTCTCGGTTCCATGGGCAAACGTCGAATCCGTTTGCTGAGTGAACATAAGAACGTACAGTTGTTTGGTATAGACAGCCAGGAGGCTCGTTGCCAAGAGGTAAAAGAGAAGTTTGGCATTGATAGTTTCTCTTCAATAGCTGAAGCTGTGGAGAAAGTACATCCAGAGGCAGCTGTCATTAGCACCTCTCCACTTTCTCATGCTGCCATTATCAAAGAGTGTTTGGCAAATAACCTGCACGTGTTTACGGAGATTAACCTTGTCCCGGATGGCTATGCAGAGAATATGAAAACGGCCAAGGAAAAGGGACTTGTACTTTTCCTCTCTTCTACATTCCTGTATCGCAAGGAGAACCAGACCATCATTGAGAAGGTACACAAGGCAGACTGCTCGCTAAACTATATATATCATATTGGTCAATACCTGCCCGACTGGCATCCTTGGGAAAGCTACAACAATTATTTCATTGGTGATAAGCGCACCAATGGTTGCCGTGAGATTATGGCCATTGACTTGCCCTGGATTGTAACGGCTTTTGGTCCCATTAAGAATGCAACGGCTGTCAAGAGTAAGAATACAGAGTTGAACATCAACTACAACGATAACTACCTGATTACGCTGGAACACGAAGGAGGACATAAGGGCGTGTTGGCCGTAGATGTGGTAACCCGCAAGTCCATACGTCATATTGATGTGTATGGCGAGCGTTTCCAGATGTCATGGAATGGTACAGCAGATAGCTTGACCGAGTATGATATTGTGAACAAGGAAGTAAAAACCATCAGTTTTGATGACGCTTCTGAGCACGTTGAAGGCTATGCCGCTTTCATTACCGAGAACCCTTACAGAGAGGAACTGAATTCTTTCCTGGCTCAGATAGCCAACCCACAGCAAAAACCTGCATGGGACTTTGAAAAAGATCTGGCAGTGCTGAAGGTAATTGATGAGATTGAAGCATGAACTATAAGATAGCATTTGTAGGGCTTGGCTCCATTGCCACACGTCATCTTAAGAATGTGGCAGCTTACCTGGACAATAGGGGAGATACTTATAGTATTGACCTATATAGGAGTCAGGTGCGTCCATTACCGGAGGAACTGCAATCATTGGTTTCAGAAGTATATCTCTATACAGATGAGATACCTGCTGAAAGGCAATATGATGTGGTATTTGTAACCAATCCCACATCGATGCACTATGAGACGCTGGTGAAGTTCTGCAAGAGTACCAAGTCATTCTTCATTGAGAAGCCGGTCTTTGATAGCACCAGTGTTGATGAGGCTGTCTTTAATAAGCTGATAGGTATTAAATGCTATGTGGCTTGTCCGCTACGATATAATGCCGTACTGCAGTATGTGCGGGAGAATGTGAACCCAAAAGATGTTATAGCTGCTAGAGCCATCTCTTCCAGCTATCTGCCAGATTGGAGACCTGGGCAGGATTATCGTAAGACTTATAGTGCGCATCGAGAGTTAGGTGGAGGTGTTGGAATTGACTTAATCCATGAATGGGATTACCTCACATGGTTGTTCGGATTTCCTCAGGAATGTCAATCAATCCAGTCCAAGATTTCTGACCTGGAGATTGACAGTGATGATATAGCCATCTATATTGCCAAGAACAGCAATATGACGATGGAACTGCATTTGGATTACTTTGGTAGAAGTTCAGTCCGTACGCTGGATTTGTTCACTAAGGAAGACACCATCCATTGCGACCTGATAGCAGGTACTGTTGATTATCTGCGAAGTGGAGAGAAGAATACTTTTGAAAATGAACGCAATGCTTTCCAAATGCGGGAGATTGCTCATTTCTTTGATATAATTGATTATAAAACCAATAATGACAGCACACCCGAGCATGCTTACAATGTGCTGAAGTTAGCTAAAGGAGAATTATAAGATGAAGATTTTGTTTACTCTTTGCGGTCGCGCTGGTTCGAAAGGCGTGAAAGGCAAGAATGCCAGAGACTTTCTGGATGTGCCGTTGGTATGGTATTCTATGGCCAACATTGCACTGTACATTGAGAAGTATGCAACACCTGAGGACGATATCAAGATTGTCCTTAATACGGATAGTGAGCCTCTGAAAGATTTGGTTCGTCGGGTGAAGGAAGTACCTGTTACTATCATTCATCGTGAAGAGAATCTGGCTGGTGATAGGGTACCAAAGGTTGCTGTTATCCTGGATAGCCTGGTTAAGGCTGAGGAGGCCTTTGCCCGCAAGTTTGATATGGTAGTGGATTTGGATATCACTTCTCCTTTGCGTACCGTAGAGGATGTGAAGAATGCCATTGAGCGTAAGCAGCAACGTCCTGATGTGGATGTGGTGTATTCTGTGGCTCCTTCTCGCAGAAATCCTTACTTCAATATGGTGAAGGAAGAGAATGGTTTCTTCTGTAAAGCTATTCCTTCAAACTTCACGACACGTCAAGAGGCTCCTGTGTTCTATGATATGAATGCATCTATTTATGCATACAGTCCTGATGCATTGAGAAATAAGGAGCATGCTACATTCTTCAACTCAAACTGTGATGCCGTGGTGATGAAGGATACTGGTATTTTGGATATTGATTCTGAGGAAGACTATGAGTTGATGCAGGTAATCGCAAAGTATCTGTATGAAAACGAAGAGGCATTTAAGGAAACATTTACAAAAGCGAATAGTTGGAAATAATAACTCATTAATAGTTTTAATTATGAAGTATTGCAAAAAATGCTGTATGCCGGACACTCGTCCCGGTATCAAGTTTGACGAAGAGGGCGTATGCTCTGCATGTCGTAGTTATGAACATCGTGCAAAGGTTGATTGGGATGCACGTTGGAAAGAGTTTGAGGCAATTTGCGACAAGTATCGTGGAATGAACGGTCCCAATGGTTATGACTGTATGATTGCCGTTTCTGGCGGTAAGGATTCTCACTTCCAAGTTTATTTGATGAAGGAAGTGATGCATATGAATCCTCTTCTGGTATCAGCAGGTGACAATATGCCCATGACTGAGGCTGGCAAGCATAATATTAAGAATATCAGCGAGACTTTCGGGTGCGACCTCATTGTTATGAATCCTAACATTCAGGCGCAGAAGAAGGTTATGCGTTATACTTTCGAGAAATATGGCAAACCTACCTATTTTGTAGATCGTTATATCTATACCTATCCTCTCCACATGGCTGTGAAATTCAATCTTCCTTTGTTGGTTTACGGTGAGAACGTTGGTTGGGAATATGGTGGTGCTGATGGTATTGAAACCTATTCTGCACGTGACATCATCTTTAATGGAGTCGGTAATGGTATTCCTGATGAGGAATTGATTGAGCAGTGCGGTGTTAGCAAGAAAGACCTTAACTTCTTCGCTCCTCCTACCAAAGAGGAACTGGAGAAGTTGGATCCTATCTATATCAGCTACTTCACTCCTTGGAACAGTTTCAAGAACTATGAAATGGCGAAGAAGTTTGGATTCCATGACTTGACACATGAGTGGATCCGTACTCAGCATATTGAGCAGTTTGACCAAATTGATAGCCCTGCTTACCTTGTACACGCTTGGATGAAGTATCCTAAGTTTGGACACCAAGCCGCAACTGACTATGCTTCACGTATGATTCGTTATGGTATGCTGACTCGCGAGGAAGGATTTAAGCTTATTGACGAGCATGATGGTAACCTCGATCCTCGTTGCGTTCGTGAATTCTGCCAGTTCCTTGGCTATTCAGAGCGTGAGTTCTGGGCAATTATTGATAAGTTGTATAACAAAGATATCTTTGAAAAGAACGAATGCGATAAGTGGGTTCTTAAGAAGGTAGAACGTTAAAACATGGTTGAGACAAAATATATAATTCACCATAACCAGACCCTCTTGGAGGCGTTAACTCAGATTAACGACCTCCGAGAAGGGCCCCTGGTACTCTTCGCTGTTGATGAAGAAGAAAGGATGGTTGGAACTATAACTGATGGCGATTCTCGTAGAGCTCTTATCTCAGGAGCAACGGTAGAGAGTCTAGTCAAAGATGTAGTACACACCTCTTTTAATTTCATTCGCAAAGGGGAAGGGAATCTTGTTCAAGAACTGAAGCGGCAAAAAGAGCTTCATATGAAACTTGTGCCCATACTTGATGATAAAAATCATATTGTTGACATTATCAATCTTGAGAAGAACAAGACCCAATTGCCAATCGATGCTGTACTAATGGCAGGAGGTAAGGGAGAACGTTTGCGTCCTTTGACCGAGAAGACTCCAAAGCCTTTATTGCCGGTTGGTGGGAAGGCAATAATTGACCATAATATTGATAGGCTTATCTCATATGGAGTACAGCACATTTCTGTTACAGTTAATTATCTGAAGGAGCAGTTAGAGGAGCATTATGCTCAGCCCCATAACGGTATTCAGGTACAAACAGTTCGAGAGCCAAAATTCTTGGGGACGATAGGTTCAATAAAGTTTGTAAAAGAGTTCCACAATGATACGATATTGGTAATGAACAGTGATCTTTTTACGAATATCAATTATGAGGATTTTTATTTGCATTTTATAGAGCATAATGCAGAAATGTCTGTAGCTGCGGTTCCGTACACCGTTTCTGTACCTTATGGAATTTTTGATTTGGAAGGTCGCAACATCCAAGGGTTAATTGAAAAGCCAACCTATAATTATTATGCAAATGCTGGTATTTATCTAATTAAGCGTAGAACCCTAGATGAAATTCCTGTTGACACCTTCTTCAATGCAACAGACCTTATTGAGAAACTGATTGCGGAGAATAAAAAGGTTATCCGTTTCCCTCTTAATGGAACATGGATAGATATTGGGAACCCACAGGAGTATCAGAAGGCAAATGAATTGGTAAAGCACTTGATATGATGTATGAAACAAGATAGGCTACATTATTTACTATCTCGTTGTAATATATATTACTTAAATGAGTTAGATAGGTTGCAACAGAATGGCCGCTATAAAAAAATAATAGGAATAGAGTATATTCCGAAACAACTAAGGGGCTCCGAGAAAAGAATCAAATCGTTTTTAATTCTTTTTGGTCTTCTTCTTCCCTTATTTGTATTATTTTGCTTTTTCAAAGCGACTCTTTCACACGCCAGAACAAAGAGAATAGTTTATAACTCTGATTATCTCTTTCTACTTGTTAGTCCTGCCTTGCCACGAGTTGTGAAGAGAGCGGAATTGGAAACAGAAAAGGGGAAATGGTTGCTCTATCCTTGGAAAGATAATGATTGTATCCCGTCTGAAAGTAAACTATCCGTTTTCAGTCTGTTGAACTTATACGACATTTTAGATTCTATAGTCGACTATATAAGAACGTATTACTATGTATGGTACAAAGAAGGACTTAATAGAGTCCCTCTTGTCATTGGTTCCTTGAATTGGTTCCTTTATAATTCAGCATTGAGACATGTTTCGTCTGATACTAATCTTATTTTTTGTAATCATCTTGATCAACTGGTAGTTTTGATAGACAAACTGCCCCATAGAAATAAGATATTGGTACAACACGGAACAGAGATAATCCTACATAACACATTCGACATTGAGGCTAATTTTTTAAATAAGAGCCAACAGGGTTTCTGGACGCTAAATCCTCCATATCAATATCATACAATAACAGAGGCATATGTTTTTACGAAAACAGAAGAAACTGCATTGTTGTTATCAATATTGGGTTGCCATCCAAAATTCCATTATACTGGCTATGGATTGAAATTAACAGACCTTAATCTTGAGAAGAAATCAGTATTGATAGTTGGATATTATTACATTTTTATTGAAATTGAAAGAAAGATATTAGAAAGCCTACAAGATAAGGGGCTGGTTGTTTTCTTGAAGAACCATCCTACAATCCCCCCATCAAAGTATGATTCTATAAAGAAAGAATATGATTTTGAATTAATAACTGATGGAACATTCCCTAAAGTAGATTTAGTTATCTCTTATGACTCTACGTTGGCTCTTGAATATGAGGCATTAGGTGTTTCTGTCCTTTATTATGATAATATAAACTTCTCCAATAAACAAACAGTAGAGGACGCTATTAGAAAAGGATTACTTTTATAATTTTGAGATAGAAGATGTCGACGAGCGCTCAAAGACTTGTAAAAAATACAGGAATATATGCTTTGGGAGATATTCTCCCCAAGCTATTCACATTTATTGTGTTTCCTGTGTTTACTAAGAATTTACCTCCAGAAGAATATGGGATAATCAATTATGTCACTACAATAGAAACTTTCTTAGCTGTACTATGCGTACTGTGCCTTAATACATATTTTTTGGTTTACTTTTTCAAAGTAAAAGGAGAAGAAGAGAAAAAGAAGTTATACTCCAATATATCCTATTTTATCATTGGATTCTCGTTATTGTTTTCTATCTTGCTTCATTTGGTAGGGCCAGCTTTTTTTAGATTATGGGGAAGCAATGTCGATTTCTATCCTTATATATCTCTAGGTATCATTGGTAATCTCTTCAATGTTGTTACTTTTCTCCCAACTTGTTTATATCGTGTTCAGGAAAATCCCTTACCCCTTACCATATTGAATGTAGTAAAGAGTTTTTTTATTATGGGCGCATCAATAGTTGCCGTTTTGGTGATCAATGGGGGAGCATATGAGGTAATGTTGTGCAGGGTGTCTGTTGGGGTAATATTCTCTTTCCTATTCATTTTCTCGACAAGAAAGTTTTTTACAAATTATTTCAATCTAAAAGAAATCAAAGGTGCCTTGAAGTTTGCGCTCCCATTAGTCCCCGGTGCTCTTGCATATTATCTTTATTCTCTATTTGACAGGGTACTCATTGATAAATACCTTAGTTTAAAAGAACTTGGTATTTATACAACAGCGACTACGCTCGCAATGATTCTAAATATTGTATCAAACGGTGCGTATAAAGCATTTGAGCCATACTTTTTCCAGAATTTTACTAGGCCGGATTTTTCCAAGAAATTCAAGCAAGTTCGTGACGTTCTGCTATTCGTTGTGTTAATGGGGGCTCTTTTTATTTCAGTTTTTGCAAAAGAATTCTTTACCATTTTTGCTTCAGAGGCTTATAGTGAGGCGTATAGATATGTGCCAATTGTTATTATTGGTGTAGTATCATCTTCAATGAGCCTAATGTATAGCACGGTTATTATAGCAAAGGAAAAAACTTTTAGCAATACTTTGATTACAATAATGGGATGCTGTGTGAGTATTGTGTTGAATGTTATCTTTTTAAGGAGCTATGGTTTGGCCTCAGCTGCGATTGTTTCAATGTCGTCTTTTACAATTGTGCTATTGGCAAATATGTTAGTATCAAAAGTGCCGGTACCCCACGCTCGGGCCGTTATTGCATCTGGAATAGTTATCGTTGTTAGCTTCATGCTTGCATACGGGCTTAAAGAAATTTCTTTGTATAGTATTACTATAAAAGTTGTAGTATCTCTTATTACTATTGCTGCAACATTGGGTGTTTTGCAAATTAATGCAGTGAGTTCAATCAAGAGATTGTTAACGAGAGAGGTATGATGATGTTGCTGTTTTTTTATACTATACCAATTTGTTATTATATATAAGAGAGAAAAGTTTATGGTTTATTTGCTTCTTCCCTTTGCTTTCAGTTACAACAGGTATTCTTTGGGGTTATCTGTATGGAGAATTCGTTCCTATGTATGATAAAGATGATTGTCGCAACTATATTTTTAGATCTCCATTGGAATACAACTCATATGGTATTGATGTTATTTGATTTAATGATTTGAAGAATAAGCATGCGTTAACCTTTGCAACACAAAAGAAAAACAGACTGCAATAGGAGTCAATAAAGTAGATATATAAGCTATTATGTTTTTTATTTTTTTAGTATTATATGTTGGTCTTTTCATTTTTTTTTATAGAGACCCAGTTTTGAGAGTATTATTAGTTTTCCAAGTACTTTCATTATTATGTGCCGTTCTACTTAATAAGGAACCTATTGGTGATAGTATTGCTTCTTTTCTTAACTTTTCGTTTATTACTTTTTTGAATCTGTTGGTAATATTACCATGGAAAGGCTATTCAAAAAAAATATTTAAAATTCCATCAAATTTAGCAAAGATTAATAGGGTCACTGATTTTTTATGCTGGATTTCATTCTTTGTGGCCATTATACTTATAATAACATCTATTCTTGTTCTTATTTTAGTTGACGATGTAAATCAGTTTAAATATGTCGAAGGGGTTAGTGAAGAATTCTATTATAATGCCCTTCCATTCAATGCGAGATATATTATTTTAGCGGACTATCTTTATATGCTATCTTATTTTCTTTTGCCACTACATTTCTTTTATCTTGTGGTTGGTGATAAGAAAAGAGCTGTAAAATGTTTGCTTTTCTCGCTCAATATAATATTTTATGGCTTTACTTTTTTCTCGCGCTGGACACTGTTGCTATATGTTTCGCTATTTGCTGCCTTCTGGAGCATGTTAAATGATTCATTATCGATTGAATTATTTAAAAAGGAAAAGAAAGTAATACTCATCAGCATGGCTGTGGCATCTGTGGTTTTTGTTACTATATCAGTGACCAGATTTGATGAGTCATATAAAATGAATTACATGTCAAGTGCCTCTATTGTACAGAATCCCACTCTTTATTCTTTTATAGATTATTTGGGCATGGGTAATCACCAGGGAGTTACTCTGCTAAACAGTTATAATGGTATCACATTAAGAGGAGGATATACTTTTAGTATTACACACAATGTACTTGAATGGTTTGGATTATCTGGAAAATCGACTGTTAATAACGAAATGGAAAAGTTATTTGGTGATTATTACGGGTCTTTTATCGGATTCCCAACTTATACTGTTTACGATTTTGGCTATATATTGTCAGTGATTTTATGTTTATTATACTTTTTTTACGTGAGGTCTCGCAATAAGTATCTTTCAATCCAAACACTTCTAGTATCCGGTTTGCTATTGATTATTCCGTTAAGTACAATTTTTTATAGCCAAGCTAATATCGTTTTCTTCTGTCTGTTAGTGTACTTTGGGATTGCATTATATTTAAAGATATAGTATAAGATATATAATAATATGAAAACAGTATTTATTGGAGGCTTTGTTGAACCATCTTCTGAAGAATATATTAGGCATATTTCAAATGGCGCTTTCGTATCAAGTGCAACAGCATTTCAGAAGGCCTTTCTCAAAGGGTTTGGAGGTGAAAATTTAAAGATTGATTATATTGTCAATGCGCCACCAGTGGGGAATTACCCACAAATGTGTAAGAAAGTTTATATTAGAAAAAACAATTTCCTATTTAATCAAATAGAGGGAGTAAGTTGTGGTTTTCTTAATTTGGCATTCGTAAAACGTTGGTTTATCTCAAAGTCAATTTTTCGGGTCTCTAAGAAATGGATTGGCAATCAAGGGAATGATGAAGTATTAATAATTCTTTATTCTTTACTACCAGCATACTTGGAAGCAGCAGTAAAACTAAAGAACTATTATAAGAATACTAAAATCTGCTGTATTGTGCCCGACCTCCCTAATTACTTCTCATCAGGGGACAAAGCTATTAACAGATTCTTAAATATAATAAATAGTAAAGCCGTCTTTAAATTAGTGCCTAACATAGATCTATATGTACTATTGACAGAGGAAATGAGATATCCCCTTAAAATAGAAGACAAACCTTGGCTTCTATTAGAGGGTATCTATGAAGATAATTACAATGAAAACGAAAAGAATACAAACATAGATACACCAATTATTAAAAGTATATTATATTCTGGAACCCTTGACTCAAGGTTTGGAATCACTAAACTCGTAGAGGCCTTTTCTGCAATACCAGATAAAGATGCTAAATTAATCATTTGTGGGCCCGGCTCGGAGAAAGATTTAATAATTGAGAAATCCAAGGAGGACAAAAGAATCTCTTATTTAGGAATACTTCCGCGTAAAGATGTATTGAAATTACAAAGAAGAGTTTCTCTGTTAGTTAATCCTCGAGGGAACAAAGATGATTACACAAAGTTTTCTTTTCCCTCAAAAACAATGGAGTATTTAGCCTCTGGCACTCCTGTCGCAATGTATGATTTACCGGGAATGCCTCGAGAATATGTTGATTATTTGTTATTGTTCCCTGATGATTCAATTAAATCAATGACTGACGTTTTGGTAAAAGGGATAAATATGTCAAAAGATGAACGCGAATCGTTTGGAAGTAGAGCCAGACGTTTTATACTTTGTAATAAAACATCAAAGTCGCAAATTTATAGGTTTTCAAAGTTTATTAAAGATAATCTATAAATAACTATCCATTAGTTTAATGTTAATGTGTTTAATATATGAAAAGAGTTTTGTTTTATTCAAGTGTTAAAAATAAGGAGTTGTTCCACATTCAACAATTCTATGCTATAGATTGTAAATTGCTTGAAGAACTAGGATATGAAGTTATATTATCAAATAGCATTTGGGACTCTTTTTGCTTTTGGAGATACGATTTCGTGTTTGCTTACTTTTATAAATACTCTTTTTTTGTATCTCTAATTGCTGCCCTGTTTTTTAAACATACATACCTGACAGGAGGCATTGATAAACTTGATTCTAATTGGGCTACACCTCTCGAAGTATTCATTCAAAGAGTATTTTTTATTTTGTGCTATGTGGTTTCATATAGGTGTATAATAGTATCTAAAACTGATTTGGACAATGTTTGTAAAGTGTTAAAGGGGAAACGGAATAAGCTGCGTTATTCTGAGCATTCTATAGATGTTGAAGAATATTATTGTAACAATGCAAATAAAGAGAATATATTTACTACCATTGCATGGCAAGGTAATGGCAATATTTATAGAAAAGGATTAGATTTGGCCCTTAAGATATATGCTAAAATGATAGGTGAAGGTTTCTTCCCAGATAGTAAATTCATTTTTATCGGAAAAGAAGCCGATGGTACAGATATTTTAAAAGGATGGGTAAAAGAACTTGGAATTGAAAACCATGTTGTTTTCCTTGGTTCTGTGAGTGAAACAGAAAAAATTAGTTGGCTTAAAAAAAGCAAGTATTATTTTCAGTTATCTGTATATGAAGGCTTTGGTATAGCTGCTTTAGAGGCTTTATGCTCAGGCAATATAGTAATTCATTCTGGTAAAGGAGGATTGTCTAACCCTATTTACAAAGAAGCTATAAAGTTTGACCGTGATGGTGATTTTGAGTCAGAATACAGAAAACTACTAACAACCATTTCAAATTACGACGTATCTAAACAAACGACAATATATAATGAAATAATTACAAAGTATTCCAACAGGAGAAGAATGAGTGATTTAAAAACAATAATAACAGATTAGAGTATTATTGTTTATTAGGTTTGTTTCTTTTATCAGCAGATACTCTTTTAATGAAAAAAATGGTTTTGATTGTTACTGCAGTCTTTCCACCGGAGCAGGTGACTTCTGCTTATCTCAACTATGATTTAGCTCGAGAGTTGGCAAAAGGGTATGAGGTGACTGTACTCAGACCTTGTCCTACCAGACCAATCGGGGCTTCGTTTGAAAGCGCTGGGGTGGAGGATAAATCATTCAAGACGATACTTCTTGATTCATACACCCATCCGCAATCAGAGTTGTTGGGAAGGTTCCGTGAGAGTATTTGTTTTGGAAAGAAGTCTGCTGAATATATCCAAAAGCATCATAAAGAGATAGATTTTGTTTACAATGATGGGTGGCAACTATTTGGGCTGAACATTGTAGCGAAGGCTTGTAAAAAGTTTGACATTCCTTATATGGTGCCTATTCAGGACATTTACCCTGAGTGTCTATTTACAAATCGGAATTACCCTGGCATTTTGAAAGCTTGTATAAATGGCGTTCTCTTCCCGATAGATAAGTATTATCACAAACATGCATCATGTGTCAGGACCATATCTGAGGAGATGCGTGATTATCTGTCAGAAACCAGAGGTGTGGCAAAAGAAAAATATCTTGTGGTTAACAACTGGCAAAACGATTCTGATTTCTTAAAAGACTACCCTCGACGCGAAAACGATGAGAAGATTATCTTTGCGTATGTTGGTAGTATTAACGAACATGCCAATGTTGATTTGATGATTAAGGCATTTGCAGAGGCCGCTATTCCTCAAAGCGAGTTTAGAATATATGGGGGAGGAAACAAAAAAGAGTATTGTGTTAATCTCGTAAAAGAATTGGGATTGGATAATGTGGTTTTTGATCATGTGAGTAGGGATAAGGTTGCATATGTCCAGTCACAAGCAGACGTCCTTGTCTTGGCTCTTCCCAAAGGCAATGGTAATCTTTGTTTGCCATCTAAACTGACATCATATATGCTCTCAGGTAAACCTGTGTTGGCAAGTGTAGATGAGGATAGTGCTACTACTCGGATGCTAACTACTTCTGGTGCTGGATATGCCGTAACGCCTGACAGTCAAGAAGGCATGAAGAAAGGCTTTGAATTCTTTGCCGGTCAAAAAAGAGGGCAAATAGATAAGATGGGTGAAGCATCAAAGCAATATGCTAAGAACTATTTAACAAGAGATATAAATCTTAAACTAGTCGTAGATAGAATAAAATCAATTATACAATAATGGAAGAACAGAAGATGCACGGTTTCAGAGCCTGGTTAGACTACCAGCTCAAGCACAATGACATGTTCTACCGCTTTTTCCAAACCACGGTAAGTTTCGGAATGCGATTGATAGGTTTCTTTGTGCCCATTGACAAGAAAATGATCCTGTTTAGTGCTCATAGCAGGAAGTACAATGATAGTCCCAAGACTATCTATGAGTATATGATAAACAAGCCTGAATATGCTGGTTACAAGTATGTTTGGGCGTTGGAAGATCCTGAGCATGTGGAACTGCCCGGGCCTGCTATCAAAATCAAGGCAGATACACCGAAGTATTTCATTACATCCATGAAAGCTAAGTACTGGGTAACTTGCGTGAATATTGAAAGGCATCTTCATTACAAGAAAAAGAAACAGCTATACCTGAATACTTGGCATGGCTGCTCTATCAACCATTGTGGTAATGCTGTACCAGGCAGAAAGGACTTTGACTTCACAGCAGTTGACTATATGTGCTATGAGAGTGAGTACCATAAGGAAATTCTTATGCGTGATTTCCAAGCACGCGAAGAGGCGATGATTCCTACAGGCCTTCCTCGTAATGATGCTCTCTATCAAACCAGTAAGGAAGAAATCCTTGAACTGAAGAAGAAACTTGGTTTGCCGTTGGATAAGAAAATTCTGATGTATGCGCCTACTTGGCGTGACAGTACGGATAATGGAAAGACTTACGCTATCAAGCCGCCAATCAATGTGGAATACTGGCAGAAGGAGTTGCAGGATGATTATGTAATGATGTTGAGAACCCATGCTTATACCACAAAGCTTTTAGGTATTGAGTTTAATGACTTTATCCGTGATTTTACATCATATCCACAGATTAACGACTTGTTCAAGGTGGCAGACGTTCTAATTTCTGACTATTCATCATGTATTGCAGACTTCTCTATTCTGGAGCGTCCTATCATTTGCTTCGCATACGATTATGAGGAATACTGTCGTGTTCGTGGTCTCTATATTGACATGGAAAAGGATATGCCCAGTGGCGTAAAGCGTACAGAACAGGAAGTGATAGCTCAGATTAAGAGCATGAACTATGATGAAGAGTGCAAGAAGACCAAGGAAATGATCAAGGAACGCATCACTAACTATGGTGGTCACGCAACTGAGATTTGTGTACAGAAAATGTTTGGCGAAAAATGATAAAGACAGCAGTAATTATGGCCGCCGGCATGGGAACCCGGTTTGGCCATTATACAGATTTAATTCCCAAAGGTTTTATTCCATATAAGGATAAGCCTATGGTAATCCGTAGCATTGAAACGCTCATTGACTGCGGTATAGAGAAGATAATCATTGGTACCGGTTACCATAAGGAGCATTATGAGGCTCTGATGGATAAATACCCTCAAGTGCAATGTGTGTTCAGCCCTCGCTTTGCTGAAACCAATAGCATGTATACGCTTTGGAACTGTCGTGAGGCAATAGGGGATGATAGTTTCATTCTTCTTGAATCAGACTTGGTGTTTGAGAAGTTGGCTATCACTTCGCTTTTGGAGTGCCCCTTTGATTCTGCTATGCTGATAACTCCTGTCACTAAGTTCCAGGATCAGTATTATGTGCAGATGAACGAGAAATGTGAACTGATTAACTGCTCTGTCAATAAAGAAGAGATCACTCCATCAGGTGAACTGGTGGGAATACATAAGATAGATAAATCTTTCTATAAGATTCTCTGCTCAGAGTATGAGAAGATTGTAGAGGAGAAACCCAAGTTGGGCTATGAGTTCCAGCTGTTGGATGTGTCTCAACGTATCACTCCGATGAACGTCCTTAAGGTTGACGGTTTGCAGTGGTATGAGATTGATGACACTCAGGATTTGAAATTTGCAGAAGAAAATATCAAAATAGAATAATTACAAAAATTCCATAGCAATGGCAAAGAAAGTTTACCTTGGCATGATTGCAGATATCATGCATCCCGGATTAATTAACATCATCAATGAAGGAGCTAAATATGGTGATGTAATCATTGGCCTTTATACAGATAAGGCAATCGCAACGCACAAGCGTCTTCCTTACTTGACATACGAACAACGTGAAACGGTTGTCCGTTCTATCCACGGTGTGGCAGATGTAGTGCCTCAGGATGATTGGAGCTATGTGCCCAATCTGGTAAAATACAAGCCCGACTATATCATCCACGGTGATGACTGGTTGGAAGGACCGGACAAATACATCCGTGATGAAGTATTTAAAGTGATGGAGAGCCTTGGTGGTAAGGTGATTGAAATTCCTTATACCAAGGGTATCACCTCCAGCGGACTTGCAGAAGAATTGGAATCTCTTGGAACAACTCCTCAGGCACGTCTGAAGAGCCTCCGTCGCCTGATTACGGCAAAACCCATTGTCCGTATCATGGAGAGCCACTGTGGTCTCACAGGTCTTATCATTGAGCACACCAAGGTTGAGGTGGGCAATGAGGTGCGAGAGTTTGATGGTATGTGGGCAAGTTCTTTGACTGACTCTACCAGTAAAGGTAAGCCTGACATTGAGGCCGTTGACTTGACCACACGCCTGCATGATCTGAATGACTCTCTGGAAGTAACCACCAAACCTGTCATCTATGATGGTGATACCGGTGGTAAGACGGAACATTTTATATTTACCGTTCGTACACTGGAGCGTTTGGGTGTTTCTGCCGTAATCATTGAGGATAAAGTAGGTCTGAAACAGAACTCTCTGTTTGGAACAGATGCCGTCCAGACTCAGGATACTATTGAAGGTTTCTGTGCTAAGATTAAGGCTGGTAAGGAAGCTCAGGTGACTCGCGACTTTATGATTATTTCTCGTTGTGAGTCTTTGATAGCCGGCAAGCCTGTTGATGATGCTCTGGAGCGTTGTCATGCATACGTTGCAGCAGGTGCTGATGGTATCATGATCCATTCTAAGAACAAGGATGGTATGGACATCAAGGAGTTCTGCCAGCGTTTCCGTGAGGTGGATAACCACACACCTATTGTGGCTGTTCCTACCACCTATGCTCAGTTCACAGAAGAGGAACTGGCAAGCTGGGGTATCAACATTGTGATTTATGCGAACCACATGTTGCGTTCCGCATATCCCGCTATGGTGAAATGTGCTGAACGAATCCTGGAAACCACCCGTTGCTTGGAGGCTTCTGAGGAATACTGCATGCCTATCAAGCAGATCTTGAACCTCATCCCTGGTACTAAAAAGAAATAAGGAAAGGAGCAGAACTATGATTAGACCTGAGTTTTTTATTGAGGCATTAAGAGAGAAAGGTATTGACTGCTTTGCCGGTGTGCCAGACAGTTTGCTGAAGAACATCTGTGCTTATATCACAGATCACTTTGATGCAGCCCACAACATCATTGCAGCCAACGAAGGTGCAGCCGTAGGACTCGCAGCCGGTCACTATCTGGCAACGGGCCAGCCTGCCTGTGTGTATATGCAGAACAGTGGTGAGGGTAATATCATCAATCCGCTGGCATCATTGACTGATCAGGAGGTGTACAACATTCCGGTGCTCCTTCTGATAGGTTGGAGAGGACGCCCTGGTGTTCATGATGAACCCCAACACGTAAAGCAAGGTAAGGTAACAACCGGCTTGCTGAATGTGATGGGTGTGAACTATGAGGTGCTCTCTAAAGAGGAAGATAAAGCCGCTAAACAGATTGACAAAGCTGCTAAGGCTCTTGCTAACAAAGAGGTCTTTGCACTTGTGATTGAGAAGGATACCTTTGAGGATTACAGGCTTCAGAATGTGGAAGTGAATGACCTCACGATGTCTCGTGAAGAAGCCATCCAGAGTGTTGCTGCTGCTCTTGGTGAGAAGGATTGCATTGTCTCTACCACCGGTATGATTAGCCGTGAACTCTTTGAGTATCGTGCTGCTATGAACCAAGGGCATGAGCGTGATTTCCTGACTGTTGGTTCTATGGGGCACGCATCCCAGATTGCTCTGGGTATTGCCCTCGCTCAACCTGAACGTCGTGTATGGTGCTTTGATGGTGATGGTGCTGCCATTATGCATATGGGAAGTATGGCTATTGTAGCCAACAAGGCTCCAAAGAACTATGTTCACGTAGTGTTCAACAATGGTGCACATGACTCTGTGGGTGGCCAGCCTACTGTGGGTTTGAAGATTGATTTGCCTGCTGTTGCAAAAGCTGTGGGTTACAAGGCCACTATTTCAGTGGATAATAAAGAAGATCTTGTTGCCTCATTGAAGAATCTTTCAGAAGGCCCTGTTCTTTTAGAGGTGAAAGTGAAAAAGGGTAATCGCAAAGATCTTGGACGCCCAACTACTACACCGATTCAAAACAAAGAGGCTTTGATGGACTTTCTTAAAAAGTAAAACTATGGAATTGAAAGATATAAAGATTAAGCGCAATGTGTTGTTGAACCCTGGTCCCGCTACCACTACCGATAGTGTGAAGCTGGCACAGGTGGTTCCTGACATTTGTCCTCGTGAGAAAGAGTTTGCAGGACTGATGAAAGGCCTGCGTAGTGATTTGTGTAAGGTAGCTCACGCCCCGGAACCAGATTATACCTCGGTATTGTTCTGCGGTTCAGGCACCATCAATATTGACATCTGCCTCAACTCCTTATTGCCCGAAGGCAAGAAGATACTGGTGATAAACAATGGTGCTTACAGTACCCGTGCCGTTGAGATTTGCCAGCATTATCATATGCCGCATATCGATTTGAAATCTTCTGTATTTGAGCGTCCGGATTTGGATGAGGTTGAAAAGACACTGAAAGAGAATCCTGATGTAGCTGTTGTTTATACCACCCATCATGAAACAGGAACCGGTGTGCTGAATCCTATTCGTGAGATTGGTGCTTTGGCACATAGATATGGAGCTATCTTTATTTGCGATACTACATCCTCATTGGGTATGATACCTTTTGATATTGTGAAAGACAATGTGGATTTCTGTATGGCTTCCGCACAAAAGGGTATTATGGCAATGTCCGGCCTGAGCTTTGTGATAGGTCGTAGGGACATTATCGAAGCTTCAAAAAACTATCCCACACGCTCATATTATTGCAATCTCTATTTGCAATACGAATATTTCGAGAAAACTGGTGAGATGCATTTCACTCCTCCTGTACAGACCATCTATGCTACCATACAGGCTTTGAAGGAGTACTTTGAAGTTGGAGAAGAGGCCAAGTTTGCCCGCCACCGTGCAGTGTTTAAGGCTATCAAAGAAGGTGTTGCGAGCATTGGCTTGAAAGAAGCAATCAAGGATGAGATTCAGTCAGGTCTTGTGGTATCTGTGCTTTATCCAGATGATCCCAAGTGGAACTTCGAAAAGGTTCATGATTACTGCTATGAACGTGGATTCACTATCTATCCTGGCAAAATAAGTACTACCAATACCTTCCGTCTTTGCTCTTTAGGTACAATCACGCCTGATGATATTAAGGCATTTATTCCTGTATTAAAGGCTGCAATAGATTCTCTCCATGCGTAAACTATTATTTACAGGTGCTTCCGGATTTCTGGGTTATAACATACGTCCCATACTGGAAAAGACCTATGATGTCCATACCATCGGTTTAACCGATGATGATGACATCAAAATAAATATGGCCAAGGAAGTACCACCGATTAATACTCATTATGACGTGGTGCTTCACGCAGCCGGCAAGGCTCATACTGTTCCAAAAACAGAAGCAGAGGCTCAAGTGTTCTATGATGTTAATTATCAAGGAACCGTTAATCTCTGTAAAGCCCTTGAGAATGCTGGAATTCCTAAAGTCATTGTCTTTATTAGCACTGTTGCTGTTTATGGTTGTGAGTTTGGGGAAAACATTGATGAATACCATCCATTAAAAGGGGATTCCCCCTATGCTAAAAGTAAGATTATGGCTGAGGAGTATCTAACCAAATGGTGTTTAGACCATCAGGTAAGGTTGGGGATTCTGAGACCTTCTCTTCTTGCTGGCAAGAATGCTCCAGGAAACCTTGGCGCTATGGTGAATGGTATCAAGAAAGGTTTTTACCTGAACATTGCGGGAGGTAAGGTTAAGAAGAGCATATTGATGGCTGAAGATATAGCTCATTTATTGCCTTTGTTAGAAGAGAAAGGTGGCATTTACAATGTTTGTGACAGTTATCAGCCTACATTTGGAGAGATTTCTGTTTCTGTTGCTAAACAGTTAGGGAAGCACAAACCCATTAGCATTCCTTACTGGATGGCCTGGTGTATGGCTAAGGTGGGAGATCTATTAGGTTCTAAAGCTCCGATTAATTCATACAAGTTGGAAAAGATGACCAAGTCTTTGACATTCAGCAATGAGAAGGCTCGCAAGGAACTTGGTTGGGAGCCGCTAGACGTGTTAACAAATTATAAGATTTAGTACTGCTTTGACTCAAAAAGCATTCATCAACTTGGTTTGTATGGGGATTGGTCATAATTCTGGGCCAATTCCTCCCGGCACCGATTGGAAAGACATTGAGGTCTTGTCTTTTAGACAGGGGTTGTCGGCCATAGTTCTGGATGGTATAGAGCGCATGTCAGACCAAGCAAGGCCCCCCAAGGAACTATTACTTCAGTGGATTGGCAATACGCTTCAAAGCTACGAGTGTCGTTATGAATTGTACCAACGCACCATAGCTGAGTTAGCTGCCTGGCACAACTCTAATGGGTACAAGATGATGGTGCTAAAAGGCTATGCATGCAGCTTGAATTGGCCTAAACCGGAGCATCGTCCATGTGGGGACATCGATATATGGCAGTTTGGAAAGCAGAAAGAGGCTGATACGGCCCTTGCAAAAGATAAAGGAATCAAGATAGACAATAGTCATCAACACCATACTGTTTTCTTCTGGAGGGATTTTATGGTAGAAAATCAT
>Ga0209408_1000872_pt1 | contig 20826 bp, 13 predicted proteins | sample AD_UKC107_MetaG_FD_184422 | JGI IMG/M metagenome (GOLD analysis project Ga0209408, IMG submission 184422) | Active sludge microbial communities of municipal wastewater-treating anaerobic digesters from Hong Kong - AD_UKC107_MetaG (SPAdes)... | ecosystem: Engineered > Bioreactor > Anaerobic >... | reverse complement strand
ACGATCAGGTCATCCACGACGCCGCCCTGCAGAAAGCCCCGGTGATATTCGCCATGGACAGGGCCGGCATAGTTGGGGCCGACGGCCCAACCCACCACGGGATATTCGACATACCCATGTTCCTTTCGGTTCCCGGGCTGGAGCTTGCCTCCCCCAGGGACTGCACGGTTCTGGAGAAGCTTCTCGACGGTGAGATAACCCGAATGGAAGGCCCCGTGGGTATAAGATATCCCAGGGGGAACGAACCGGATCTCCTCTATCCAGCTCCGGAAGACGTTTCCAGGGGCAGGGGGCAGCTGGTCAGGGAGGGCGAGCATGTCCTGATGGTGGCGGTGGGAACCATGGTATCCAGGGCGCTGGAGGCAGCAGACATCCTTTCCGGAAATGGAATAGAGGCAGCGGTTTATGATCCGGTGTGGCTCAAGCCGGCTCCGGTGGACGAGATACGCCGGCTCTCCGCCGGAAAGGCGGTGGTAACCCTCGAGGAGGGGGCGCTGGCGGGAGGATTCGGAAGGGCAGTGGCTGCCATGCTGCCAGGTTCAGGGGTGCTTTCCCTGGGCATACCCGACTGCTTCGTTTCCCATGGAAGCACCGGACAGATACTGTCCGAGCTGGGGCTCGATCCCCTGGGGATTGCCCGTTCCGTGCAGGACCACCTGGGGGTTGACCATGGAACCCGTTAAGAGAGTCTTCATCACCGGCGATCCAGGGGGCATGGAGGCTTCCTTCAGGAACGCGGGAATGGAAGTGGTGGACTCAGTCTCCAAAGCAGGCGCCGTTGTGGTCGCCGGGGGTGACGGCACGATCCTCAGGACGATGGACAGGTTTCTGGAGGATGGCGTTCCGATCCTTGGAATAAACTCGGGACATCTGGGTTTCCTGGCTGACTGCGACACCGGAGCGGTGGACGAGACCGTATCGTGCCTTGCTTCCGGAGACTACCTCATCGACATGCTTCCCGTTCTGGAGACAGAGGGTCCCGGAGGAACGGTGGTGAGGGCCCTCAACGAGATTTCCATTAACAGATGCGCCGAAGGTGGCATTCTTCACATTCAGGTACTGGTGGACCGCAGGGAAGTTGCGGTAATGGCCTCCGACGGTGTAATGGTATCCACCCCTTCGGGCTCCACCGCTTACAACCTGTCCTGCGGGGGTCCGGTCCTCCATCCCAATCTTCCTGTGGTCATCATCACCCCGATATGCCCCCATCTTCTGGCCCTGCGGCCCATTGTGGTCCCAATATCTTCCATGATCTGTTTCAAGGTACTCAGAGCCACCGGGAAAAACCCCCTGATACTGGCTGACGGTGCGGCGAAATGCGGCGCCATCGCCCCGGGAGAGACCATAACGGTAAGACGATCCGGCCTTTCCTGTTCCGTGATCAGAACCGGCAGAAGGTCCGACTATTACGAGATGCTGGGGAAAAAACTCGGCTGGGGCTACAGAGGGTAGGAGGCGAATGCTCAAGTCCCTTGCACTGAAGAACCTGGCGACTATCAGCGATACGTCCCTGGAGTTCCAGGATGGTCTGAATGTGCTCACCGGGGAGACCGGAAGCGGCAAGTCCATACTCATCGACGGGCTGATGCTGGCCACCGGCCGGCGGGCGGACAGGTCCATGGTAAGACCGGGGACCAGGAACGCTTTCGTGGAGGCTGTCTTCGTTGATCCCTCCGGAGAGGAGACCGTGATCCGCAGGGAGATAAGCCTTCAGGGGAAAAGCAGGGTGTTCGTGGACGATTCAATGGCCACCCTGGATGATGTGAGGGACAGCGTAAGCAGGTTCGTGGAGCTCCACAGCCAGAGGACCACCCCGGGTCTGCTGAAACCTTCGGTGCAGCTGGCCCTGCTGGATCGTTTCGCCGGAACCGGTGCCCTCAGGGATTCATACTCCGAGGGGTATCACCACCTGAAGGATCTGCGGGCAGAGGAGGCTTCGATCCTCCAGTTCCTGGAGTCCGCCGGCGGCACAAGGGAGATACTCCTCCACGAGAGGAGTCTCTTCAGGGAGCTGAAGCCCTCGGAGGACGAGTACAGGAACCTGATAACCAGGGAAAGGGAGATCCGATCCGCAGCGGAGCACGCCGTGCTGTTCTCCCGGGTCTCAGAGGCACTCACAGGTGACACCGGCGTTCTCTCCATCCTGGGTGAACTCTGCAGGAGAGTACGCAGGGAATCCCCCGATAGCGAAGGCATAGCCGAGCTTCTGGAGCAGGCGCTGATAGCCGCTGAGGAAGCCTCATCCATGGTATACGGCGAGATGGAGGCGGCGGAGGAAGCTCCCGGTCTAATCGCGGAGATAGAGGACCGCCTGGAGGGCTACTCCAGGATGATCAGCCGCTTCGGGGGATCCATCGGATCCCTCCTGGAAGCCCGGGATTCCCTGGATCACAGGCTCAGGGAGTACGACGACGCCATGGAGAGGCTGGAAAGAACAAGGGATGCTTCAGCGAAACTCTCCGGCGAGCTTCTGGCGATGGCCGGGGAGCTGACCTGGAGGAGGTCCGAAGCCGCGGTGCCCCTGGCGGAAGCCGCCCTGGCTGAGATGAGGAAGCTGAACCTTCCATGGGCAGACATATCGGTGAATGTTGCCAAGATAGGGGAAGGCATTGAGGTGGAAGAAACGCTCCTTGGGCCCAGTGGAGCCGACAGGGCAGCCTTCCTTTTCACGGCAAACAAAGGCGTGCCGCCCGGGCCCCTCGATTCCATAGCAAGCGCCGGGGAACTCTCAAGGGTAGCCCTGGCTCTGGCCCTTGCCCTGGCTGGAAAGGGTGAGGCCACAACACTGATCTTCGATGAGATAGACAGCGGAACCGGAGGAGAAACCGCCCATTCCCTGGCTGATTCACTGCTCAGGGCTTCGGCTGACAGGCAGATAATCGTGATCTCCCATCTTGCACAGATTGCCTCGAGGGCGCACAGGCACATGGCGGTGGAAAAGGTGTCCGGGGACGGTATGCCGGTTACCACGGTCCGTCATCTCGTAAGCGCCGAGGACAGGGCCGGGGAGCTTGCCCGTCTCCTGGGAGGAGGCGACGGCGCCGTCCATCACGCCAGAAGGCTTCTGGAGAACGAACAATGATATCGGGAAGATTCCTCACCGCCGCGAACATGATCAGCCTGGCAAGGATTCCCCTTGCGGCTGGAGCAGCCCTCTCCATCCTCAACGGGCAGAGGCTTTTCACAGCGGTGTTCATGGTGACCGCCGCCCTCACCGACTGGCTTGACGGTTTCATGGCCAGAAAGACCGGAACGGTGAGCGACTGGGGAAAGATACTGGATCCCGCTGCTGACAAGATCGCGTTCATACTTGCCGCCCTTGCCCTTGTCAGGGCCGGTCTCCTGGAGGCCTGGGTACTCTGGATGCTCCTTGCCAGGGACGGTCTGATAGCAGCAGGTGGACTGCTGATGTCCACCAGACTGAAACCCCCTTCTTCGAACATCTGGGGCAAGGCAGCCACAACTGCCCTGGCCCTTTTCATGATAAGACAGGCACTGTTCCCGAATCTCGCCTGGCCCCGGGGAGGTATCCTTCCCGGAGCCGACCTTCTGGGGACCGCGGCGGCCGGTCTGATCGTCGTCAGTTTTCTTACCTATGCAATTGTTTTCATCCGCACGAACTGGAAGAGACATGCGACTGAGAAGCCTTGAGATAGTTGGTTTCAAATCCTTTGCCGACCCCTTCAGGATTGATTTCAGGAAGGGCATTTCATCCATTGTCGGGCCCAACGGCTGCGGCAAGAGCAACGTCGCTGACGCCCTCCGGTGGGTCCTGGGAACCCAGAGCCCCAGGCAGCTCCGCACCGAGAAGATGGAATCCGTGATCTTCTCTGGTTCCTCCGCAAGGAAACCCATGGGGATGGCGGAGGTGACCATCACCTTCGACAACTCTGACCGTTCGCTCAACCTTGACTACGACGAGGTTTCCGTCTCCAGAAGGCTTTTCCGGTCAGGGGAGAGCGAGTACGCCGTGAACGGTTCCAGGTGCCGTCTCATGGACATCACCGATCTGGTGGTGGACAGGGGTCTGGGCTCCACCGGCTACTGGATACTGGAGTCCAGGATGGTGGGCCGAATCCTCTCCAGCCGTCCGGAGGACAGAAGGTTCCTCTTCGATGAGGCCGCCGGAATAGTCAAGTACAAGATCCAGAGGCACCGTGCTGAACTGAAGCTGGAATCCGCGGGAACCGACTTGAACAGGCTCTCGGACATCATCTCCGAAGTGGAGACCACCTGTTCCGGCCTGAAGAGGCAGGTCTCCGCGTACAGGAGGCACGAGAAGGTCTCCCTTGCCATAAGGCAGCTCAGGGAGGCTTCAGCCATGATGGAATCCACCGAACTCCGAAGCCGCCTTGGGGAATACAGCCGGGAACTGGAGGAAACCGGTGCCTCAGTGGGTAAGGAGACCGCTCTGCTGGCCGCCAGGTCTGCGGTGCTTGCAGAGGCCAGAACGGAGTACGGCAGGGTTCAGGCCAGGCTGGATGAAGCCCACGGACTGTGCGCCGAACTGGATTCGCAGCTGGCTGCCCTGGACAGGGAGGCGGCGGTAACCGAGCAGAAGATCGAGTCGGCTGGGGTGAGGATAGCTGAGAACACAGCCAGGTCAGCAAGGGAGAGGGAGAGGTCGGAGCTTTACTCCAGGGATATGGAGAGCCTCAGAGTGGAGCTGGACTCCCTTGCTCCTGTGGTCAGTGACCTTGAGGAGAAAAAACGCCATTCCCTGGAGCATCTTGCCTCCCTGGAGGGTGAACTTGAAAAGGCAAGGGGGTCCGCCGCGGCAATAAAGGGAGAGCGCGCGGAGCTGGAGGAGCAGGCGGCGAAGCTGGAAGAACTCTACCTTGAGGAGGTCAGACGCAGGGAGGCCCTTTCCAGGAGGGCGGAATGGCTCAGGAAGTCCATATCCGACATGAAAAAAGCCGCTGACATCCGCAGGGAGGAACTTTCCGGGCTCCTTTCCAGAAAGGCCGGGCTTCAGGAGCTGGCCGGGGCGGCGGAGGGCCGCAGGGAAGCGGTCAGGAAGGAAATGGACACCCTGGAGGAGTCCATCCGGGAGCGCTCGGGGGAGCTGGCTTCCCTGGAGAAGGAGGCGGCGGTCCTTTCCGACAAGGTCGAGAGGACCAGAACCGGCCTGGCGATCTCCTCTTCGCCTGAATCCATCTCCGCTCGGGTGAAACCTTCCCCTGGGATGGGCAAGGCCATAGGTGCTTTTTTCCACGGCTTTCATTCGGCCCTTCTCCTGGAAGCGATTTCCCTACCAGAAGTTTCCGGGGGAGCTCTTTATGCCGGGAATCCCAGCCAGGGAGCGCCGCTGCTCCCCGAGGGGGCCATTACACTGGACACCTGCGTTGATGACCACGGCGGGAACGATCTGCTGGCAGCCATACTGAGGAACGGTGTACTGGCTCCGGACAGGGAAACCGCCGCCGGCTGGATCAGGGCTGGATGCCGACTCCCTGTGGTTACCCGGAGAGGCGATCTTTTCAGACCGGAGGGATTCCTCAGACTGGGGGTCTCACCGGACTCCGCCGGTTCCCTGGAGCTGGAGCAGATACTCCAGGAAACCGAAACCGCACTCGAGGACAAGAGGAAGAAGCTGGAGGAGGTCACCGGTTCCCTGGGGGAACTGAGGGAAGAGCTGGACTCCAGGAGACTGGAACTGGAGAGGGCAGGCGAGGAAAAACAGGGACTGGAGAGGGAACTGGCTGCCCTGGGATCTTCTTTAGCCTCGGCGGAGAAGTCCATCACCGAACATGAGAGGGATATCGAGACCGCCTCGAAGGAGCTCGAACAGTGCGGGACTCCAGGTGAAGGACCGGAAGACCACGAAGCGCCGGAGGGTATGGAGAGCCTGAAGGAGCGGAGGGAGGAGATACTCTCCCGGGAGGGCAGGGCCATGGAAGCGGTTTCCGCCCTTGAGTCCAGGGCTGCTGAAGCAGCCAGGGAAGCCGATGCGGCAGGGTATCTCCTGAAAGAGAAGGAGAACCGCCGTAGGGAGATCACCGACAGGATCTCCATGCTGGGATCTGAGCGGGAAAGGATCGACGATCTCATAGAGGAACTCAGCCGTTCCAGCGAAGAATTCACCCGCTCTGTCACTGATATGGAGAATAAGCTCCGTGAGCTCGGGGAGAGGACCGGTGAACTGAGATCCAGCAGGGGCGAAGGGGAGGAAAGGCGTAACGGATACGCCGCCGAGAGGAACAGGCTCATGGAGAGCACCGCGGTGCTCGAGAGGGAAGTGCAGCAGATAAGGGACAGGCTGTCCAGGGCCAGGTCCCGGATGATAGAGCTCGAGGCAAGGGCTTCCTCAATCTCCGAGAAACTGGAAGCCCTGGAGGGATCCTGTTCCCCGGAGGAGAATCCCTTTGCGGACCTCCCGGTTGAAGAGATCCGCAGTCGGCTTTCTTCGGAGAACGAGAAGCTGGAGAGGATTGGTCCTGTGAACATGCTTGCGGTGAAGGAGTACGATGAGGCCTATGCCAGGCTTTCCTACCTCACCGAACAGAAGCGGGACCTCGAGGACGCCAGGGCCAGCCTGGCCAGAGCCATAAGGGAGATCAACGAGGAGGCCGCTGAAAGGTTCAGGGAAACCTTCGAAAAGGTCCGTGACAATTTCCGGACCATGTTCGTGAAGCTCTTCGGCGGAGGCGAGGGGGACATTTACTCCCTGGAGGGTGACGACCCTCTGGAGGGTGGAATAGAGATAATGGCAAGGCCCCACGGTAAGAAGCTGAAGAGCGTTATCTCCCTTTCAGAGGGGGAGAAGGCCATGACCGCCGTGGCCCTTCTGTTCAGTCTCTATCTCGTGAAGCCCTCCCCTTTCTGCGTTCTCGACGAGCTGGACGCTCCATTCGACGACTCCAACATCGACAAGTTCATCTCCATTCTCAGGGAGTTCAGCAGCGGCACCCAGTTCATCGTGATAACACACAACAAGAGGACGATGGAGGGTTCCGACGTCCTCTACGGAATTACCATGGCCGAGGAGGGCGTGAGCTCCATAACCTCGGTAAACATGGAGGAGATGGCCAGACTATGAACCTCACCGAAAAACTGAGGAAAAGCAGGGAGGCTCTTTCCAGGAAACTGGGAGGCATCTTCAGCGCCGGGGTGGACGAGGATACCCTGGAGAGGGCGGAGGAGATACTCCTTGAAGGCGACCTGGGCTGGGAACTCACCGAAGAGGTCCTCCAGCGGTTCAGACGGGAGTTCTCCCCTTCCGGGGGGTCTGGATGGAGGAAGGTCCTGGCGGACATCCTCGTGGACCTGATCCCGGAGTATCCGCCCTTCAGCCCCGGAACCGTGCCCTCGGTAACCCTTGTGGTGGGAGTTAACGGAGCCGGGAAGACCACCACGATAGCAAGGCTTGCTTCTTCATGCACCGCTGCCGGCGAGAGGGTGCTCATGGCCTGTGCGGACACATACAGGGCCGCCGCATCGGAACAGCTCACCCTCTGGGGGGAGAAGCTGGGGATACCAGTCTTCTCAGGCAGGGAGGGAGCCGATCCCGGAGCTGTAACCTTCGACGCCGTGAAGAAGGCCGTTTCAGGCGGCTACCAGACCCTGCTGGTGGACACCGCAGGAAGGCTCCCCACCAGGCAGGGGCTCATGGACGAGCTTTCGAAGGTCCACAGGGTCGCCGGAAGGGCCCTGGAGGGAGCTCCTCACCGTGTTCTCCTTGTCCTTGATGGAACCGTTGGTCAGAACGCTCTTCCCCAGGCCAGACACTTCATGGATTCGCTTCCAGTTACCGACCTGGCGGTGACCAAACTCGATGGTACCGCCCGGGGCGGAGCCGTTTTCGCCATGGCAAGGGAGCTGGGGCTGCCGATAAGGTACATAGGAGTGGGCGAGGGACCTGAAGACATCATCCCATTCCGCCGCAGGGAGTTCGTTGAGGCTCTGGTAGGGGGTGAGGACCGTTGACGGGCCTTTCCATCGACGGACTCTGCAAGAGCTACGGCGGAAGGTCAGCGGTGAGGGATCTTTCCCTGACGGTGGGTCGCGGAGAGATATTCGGTCTCCTTGGACCCAACGGAGCCGGAAAGACCACCACCCTGAAGATGATCTCGGGTCTTATAATACCCGAGGGCGGCGAAGCGCTCCTTGACGGCGCTCCGGTGGACAGGGCCAGGAACAGGATTGCCTATGTGCCCGACGAACCCACGGTGTTCCCTCACCTGACGGGGCGTGAGTACCTTCTCTACACCGGCAGGCTCAGGGAGATCCCCTCGGAGGAACTTCGCCGGCGGATAGATATCTGCGTGAATGTCTTCGAGATGCAGGGCTGGATAGACGCCAGATCGGGTTCCTATTCCCACGGCATGATACAGAGAGTGGTGCTTTCCGGGGCATTTACCGCCAGGCCGGATCTTTATGTGATCGACGAGCCCCTGGTGGGTCTGGACCCGCCCGCCGCCGCCACATTCTGGAGAATGGTTGCCCAGGCCGCATCCGCAGGGGCGGCGGTGCTGATATCGACCCATACCCTTTCCGTTGCTTCCGCAAACTGTCATCGGTTCGGTATTATCAATAAAGGTGTTCTCGAAAGCATAATAACAGCTGGAGAACTCTCTGGAGTCGATCTTCAGGAGCTTTTCTTCTCGGTTACTGGAACCGCTCCAGGCAACGTCCAGGGGCTGTTCTTCCGGGACTGACCCCGCATCGCCTTTCCGTAGCATCGTTTTATGGGTATAAATCTCCGTGTACCTTTGTCTGCATGGAGGGGATGCCTTGCCTTTCGAACAGGTTCCGGAAAACACCGACTCGCTCACCGGTCTTCTCAGAAGGGAGCTTCTTACCAGGAAGCTCAACGAACTCACAGGCGAAGGTCTTGGCTTTTCGATAGCCGTGATGGACATAGATCACTTCAAAAGCGTCAACGACGGCTTCGGGCACAGCAGGGGAGACGACATCCTGGCGGAGTTCGGCAGCCGGGCCATGGAGGTTTCCAGGGACGGAGACCTCATCTATCGCTACGGCGGTGATGAATTCATAGCGGTTCTGCCCGGCTCAGACAGGTCCGAGGCGGAAGCCTTTGCCGGAAGACTGCTCGCTGCATGCGCCTCCACCGAGTTTCAGGGAACCCCTCCGCTTACCATATCCCTGAGCATAGGTGTGGCGGTCTATCCGGAAGACGGCCATTCCCCCAGGGACATATTCGACGCGGCGGACAGGAGGCTTTTCCACGCCAAGCGTCAGGGCAGGGGCAGGGTGGTCTCCACAGACGGATTCGGGGAAGTCGACGGAGCGGGGGCGGGAGATGGCAGGCTCCTGGGGAGGGACAGGGAACTGTCACAGTTCGTTTCCTTCACCCAGGAGGCCGCGGAGAAGGGCAGGGGATTCTTCCTGGTTCTCGGGGCCGACGGTGCCGGCAAGGGTTGTTTCCTGGCGGCGGCGGCCGCCTATCTGTCGCTGGGTGACTACAAGGTGCTGGAGGTCAACGGGGGGGATTCCCAGGTTCCATTCTCCGCGCTGTCCGAAACCCTCGGTTGCCAGGCGGAAAAGGCGGATGTCATCGATTCCCTGTTTTCACATGCGGGAACAGGCATGAGCCTGGGCATCTTTTTAAGGGACCTTCACACCATCGACAGCTCTTCACTGGAAGCGCTTTCGGAGTTTTACGGCATGTATCCAGGGTGGGTCATAGTGGCTGCATCCACCGAAAGGTCCGCCGTCCTGGATGGTTACGGATTCGGAGGGGTGTCATCCTCGGTGCGCCTTGGGCCGGTCTCCCTGGAGGACTGCAGGGCATGGTTCCGCTCAGCTCTCATGTGGGATCCGCCGGAGGGTTTTCTGGAGTGGTTCCACGGTGAGACAGGGGGTCTTCCAGGGCTTTTCGTCCAGGGTATCAACCACCTGGAGAGGAGGGGGTTCCTCTCCCGAACGGCCAGGGGGTACTCCCTGGAGGACGACTACAGGGATTTTCCACTCGGTGCCCGGATGGCCTTCGGCTCATCCGCCGAGATAAACAACCTGCCGGTGGACCTGACCCCTTTCGTGGGGAGGGAAAGGGAGCTCGAGGAGATCAGGTCAGTCATGGACCGGGGCAGCCGTCTGATAACCCTCAGGGGCATGAGCGGCATGGGCAGCCGCAGGCTTGCCATCAGAGCGGCAGGCCAGAATGAGTTCCTCTTTCCTTCGGGGATCTGCATGGTGGACTGTTCTTCCGACGGGGCCGCCGTGGCGGCGAAGCTGGCCAGTGAACTCTCCCTCCCCGCAGGGCGCAGCGCCGTGGACACCATCTCAGGATTCATAGACTCTTCCAGGATGCTTCTGCTTTTCGTGAACGTGAAGACCGGCGATGAGACAGCTACCCTTATAAGTGAGCTTCTGGCTTCCTGTCCGGAGATAACGGTAATGACATCTTCCAGGACCCCGCTCGACCTCCCCGGCGAGGTCATCGTGCCGGTGGAAGGTGTATCCCTGGAGTCGCCGGCTGATGGGGGTCCTTCCCCGGCGGCGCGGATATTCATTCAGACCGCGGAAAGACTTGCCGGCATCCGGTTCCCCGGCGACCTGAACCTGAACCTCCTCGAGGAGATTTGCTCCCTGCTTGGCGGGTCACCACTGGCGATAGAACTCGCCGCCTCGTGGACCAGGGTCATGTCGGTATCCGCCATCTGCAGAAGGATAAGGGCGAACCCCTCCTTTCTGGGGGCCTCCGACAGGGAGAGGAACACCGAGGGGCTCTCGGACATCTTCCAGCAGTCCTGGAACCAGCTTTCCGCCGTGGAGCGGAACGCCCTTTCAAGGCTCACGGTGTTCGCCGGTCACTTCACCGTTCAGGAGGCCGAAGAGGTATCCGACGTATCCCCTGAGATGGTCCTATCCCTCGTGGACCGGTCCTTCCTCCTGAGGGATGACATGGGCATCCACATCCCGGCGATGACAAGGGATTTCATAATACAGGAGAAGAACCCTTTCTCCAGGGGCTACGAAGTGGCCAGGGAGATGCACTGCAGATATTTCGCCGCCAGAGCGGCCGCCTTCGGGGAAATGGCCTTGACAGGGCTCGAGGCCGGTCGGGGACTCGATGGCATCAGGGCATGCTTCGACGACATCACCTTCGCGTGGAAGCTGGCGGTGGAGAAGAGCCGCTTCAGATTCCTGAGGCAGATGCTCCGCCCTGTGCACATCTACTGCCTTGACAGGGGAAGGCTCAGGACCGGATTCAACATGATGGAGGAGGCCCTCAGGGGAGCGGGGGTACCCCTGCCTGAGGGCCTCTCCTCCACGATAATGGCATGGCAGAGCCTGCTGGCCCTGAGGACCGGCAGGATGTCCCAGTCCGCCAGACTCATCGCCTGCGCCCTGGAAACCTCACAGGGCCTCACCGACAGGGACAGGGCTGCAGTGCTCCTCACCAAGGGCGCGATGATGATCGAAACCGGGAGCCCCGCAGGGGCAGGGGAATACCTGGAAGGTGCAGTGGAGCTTTTCTCCAGAGACGGATGTCCCATGGAGGCCCTGGAGGCCAGGCTGGAAATGGTGAACTACCATCTGCAGACAGGCGACTACGCCACCGCAAGGAGCGTTCTTCCCGGGATAGCCGGTGAATGCAGGAAGGCCGGGTACAGGTGCGGCGAATGGAGAGCCCGCCTCTATATGGGACGACTGGCGGTGGCAGAGGGCGACTACCGGCGCGCCAGGGAGGCATTCCTGGCCTACCTCTCTTCGGTGAGGACCGCCGGCTACACGGAAAGATGCGCCGGGGCACTGAACCTGGTTGCGGGGATTGAGGTCATTCAGGGAAGCTACGGCGAGGCGGAGCAGCACTACTCTACTGCGGCTGACTATTACAGGAGGATCGGCAGCGTAAGGGGCCAGGCGGGAATAAAGATGAACATGGCGGTGCTCAACGAGAAGATGGAGCGCTTCGAGGACGTTGCCCGTTCCTATGAGGAAGCGCTCCAGCTCGGGGAGAGATCAGGTGACGAGAATATCGTTTCCGGATCCCTGAACGGACTGGCCTTCCACTACATGAGAGCCGGAGAACTGAAGAGGGCCCGGGACTTCCTCGCCAGGGCAGCTGAGGTCGCCTCCAGATCAGGTAACGAACCGGTGCTTGTTAAAACGGTGCTTGGGTTCGCCAGGCTATCCAGTCTTCAGGGTGATCATGCCGGGGCGGCTTCCACGGTTATAGGTCTGCTGCATCAGCCAGCCTCCGATGCCCAGTCCGAGGGAATGTGCCTGGACCTCCTGAGGGAGATCAGGGAAAGCATAGGAGGAGAGGCAGTTGACAGGGCCAGGGCGGAAGCCGGGACCGCCGATTTGAGGGAACTTGCCGCGAAGTACATATCCGTTACGGGTCCGGTGGAGGATCCCCTTTACAGGAAAGGACGCAAATGAGACCTGAACCTGCGGGTGGCCTTCCTGGAACGATGCCAGGGCCGATAGTCGACCTTCACGGGGTTGCACCGGCTGACCTCACAGGGTAGGATACCCGGGAAAATCGGCCTGTTGCTCATGCGTGTTGTGAAAGTATTACCAAGGAGTGTTTTATGACTCTTTCAACGAAACCCCTCGGCGGTATGCGCCAGAGGTATCCAGAAGAGTTCAGGGTGGAAAATTACGTTACCGGCAAGCTCAGGGAGGGTTCCCTGAAAGCCGGATTCGAGGAGTATGACGGACCTGTCATGGAGCCCCTTTCCCTTTTTGCGGCCAAATCCGGCGGCGAACTCGTTGAAAGGCAGAGCTATACCTTCCTGGACAGGAGCGAAAGGGAGGTCATACTTCGTCCGGAAATGACCCCATCCCTTGCAAGGATGATAGCCCACCGCGGAGAGCTGCAGCTTCCGGTAAGATGGTTCTCAATGCCCCTGTGCTTTCGGTATGAGCGTCCCCAGAGGGGAAGGGTACGGGAGTTCCTCCAGTTCAACTGTGACATCCTGGGATCCTCTGATCTCTCAGCCGATCTGGAGATAATGATGGTCCTGGGGGGAATAATGGAGTCCTTCAAAGCCCCCAGCTCCATCTACAGGATCGGATGGTCAAGCAGAAGGTTCATGACCAGCGCCCTGGAGCGCTGCGGCGTTCCGAGCGAGAGCGTTCAAACGGTCTTTGCCGCAGTGGACCGCCGCGACAAGATGAAGCCGGGCCCCTGGCGGGAAAGCCTCATGGAAGCCTGTGGCGGCAGCGAGAAGATCGCTTCCATGGTGGAAAAGCTCGTCGGGGTGGAGTCAACCGGCGATCCCTGGCTGCGGGAGCTGATGGAAGGCTGTGAATCACACGAAGAGATAGTGAGATTTCAAGACCTTCTTGCAAGATCAGGGGTGGAGGGAACCTCTTTCTCTCCCGCGGTAGTAAGGGGCCTGGACTACTACACCGGAATCGTATTTGAGCTGATGGATACAGGCGGCGAGAACAGGCGCGCATTGTGCGGAGGGGGGAGGTACGATAATCTTGTGGGCCTTTTCGGAAGCAAGAAGATATCCGGTGTGGGGTTCGGTATGGGAGTCCTCACACTTACCCTCTTCCTGGAGACCTACGGCCTGATACCAAAGACCCTTGAAAGTGCCCATCCGGCTGATCTTTACGTGGCGGTGGTCTCCGGGGATGTTCTCGCCGAGGCGGCGGCCCTTGCCCGTTTCTTCAGGGGCAGGGGGTTCAGGACCATGATTGACGTTTCCGGGAGAAAGATAGGACGGCAGTTCGGAGAGGCTTCCAGACTGGGCATTCCCAGGATCGTCACCGTGGGTTCCGAGGAGGTTGCACTGGGTCGCTTTCCCATGAAGCTCCTGGCCGACGGAACGGTGACCACGGGTACCCCTGAAGAGCTCGCTTCCTTCCTCGCGGCGGATTGACAGGCGGGGTAATGAACCGGCGGGGAACTATCAGGATGGTGAAGGGAGCGCTGATTCTGGCGGCCCTTCTGCTTGTTCTGTTCCCTCCTTCTTCCCTGGGCGGCAGCGTCACCAGGATCTCCGCCGGGATCCTCTTCCTTGCAGCGGGGTTCTTCTTCTTTCTGGGGATGGACGAGCTTCTTTCCACGATAAGCCTCTCCAGAAGGCTCCTGCTGACATTCTTCTCCATCGTCCTGCTATGGGGCCTCACAGGGTATGCCGGCTCCGCCGGGGGGGTGTCATCCTTTCCCGAAGACCCTGAGAGGGCGGAGAGGGTCCTGGAGCTGGGGCGGCGAATAGACAATGTCGCCCAGGTCGGCGGCGGGCAGGTGAGAAGCTTCGTCGATTCCACCTTCACCGGTCAGACAAGCGAGTTCCTGGGCACCCTTGGTGAGGTGACCGGGGCTGCAACCGGGGTGCTCATAAATGCCGTTCTCACATCCACCAGCGTGGACACCTCCGGGACGGAACCTGAGCGGGAGGAGGGAAGGACTTCCGGGAGCCCTGCAGAACGGGTCCCGCCTGTGAGGCTGGCAATACTGGCGGTTTCACTGGTTCTCCTCGCCGCGGTGAGGGGATTCGTCTTCGTAGACCGTTCCCCGGCAACGATATGGCTCTACAGGGCAACCGTTGCGCTGGTCTTCCTGAACGGCTTCCTCCACATCACGGGAATGAGGATCACCGTGGCCTCCGCCAGCGAACTGTTCACTGGGATCGAACTGGAGCTTCCCGGTCTGCTCCTTCTCGTGTCGTCGGTCTCCCTGGGTTTCTGCCAGAGGTGGGTCCAGTACCTTTCCCGCAAGTCAAGGTACATCGTGCTCTTCGGCGCCTTTGCCGCCGTTATAATGATACGCGGGGTCTATTACTGGCTGTCCGGCTGGCGATGCCCCGGCACAGGGGGTCTCGAGACCGCAGCGGTGACCGTCTCCGCCGTTTACGTACTCCTGGCCTTCCTGACCATGCTCCTTCAGCTCCCCACCGCGAGGATACTGGAGAAGAAGAGCAGGGAGCTGGCAACGCTGCAGGACCTGAGCCAGGTACTGCACTCCAGTTTCGAGCTCGATCAGCTCTGTGAGGCGGCGGTTCGCCTGGGTGTGAAGCTCACCGGAGCCGATGCGTGCTGGTTTCATCTTTTCAGCGGCCGGGATCATTCCCATTCCAGGACCGGGGCACTGGAGGACATCGGAGACAAGCTTGCTCCCGGCTGGTACTCCGGGGTAGCCAGAAGGATAGACGCCTCCGGGGGCGGATTCATGATGAATAACTACAGGAGGAGTTCCCTGAGAAAAATGGAAGATCAGTCGAAGGGGAACACCAGGATTGCCTCGCTGGTCGCCGCGCCGGTGGAGGTGCGGGGCGAGCGGCTGGGCATAATATTGGCCGCCAGTTCCAGGCAGTTCTTCTTCCAGGAATACACGAGGGGTCTCTTTGAAAGTTTCACCAGGCAGATCGCCCAGGCTGTCCAGAGCGCCAGGCTCTTCGGGGAGAAACTCCAGAGCGAATCCCTGGCAAGGGAGCTGGAGCTGGCAAGGGACATGCAGAGGAAACTGCTTCCGGGTACCCTCATAAAGCCTGCGGGATGGGACATCAGCGCCGTCAACATACCCTCCAGGGTAATGGGTGGCGACTACTACGACGTTATCCCCCTGGAAGATGGAAGGACCGCTGTTGCAGTTGCCGATGTTTCCGGAAAGGGAGCCCCCGCGGCCATGCTCATGGCAGCCCTTCAGGCCAGTCTGGGAACGCTTCTCCGGGAGAACCTTGCCGTGGACGAGACGGTAAGCAGGCTTAACGCCGCCCTTTGCGGAAGGATGCCCGACGACACCTTCATAACCTTCTTCCTTGGCTTCATCGATCCGCTGGAGGGTTCTTTCCAGTATTGCTGCGCCGGCCATGATCCTCCGCTCATCTGCCACGGGAACGAAGAGGGAGACATCGAGGTCCTGGACAGGGGCGGACTGATTCTGGGAGTGATTCCAGACGCCTCCTATGTCAAGGGCGATGCGGTAATCAGACCTGGAAGCAGGCTTCTGCTCTATACCGACGGGATAACCGAGAGCATGAGCCCCGAAGGCGAACCCTTCGGTGTCCGGAGGCTCCGGGGTTTCCTGGCGAAGCACTGTTCCGATTCAGCCTCGGGCATAATCGATTCCCTGACCGGTCTGCTGGAGAGCTACAGGGAAGACGGGGATCAGCAGGATGACGTGACCGCCCTGGTGGTGGTAAGACTTGCCGAAGGAGAAGGAGAATGTCCCAGTACCGGACGATGAACGATTTCCTCAACCTCCGCGGGGAACAGAACGAGATACTTTTCAGGAACGCCGACAGGGTTATGAAGAGGGTACTCAGCGTGGATTCACTCGCCTATGATGAAGGCGCCCTCTCAGCCGGCGTAAAGGAGATGCTGGGCCTTGCCGCATCCCTTGTCCTCAGATGCGACGACTGCATAGCCTGGCATGTTCATCGATGCCGGGAGACCGGCGTTACAAGGGAACAGATAGTGGAAGTCCTGGGTATCGGCTCGGTGGTGGGTGGAACGATAACCATTCCCCACGTCCGCAGAGCCCTTGCCCTGTGGGAGTCCATGGAGGAGGAAGCGAAGTGATCAGCCTGGAAACCAGGGAGTTCATTCGAAGGGTAATGGACGAGGCGGTTCCCGCCGGGGACAGGCTTCAGGCGGTCTGCGACCTTCTCAGGGAAGCCGGCAGGGGATACGACTGGGCGGGTTTCTACCTCGTCGACCCCGCTGAAGCTGATCAGCTGGTCCTTGGGCCGTTCTCCGGCGAACCCACGGAACATGTAAGGATAGGCTTCGGAGAGGGCATCTGCGGCCAGGCCGCCAGCACCCTGAAGGTTTTCGTGGTGGACGATGTGACGGCGGAGTCCAACTACCTGTCGTGCAGCCCTCTGGTAAGGAGCGAGTTCGTCGCCCCGGTGATCCACAGGGGGGTGCTGGTGGGTGAACTCGACATAGATTCCCACACAGCCGCCGCTTTCGGAGCGGATGATTCGGAGTTCCTTGAATGGGTGGCGCAGACCGTATCCCCCGCGGTGGCCGAGGCGGCGGGTATTGACATCTGAGGGTTCAAGGCGGGTTCTGAACGCCGGTTTCGCTGCGATCCTGGTTCTGGTGGCCGCCGGAGCGGCAACCGATACCCTGATTCCGGTGGCGGCCGGAGTTTCCTTCCTGCTGATAGCCCTGATGGTCTTTGCCTGTCCACCCAGGATGGCGGCTCTCCTTTTCACCGTTCAGGTGGTTCTCACCACGCTTTTCCTGGCCAGACTGGGTTTCTACGCGGGCCCATTCCCGATAAGGATAGACGACGCTATACAGATTTGGATCTTCATCATGTGGATCGGCGCGGTGATCGACGGTGAGGGGGCGGTGAAGTCCACCGGGATATCAAGACTCATACTGGTTCTCATGGCCCTTTCCGCGGCCTCTTTCATCCACGGTGTGGCCAGGGGATACGATCCCGAAAGTGCCGGACTCTTCCTGAAGACCATGCTGGGATACCTGTTCTACTTCCCGGCGATGTGGCTTCTGGGGAAGGATGAGAACCAGAGGCTCCTTGTGAGGACCCTGGTATGGGTTTCCATAGCAGCGGCGATATGGGTTCTTTTCAAGGGCTTTACAGGGGGCGAAGGGGTTTACGAGAGGGCAACCTCGGGTCTCAGGGTAACCTCCCGGGAACTGAATGTGGTCATGGTCGGCCTGTTCATTGCCGGATTCACGATCTGGAAAAAAGGCAGCCGCCTTCCACTTTTCCCTTCGGCCGTGGCCATACTGGTCATGGGGGCAGCGATACTCCTGGGGCAGTCAAGGGCCCTCTGGCTGGCGGTTGCTGCAGGGGCCATGGCGGCCTTCGTGGGGGACATGGCGCGGGAGGGCCGGGCGGGTGTCAGGCTCGGCCCGGTTCTGTCCAGGGCCCTTCTCGTTCTTGTCTTCACCGCGGGTTCGGTGGCATTCGTTGCGGCGGCGGGCCTTCTGACCCCCGGTGATGTTGCCGCCAGAGGAGGGGGAGCCGACGGCGGACTGATAGGCGATGTGTCGCTCTGGGCCAGGTTCCTCTCCTGGTATGAGATACTGAGAACCGTCACCGCATCGCCGGTCACCCTTCTGTTCGGCACCGGTTTCGGCCATGAGATCCACTACTTCCGTCCCGACCTTATGTCCATGGTATCGATCCCCTATGTGGACGGAAGCTTCTTCCAGCTCCTTCTCAACACCGGTCTTGCTGGAACGGTGGTACTTGCGCTTCTTTACGCCAGGGGAATTGCCGGAGGGTTCAGGCTCACCATTGGAGCCCCTTCCTCTGGGGACGCGGTAACCGGCATGTGGCTCACGGCCTCTTTCACCGCCCTTGTCATAGCGGCCCTCAGCAGTTCCCTGATAACGAACTACCGCTTCTCATGCATCTGGGCCTTCCTTTTCGCGGTGCTGGATACAAGGCTTGCGAAGAAGGGCGAAAAAGGTTGAGGAAAAACGAAGAATAAGGTATGTTCCCCGGACGGCATTTCCCGTTTCAAGAACACGTTTTTCAATTAGAGCAAGAGGCTGAAATGAAGATTCTCGTTATCAACAGTGGCAGTTCATCCATCAAGTTCCAGGTGATAGACGGAACCTGCGGCAGCATGCTGGGATCCGGCCTTATCGAGCGCATCGGCCTGGAGCAGGGCAAGATGAAGTACAAGTGCAACGGCGGGAAGGTGGAGTTCGAGAAGCCCATTCCCGACCATGAGACAGGTCTCGCCATGGCTCTGGAGATCATAGTGGACCCCGACAGGGGCGCCATCGGCTCACTGGAGGAGATAACCGCCTGCGGTCACCGGGTGGTCCACGGTGGAGAGAAGTTCACCAGTAGCGTTCTGATCGATGAAAAGGTCCTTTCCGGACTGGAAGAGGTCTGCGAGATGGCCCCCCTGCATAACCCAGCCAACATCATGGGGATAAGGGCGGCGATGAAGGCCCTTCCAGGAGTACCCAACGTTGCCGTATTCGACACCGCCTTCCATCAGACCATGCCCATGGTCAATTACCTCTACGGACTGCCCTACAGGCTTTACGAGGACTTTGGAATGAGGCGCTACGGCTTCCACGGCACCAGCCACCAGTTCGTTTCCCAGAGGGCCGCCGAGATCCTCGAACGCCCCCTTGATGAGGTGAACACAATCACCTGCCACCTTGGCAACGGCTCTTCCATCACGGCGGTGAAGGGCGGCAGGTCCATAGACACCAGCCTGGGATTCGGCACCTTCTGCGGAGTGATGATGGGCACCAGGTCCGGCGATGTGGACCCGGCCATCCTCTTCGACCTGATGGAGAACAGGGGCTGGACCCTGGAACAGGTGAAGAAAATGGTTTACAAGGAGAGCGGTCTTCTGGGAGTAAGCGGCGTATCCATGGACATGAGGGACGTGGAAGAGCACATGTGGAACGGCCATGAACGCTCGAAACTCGCTTTCGAGATGTTCGCCGACAGGGTGAGGAAGTACATCGGCTCATACGCGGCGACACTGGGAACCCTGGATGCCGTGGTGTTCACCGCCGGGATCGGGGAGAACGGCTGGGAACTCAGGGAGCTTATCTGTGATAACATGGATGCGCTGGGAATTCGGATCGACCGTGAGGCGAACAAGGTAAAGGGAGTGGAAAGGATCATCTCCGCCCCCGACAGCTCCGTGAAGGTCATGGTGATCCCCACCAACGAGGAACTCATGATAGCCAGGGAGACCATCCGTCTCACCAGCTGACGAAACCACTCTCAAGGAGGCCGGATCATGACACTGCTTCTCGTGTTCGGCCTCCTTTTTCCTTCCCAGGTGCCGGAGTACTCCATAACATGCGACCAGGCCCAGTTCGAAAACATGATGGAGAACTGGGAGCAGGAGATCACCATCCCCTGTACCGTGACCCATCAGGGAATCATCTACGAGAACTGCACGATGCGGATAAGGGGAGATACCTCCCGGGCATATCGCAAGAAGTCTTACAGGGTGGAGTTCCCCCCGGACCAGCCCCTTCACGGAAGGACCACCTGGAACTTCAACGCCGAGTATGCCGACAGGTCCTACATGAGAGCCTGGCTCTTCTCCAGGGTCCTGGAGAGTATGGGGTTCCCGGTATTCCGGGTCTCCCACGCCAGGTTGAATGTCAACGGCGATTACAGGGGCCTTTTCATCCTTCTGGAACCTGTGGACGAAGCGTTCCTCTCCCTCAGCGGTATTGACCCCTCGGGAAACCTCTACAAGGCCCAGGTGGACGGAGCCTGCGCCAACATCCACGACGACGTTGATTCGGTATGGTCCCTGAAAACGGGCAGCGGCACCGGAATGAACGACCTTATCCAGCTGATCGAGGACCTGGAGTACACCGCGCCGGGTAACTTTCAGGCGTTCATGGACACGGCCTTCGTAATGGAGGGGGAGTACGGCCTGCTGAGAATGCTGGCGATAAATTCCGCCTTCGCCAACAACAGCACCTACTACCACAACTACTATCTCTACCATGACGCAGCCGTTTCCGGATCCTGGATCATGCTTCCCTGGGATGTGGACAAGGTGCTTTCGGATAACCTGGGGATATCCTATGGAGGATGCACCAACCTCAACTGGTACGACAATCCCATCCACGCCAGGACCCTTACGGTACCTGATTTCAGGGAGGCCTTTCAGGACTCCGTAGAGATGATCTATCAGGAGTACCTCACCCCGGAGAACCTGCTCCTCTGGTCGGACTCCCTGGAGGCTGTCCTTCAGCAGGCTGTTGAGGAGGACGACTGGGACGATACGGATCTCCAGGGTTTCCAGGAGGCCCTGCAGGAGCTCAGGGAGAATCTCGACAGCAGGACCTCCGATCTTCAGTGGCAGTTCCAGTACAAGTACTTTCCCTTCAGGTCATACAGATCGGACACATTGGCCACCGACAGCCTTCCGGTAAGCTGGACTCCCACGGTGGACCCTCTGGGAAACCCCGCTTCAT
>Ga0209408_1000870_pt1 | contig 20840 bp, 10 predicted proteins | sample AD_UKC107_MetaG_FD_184422 | JGI IMG/M metagenome (GOLD analysis project Ga0209408, IMG submission 184422) | Active sludge microbial communities of municipal wastewater-treating anaerobic digesters from Hong Kong - AD_UKC107_MetaG (SPAdes)... | ecosystem: Engineered > Bioreactor > Anaerobic >... | reverse complement strand
GATGGTCGCGGGCTTGGTATTCGGTGAGAACACGCAGTGGAGCAAGGACGCGATTCAGTTAGGGAACAGCCTGAAGGCGTTGCGGGCGCTGCTGGATATCGACCCGTTCCCAGAGAACGTCCCCGGCCTAGTTGTGGCGATTTCCAACAAGACCGAACAGGTGGCTGGCAATCTTGAAGACCTCGAACTCTCATTGGAGAACGAACTTTCTTCTCTTGATGCGAATGATCAACAGGCTGCTTTAGATGCTTTTGCCGGGCTGCTGGTGCAAGTGGCGGATGTCGGCGAAATACTGGCCAATCGTGGGATGGAGGTGGAGAAGGGATGGATCGCCACTTCCTACATGGTGTCTTACATCAGTTACCAGGATTTTGTCGGGACATTTGATCGAGATGGGCAGATCATCCCGATCTACCTGACCGAGCGTGGCGGGTGGAGCATCCCAGGATAATCCAAAGAGAACAATGCATATTGTCAGCGTTTCAACCGGTTGTGTACCACAAAACGTGACGGACCGGTTTCCGACGGATGGATCTCTCTTCTCTGGAGCTGGTGACTGGTGGGTGGCCTATGTGAAACCCCGGCATGAAAAGGCATTGGCAAAGGAGATGGTGAGGTTCAGTGTCCCGTTTTACCTTCCTCTCATATGCCGCGAGCATCGGAGACCGGACAATGGGAAGCCGAGAAAAGCTGTCGTGCCTTTATTTCCGTGTTATGTCCCGTTCAGGGGTGAGCAGCATCGCAGGTTACTTTACGATACTGGACGGGTGAGGAAGATCCTTCAGGTTGTGGCGCAGGACTCCTTTGTGAGGGAACTGCGGGGAGTGGATGCAGTCTTGAAAAACAGTGAGGGGGCGAGGGTGTGCTCGACATTACCCATCGGAAGCCTTGTCAGGGTCGCCAGGGGTCCGTTGAAGGATGTTCAAGGTTACTTGGAACAGGTCGAGGGCCAGGAGTACCTGGTCTTGGGTGTGGAGATGTTTAACCGGTACGTCATGGTGAAGGTAGACGCAAAGCAAGTGGTGCGCATGGATTCCTGATGAAAACCTTGGTCCTATCCGATAGATATTGAAGAGCGGTATGTTCTAGGAGGTTTTGCGTTGGCGATCTATCTTACGGTGAAACTGAGAGAATTCAGTAATAAATCACTGGGAGAACTGAGAGAACAACTTCTCGACATGGGGTGTGATTTGGACACCGTCGTGGAACGTTCTCTCCATCTCGTCAACCTGGGCTTGAAGGCAAGAAATTCCGGCATGGTTTGCAATGATTGCACTGAAACAGGAGAGGCAAGTTCTCATTTGTCAGAGGACCTGGATGCCTCTTTGGAGGAAGAGTAACTATGAACGGGCGTTATCAACCACATTTACCCAAGGAGTCTATTATGCGTTTAATCGTTACGGTTTTCTTCGTTATTTCAATCGCGCTCGTTGGATGCACAAGTGGTCTCTACTCTGTGTACTCAAGGGAGAATGCAGTCACGAAGCCACTTGACGGAATCCCCTTTTACCTCAAGAAGGCGCGATGCAAGCAGGAGAATACTTATCTTGAGCCGCTTTACTCAGTCTCCTTAATATCAGAAGCTCGAGAAGGCACTGGTTGGAAGGAGGTAGGAAGAAAGAACATTCTGTTAAATCAAGAGGGATATGAATCGGCCAGACAGAAAAACCTATTAGATCCAACAGGTGAACTGGAAAAATCTTTCTCCCAATTATGCAACGGAAATTCCCCGATAAATTTAGCGACACAATCCTTAATAGCGAACGGCAATCTTATACTTATTGGAGATACTGCATCATGGGAACCGTACATCGATTATGGGGATACGTATCTGATCAATACAAAGCGCTCCTTAGCAGGATCCTCACATGCGGTCGTTAAGCTTTCAGCTGACGGGACCTTGTCTGAGGCGGAGGCCACAGTTGAGGATTCCAGCTTTACGACACTTGCTGGTATGCTCCCTATCACCGCATATCTTACAAATGCGCTGGATCTTGTCGAAGAACCCACCATGAGTACGACAGATGTGGGTTCTCGACCATTAACAAAGTTGCGGCTTCTCATTGAGCCCGTCGTTTACGTTCATACGCTCACAAAATACTTGTACCCTACCCAGTCAAGGCAGTGCATAAGAGAGCGGCTCCAGTACAGTGCAGGAGATGTCAACTACACTCGTCAGGAGTATAAACGGCAGCCAGAAACTGCCGCAAAAAATGCTATCTCATTCCAGGGTTCTGTAACACTGCCGACCACCCCACCGACGACTCCGGGTACAGCGGGAAAAGAGCCAACGAAATTACCGGGAAATAATAATGGGATCATTCGACCCGTAGACAGGTAAAGAAAATACCAGTTTGTGGAACGAGGCGTGCAAACACGATTTCTATTGTGTGTGAATTATATAGGTCTTCGCCTCATAATGTGCGATTAATGCTCTTAGTGGAGGCTACTATGGTGGATGAGGAAAAAGCTCGTGAGTTGCTGAATAGACTTCTCTTAAAGATGCCTAAGCCGACAGAAATTCTGCAAGCATGCCCTTATGACGATCAGAAGAATTTTGGCGGCAGGTTAACAGAAGAGGTTTTCATTAATGAATTCTTTGTATCAAACAGCAAATACATTACTGACCAGCAATCGTTCATAAGGGAACTGACATCAAGTGATTGGAATAATCGGGTGCTATTTCTTCATGGCTTTAGCGGTATAGGGAAAACAACTTTCCTCCGAAGCATTAAAGCCTCATTTCAAAAGAATTTTTATCATGTATTTATAGATTTTAAAACGGTAAATACAAAAATAGGGCCGCAGAAAAATACTGAATCCCATTTCCTTAAGGGATTGCGAAAGCATTTAACGTCATATGATGATGTGCTGATTCAATCGTTCATAGAATTTTTATCCTCCAGGTATATGTCATTCAGGGAATATATGCCGGATACATTCGAGATTCTTCAATTCAAAGGATCTACTGATGAGAATCTGAAAATGTTTAATAGCATAATCGATACTACATCTTTTAATGACATATTTATACTATTCTTTTCATTCTTGTTTTATCGGGCATATACCAGTAATGACCAACGCATTCATTTGTTATACTTTGATAATCTTGACGCTGTCGGATTGGATTATATTGCAGATAACCTAAAGAAATGTTTGCCAGTTATCTTAACCACTTTATCATCTCTATCACAGGATAAAAACATATTTGATTTTGATATTGATTTCGTACAAAATTATAAACTGATATTTTGCGTTCGAGATGCAAATAATGCACAAATAAATAATTGTAATGCGAATGACATCGATAGGATATGGGATGGGATAGTGCAATTACCTATAAAAATAGGGCATAACGCAGAATTGCAAAAATTGAATTTTGAGAGAAGGATAGAATTTATAAACAATAAGTGTCCTAAAGACTCATTGATTAACACTAAGTATAAAAGATACAATATACCTGAAATTATATCAATACTCGTAAATGATGAACTTCTATTCAAAGAATTCTTGCTGCCTCTGTACAATTATGATTATAGAAAGTTAAACACAAACATTTACCAAGTTTTAGAAGATTCAAATATCAACTATGAAGGATTTCTATATTTATACAGGCACAATAAATTCGGTGCTCGAGCGAATATTATATTTGGCATTCTAAGGTTGCTAAGCAACGACAACTTTATTAGAAAATTTAAAGACATTGTAATCCCAGAAACTGAAGAGGAAGGATATTGTGATCCACGAAGGGTTATACTTACGGTGTTGTTGAATGCTTGCAATGCCGAGGTGAATAATTATAGTGAACTTTTCGAGATTGAGAGGGAGTATGCATTATTTGACTTGATCCAGATACTGCAGGGTGTATATTCAGATAAAACTATTATGAAGGTATTACTTGAACTCTATAGCGTAGAAAAATATGGGTGGGTCAATTTAATAACGGTAAAAAATAAGTATATTGATGAAGATTCAGAACCTTTTTCAGAAGAACTGGAAGCTATTGAAGAAATCCGGAATTTACAAAAGAGAATGCGCGGTGATAAAACAGTACTAACTGATATCGCAAAAATAAGAAGGACTTTGAATAAAATCAAAATCAAAGTTAATCCCGCAGCATTCTCCTTCTTGCGGCACATCATAATCCACTATGAGTACTTTTCAGTAATATCTCACAATACTGTTCCGATACATACGCTAAGCGCCAAACCGGACATGAATAATATGTTATTAATAAAGGAAAACATTACAAATGTACTAAATACTCTAAAAAGATATAGTAAGCTAATTAATAGATTTTACGACGAGGTATTTGAAAATAAGTTGCATATGAATCCTTCGGAATTTAAAAGGTCATTATTCTGCTTTAAGTATTATGGGCAAAACCGTGTGGCAAAGAATGAAGGCTACTTTTATATCCTCAGGGTAGTCACAACCCATATAGAATATTTGGATTCTCTGCGATTGTACATTTTCGAGACGTGCGATATGCAAGATGACATGATCGTAGAATATAATAAGATGTTTATTCATCAAGTGAAAGAGTATATAAAACTACTGCAAAATGTAAAGGATCCAGCAAAGGATATATTCCTTACTAGTTACAAAATGAATATTGAGAAAATCGAAAGTGAAAATTATAGAGACACCCAGACTGCAATAACATTAATGGCCTAAGGAAAGAGAAGAATGGAATACGAAGAAAAAGTGAATAGAATATACAAACATATGATGTTGAAAAGAGAGGTGCATCCATATGCATGTCTTCTGTATAATGAGGAAAAACGTATATGTAGTGATATACTTACGCTCAGCGAATATTGTACTGCTAATAGTGATCAGGGGGTACTGAAGTTAAGGTCGCGTGTGATAAATGAGGATATGAAGGTAAAGAATTACATAGGCATGCATAACAAAGAATCCAAAGCCGCCCTGATTAAATACGTGCAGGAGCACTATCAATGCTATGCAGATGCCTTTTTGCAGTTTAATGCTGACCGACAAGTTGCTCTGTATTCCTTGATCAAGTGGATTATTGCATCAATCACCTCCTTACTCGCCACATATGCTGTAATTCTAGCTGCAATCATCTCTTCCCAATAGAAGAACGTTAACAATCCTGGGGAACATTGATATTTAAATAAAACGCAATACTTATAAATAGGAAGCACTTCCACCTCTATTGAGTAGTAGCATTAGGTGGATGTATGCCTTGTAATAATTATCGGAGGAGTTATTGGGGATATGATGTTGTTCTCCAAGAGAATGAAACCGCCTATCAGATAATGGTGTTTAGAAAAGATAATAATCCTTATCTTGATGGGCAATATATTTCTGCCATGGCTGGGCTTGCATCCCTGGTTTACAGATCCTTTCTTGATTTGGATGCACGGCCTGATGTCTTGTTTCATCCGGCTAGTGCATGGGAGGAAATGAATGATATTGTCTCAAAAGATACTATATCAACATTAGTTTGGGACAAGTGGAAAAAGATGTTAATCAATGATGACTCTATGGATGTGATGATGGCTCGCTTTGACGAAATGGTCCAGGCAGAGCTGCGCGCACGCTAACTTCTCATTGCAACCCTTGTTTTCGGTTGCTGTTATCAGACACTAATGAAGAAAGTTATCAACACGAAAGTGAAGCGAAGAATTCCCAAGATTTGTAGCAATTATTCTCTTGACTCGTCTATTTTTTCGTGACATAGTGGGTGGAGAATAAATTATTTTGAGGGTGGTTAGGTTATGTCTGCATTGAATCGTAGTGAACATTTTCGTAGATTGGCTGCCAGGAAAAAATCGTTATCTCGCAGAGGAAAAGAAATTCCTGAGAAATATACTCAAGTACAGAAGAAGAGGAGGCCGTTCATAAGGAAGGCTAGTCTTAAGAAAAGGCAGCGCACATCGACTTACAATAATTTAGGTGACTATTTCAAGAATTTGAAGGGTAAGGATGCTGTGGTTTTGTCCCTTCTAAAAATTGAGTCGATCCTCGGGCGTAAATTACCTGTATCTGCCCGGAAGCATGTCTCCTGGTGGGCCAACAGCCAAAGCGCCATACCCAACCATCCAAGAACCTGGCTTAAGCATGGGTACAGAGTCACCAACATAGACTTGAAGAAAGGAACGATTACGTTTTCCAAGGTCCATGGCAAAGGCTCCATGCCATACGCTGCGATGCTGATAGAAGCTGCCCAGCAGCTACACGCAGAGGACAAGGCTCCCTTCACTCCAAAAAACCTTTTTACCAAGGCTAGAGCTCTCCATAGGACAGAAATCCCTCCATCAACGAATCTTTATCCCGTCCTTGCCTACATCACCCGATCCACAACCAACACAACATCGGGACAATGGAAAGGAACCCTTGTACGGCTTTCAAGAGGTGTCTACAGGCTCACGGCCAAAGGAGTCAAAACAGAAACAAAACGAAAACAAACCAGTAAAGCTCCGGGAAACGCCTTCCACTCCCGACTTTGCTACCACCTGCAAAATACGAAAGGGTGGTGCCTGAGTCCCGGGACCATGAAAGCAGGATGGGGCCTCCCTGAATTTCGCATTGACCTCGCAACCCAGGACGGCAAGGTAGCCATACAAACCCTGCACATCAAAGATCTGCGAAGCAAAAGAGACGGCCTGACCAAACTGTTCGCGCACCTCTACACCCTGGAAAAGATCCAGGCCAAAGAGAAAGCACTCATCATAGAAACCACAAAAACCCGCAACATCACCAAGACCCTGGAAGGAATCCTACAACCCTACAAGCGCCTCCTGAGAGGAATCACACTCTACACCTTCCATCAAGGCAACAAAGCTAAAAAAGACCAACTGGAAACCATAAAACCCTGAAACCGGAAAATATTACCCCCAACCTCGCCCCCTTCCCGCACCTAAACCGAAGAAGGGGCTTGATCTCTTTTACGCCCCCACCAAGCAACAACTCTTGACAATCATCAAGGAAATAATGTATTTATAGCGTTAGACAATACATCTGGGACGGATACGCCACGACATCATTTCCCTTGGCAAAAGTGAGAAACGGGTGGTACCGTTGACAAAGCCGAAGGTGTACCCCAACATGAGTAGCCCTTGATGCAAAATTCTACATATACGTTCCCCATACCAACAGAGCTATTATCCAAAGATGAGGATAAGTGAAGAAATGTTGACTCTGGCGAGGTGCAACCTAAGTCGGATTTTCTTAATTTGAAAAATCAAGCCGCAACCCCGGACGCCTGTTTCATTTCGTAACACGGTGCATGAAGGAGCCCATTCCCAACTTTTTGACCTCTGAATTAAAAATACTCCTAAAAGCAGGCGTTTAAGCACGACTCGATCTCAAGTTCCCACGGGTGTATAATCGCTGGCAAATCATTTGCATAAAAATATTGCTTTACTTCGGATAATCAACTCGGGCGATGATATCTGATTCCATTGGGAGGAAGGTTATGATTCGACGCATCCTGGCTGGAGCACTCTTTGTCTTTTTTTCCATAGTCCTCGTGGCGCAGGCGCCACCCAACGCCTGCCCGCCGAATGCTCTTCCCGATCCATCGCAGAGCACGAATTTCGACATCGAATGCCATCGTTATGGGGCAAAGGCCGAATCGAGAATTCATTGGAATCCCACAGCAAATCCTGAATGGAGCGCCACGCTTTATAAATGGCTCTTTGCCGACGATCCACTCTGCACCGGATTCAAACAAGACTATTTCAGCCTGATTCTCTACGTGAACGACCAATGCACTTCGTCTGGAGGCTGTGAATTTGTGGATAATGTTGGCGATCGCACCTGCTACCAGCTGCAATACTTCAGGGACGCAATGGCCTGCCAGTCAAGAAAAACGGACATAAAATGCTCTTGCCCAGAACTTATTCCTTCCTACGAACAAGTATATATTGGCATGCCCAGCCCGATCACGACCGTCCAAAGCTCGGCCCCACCCACCATTACCCCTTGCCAGATCACAAACCATTCCGGTTTCACCCAAGCGGGAAAGAAATGGCTCTGTACCGACCGAGAGGTCCAATACATCAATCTCAATTCCGGGACCGAAGCCTGCACTCCGAATGATCTCTCTATCACCCACGTAGCCTGGGATATTGCGTACGGAACCTCCTCCCTGCATCACATTTCCGGTACATCGACCGCGAATTTCAACTTTCAGACCGCAGAACCCACAGATCCAGCAGTGGAAGACAATCCTTGGTACCGCCAGTGTCAGGTTGGAAACACGGATGATCATATCGTGACCGCAACAATTGCCAACAGCCAAGATGCATCTTGCACGACGATATACAGCGCGTTGGTTGACGCTCGCCAGATTTACAGGACGCCCAAAGTCAACGCCGCCCTGAACCCGGATACGGGCGTAGACAACGGTGACGGCACCTACTGGGGGTGCAGCCAGTGCATTCATCCCACCTTCACTGCGGGAACCACGAACTATGTCGACGACACAGAAGATTACTGCGGCACCTATCCCACGTATACCTGGCGGCACACCTTGCCCCAGGGAAACATCGTCCATCAACCCTGGGGAAAAGAAGAAGCCGATCGCCAATATGCCATCACCTCCATCGGAACGCATACACTGGAGGTCCAGGCCGGCCTGAACGATCCCATACGATTCGATGAAAGAGTAGACTGTTTCTCAGACCCATACGCGCTACAAGTCACGATCCAGGAGAGCCCCAGCGATCCGATCATCGACGGCCCCGTCTCCCTCTGCAAATCCGACGCGGATCAGCCGTTCACCCTCACGATCACCAATACGGAGTCCTACAGCAACCAGCTGTACGACTGGCGCAGCTGCACTGACGACTACCAGCGATGCTTCAACGAGTACGAAGGACCGGAACCCTGCCAGATCAAGCTGGACACCAGCCATCCTGAACCCTGGAGCGTCACCGAATCCAGCACCGAATCTCTCACGATCCAGCCTCCCTACCCCTTTCCCGACAATCTAAAGAGAATGCAGTTCTACGTCCGAGGCATCAAGCAGTACGATGCGGATGTCGCACACACCTGCTTCGGGGAAAGCTACTACAGCATCCATTTCCTGGACGACTGCCAGGAACTCCCGCCAGGCACCTGGAACCCAGACAACAATCCATTCTTTCCTGCCACCACTGCGGGAAATCAGTTCCCTCTCCTGAGCGAAGGAAGGGAAGCGACACCCGCAATGACTCATACCAACGAGGCGGCCGGAGAGGTCGCCTGGAACGACCCATCCACCCTGATAATATCAGGGGATACTACATATGAGCTGGCCTACACACTGGAGGAATCCGAAACCATCACCCCGCTCACCCGATTCACGGCTACCCTCACCCAGTACGAACTCGCACCCGATGGCACACCTGTGGAAATCGCAGATGGCCAGATTGATCTTATTTTGAGCGTAGCGACACCCCCCTCCAATCCCGGAGATCCCGTCGTGCTATCCGCCATCTTCACCACCCTGTCGGCCACCCAGCACCTCGGCATCACTTTCCACCTACAAAACACCGACGGCGTGGCTACGATCCATACCGTCACACTGGAAGAGGCGGGAACAACTTCCAATCTCCTCACGGGCCATGATTTCTGCGATACAAACGACTGGAACTTCTCACCCGATCCGAACTATCCGGGCACTGCACTGGGTTGCATGGCCCTTGCGCAACCGAATCTTCCCACGCCTCCCACACGGCTTACGCTGCACAATCTGGCCGCGGGCGGCATCAAGAGCGACCCGATCCCCATTCCCGGTGCCGCAACCCAGCTGCGTATCAGTTTCTATACGCGAGGGGAATCCTTCACATCGGGAAGCTATCTCTCCGAATCCCTCCACATTCTGGATGACACGCAAACCGAGATCGATCAGCTGGAAACATGGACACCATACAGTGGCAGTCCAAGCTGGACCTTCCATAGTGCACCGTTCACCCCCACTACGGGAGTCAGCTACGTGACCATCGACCTCGTGGCGAAACACCTGAATGGCTGGCTCGCCCTAGACCATATCACGCTGGAACGATTCGACGGCACCACATGGATACCCGTACCCTTTTCGGGCTCCGATTTCGACACGTTCGACGAAACATCGAACACCCTCACCGGATGGACACCCTACTCCGAGACCGGATTTCCGGCCACCAGCACCTTCCATCCCGTATACTACGATGCGTTCTCACCGCTCACAGGAACCGACGCCCAGCTGCTCTGGGGACCGATCCAAGGGTATGGACCAGGGTACGCGTTCTCCATCTCCAACCAAATGTTCGGCTTGACCTCCCAGAGTTTCACCGTGGACGAATATGTCAACTACGAACTCAGCGCCTGGATGCGTGGCGAGCTTCGCCACGCCTATGCCGTGTATGATGGCGACCTCACCCCTCGCATTCGCATCTGCTCATTTGGCAGTGATGGCCAACAGCGCTTTTCAACGACCCGGACTCTGGCCCGAACTGATCTATCGGCTTCCTGGCGTCAATTCCGAACCAATATCACAGCCCAGGAAGGGGATACGGTGGAGATCACCCTGCTCTCCCCCTATCTGAACGGATGGCTTGCCTTCGACGACATTCAGTTCGGAAAATATAACCGGCCCCCGACGATCCGGGCAGGCGACGCCCGATACATTCCGAACCAGGAACAAGACCCATCCATTTTCGACGGCACCGACCTGATCCGAGACATCGCAATCTCCAGTGAGGTGTACGATCCCGACGAATCAGGAGATGACCTGGAAACGAAGATCACTGAAGCCGAATGCCTGGAAGGGGACTGCGATGAGAGTACGGGAGCCCCATCCTGCTTTTACTCGGAATCTTCCGGACCGTCCACACTCCTTCGCACCCCCAAAGAGGACAGCTTCCTGATCAAACCCGATTGCAGGATCAACCAGGAGAGCAAAGTCAGCGTAGAACTCACGGTAAGCGATCCGGAAAACCCGGATCAGCTCTATGCCTCTGATACTGGCAGCCTTCTGCTTGAGCCCTTCTGGGGCCTCAACCCGGGATTCGAGAAGAGCATAGACATCAACATCCCTATCTACTGGAGCATGGATGATGACCCGCGATTCCCCGCCACATCCACCGCATATCAGGGAAAACGGACCTATTCCTTCGCGGGAGACAACGCCGCTCTCAAAGGCAATGTGGCCACCGGTTTCGCTAAGTCCTTCGACTTCACTCTGACGGATGCGGGAACGTACCGCCTGCGCGTCTACGCAAAAGGTCTTGCCTCGATCGGCACGGGCAAGATGGGGATCCACCTCACGTACGCCGGGACGACGGACGCGGTGGACGAGACCGCGAACGTGATTCCCAGCCCCGACCAATGGGAAGCCCATGACCTCTATTTCATCATCCCTGAGGACGTAAGCGTCTCGGCCATGGTTTACTTCGGCGTGGAAGATTTTGCTGGATGGATCCTTTACGACACGTCCAGTCTCTACAAGATGGATGAAACAACGGGGGAGTATACGATATGGGTCGCAGCCTACATGAACGAAAACCCGACCGAGGACAACGCTGACCCAGGATTTGAAAAGACTCCCAACGAGGGAGTAACACCGTTCTGGGACTACCGGGCCGTCGAGCACGGGGAATTCCCCGCCACGGCCGTCGAATGGTACTACTTCCCCGCCACCAGCTTGCCCCACGGCGTCTCTTCGAACCCTGCGGGCGTCGGCGATGCCGGAGCCACCGTCGAGTACGCAACCGAGAGCGGTCACGGCCTCTTCTTCACCAATGAACTCGATAGCCACCTCCGCCACAACGTCTGTTACGAAAAGAGCGGTACACTCAACTTCTCCATCAGCTTCGACTACGCATATGAGGTCCTGGACCGCAGCGCGGCACATAACGGATCCATTGAATTCATTGTCACGTACTACCCGGACAGCGGGCCGGGAAAACTTGGAACCTACAGCTTCTCGATCCCCATCACCAACACATCCAGCGGCGGATGGCTCCATTCAACCCACACCCTGCAAGGCATCGTTGATGGCGTTGCAAAGATGAAATACACCATCGACATCCATCACGTCCATGGATGGGTAGGAGTCGACAATATTAAGATTGCGGGATTCTCCTTCAATAATGTTGGAGCCTGCAACCTCATCGGACCATCCCCGGAACAAACCCTTTGCTCTTTGAGTACTGCAAACGATTCCTTCGAAACCTTCTATGAACAAAACGGCAAGGAATACCCCTGCCACTGGCTATTGGAAGTCCCCGATTATCCCGGCACGGGGGCCTTCGTCGTCAAAAGCTCCGAAAACCTCTTCTTTAACCGCTCCACCGGCGAATATTATGATGCATGGCACGGCCAGCATTTCCTCGCCGTCACGAACCTCGCCAAAGGGTCAGTGAAAAGCAAGGAGCACGAAATCCTGGGAGGCATGGACTACAGCTATGACTATTGGTACCACTGCAAGAACACGGACACCTACGGCGAAGGCGGCAACCGGCTCCGATACTTCGATTCGGCCGAGATGACACTCGGAGAAGAGACGGATCCGACTCTTTTTGATACGAACATTCACGTAAACCACGGGAACTTCTCCCATCCTTCCGTGGGAGAAGAAGGGAAATTCGATTTCTCCTATTACGTACACCTTCTGGAAGGCTACTGTTCCTTTGATGACCTGCTCCTGAAACCAACGCCCCATAAGCCGATCACGCCCGATCCCCTCTTCCCGACTCCCGTCATCAGCTGTTCAAACGGGACTCTCAGTACCGAGCGATGGAAGGAAGATTACCAGTGGTATCTGAGCAACCAGCCCATCGCGTTCGCGACGACGAACACGGTACTCACAAGGAACTCGGGAAACTATAGCGTGGAATTCAAGGAAGACATCAGCACAGTATTGGGATTCGCCCATCCTATCGTTGTCGAAGAGGCCCCGAGGATAGTGGCGACCTCACCAGCGATTCCCTACTGCTCAGTCATATCGGGCGCCTCGAACACCTATAGTTTTTCCGTAAAACGACCTGCCGATGGCACGGCCCTCATCTCCTGCTACTTCAATTGGGGTGATGGACATTCATCCGCCACCCTTCCTGGTCCCTTCAATACCTGCACCGCAACCCACACCTACACGCTTCAACCTAACCAGCATACGATCGCGATGAGCATGTCCGCCTATACTGAAAACGGGTGCTCCGACTCGGTCCCCCGACAAATTGTGATCCAGCCCAACACATGGCCACCACCCTCGCCCGGGTACGATCCACCCCTCTGCTTCTTTGGTAGTCCATTCCCCATTCACAACCACCCCTTCGGCATCGGGACGGATGACATCTTGGACCTCTACGAAAACGGCGATTTCGCCACGCAGATGATGCTGAAATCTCTGATCGTGAAACGCACCGCCATGGGGGAGTACCTTGCCTTCAACGAAACATCGATGGACCAGTTCTACGCAAGACGAAGCGAACTGGAAGACCTCGAATTCCCCGAGGTGATGGTGCGATTCGAGGAGAACGGGATTCCCCTTTCAGACAAAGATCTCCGCATGCAGAAATACGTATCCGACAAAGAGCGGGATCGAGAGGAGTACGACCCGGCGAACGACTACGAGGATGACTACGACTACTACGGCTTCACGCCGGAATACTGCGCCAACCAGGACATCGTCGTGGAAAACGAGGAAGAACTGGCCAGCTATGCCACCGAGTTCGGATACGACGGATCCTATGTCTACAACCTTGACGTCCGCTTCAACCCCTCGGGCAATGTGGAGATCCACTCGCCCTGCAAGGTGAAGCTCTCCGGCGAGAACGGGAGACTTCAGATCGATGCCCAGAAGGTGCGCATCTTCGGCCGGGACGGCGTGGAATTGATCGCTGGCGTCAACCAGTCGATCCGGTCCGCCGGAAAGATCATCATCGAATCGGAGTTCAGCGAGATCGTCATCCCGCCGGGATTGGTGATCGATGGGGAGGAACTCCATGTGGAATCCCCTGTGGACGTGAGCATCGGCCAGAACACCACTCTGAACATCTCCGGAACGGCGACGATCCTCCTGACCGGAAGCGAGAAGAAGAGCGAGGCCGCTATCCAGCAGAACGCGACGATCCATGCGGGCGAACTCATTCTAACCTCGAAGAACGAAGCCGTCGTGGGCGCGGCGGCCAGCGTGAACGTGATCGGCAACTTCCACATGGAGGCGGCTGACCCAAGCAAGTGCTATATCGCGAATTCAGCTGTGATCACCGCCGGAAGCTTCTCCGGGAACTGTTTTGAGACCGCCCGGTCGATGACAGCGACGGAGGGAGACCCCGGCCTGGATGTCGCTGGAGATGAGGAGGTGGCCCATGACTGATCTCAGACATTCGATGCGTCACAGCATTACCAAGGAGCGCCGCATGAGACACCTCACGTGGATCCTGTGCATTCTTATCCTGACGGGCATGATGGCCTTCGGTCAGGATAACGGAGAGGAATCCTCCGACAACCTCTACAATCCCAGCCGCTCGGGCGGCCTGAAGGGGACGATCCAGTTCACGGACGTTGATAACGTCAATCTTTTCAATGGAAACCTGAACCTTACCGTTCCCATTGGTCCGTCCTACCGTGTCGGCCCGCTGATCAATTTCCAGCTGCGTCTTTACTACAATACGACGATCTGGCGCAGAGCCCATACGCAGTACTTGATATATGAGGGGCAAAATTGTCCGATGGATCCACCCTATGCCTCCTGCGACATTTCTGTGGCACGGGACTACAAGGCCGCCTACGGCATCGGATGGGATATTCACATGGGCCGAATGATCCTGAAATCGAATGCGGACGACCCCGGAACATCCGATCGGCTTATCGGAACCTTCCAATCCGCCGATGGATCGGAGCACAATATCTATTACGAACATCTCAGCGAGAATCGGATTACCCGAGATGGATCCTTCCTCAGACTCTTCGGGAATGCCACAAGCGGGTATGAACTCCAGGACGGGATGGGAATCCGGTATCGGATGCATTACGTTCAGGAAACAAACCAATATATGGTCGAACGGATCACCGATCCTTACGGGAATTATGTGGAAATAGGATACCTTAGCGTAACAGGGTACAAGAATAAAATAAGCTCTATTTCCTTCTGCGGTGAGGGTCAAAACGGATGCGCATCAGCCTTGCAACGAGTTCAATTTGTTTATACGAGTTTTATTCATCCTACAAGCACTAATGATCCTTCGATAGACCCGGATGAAAATGTCGATGCCAACGGTAACGGCCTTGTCCTTCAATCAATTAAAGTACTGGGTAGAGATGGTCTGATGTCCCAGGCCCCGACCTATAACTTCAATATTCACCCGATTACGATACCGACTCGGCCTGGAATGGAAAACGGGGGTACATGTTATGTGTGGGATTATGATAATGGTATTTGCCACGAAACGTGGCACGAATCAGTTTCCTTGCCATTCCTCGAAGTGATCACCCTTCCAGACTACACAGATTTTCATTTCAACTATTGCACCGATTCTGAGGATCCATGCGTCCCCGACGCTTCAGACTGGATCAATAACGAGATCCTGGGCCGCATTACCTCCCTGGGGCTCCCGACGGGTGGTTCCATCGATTATGAGTTTCAGACCATTGTGCAGGGAGAATGGAAGAAACAGTATTGCACTCCCAACGCAGAGGACAATTTTATTGGAATCGCCGGGATCAAGAAACGGATTCTCCGGGATTCCGACGGCTCGATCCTTGGACATTATGAATACATCTTTTCCAATAATTTTATTGCGGTACAAAACCCTCCCTCCCGAGAAAATGCAGTGTACAGTACCGATGTGAGAGTCTGCGGTGATGCCGATCCCAACACATGCACAGAAGTATTATCCTGGCAGAAAAATGACTTCTATCCCGGTATAGACCTTGATGAACCTAGTAATGTGGATTGTTCCGATACCACATCCACAATAGATTACGGCTGGCTCAAACGGACTGCCTCCTTGGATTCGGGAGGGCAACTTCTGAAAGAGACCATCAATGAATATGCCTGGGATAACCAAGTCATCCATACATCCTGCAACCAATGCACTTCCTGTGGAAAACAAGATTCCAACGTTCGCGTGAAAAACTCCACGATAAATCATTACCTTCCTGGAAACTCGACTCCCATCCAGACAACCTCCACATGTCGTAGTGAATTAGATTCCGGGGACGAAGAAACGGATATCTGCTCTCGGTCCTTTGGTCATTACAAGATGATCACGACAAAAGCCGGGGATTGCCAAACCGGAACGGTCCTTCGAAGCACGTACACAGAATGGACCCCTGATCCATCGACGTGGCTTCTGAACCGCTACTCCCAAACTTACCTCTCCCCGACCGAAGCCAGAGTGGACGGAATCGCGACCTACTACGACTTCAACTCGACCACGGGTTTCCTCCAGGCCCGCTGCCAGGCATTCACCTCCAGCGCCAGCGATGCTGCCTGTGACACGACCCCGAATGGGATGCCCGCCGACGGGATCCGCACAATCTTCATTGATCAGGAAGCCGGTGAACCTTCCGACGGTCTCCCAACCTACACTGCACATTACCGAAGCACCGGCGGTGACCCTGCAATTGAATACAGAACCCATGACACCTATGAGCACGGTGTATTGAAGAGCTCGGTCTACCAGGTCTTGTCCAGCGGAAACTGGTCGGACGGACTCTTCTACGTGGCCAAACAGGATATCAATCCCTACACGCTCCTTCCCGAAAGGACCTACGATACGACGGGGGAATTGGCCACACAATACGAGTATGATTCTCTCTTTAGAGTCAAAAAGGTCCTGCCGCCGGATGAATACGCCTCTTCGATTCTGTACCAGCCACATACCGACACGACGCCTTACAGCGTCGCAGTCTACAAGCCGGACACCCAGAAACTGAGCCAGAGCGATGCGGACGGTCTTGGGCGCGTGGTTCGAGAGCACAGGACAAACACTGACGATACCGAGTCCTACCGATGCAACCGTTACGATACGCTGGACCGGCCCGTGTTCACATCGACCTGGACCACGAACGCCGATTGCAATCAAGCCACGGTAGGCACCTATACGGCGTACGACACCCTCGGGCGCCCCACCCACATCTGGGCCAACTGCGACATCAGCTCCCCGGCCGACTGTGAAGAGACCTTTTTCAGCTATGAGGGCACGACAAAGAAGACCGTGACCCGATTCGTCAACGGACCCAACGCCACCTCGGGCCAGCCCGCCGCAACAGTCTATTCCTATGACCTTCTCGGACGCCTGGACCACGTCACCGACGCCCTGGGCAACAACACCTATTACTCCTACGACCTCCAGGACCATCTCACCCATGTGGAGCAGCACGGGGAAGGCACGACACAAACAAGAGACTTCTCATACGACAACCTCGGCAATCTTCTCTCAGAAGACCAGCCGGAGCTGACCTTTGCAGGAAGCGGGCACGATGTCTCATACGGTCCTTACGACTCCGTGGGCAACCTCCTCTCCAAACGGGATGCCCAGGGACAGCTCTGGTCCTATCAGTATGATTCCGCAGGCCGCCCGACCCTCATCTCCGTAAAGCGTCCCACGGATTCGGACTACCAAGCGTACCAGGAATTTGAATACGACGGCATTCACACCAGCGGCATGTGCTCTTCTATGAACAATCCCTTCGGGTATGCGTGCGGAAAATTGATCCGCACCTTGCAATTTCCCCTGGCTCCCGATGAGATGGATATCCAGCACCAGTATTATTATAACGATGCCGGGGGACGGCTTTCCAAGCATGAGTTCAACAGTAATTTCCTGGAATCATCCCACTTCGTCTGGGGGTACACCTATGACGATTATGGACTGGTGGATCACGTCCTCTATCCGGTCCATGTCCTGCCGGGACAGAGCGAACTCTTCGATCAGTATCTCGATTACGATTATCAGTACGGCCTTCCCGTTTCCCTGAAGCGATGCCGGTGCGGGCGAGTTGACGGTCAGCCCTGCGACGTCGGCGCGACATGTGAATCGGGCGAGGACAACCAGCCCCTGATCACCGGTAGAAGCTACCATCCGGGCGGTATGCCGTACCAGACCGATTATGCCAACGGCATCCGGGAAAGCATCGAGCGGGATCCGATCACGGGAGTGAACCGGCCTTTTGAACTAAGCGTCTTTCAGAGCACCAGCGGAGCGACGTATTGGGACAGCGGTCCCATCCATTACGATGGGATGGGCAACATCATGGGCATGGGTCCGCAGACGGCTTTTCTGCCTGGGTATGGGCTGTACTCTGGGGCCAGTGCTCCCCAGGAGATCTTCCAGTATGATCGCCTTTCCAGGCTTGTCCAGGCTACATCCAGCTATGATTACATTCTCCGCAACCAAGGAGCACAGGATAGCCCAGCGAATCACTTCAGGGATTTCATTTACGACGATTTCGGGAACCTCCTTGAGAACGGTCCCCATGACCTGAACGGCTCCTCGAACATCAACGCCTCCTTCCTCTCCCACAACCGCCTGGGGGATGCCGTGTCCGCGGATTATGATACCGGCGGGAATCTGACGGAGTTTGGGGACTACGAATACGAGTATGATTCGCTTAACAGGCTGCGTCGTGTTACTCATGGGGTATGGAGAATCGTTTATCCCGAAGGCGGCGATCCTACGGATATTTGGGAAGTGGACGGAACGATGGATTCTTGGTACGATGCCAATGGAGAACGCGTGGGAACCTGTGACCGTTTGAACCAAGTGTTTACGATGTACCTGCGGGATGAGATGGGAAATGTCCTGTCGGAATACAGGGCGAATGCCTGTCCGGCCTCACCGACGATTACCAGCGGCCTTGGACCGGTCTTTGATTGGCGGCAGGATTATTATTATTTCGATGGGAAGTTAGGTGCCTCAGAGTCTTTAGATCTTGGGTATCCCGGAATGGAATGTGAACCTAATGGATCAGCATCCGATATCTATTTTTATCACTCAGACCATCTTGGGAGTCCTCGGATAGTATCTCGTCTCACTAATCCTACTCCTGCAAACGAGTACGGGTTTGTGAAATCTTTCCATGTGTACTGGCCTTATGGCGAGGAGATTACCAATCAGGTTCAGGACCAGTTCACGCACCGGTACACCGGCCATGAACGGGATTTCGCGACAAACTTGGATTACATGCATGCGAGGTACTACAGTCCGTTATTAGGGAGGCTATTAAGTATTGATCCAAACTGGAATTTTGACAATATAAATAACCCTAAATATTGGAATAGATATGAATACGCAACTTCAAATCCTATTATTAATGTTGATTTGAATGGGAAAGATGTCACTGTAACATGTGCAGGACAAAACTGTGTTGCTTCTGTTAACGCAGATATAGTTAGAGATCCGAATGATCAATCACAAGTACAAACTGCACAAGAATTCAAGCAGGCCTCTGAATCTTACTGGAATCAACAAACTGTTACTACCCCGACGGGCCAGACACTCACATTCGATGTTAAAATAAACATTGTCTCACCTGGTTCTGAAAATCCTAATACTGATACGCTGACTGTTATAGCTGGCCCAGGTAGATCAGAAGTGAAGATGAAAGCCCATGGCCCCGATACAGGAAAAATATACACAGTTGATACAACAAACAACCAGAGTGGAATGAGAGGCATTAGTCCACATGAAACAGGGCATTTAATGGGATTAAGGGATATGTACGCTAAAGGGGAAGTCGTTCCGCATAATCCCACTCCACAGGGCGATATTATGAGACATGCCCAACCTGGTAACTCACCAATTACATCATTTATGGTTTTAAGGCCATCTGCAAATTTCAATACTAAAGTAATAAGTGTTCCAGTGCCTTTACCGTTTTAACATAAATAGAAAAGTGAGGATGAATCATATGAAAATTATGTTACTCCTAATCGTGACTTTGGTTATTATCTTAGGATGTGCATGCCAGACTTCTTCCAATAGACAGGGGGCGATAGATACAATAATGACTGGTAATCAATCTGATATAGATTATCTTACAAATGAATTGCTTTCTGGAAGAAAAACAATCCGAGTCGAGTGGCTGCAGGATGAGAGAAATTTCCCAACAGATATAGTGTTCCGATATCTGGGAAATCAGGGGGAATTATACCAACTTGGGGTAGAACAAGTTTCAGATTATTTCTTATGCGTTCTGGAGATTCTTCATAATACATCTTCAAAGGATATTCTTGGCAAGATTGGATCCAACAGGATTGATCAATGCGAGTTAGAAAACATGTGCGAAGTGTGCAACTCCAGTACTTACCCGCTGGATCCTTCTCTAAGAAGTATTTTAGTAAAGTACTGGACTGAATATCTGGATAATAATTAGGGGTTTGACTAGAACCAAGGGTCATTTCTGAACATTTTGAGTAGTAAATTGTTGAAAAACAGAGGGGTCACCCATAATGAGGCCCGAAGTCAAGAGATAGATCTCTTCTAACAGAAGGTACCGGGGTCACCCATAATGAGGCCCGATGTCAAAGGATAGAGATCTCCTGCAATCATCCTGTAGTTCCTTTCCTATCGTTAGGTCCTGTTACCTTCGTCTACGCCCGTTGTATCGAGTGTTTTGTGTCAGCGTCTCGCTGCACCAGTCACCCATCAGGTTCCAGGTCGCAAGGTGAGGCCTTCACCTTCAAGCTGAGGCCCACCGCAGCGACCCCCTCCACGTGTCGTGGTCCAGATACTCTTCGGTTCCATACCGTGTCCAATGGTGATGGCAGATCTCGTGGTTTGAAAACCAGACCCTTTGTGGCTCACGGCATAGGCAGGCATGAGAACAGAACCTTGTTGTTATAACCGGCCGGGACGGGTTCCAATCAGATCTGGTGGTTGTGGATCCAACCC
>Ga0209408_1000864_pt1 | contig 20999 bp, 15 predicted proteins | sample AD_UKC107_MetaG_FD_184422 | JGI IMG/M metagenome (GOLD analysis project Ga0209408, IMG submission 184422) | Active sludge microbial communities of municipal wastewater-treating anaerobic digesters from Hong Kong - AD_UKC107_MetaG (SPAdes)... | ecosystem: Engineered > Bioreactor > Anaerobic >... | reverse complement strand
TCCTCTCGGTGATGACGTTTCCGCTTCCAGACTCCTTCTCGACCAGCTTGTTTCCGTTGAGGCCGGGTTGGGTCTGAATGATGGTCTCTACGTTCTTATAGCCAACACCCTTGATGTTGGCCTTCTCGTACATGTAGTTGGCAGCGCAGGACATCCCCACCAGGGCGATGCAGGCTACCAGCAAAATAGCTAGTTCTCTCCTCGTTGTTCTCCCACCTATACTGTTGATCGATAATTTGCGCCGCTCACATCCCGGCGGGCTCTCACCCCCCGGAAATGCGAAGCCAGCCCAGATCTCACTCTGCCAGGCGGGCTATCATCCTCTGGCAGCGTGATATGAGTCCACGTTCAGCCTTCAAGTAATTATACTTTTTCGTCCAGATCTCCGGAAAATATTATGAAAATTTAAAGATAATATCTTTGTAGGCGCAACAGGAACGACGCGCGTTGTCATGCCGCGGTGGCGCAACTTCTTCGACCATCAGCTCCGACGGCCTCTCTGAATCAGGCGCTCTTCGATCGGCCATGCGGCCCTTGGGCGGAAAAAACCTATGCTCCGGCCGGGATTTGAACCCGGGTCTTCGGCTCGAAAGGCCGGAATGATTGGCCGGACTACACTACCGGAGCTCTCTTTTTTTCGGGATCCGCTTTCACATGAAGCCCGCTCATGATAGCCTGCTGTCAGGCGCCTCGGCCGAGGGGCCACCATCTCCCAGACTTTGGCCCCCTATATTTACGTTTCTGATTTCGGACCCCATAAGCCGGCAAGGGTCCCGAGGGCGAGATGATAGTCCCGGGCGGATTCGAACCACCGTCCCAGGCTCCAAAGGCCTGCAGGATTGACCACTACCCCACGGGACTTCCCGGCGCCCTCGGGCTTGCAAGCTAGGTCTCGATGTCTATCTGCATAAGATATATATTCGCTTCCCCGCCAGGGATTCCCGGATGAAGCTGATCACCAAACCCCATACCAGCCAGCGGCGGCTTATAGAGATCCTCCGGGTGATAAACTCCTCAGATAAGCCCATGGGCGCGAGGTCCATCTCGGATGAGCTATCCAACAGGGGGTACGAGGTGGGGGAGCGGGCCGTGAGGTACAACCTCAAGATAATGGACGAGCTGGGATTCACCAAGAGGGAGGGTTACAGCGGCCGAACCCTAACCCCCCTCGGTAAACGGGAGCTGTCCGACGCTCTGGTGGACGATAGAATAGGCTTCGTCAACGCCCGGATCGAGGAGTACATGTACCGGTCCAGCTTCGATCCCAATTCTGACAAGAACAGAGTGGTGGTCAACACCAGCCTTCTGGATAAGAGGGATTTCGAGAGGGCCCTGGAGATGATGAGGCTGGTCTTTGATGCGGGCTTTGCGGTGAGCAGGAGAGTTCTGATCCAGGACGAAGGTGAGGAGATGGGAGCCTTCGCGATCCCCAGAGGATTTCTCGGAATCTCCACCGTATGCAGCATCACCGTGGACGGGATGTTGCTCCGGGGCGGGATTCCAGTTAATACCACTTTTGCTGGGGTCGTCGAGGTGAGCCGAGGATCCCTTTCGCAGTTCACGGATCTCATAGCTTATGCCGGTTCCTCCCTTGACCCCATGAGGGTCTTGATGTCAAGAAAGACCACCCAGGTCGGCGAAGCTGTAAAGGGCGGGAAGGGTTCCCTTCTGGCCAACTTGAGAGAGATACCGGTGGCAGCCACCGATCAAGCTCGCGATCTGCTGGAGAAGGCGAAGGGGTCCGGGATCGGCGGCCTGATGGAGATGAGCGAGCCCGGTGAGCCGAACATGGGCTGCCCCGTGGGCGCGGAAAAGGTGGGCATAACCTTCCCCGCCGGGGTAAACGCCGTGGTGGCGGCTGAAGAGCTGGGAATCGATATCAGAACCATGCCCATATCTTCCATCCAGGATTACGGCAGGATGAAAGAGCTCCGCTGAACCTGACCACAGGGTATAAGATCTGCCGTGTCGTGGGGTCGTTTTGTGGGGATTTTGATTCGCGAAGCCCGGCTGGCCATGGCTTTGTTGATGCTGCTTGCGGCTTTCATCGCCAATTTTACGGGCGTCGCCCTCAGCGACCAGTCTGAAAGCTCCGACATCGTCCATCTCGGATCGGGGCCCCGTCCCATCTACAGGATCGGATACTCCGGCGAGGGCTCCCTCGAGATCGAGGACCTTATTGATCAGGCGCAGATGAGCTCGGCGAAGGGTTCCGACGATCTCGCTTCCTCCGATCAAGCTTCCGAAGCTTCAACATCTGAGCTTTCGCCTTCTATGGAGGCGCCCCAGTTCGATTCGCCATCAGAGGACGAAGAGGCGGCTCTTCCTCGGGACGTATCCAATGGAGGAGTGGGATCGGACCGCTCTCAAACCGCGGCCGAAGAGATCGAGGAAGAGACCCCATCCTACGTGAGGGTACCCGTGGTCTCAGATCCGGCCGGAGCGGAGGTCTACATCGACGGGATCTTCAGCGGAATCACTCCCTTCATAGCCACGGTGGAGCCGGAGGCCCACCTGGTAGAGGCCTATCTCGATGGCCACTGGAACTGGTTCAACGTCATCGATTTTCGCCCTGACATGGGGACCGTACCCATCACCCTCACCATCAAAAACTCCCCTCTGTTGGCGACGAACGGGTCGAATTCGGGGGAAGCCTCGGCTCTGAGGGAGTCTCGACCTGCGGTCGAGTCGAACGGATCGTCGGTCCTCCAGCCCCCACCATATATCGAAGATGATTTCGTGGAACATAACTACAGAAAGCTTCTCATCGTGGTGGCTCTTCTATCTTTCTTGATAGGATCGGGAAGTGTCGCTGCCTGGGCGAGATCGCGGCTCCTCACCTCCGTCGAGATAAGCTTTCCTCGCGACGGGGAGGATAGGTGGGCGGGGCTGGTGGAGGGACGATCCACCCGCATCCGCAGTCCAAAGAAGCAGCTCTACATCCTGATCAGATCAGATGACGATCATCTCCAGGTAAAAACGAAGGTGGAGCCCAACCGCGAAGGCCGCTGGTCCACGCGTTGCGATGTCGAGGAGGGGACCGTCTATCGGATCTACGCGGTGGTGGTGGACAGACCCCTGATCGAGGGGGCTCGCCTCGAAGAGATACCCTCCCATAGAGCAATCTCGGAGGTCGGGCCCGTGGCGGGAAAGGGGAAGGCCGCAAAGCCTTCCCATGGATGAAGGTTCGCGAGCCGGGGGGCGGCCAGTCCCGGATAAGGTTTTATATCTTGATGGGGCGTAGTGGTGCCCTGTTCAGTTGCGAGGAGAAAAAATGGATTTCAGAGTCGTAATTTCAGATCCCCAGAGCGGGAAGGCTTATCAGGTGGAGGCGAAGGACGCCGCCGCCAACAAGTTCCTGGGCCGAAAGATCGGCGATGTCATCGATGGCGACGCTGTGGGGATGCCGGGCTACTCGATAGAGATCACCGGTGGAAGCGATCGAGAGGGATTCCCCCTTCGCCGCGACCTGCCCGGATCCAAGAGAAGGAAGATTCTGATCGCCAGCGGAACGGGGTACCATCCTTCCGAGAAGGGCCGGAGGAAGAGGAAGTCGGTCCACGGCCGCGACATCTCGGCCGACGTCGGTCAGATCAACGTCAAGATCTCTGAGCGTGGCGCAAAGCCGGTGGAAGAGCTTCTGGGAGCCGCTCCCTCTGAATGAGTCCTCCAGGATTGAGATGAGGAGTTCGGTCATCCAGGTGGCACGGGTTCGCTGTTGTGGAGAAGGCGGCGATCCGCAGAAACAGAGCCCGCGGGCCCCCAGGATGCTCGAGGGGACGATCGTCTTTTGGAGGGTCCTGCACCTTGTTGAGAGCTCTCTGCCGGTTCCTTCTTAAGAAGTTTAGATGAATCCGGATGAAATCCTGGGCATAATTCAAGAGGACCTTGGCATGGCAGAAGAGGCCCATCAACCAGAACCCCCGCCCGGCCGGCGAGGTGCTGCTCATGGTGGAGTTCGAGGCGGCGGAGGAGTTGTCGTTGCTCTCTCGGGCTGGGGCCGACCAGTCCGTCTTAGTGGCCATGCCCGCAAAGGCGCGGCATAACCTGGCCTCCCTGAAAACCGTTTCCAAGATAGTAAAACAGAGCTTCTTTGCCCTGGTCATCTGCGCCGCTGCGGACATCTTCGCCGGCTTCTCCATAGCCAAGATGTCTCATCTCTTGTCCCTGTACCCGGGGCTCATAATTCTGATACCGAGTTCCATAAACCTTCGGGGTAACATCTTCGGCTCCTTCGGGGCGAGGCTGGGCACCAGCTTTCATACCGGTGAGATCTCGCCCCCCCTGGAGCGGTCCGAAGCCCTCCGCCAGCAGGCGGGCGGCGTTGCCGTCCAGACCCTCTTCATGCCCGTGATCCTCGCCTTTGTAGTGAAGGGGTTCGGCCTTGCGGTGGGGCTGGTCACCATGAGCATCCGCGATCTGGTGCTGATAGCCGTCATCAGCAGCCTCCTATCGGGGGTGATCCTTCTCTCCTTCACCCTGGTGATGATCGACCAGAGCTTCAAGAAGGTGTGGGACCCGGACAACATATCTGTGCCCCTGATCACCGCTGCGGGGGATCTGATCACCATTCCCATCCTCTTCGCCACCGCTATTTTGGTCTCGGAGATGAGCGATCCGCTTGCCACGGCCCTGACCCTTCTATCCATAATGATCTCCACCGCGGCCCTGGTCTACAGCCTGGGATCGGGGCGTATGATATTGGCCAGGATTGTGAGGCAGTCCACTCCGGTTCTGGTAGTTTCCACGGTCCTCGCCACCATGGCCGGGATCTTCATGGGGCTGGCCGAAGATATGCTCATCACCTTCTCTGCAGTTCTCCTCCTGATCCCAGTCTTCAATGCGGAGGGCGGAAACCTGGGCGGAATCCTCTCCTCCCGTCTCACCTCTGCTTATCACCTGGGCCTGATCAAGATGGGAAGAAGGCCTGAACCGGAGACCAAAACCAACTTCATCTCCACCCTGCTTCTGTCCGCCCTCATCTTCCCCACCCTGGGGATCATCGCCTACGGGGTATCAGAGGCCTTCGGACTGGAGGGGCTAGGCTTAGGCGAGATCTTCACAATCTGCCTCATCGCCGGGTTCTTCACCTCCATCCTCGCCATCTTCGTCACCTATTACTTCACCTATTTCTTCGTCAAGATTGGTGTGGACCCCGATAACGTGACCATACCCATGATCACCAGCGTGATGGACGTCCTGGGGACATCGTCGCTCATCCTGGTCACGATGGCCGTCGTCTCAGCCTGAAGGCGCGCTGGATTTTTTGGTCTCGGCCTGATCCGCGGGGATTGAGGTCTCTGCCTGAAGTAGGGCTGGATTGAGGTCTCTGCCTGATGACGCAGGGTATTGAGGTTCGAACGAATACCTCATCCAGAGCCCGAACCTCAGATGAAGAAAAATGATAGAAAAGAAGAAAAATGATAGATGACGGATTGGAGGATTCTCATCGGTTCGCCACGAGATCCCGAACCCTCTCCAGAGCTCTGGGGATCTGTCCCCTCTGAGTCGCCTTCATCTGTTCGGGGGAGAGTATGGAGAAGAAGGTGTCCATCAGCCGATCGCTCCTCATCATCCTGTCCACGATCTCTCTGATCCTGACGGAGTTTTCCAGCTCCCGTCCCATCACCGTCGCGATGCGCGACGGATACTCCTCCAGGGACCCCTGGCCCCGGAGGTAGCGGGCGGCAGTCTCGCCAGCCGCAGCTCCCCCCACCACCGCGAGAGGGATCCCGCCGCCGGAGGTGGCCATCACCATCCCGGCGGCGTCGCCCGTCAGAAGAACGTTCTCCTTCCTGATGGCGGGGGGCATGCCGCCCGCCGGGACTAGCCCCCGCATCACCGCCGTCACCTGCCCGCCCCGAAGCTTCTCCTTCGCCACAGCGTGGTCCCGGATGAAGGAGTCCAGAAGCTCGCGAAGCCTCCTTCCCTGGAGGTAGGCGGCCCTCGCGCCAACTCCGACGTTCGCGACATCTTCGCCCAGGGGGATGATCCAGGCGTAGCCGCCTGGGGCCCAATCCGTCCCGAAGTACATCTCGACGGCCTGAGGGTCGATCTCGATCCCCGCCATTTCGTACTCCAGGCAGACCCCCATCTCCCCTCTTGTGGCCATCTTCGCCCCTTGCGCGACGGCGGAGCTGGGGCCGTCGGCCCCGATGATGATCCCGGCCTCGATCTCTCCGGCCACCCTGCCGGAGAGGCGCAGGCGCGAGCCCGCCAGATCCGCCCGGGTGTCGACCAGAACCCGGGCCCCGGCCCTAGCCGCCCGCCAGGCGAGGTGGCGGTCGAAGCTCCTCCGGTCTACGACTCTGCCGGGGACCGGAAACTCCTTCGCCTTCCCCGAGGGGGCATAGACCCGCTGGACCCTTGTTCGATGGAGGATCTGCCCTTCAGGGACCTCGGCCAGGGAGTCGGGGATCTCGGCCCGGGGAAGAAGGGCTTGCAGCTCACCAGCTTCGGGGAGAAAGCCGCCGCACTGGACGGGGGTTCCGATCTCCTTCTTCCTCTCGATCAGGACGACCTCGGCCCCCAGCTTCGCCGCAGCCTCTGCGGCGGCCGAGCCCGCGGGTCCCCCGCCCACCACGGCGATCTCAAATCTATCCCCGTCGACTGCCATCTCTTCTCCTCCCTCTCATCGCCCACTCTCTTCTCGGTTCTCGTCTCCCTCTCTCCTCTTTCTCGTCCCCGCTCCCCCCTCTCATCGGGTGGGGGTGGCCGACAGCCCCAGCCCCAGGAGCGCCTCCTCGATCTCTCGGGATGAGAGGTAGATCTCGTCCTTCTGTCTCTCGATCATCTCCCTTCTCGGCTCCGCCGAGAGCCAGATCTGAAGCCGGTCTCCGCGAACCATCTTCACCGAGGCGAGCATGTCGGCCTGGGTCAGCCGATATACGGTGTCCTTTCCGGTGAGCTCAAACCACTCCCGGTGCTCCGACTCCAGCCGCTTCAAGAACTCGTTCCATTGGAGCTTGCCCTCGATCCTCCCCCCGTCGGCCTGAAGAGGAGCGACGTCCAGGCGGAGGTGGAGGTGGGCCCTCTCCCCTGAGATCTTCTCCTCTATATTTTTTATAATTTTCTCATATCCGGGATCGGTCCGGTCGGCGGCTAGGGCGCCGTCACCGTAGAAATCTCGACCCACCTCCGCGAAGAAGGGCGCAAGCCTCTCTGCCTCCGGTTTCGCCGTGGCCAGGGATATGCCGAAGAAGACGAGGGCGCTCAGGGAGAGGCCGACCAGGACGCCGTGCTCCGCCAGGAGGCCGTAGCCTGCAAGGGTGGGCGAGACCGTCTCCAGGGGCCCCTTGAGGACGAGCCTCTCGTAGGATATGAGGGCGATCTGGGTACCTCCTCCGACGATCACCGCGGCGAGGGCGCCCCATCGGGTGGCCCGTTTCCAGAAGAGGCCGCCCATGATGGGGAAGAAGTAGGAGGTGGTCCCGATCACCGTGGCGATGATCACCGCCTCGACGATGCTCTGTACTTTCAGGGCGATCCCGGCGGAGATCGCGATCATGACTATTACCAGGACCCTGTTTATGGCCAGCATCTCCTTCATGCTCGCCTCGGGCCTGATGTGCCTCTGGACGATATCCCTGGAGATACAGGAGGCACCGGAGGTGGCGAAGGTGTCGGCGCAGGACATGGACGCGGCGGCAAATCCTATGGCGAATAAGGCCACCAGCGCTCCGGGCAGGCTCTCCTGAATGAAGGCGAGGTAGAGCATCTCGGCCTCGATCTCCCCAGCGGGCAATGGGTAGATCCCCCGGAGGGCGACGGCTGTTACAAAGCAGGCCAGATATACCACCGCCAGTAGAGCGGCACCGAGGACGAGGCCGCGCTTCGCCGACCTCTCGTCGCGAGCCGCCCAGATCTTCTGCCAGGGGTCCTGCTCAGCGACCCAGCCGGGCAGGAGCGCCAGCTGGAGGACCAGGGCACCGGAGATCCCCCCCAGGATGAAGAGGTCCCACCAGTCGGCTCCCAGGGTCGCCGAGGCGGCGGCGAGAGTGGTCCCGCCCTCCAGGGAGGCCTTCGTGGCCAGGACGGCGACCCCGACGGCGACTCCGGCCAGGAATACGAACTGGACGGCGTCGGTCCAGACCACGGCCTTGAAACCGCCCAGGCTGACATAGATGGAGACCGCAGCAGCCATGATCAGGACCGCATAAAGGGGCGGCACCCCGAAGAAGGTCGCCAGGACCAGCTTGAACCCGATGAAGTCGGTCACCGCGAAGAGGATCATGGTGATGGCGATCGCCACCGCCACCGGGGCTCGCACCATGGGGTGGTATCTGATCTCCAGAAGCTCCGGCTGGGTCATGGCCGGGATGTTCTTGACCCTCTTCGCGATCGTCGCGATGATCAGGAGGCCCGCGACGTTGGGAAAGACCCAGATCCAGACCGACCCGACGCCGATGAAAAGGAAGAGGCCGGTGGCCAGGAGGAGGGCGGAAGCCGTCAGCCAGGAGGCCGCGGCCGACAGTCCGATGTTGCCGGCTCCGATCTCCCGGCCCGCCAACCAGAAGTCGGTCACGGACCTCTGCCCTCGAGACGATCGCAGGCCGATGCCGATGAGCACCGCTATGTAAAGGCCTAAAAGCAGGAGGAAGAGATGATAGGAATCCATTCGGTCACCTCTCCTTGAGAGGATTCGCGAATATTTAAGGGATAAGATTCGCGAATTTTCTAAAAGGATTGAGATGGAGTATATATTCCTTCTTGAAATCGATAAATCGAAACGAAATTCGGGCGGGAATATATGCATGGGACTTGCGAAAAGACCTCTATACCCAAAATATGATGGGATTATATTTAATGATATATATGTAAATAAGGCCGTTTTTTTAGAGGTGCCTCGAAATCCTTAAATATCTATCAAATTTATTTAACATTATGAAACGATGGACTGAATATGCATTGAAATTCGCGAGTTACATGCCATTGCCTCCAAAATCTATCGAATATGCTATAGGGGCATCTAAATATGCTCACTGGGTTAGGAAGAATAAAGTGCAAATCGTAAGCAATAATGACCGGAAAATATTATATGAATATATAAATAATACTATCCTAGAAGATGTGCCGATCGATTATCTGGAATTTGGCGTAGCCAAGGGGGCATCTCTCAAGTATTGGCTAGAATTAAATAAGAATGATAGTTCGCGGTTCATCGGTTTCGACTGCTTTGAAGGTCTGCCAGAAGATTGGGATTTACCTTTTAGTGGCTGTAGACCCAAGGGCACTTGTGATACTGGCGGTATCCTCCCTCAAATTAGCGACCCACGAACTCGGCTCGTACCGGGCTTTTTCCAGGAAACACTAAGTAAATTTTTAGATGAATTCGCCCCAAAGAATCGGTTAGTCGTACATTGTGATGCGGATTTGTATTCATCTACATTATATGTTTTATCAATGTTAGATAAGATCATTCAACCAGGCACTCTTATAATCTTCGATGAATTCTCAACATTTAACCACGAGTTTCATGCATTTGGCGATTATGCTTCAGCTTTTGTCAGGAAATACAGACCATTGGCTGCAGTAGGCTCCACATATATGCAAATAGCACTAGAAATAATCGAATAGAAAGAGCTCACTAGTATTGATACCCGCTTGTTGCAAGAAGAGTTCGGATCTTTTCTTGATTCGACTTTATTTGCCCAATTGGGGATGAGCATTCATCGATCTCCCTTTGACTGCGGAAGACTTAAGGATGCTGCGTCCCCTTTTCAGTTAGAGGTTCTTCTCATGAGAAGCGATATCACCAAGGTCGGGCCCGAGAGGGCTCCTCACCGGGCCCTCCTCAAGGCCACCGGCCTCATTGAGGAGGAGGTTGACCGACCCTTCGTGGGGGTGGTCAACTCCTGGAACGAGTTCATACCGGGCCACATCCACCTGGACAAGATCGCCCAGGCGGTCAAGGCCGGGATCAGGATGGGGGGAGGCGTCCCCTTCGAGTTTCACACCATCGGCCTCTGCGACGGAATCGCCATGGGCCACCGGGGGATGAAGTACTCTCTGCCCAGCCGGGAGATCATCGAGGATACCATCGAGGTGATGATGGAGTCCCACCAGCTCGATGGGATGGTGATGATCTCCTCCTGCGACAAGATCGTGCCCGGACACCTGATGGCGGCGGGGAGGCTCGACCTTCCGGCGATCGTCGTCACCGGAGGTCCCATGTACCCCGGCTTCGCCTGCGACAAGGAGCTGGACCTGATCGATGTCTTCGAGGGATGGCAGAAGGGAGGCGAGGTTCTGGAGATCCTGGAGAACCTGGCCTGTCCGGGCGCCGGCTCCTGCGCCGGCCTCTTCACCGCCAACACCATGGCCTGCCTCACCGAGACCCTCGGATTGAGCCTTCCCGGATGCGCCACCGCCCACGCCGCCGACGCGAAGAAGATGAGGATCGCGAAGAGGTCGGGGTTGAAGATCGTCGAGCTTATCGAGAAGGGTATTTCTGCGCGACGGATCGTGACCGCCGCTTCGCTAGAGAACGCCATCAGGATGGACATGGCCATCGGCGGGTCCACCAACACCGCCCTTCACATACCGGCGGTGGCCTCGGAGTTCGATATCCCCCTGGAGCTGGACGAGTTCGATCGATTGAGCCGCGACACCCCCCACCTGGTCAACCTCCGCCCCGGGGGGCCCTTCCATATCCTCGACCTGGAGAGGGCCGGAGGCATCCCTGCAGTCATGAAACGGCTCGAGTCCAAGCTGAACCTGGACGTCCTCACTGTAACGGGGAGAACTCTCGGCGAGGAGATCGCGAAGTTCAGGCCGGCCAACCCCGAGACCTTCGCCAAGGTCGTCGCCACCCTGGACGCCCCGGTCCACGCCGAGGGCGGGATCGCGATCCTGAAGGGGAGCCTGGCGCCCGAGGGGTCGGTGGTCAAGCAGACGGCGGTCTCGAAGGAGATGAGAAAGCATACCGGAGCCGCCAAGGTCTACAACTCCGAGGAGGAGGCTCTGGCCGGGATCGTCGGGGGCGAGGTTGTGGCAGGAAACGTGGTAGTGATAAGGTACGAGGGTCCCAAAGGCGGCCCCGGGATGAGGGAGACCCTCTCGCCGACCTCGGCGATTCAGGGCATAGGGCTTGGAAACTCCGTCGCCCTGATCACTGACGGCAGGTTCTCCGGAGGGACGCGCGGCCCCTGCATCGGCCACGTATGCCCTGAGGCGGCGGTGGGCGGGCCCATCGCCCTGGTGGAGGACGGCGACGAGATAAGGATCGATATCGACGCTCGACGGATCGACCTTCAGCTGGATCAGGCGACCCTGGAGAGGCGGAAGGCCGCCTGGAGGCCGCCGGAGCCGAAGGTGGCGAAGGGGATGCTGGCCAGGTACAGCAGGTCGGTCACCTCCGCAAGCCAAGGCGGAGTGCTGAGGTAGGTTGAAAAATGGCAGAGAGAGGCTCCAGGTCCGGGAAGAAAGCCGGGGCTCCCAGAGGGATCAGGTCATTCGTCGCCGTCGACCTCCCCGAACCGATGCGCGACGAGATCGCCCGGGTTCAGAGGGAGATCGACCTTCCGGGGGTGAGGCTCGTCGATCCCGGCCTCATCCACGTCACCCTCAAGTTCCTCGGAGACGTTCCCCTCCAGAAGGTGGACCGGGTGGCAGAAGCCCTCGGGGGCGCGAAGCGGCCGGCCTTCACCGCCAGGGTCAGGGGTATAGGGGCCTTTCCCGGCAGATCCATCAGGGTGGTCTGGATCGGGGCGGAAGGGGAGTTTGAGGGGCTCTTCTCCGCCGTCGAGGATGCTCTGCTCCCCCTGGGGTTTGAGCGGGAGAGGCGGAGGTTCACCTCTCACGCCACCATCGCTCGGGTCTCGCAGCCCGGCCCGGAGACGACGAGCCACCTGGCCTCAAAGCTCGCCCCCTTCAGAGACGTCGACCTGGGCGAGTTCAGGGTGGAGACGTTCCTCCTCAAGAAGAGCACCCTCACCCCCGGAGGCCCCATCTACGAGGACATCGCATCCTTCCCCCTCTCTTCTGACTGAAGAGGTCCTCTCCAGGGTCAGGCCCTCCATCGAGGAGCAGGAGCGGCTCGCGGGCGTCGCGAAGAGGATTCTATCGCGGATCGAGGAGCTGGCCGCTTCCGAGGGGGTCCTTTGCCAGGCGATTCTGGTGGGATCTGCGGCCCGGGGGACCTGGCTCACCGGAGACCACGATCTGGACGTCTTCATCGGCGTCTCGGAGGGTTCGTCTCTCCTCCCCCCCCTGGAGGTGGCGAGGAGGGTCGCCCCGGTGTATGAGGAGCGCTACGCCGAGCATGCCTACGTCCACGCCCGCTTCGAGGGGTTTGAGATAGACATCGTGCCCTGCTACCTGGTGGAGGACGCCTCCCGGATCCTCTCCGCCGTCGACAGGACCCCCTTTCACAGCCGCTACGTCTCCCGGAGAATTAAGGGGCTTGAGGACGAGGTCCTCCTCCTGAAGCAGTTCATGAAGGGGATTGGCGTCTACGGCTCGGAGCTGAAGGTGGGGGGCTTCTCCGGATACCTGGCGGAGCTGCTGGTGATCAGATACGGCTCGTTTCTCAAAGTCCTGGAGGGAGCCTCCCTCTGGCGTCCGGGGGAGACCATCGATCTGGAGGGGCGCTCTTCTCTGGTTCACGAAGATCCCCTGATCGTAGTCGATCCCGTGGACCCGGGAAGGAACGTCGCCGCGGCTCTCACCCTGGACAGGATGTTCACCTTTGTAGCCGCATCCCGCCTGTTTTTGGAGGAGCCGGACCTGGACTTCTTCTTCCCAACCCCGGTTCTGCCCCTCTCCGACGACCGGCTTCGCGAAGTGATATCGGATCGACGGAGCACCCTCGTCCTCCTGGAGTTCGCCGGTCCCGATCAGGTGGAGGACGTGGTCTTCCCACAGCTGAGAAAGGCGGAGCAGTCGGTCTGCGCCCTCCTGGACCGCTCGGGCTTCTCGGTCCTCCGATCGGACGCCGACTGGCATAGGGGCGTCCAGGGGGGAAAAAGTACAGCCGAGGCCTCTTATTCTGAGCCGGGCGTCCGCTCTGCAGTGCGCGAGGACGAGGCGGAAGGCTCGGGCCCTGAGAAGTCTGGAGGATGCGGCATCATCAGGATGCTCTTCGAGCTGGAGGTGGCGGTCCTATCCAGGGTCGAAAAGAGGGTCGGCCCCCCAATCTGGGAGGCGGAGCACGCGAAGAAGTTCGTCAAAAGCCACCCCGGGCCCCTCTCGGGCCCTTACGTCGAGGGAGGCCGAGTGGTGGTGGAGGAGGCCCGAAAGTTCGTCGAAGGGCCGGAGCTTCTCCGGGCCAGGGTGGCGGGCCTGTCCCTGGGCCGCCACCTTGGTCCCCAGCTGAGGTGTGGATACAAGATATACGTGGACCAGGAGATTCTAAAGGTGGGGGACCCGGAGTTCCGGGTCTTCCTGGCCCGGTACTTTTCGGCGCGACAGATGGTCGGTTGATCCTCCAGCCTCACGGAATCAGTTCCAGCGGGGGCCGGTCTCATCATCGGAGTAAACTCCAGTAAGGGCTGGTTTCCATCACCGGAATCAGTTTCCCGGCAGGGGCCGTCTCATACCGGAATCAGTTTCCAGTAGGGACTGGTCTCATCACTGGAAGCAGCTCCAGTAAGGCCTCATCGCCCTCCTCACCTCTTCTATCCTCTCCTCCACCCTGGGGTCCTCCTCCACCTCGATCTTCGCGGGACTCTCCCCTTTGAAGCTCCTCAATATGGCGACGATCGAGTCACTGAGGGCGCTGAGGTTGTATCCACCTTCGAGGGCTGCGACCAGCCTTCCTTCGCAGCAGGAGTCCGCGACCTCTTTCACGGTGGCAGCCATCGATCCGAAGGCCTCCGTGGTGAGGTTCATCCCGCTGAGGGGATCGGCCTGATGGGGGTCCTGGCCGGCCGATACCAGGACGATGTCGGGGTCGAACTCCATGGCCACGGGCTTCATGACCTCCTCGAAGACCGTGAGGTAGCCCGAGTCTCCCGTTCCCCAGGGGAGGGGGACGTTCACCGTGAACCCCTCGGCCCCGTCCATCCCCAGCTCCTTCACCCTGCCGGTGCCGGGATAGTGGGGGAACTGGTGGGTGGAGAAGTACATCACCGATCGATCGTCGTAGAAGACCGCGCTGGTTCCGTTCCCGTGATGGACGTCCCAGTCCACGATCAGGACCTTCTCCAGCCCCATCTTCTGGGCGCACCTCGCCCCTATAGCCACGTTGTTGAATATGCAAAATCCCATCCCTCTGTTGGGGAGGGCGTGATGGCCCGGGGGCCTCACCAGGGCGAAGGCGTTGTCGAGGTCAGCCACGACGCGTTCGACTCCGGTGATCACCCCCCCCGCCGCCATGAGGGCGGCTTCGTAGGATTGAGGGGAGACGACGGTGTCCAGGTCCAGGTATCCACCTCCCCGGCCGGAGATGGTTCTGACCTGTTCGATGTAGCCCGGGGAGTGGATCGTTCTCACCTCATCCAGGGTGGCAGGCCTGGGGGTGACGAACTCCAGGTCCAGCCCCGACGACCTTATCCTGTCGAGGGCGTTGGTGAGCCTCTCCTTCCTCTCGGGATGGCCGTCGGTATCGTGCTCCAGGTAGATGGGGTGGTATATGAGGCCAGTTCGCGCCATATGGACATCTCTATCGGCTCCGATCTAAAAACAATTTTCCCTGGGGATTGTACGGGTGCGCGGCGGATTTTTGATATAGAATAAGGGTTTCTATCCAATTCCATGGTGATATACTGGTATTTTTGCAAAATAAACGTTCTTAGTAATTTATTCTGAATAAATAATGGATTTTCAGTATTTTTGACGGAAAAATGATTTTATTTATGGTTATATTGCTTCGAAAAGTCATAATTCTCATTTTTATCTTGTTTCATCTCTCTTTATCCTTTTATACGGCCATCAGACCCTCGAAATTATGTAACAACATATTTTATATTTTCTTCATACATTTTTCTTGGAGAGTAAGCCGTCCGGATATGGGGAAAAGGTCGATGATCTGTTCCGGGGCAGCGCTGAATTTCAGGTGCAGGGAGATGATGTCTCAGACGAGAGACCACAAAAGATATATGGTGAAATCCTCTATCATATCCCCATAGTCCCAAAGGGATCGGGAGGGTGATGCAGCTATTCAGTGTCATATTGATGCCAAACAGCACCTGATGGCGCCTTTTGACCGCGCCGAGGTGGCGGGGAGATCAGTGTGGGCAATAGTTTTAAGAATAGTCACACTGTATGCTGTATGAACCTTACCCCATAGGGGAAATGTAGGAGGTTATTGAAATAATGACGAAAGTGACCGCGATTACGCTTACCGCTCTTGTATTGCTGCTAGCGTCAGCAATTACAGTAAGCGCAGTCGATATGGTAGAGATCCGCGGTCCTGTGGCCACCGTCCAAGACGGTGAAGTATATACCTGGGGCCCACAGCAGTTCGCCGGTTTCTACTATGACATTGACGACAACATCGGACAGGAAAGCATCACTCTGACCATCACCGGTGACGTCCTCGACGAGCCTGACGGCATCGTCTACGAGACCGTCGCCCAGCCGGACGACTTCGACTTCGCCGAGTGGGGCCAGTACATGACCATCGGCTTCTTTGCCGAGAATTACTTCGCCGCTTACGTCGAGGATGAGGACGACCCCCTGGCCGCCTACCTGGCTGACGACTCCACCGACGTCAACCTGATGGTGGACGAGCAGCTCTCCAGGGTGCTCTACGACGACGATGAGGAGAGGACCTTCACCTCCGGCACGCCTCTTGAGCTCAAGGACGGCTACGAGCTGGCCATCCAGTCCATCGACCTCGAGGGCGACAAGGTCTACGTCCAGCTGATGAAGGACGGGGCCGTCGTCGACTCGGCAGTGGTTGAGCCCTCCAAAGAAGGCGCAGACATCGCTGACAAGTCCTACACTTACACAGCGGACCTCGGCGACACCGAGGACATCGTCATCATCGCTGTCCACTTCAAGAACGCCTTCCGCGGCGCTGACCAGGATCTGGCCACCGTCGACGGCATCTGGCAGATCTCCGACACCTACACCGACGTTGAGGAGGACACCGAGTACGACAAGATGACGATCCAGACCGTCAACTCCGAAGATTACTCCATCATGATGAACAACGAGGACAACAAGATCACCCTCAGCAAGAACAAGGAACAGGCTCTGATGGAGAACATCGCAGTGGTCACCGCCGATCAGGACGAGATCACCGCCGAGAGCCCCCTCAGGTTCTACATCCAGAAGACCATCACCGAGCCCGGAACCTACGAGATCAGGGGAACCGTAAGGGAAGTCGTTGACGGCGCCACCGCTGAGTGGGATGCAGCATCCTTCGCCGGCTTCTTCTACGACATCGATGACGACCTCGGCACTGAGAAGATCACCATGACCTTCACCGGTGACGTTCTCGACGAGCCGGAAGGCGTCGTCTACGAGACCACCGCCCAGGATGATACCTTTGACTTTGCCGAGTGGGGCGATTTCAAGACCATCGGCTTCCTCGCTGAGGAGTACTTCGCCGCTTACGTTGAGAACGAGGACGACCCCCTGGCCGCCTACCTGGCTGACGACTCCACCGACAGCAACCTGATGGTGGACGAGCAGCTCTCCAAGGTGCTCTACGACGACGACGAGGAGAGGACCTTCACCTCCGGCGAGCCCCTGGAGCTCGAAGAGGGATATGAGCTGGCGATCCAGTCCATCGACCTCGAGGGCGACAAGGTCTACGTCCAGCTGATGAAGGACGGGGCAGTCGTCGACTCAGCCGTGGTTGAGCCCTCCAAGGAAGGCGCAGACATCGCTGACAAGACCTACACCTACACAGCGGACCTCGGCGACACCGAGGACATCGTCATCATAGCTGTCCACTTCAAGAACGCCTTCCGCGGCGCTGATCAGGATCTGGCCACCGTCGACGGCATCTGGCAGATCTCCGACACCTACACCGACGTTGAGGAGGACACCGAGTACGACAAGATGACGATCCAGACCGTCAACTCCGAAGAGTACTCCATCATGATGAACAACGAGGACAACAAGATCACCCTGAGCAAGGACAAGGACCAGCTCTTGATGGAGAACATAAGAGTCAAGACCGCCGACCAGGACGTCATCTCCGCTGAGGAACCCCTCAGGTTCTACATCTACGAGGAGGCCACCATAGAGGAGGAGGGCGCAGCTGCTGAGCCCGAGCCCGTAGTCAGGGAGGCCCCTGTAGAGGAGGCAGCCGTTGAGGAGGCCCCTGTAGAGGAGGCCCCCGTTGAGGAGGCCCCCGTTGAGGAGGCCCCCGTTGAGGAGGCCCCTGTAGAGGAGGTCGCTGAGGAGAACGTGACCGAGGAGGCCCCCGCTGAGGAAGAGGCTGGAGGAATCCCCGGATTCGAAGCGGTCTTCGCCATAACCGGCCTGCTGGCAGTCTCCTACCTCGTCCTGAGGAAGAGAGAGTAAGACCACCTTTGGAAGAGCCAAAAGCTCTTCCATCTATCCTTTTATTGGTTCGGCTTTATTCCCAAAAAATTACCGTCTTCGCGATTTTCGCTCCGACGATGGCCCGGGTCTGGGCGATGCTCTTGGCCGATGCTTTTATCTGAATCATCGCCTATTCAAGCGGTCATCTGATGTCATCTTTGGAACGCTCACGTCTTTGCAGCTTTCTCTCAATCATCCTCCTGGTGGCGTTGCTGACGGCGGCGGCCGACGGGGTGGAGGTGAGGGGGCCGGTGGCCGAGGTGGTCGAGGGCGCGACTTACAGCTGGACCGCCCAGGATTTCGGCGGTTTCTATTACGACCTGGACCACGACATCGGCAGGGAGAAGCTGAGCCTGGCCATATCCGGCGGGAGGGTGGACGTCTCAGAAGCGGTCTACACCAGCAGGGCAGAGGAGGAGCCTTTCGAGTTTTCTCGCTGGGGGAGCCGCATGACCCTCGGTTTTCTGGGCGAGGCCCGCTTCGCCGGCTATTGCAGAGGTCACCTCCAAAACGAGTCCGGCGAAGGGTCGCTCTTCCGGGACGAGAAGATGGCAAGGGTCCTCCTCGACGACGACGATGAGAGGACGATGGAGAGCGGCGTTCCCTTGAGGCTCGAAGATGGTTACTCGCTCCAGTTGGTGGAGGTGGACCCTGGTGAGAAGGTCTCTCTTGCGCTCCTCAGGGACGGCATATCCGTGGGCTCGGGGGTGGTGGAGCCATCAAAAGAGAATGGGACGGTGGGGGACGGGACTTACCTCTATCGAAGGCCCATCGGCGGAGAAGATTTCGTCTTCATCGCGGTCCACTTCAAGAACGTCTTCTCCAGCGGCGGAGACGCTTTTGCGACCGTGGACGGCATCTGGCAGATCTCCCAGGAGACGGTCCCCATCGAAGAGGGGGACGAGTGGGGAGAGATGACCATCACCGACCTGGACCCCGATGACCTGACCCTGACCATGAAGAACGAGGGGCGCGAGATCGATCTGGTGAAGGGAAGATCAAGGCTCCTCCTGGGGGATATCGGGATCAGAACCGCAGATCAGGACGACGTGAACAACTCCGTCAACGCCACCAGCGGCCGGCCCGATGCTCCCCTCAGGTTCTGCATATATGAAGCGGTGGAAGGAGGGGAGCCCATCCAGATCAGAGGTCGCGCTGGAGAGGTCCTGGAGGGCTCCAGATGGGAGTGGAACTCCACCGGCTTCGCCGGCTTCTACTACGACATGGACGAGGGGGTGGGAAAAGAGTCCCTGGTTCTGAAAGTCACCGGGGACCGGCTCGAGGAGGGGAAGGGCGCGGCTTATTCCACCTCCGCTCAGAGGAAGGGGATGGAGTTTGAGGGGTGGGGAGCTCACTGGACCATCCCCCTCCTGGGCACGGCCCGCTTTGCCGGCTACGCCGAGGGCCTTCTCCAGGAGGAGTCGGAGAGCCCCAACCTGCTTGAAGAGGAGCAGCTGGCGAGGGTCCTCATCGACGACGACCGGAGGGTGACCTTCGATACCGACAGCCCTCTGGGGCTTGAAGAGGGATACAAGCTCTCCCTGGAGTCGGTGGACGAGGGCGGAGAGAAGGTCTCTCTGGCGCTCTTCAAGGACGGAGCGTTGGTGGACTCTCAGGTATTGGAGGCCTGGAGGTCCGGGTCGACCTTGAGGGATCAGACCTACATCTACTCCAGGAGCGTGGGCGGATCTTCTGACCTGGTGGTCATAGCCGTCCACCTCAGGAGCGCCTTGTGCACGGGCGACGACGGCTTCGCCGAGGTGGACGGGATCTGGCAGATCTCCGACGAGCCCGATGCCGTCGAGGAGGGGGACGAATACGGGAAGATGACGGTAACCGAGGTCGATCCCGGCGAAATGACGATCAGCATGGCCAACGGCGAGGAGATCCTCCTCAACCCCGACGATGAAATTCACCTGTTCGGGGATATCTGGATCAGGACCGCCGACCAGGATGCGAATGATTCCGTCAACCTCAGATCGGGGCTGCCGGAAGATCCTCTCAGGTTCTACATCTTCGCAGGCGGGCGAGAGCCATCCTGATCGAAGATCCAGAAATATTTTCCTTCAGCTCCGACTTTCCCCAAAGAACAACGGTTATAAGGGATCATATCCACATATTTAACGAGATCTTCATTCCGATAGTGGGTGGTGTTCGCGATGAAGGAAGCCATATTTTATGAAAAACTTGAAGGAGAAGACGTTAGGTGCGGGCTCTGTAACCAGCTCTGCCGCATAAGGCCGGGAAAGAGGGGACTATGCAGAGTCAGGGAGAACCGGGATGGAGTCCTCCAGACCCTGGTCTACGGAAAGCTGGTGGCCATGCACATCGATCCCATAGAGAAGAAGCCCCTCTACCACTTCATGCCCGGCCACCTCAGCTACTCCATCGCCACCGCCGGCTGCAACTTCAGATGTCTCCACTGTCAGAATGCCGATATATCCCAGATTTCGGCCCAGAAGGATTTCATCCCCGGGGAGACGGTCGAGCCGGAGAGGGTGGTGGCGGAGGCCCTCGCCGCCGGTTGCAAGTCGGTGGCCTATACCTACACCGAGCCCACTATCTTCTTCGAGTACGCCCTCGACGTCTCCAGGCTCGCCGAAGAGAGGGGGTTGAAGAACGTCTTCGTCAGCAACGGGTATATGACCGAAGAGGCGACGAGGACGATTGAGCCCTACCTGGATGCGATAAACATCGACCTCAAGGGCGACGACGATTTTTATAAGAAGGTCTGTGGGGCGAGGCTCGATCCGGTAAAAAGGACGATCCAGCTGATGTGGAGCCTGGGGATCTGGGTGGAAGTTACGACCCTCCTCATCCCCGGCTACAACGACTCGGACCAGCAGCTTCGGGAGGCGGCCGAGTTTCTGGCCGGGGTCAGCCCCGATATGCCCTGGCACGTCACCGCCTTCTATCCGACCTACAAGCTGAAGGACGCCCCGCCCACGCCCGCCAGGACCATCAGGCGGGCGGCGGAGATAGGACGGGATGCGGGGATAAAGTACGTATACGGAGGAAACATCCCCGGCGAGGACGAGGACACCAGCTGCCCCGCCTGCGGCGAGACCCTGGTGGAGCGGTTCGGCTTCCGGGTGGCCAGAAACGGGGTGGTGGAGGGGAAGTGTCCGAACTGCGGCCAGGAGGTGGCCGGAGTCTGGTGATCCCCGACCTTCCCTCCCTTATCTCCCTCCGGACTTTTTTCCCATCGATCATTCGGGGAAGCCCGCCGCAGGATCAGAGGACGGCCTTCTTGAAGTTCTCAAAGCCGATCTCGTCGATGAACTCGCCCAGCCTCTTCTTCTCGGCGTGGGCCTTGTAGTAGCCGATCACCTTATCGACCAGGGCGAAGGCCTGGTCGTCGCTCAAGGCCTCGGCCAGCACCAGGCCCAGCCGGGGCTTGCGGGCGGCGTTCCCTCCCACCAGGATGGTCCAGCCCTTGGCGGTGCCCATCAGCCCCAGATCCTTCAGCGCGGGCTCGGCGCAGGAGTTGGGGCAGCCCGAAACTCCGATCTTGAACTTGGAGGGCATCTCCATGCCGTGGTACTTCTCGTCCAGCT
>Ga0209408_1000861_pt1 | contig 21069 bp, 16 predicted proteins | sample AD_UKC107_MetaG_FD_184422 | JGI IMG/M metagenome (GOLD analysis project Ga0209408, IMG submission 184422) | Active sludge microbial communities of municipal wastewater-treating anaerobic digesters from Hong Kong - AD_UKC107_MetaG (SPAdes)... | ecosystem: Engineered > Bioreactor > Anaerobic >... | reverse complement strand
CCTGTATCTCATGTTCCATTGCTATCTGACGGATGAGATCACGCACTCGAAGTGCGACATCGCCAACCAGAACTTTCTTACGATACTTCGGAATCCAGACAAGGTGGACCTTGAGGTCAAACTTCGTGTGGGAACCGAGTCTATAGTTTCTCATTGTTAAAATGTAATATGTGCTTCGCCTGAAGGCGAGGGGTTTCCACCATCCCCGGAGGAGACACTAATTTCATCAAGTCCCAGGGTCAACTCATTCCCGCTCTCATCAACGCCGTAAATCTCTTCACCATTGAAAATCCCTGATGATCTTGGCCGACTTCTGAAATTGACAGTTTCTCCGGCGAGTGTTTTTACCTTATAAACCTGATCTCCCTCTACTAGATCTGCGTCATCAATGGATGTCCAGTAGTACGAGGAACAGGAAGAGATAAAGAGAAAGACAACTAGCTGTGAAAAACAACCAGCTTCCCCACGCAAAGAATTCTCATTGAAATCCCCCTGACCGACATAGATTTGCTTTGAAGACACAAAGCAAATCTAAATGAATTTCTGATTTCTAGGTAAGTGCCTGCTCAAAGCGCACCAAAGTTCTAGAATCTGCTTGGGGTATTCCTTCTCAGTGGACAATCTTAGAACTTTCAAGTCAGAGTTCTAAGATTCGCTTTGGGTACCCCGTGGTGGGCACGTTTTGAACCCGTCAAGATCATTAGACCCTATCAGGCAGCATCATTCCTGAGTTGAGATCAAAGTGTTTTTCAACTCGGAATAATCTTTCTCCTTGCCTTCGCCAACTGCCCAGCGTTCTATCTCCTGAACATCGACTCTCTGGTGCTTAGCTACTTTATATGCCTGTTCAAGACATTCAGTGTCACCGGCGTGACAAAACCAGGCCAGTCTGTCTTTCACACAGTCTGTAGGAGTCAGCAGTCTAAGACACCCTACAGGTTAATGATCTCTTCATATTTTGAGATTGGCTCGTTGCCGATACCAAGCGGTCCGGCTGGAAACTCAACAAGAAGGTCTGTATCGGAATGCTGGAAATAGCGATTCATCTCAATAAAACCCAGACTATACATGCACCTTTTAACAGCTGATCTTGAAGATAATCCAACTTCAATGAAGTCCAAATCCATTGAGACATATTTATCATCACTGTATATGGATACGCAAGATCCTCCACTCAAAACAACAGTGATCCCTTTCTCTCTGAGTCTTGAGGCAATGAATGAAGCAAACTCTGTTCTGCTCATCTCAGAGATGGCCTTCATAGGGGTTTCCCTTTCCTTCTAGGTCTTCCCCTGAAAACAGTAAGCCGCTCCTGTTCCTCCTTTGGCAGGAACTGAAGAGCCTTCTGCAGAAGCTCCAGGAACTCCTTCAGCAAAGGGTATCTCGGATTGAACTCATATACTCTGGTTCTTCCAACTTTGCTGCTTATCAGCAAACCACCAGACTCGAATCTCTCCAGCTGCGTTTGTATTCCAAAGAGGTTTCTTTCGTAGAAGTCAGCTATCTCAGTAGCATAGCTTTTCTGCCTTGCAGCAAGAAACAGAAGAACTCTCTCTGCATCCTCAGACACTAAGAAGGAACCAAGGATCAAAGTAACACCACCAATTTCTTTGGTTTTATAACCAACTCCTTTGGTAATATACTAGAATGCATGATCCAGGCAAACTGGGCTGGTTTCTCTTCCCGGGAGCTGCCGTAACTGCAGTTGTGCTACCCCGAAACGAATTCGAACAGCCAGACCTGATACCGGCTAATACGCCTTATTATGGTCAGTTGCAGGATTTAGTTGACAAACTTGCGGGCGGCCTTCTGGAACCTGCCCAGGAGGGATTCCTGTTCATCGGTCTCAACGGCTTCCGGGTTCCTGCTTCTGAGGATCTCCAGGGCATTCGCTGCGGTGAGGTCGCCGTTGCGCATGAGCCATGCGGCACCGAAGGTGCCCGTCCGTCCGTTGCCGCCTTCACAGTGGACGAGTACGGTTCCGGGGGTTTCCTCCACCAGTTTGATGAACAGTTTCAGGTTGTCCATGGATGGGGCGGTGAAGTCCCTCACAGGGATCTCTGTCCACTTCACTCCGGGAATGGCCGGATTGTACTTCAGCGATGATTCCCTGGGGTCTATCAGGGATATGATCAGGGAAAGGTCCTTTATCTTCAGCTCGCTCTGCTTGGGGTTGTGTGAACCCATGAGCTTCGGTTCGTCTATCCACCACTTCATTTTCTCCACCTTTCACCGGTGCCGGGCTATCATACTATAATTCCGCTTCCTCCAAGGAAAGGGAAAATGGTCTCAGCAACCTTTGCCATACTGTTCGCGGCGGGAGTCCTGCAGGGTTTCTGCGGGTTCGGGTACTCACTGGTGGCTCTGCCGCTGATATGCCTGTACGCCCCTGCTCAGTGGGCGGTGCCGATACTTGCCGTCACCAGCATCACGGTGAACTCCCTGGTGCTTCTTTCGTCCCGGAAGAAGATACTGTTCCGCGGCCTGCTTCCCATGGTCATTTGCGGAATGGTCTTCACCCCGCTGGGGGCGCTGCTCCTGAAGTTGCTGCCGGATATTACGGTCAGGCTGGTTATCGGGGTGACCGTTGCCCTATCCGCAGTGTTCTCCCTGTCGCGGTGGTCGCCCCATTTGAAGAGATCCTCCGCGGGTATGGCGGTCACAGGGGTTCTCTCCGGGCTGTTCAACGGACTCACTACGTTCAGCGGCCCTCCCGCTGTGATATACCTTTCCGCCACGGAAACCGAGAAGGATTCGTTCAGGGGGAGCCTGTCGGCCTACTTTCTGGCGCTTACCCTGGTGAGCGTGCCCTCCTTCCTGGGAACGGGGGTGGTGGACGGCCCTGGGCTGCTTCACGCCGCGCTCTATCTGCCCGGGGCCGGGGCGGGAGGTCTTCTGGGAATCCTGGTGTCAAGGAAGGTGGACAGCACCGCGTTCAGGCGGATAGCCCTGGTGGTGCTGGCCCTTCTGGGAGTGTTCGGAGCGGTACAGGCGCTGGGCTAGTCCAGGTCGGTTCCGGTGATCACACCCTCCGCATCGCTCACCAGATGATCAGCCTTGGTCTTCCATGTCCCCGTTCTGAACCAGATGAATCCGGATACCGCCGTAACCGTGTTAGATATGAACATCGCCCACCAGATGCCCATGGGTCCCATTCCCGCGGTGTACGCCAGCAGATAGGCCCCGGGGATCCGGAGCGCCCAGAGTCGTGACATGTTAAGCACCATTACTGGAACGGTGTACCCGGAGCCCTGGAAACTGCCCAGTAGAACAAGGAGGAAACCGAAAACGAACACCGACGGGGTGGTTACCCTGAACATGGTCCTTCCCAGGGCTATAACCTCGGGGTCGTCAACGAAAGCCCTGGCGATGTCACCTCCGAAAAGGAACATGCACAGCGTCATCGGCAGGAGTATTACCCCGATTAGAAGCAGTGCTGAGTGGGATGACCGTTCAGCCCTCTCGGGACTCCCTGCGCCGAGGTTCTGCCCCACGGCGGTGGCATTTGCCTGGCTGAGGCCCATTGCCGGCACCATGGCCATGTGAATTATTCTGTTCCCCACACCGAACGCGGCGGTAACCGCGCTGCCGAAGGAGTTCACTATGCCGATCATGAACGTGAAGCCGAAGCTGGTGCCCAGCTGACCCAGGCCAATGGGCATTCCCACCTTCAGTATCTTGTTCATCATCTCACGCCGGGGGATCATATCGGTGAGGCTTATTGTAATTCCACCATCACCTCTGAACAGCCTGATCATCCCTATTACTGAAGCAAGGGCCCTGCTGAAAACCGTTGCGACGGCGGCTCCCACAACGCCCATTTCGGGGAATGGGCCCAGCCCGAATATCAGCACAGGATCGAGGATCACGTTCACCACAACCGATATGAGGTTGACCTGCATGGGGCCCATGGTATCACCAAGCCCGGTCCTGATGCTCTGGTAGACGAAGAAGGAGAACATCAGCGGGAAACCGGTGAAGATCCATCTCATGTAGTCATAGGTCATCTGCCAGGAGTCCGCAGGGGTCTGGAGCAGATCGAGAATTGCCGGAGTGAGAAAGAATCCCGCGATCCCCAGGGCAGTTCCCATTACCGTGAGAAGGGTGAACAGCTGACCTCCCACAAGGGAAGCCTTCCTCTGGTCTCCGGCCCCCTTGTACTGGCTCACCAGTGTAGTGCCGGCAGCCCCTATTCCCATCGCCAGGGCAAAGCCCAGGAAGAACACATGCATGGTTATTGTGGGCGCAGTAAGCGCCTGCCTGCCCAGCTTACCCAGCCAGAAAGCGTCGGCCAGGTTGTACAGGGTCTGCAGAAGGTGGGAAAGCATCACCGGCCATGCCAGAAGAAGGAGCTTCCTGCGCACGGACCCGGTGGTCATGTCTATGTTGCCCTTTATGGCGGTTTTTCGCAAAAGAACTCGGCTCATTCGATTCGATTCGATGTTGTTCAGGGTGTTCCCGGAACATAACCCTTTTCCAGGGGAGCATGCCATTTCCGCGGAGGAGGGTATTCCTTGTATATTTCCACCTTCCAGGAATCACTTGACCAGCTCAAACTCAGTTCTAAGCGATGGAGACGGAGAAATCTATGAACGTAGCGGAAGCAAAGAAGAAGATATTTGAAGGCATTGGCATCGAGGAAACCAGTTCCGGTGTCTTCTGGGGAGAATGGATGCCCGTGGAGGGCCGGAAGATCATCAAGTCTGTGAGCCCCATAGACGGCTCGGTGCTCGGTGCGGTTGCCCAGGGTGAAGAGGAAGATTACGAGAAGGTAATGGCCGCAGCGGCCAAGGCCTATGTGGAGTGGTCGAAGATACCCTCCCCCAAGCGCGGGGAAATAGTCGGGGAGATCGGCGAGGAACTTCTCAGGAACAAGGAACTTCTCGGTCTGCTGGTGACCATCGAGGTGGGCAAGACCCTCACCGAGGGCGCAGGCGAGATACAGGAGGGTGTGGACATCGCCAATTTCTCCATCGGCCTCTCCCGGCAGCTCTACGGTCTTAACATTGCAAGCGAAAGGCCGAACCACAGGCTCATCGAGCAGTGGATGCCCCTGGGCGCCATCGGCGTGATCACCTCCTTCAATTTCCCCGCTGCCGTCTGGGCCTGGAACGCGCTGATCGCCGCCGTCGTTGGCGACGTTACGGTCTGGAAGCCCTCCAGCAGCGCCCTGCTCACGGCGGTTGCCGTGACCAAAGTGGCTAACAGGGTCCTTGAGAGGCATGGTCTTCCATCGATCTTCCTGCTCTGCTCCGGCAGCGGAAGGACCATCGGCGACAGGATGGTTAACGACGAAAGGCTTCCCCTTATCTCCTTCACAGGTTCCACCGGTGTGGGAAGGGTGGTCGGAGAGCGTACAGCCTCCAGGTTCGGCAAGTCCATTCTCGAGCTCGGCGGCAACAACTGCGCCATCATCACCCCCTCCGCCGACCTGCCAATGGCCGTGAAGGGTGTGGCCTTCGGAGCTATGGCCACCGCGGGACAGAGATGCACATCCACCAGAAGGGCCATCGTTCACGAGGATGTTTACGATGATTTCCTGAATGCCCTTGCTGACGTCTACCGCAAGGTGAACATAGGCAGTCCCCTGGATCCCTCCACCATCGTGGGTCCCCTTGTGGACGGTTCCGCTGTTGAGGCTTTCCAGTCCACAGTTGAAAAAGCCAAGGCTCAGGGCGGACGCATCGTGCACGGGGGAACCCTGCACAAGGTAGACGGCTGCGAGAAGGGTTTCTTCGTTACCCCCACCCTTATCGAGATGCCGGCCCAGGAGGGAATCATCCTCACGGAAACCTTCGCTCCGGTGCTCTATGTACTGAAGTACAGTGACCTCGAAGAAGCCATGAAGCTCCACAACGATGTCCCCCAGGGTCTTTCTTCCGCCATCTTCTCCACCGACATGAGGGAAACGGAGTTCTTCCTCTCATACAGGGGCTCCGACTGCGGTATCGCCAACGTGAACACATCCACTGCAGGTGCGGAAATAGGCGGAGCCTTCGGCGGCGAGAAGGAGACCGGCGGCGGCCGCGAGAGCGGCAGCGACGCCTGGAAATCCTATGCCAGGAGGCAGACGGTAACCATAAACTACGGAACCGACATACCCCTCTCCCAGGGAGTGGAGTTCCCGGTCTAGCGGAGTGTTGTGAAGGGCCCCCTCCGCGGAGGGGGCTTTTCTATTCTGTGCCTATACGGAGAAGAATGCAGCGAGCGCTGAAGGGACCTCTGGAAATGACCGTATCCGTATGCAGGGAATACTCAGTGCGAATTGAGTCGAGGAGTTCCTCCAGCGAGCGGGATACGTCGTCACCCCAGGGTAAAAGGGGCGGGATCACCACAGCGTAGAGACCTGGAGCTTCGGTTCGCAGAAGCTCGCCGGGCATGATCACCTCAAGCGGCCTTTCGGTGTATCCCAGGGCCGGGTCGTCGAAATGGCCGGTCACCGCATTAAGGGCAACCGTTGGCACATCCTTCGCGGCCGCCCATGATCCAGCATCCCTCATCACCAGCAGCGGAGCGGAATAACCGGCCAGGGTGGTATCGGTGTAGGTCGCTTCGTATCTGATCCCTGTGTTCCCCCAGGCGGTCAGCAGAAGGAATGCACCCGCAACGGCTCGGCCCTTCCATCCATTCCCGTGGAGCATCCACATCATACCCGCAACAAGGGCGGGATATGCGGCGAGAAGGTATCTGAAGAAATTGAACTGCATTACGCTGGCAGCAGCGAAAACGATCATTGAGAACGACAGTATCATCAGGAAGGGGATGAGTGCCAGCGCCACATGGAGCGGCTCCAGCTTCTTCCTCTCAAGGAAACCGAGGCAGAGCAGGGCCAGGATGAGCACTATGGTGAAGTAGTTCTGAAACCTCTCCAGAGCCCCGAGAACAGCAAGTAGTACCCCTATTGCAACACCGGCTGCAGTTCCGGCACGTCGGCGGTAAAGGAATCCCAGACCGAACGCGACGGGAAGCCATCTGTAATGCCCTGTGAGCAGGAAACCGAAGAACTTGAGCCTGTGCAGGAAAAGGCCAAGGGAGAATGGCTGGTTTATCCCCGGATCGTTCCCGGAGACAAAAAGGAAACCGTTAACCAGATAGTTCGACAGCACTATGATCACAGGTACCAGGAATGGAAACAGCAGGAGGAAAATTCCCCTGGGGGTCTTCCGGCCCATGATCAGAAAGCTGGCCAGGATGCAGGAGAATGGCACCACCATCGCCTGCTGGCGCATCATTACGGCAAAGACCATCGCCGCAGAGGCCTGGAGATACCTTCCCCCCCTGAAAAAATAGAGGCCCCACACGGACCCTGCCATTCCCGCGGCAATGGGAAGGGGGCGGAACGTCTGGGCCAGGAAAAGCGGGCTCGCAAGCAAAGCGATGGTGGACAGCACGGAAAGCTCCCGGCCGCCCAGGTCGTCAGCCAGCTTCCCCATGCCTGCAAGGGTAATGAAAGTGAACACCGCTGGAAGCAGATGAGCGATGGACACCGTATTGCCAAAAACCTTCATGGTCACGGCCCACATCCAGAAGTAAAAAGCCCCGTGACCCATAGCCGTCTCTCCCCTTCCGGTACCGGAAGGAACAAGCGGAAGGCCGTTGTCCGAGATCCACCTGGCACAGTTGTAGCCGTAACCCCATGCATCGCCGTAGATGGGCATATCGGAATAGACCAGCAGGTACAGAACAGCGACACTCGCAAGGGCCGCAAGGAGGAAATACCAGCGGAAGCTGCGGCTGGGGTTCCTTTCAGTCAATGCAGCTAAGTTCCCTCATGGTCTGAATGGACAGGGGGTTGATCCCGCCGGGATCCCCACGGATATCAATTCCGGGTGCAGGGCAATGATGGAATGAGTCCGCATAAGAAATGACCCTTCGAGTGTGATGCCGCAGCATGAACGATATGCCTTCGTCGGAGAACGGCGAGTTCCTTGCAACTGCTAATATACCTGCTGTTCTACCTTGCGATAACCACCCTGGCGGTGGAGCAGTCCCCTCCGTCGGTCCTGAACCTTATGAGGTAGATGCCCGCAGGAGTTCCTTCCCCGGGAATCCAGGTCGTTTCGGTGCCTTCGACCCGCCTCCTGCAGATCAGTCGCCCGTCGGCGGAATAGATGCCAAGGACTCCTGAGGTGTCTCCGGCCCCGGCCACCGTAAATGTAACCGAAGAGGATACGGGATTCACTGAAGGGGTGACCGTCAGGGACATGCTGTGTTCCTCTTCGCCGACTCCAAGCTCCTCTTCAGTGAGCTCAGCGAGACCGAAACCCCTGAGACTGGCGAAAAGCTGCACCGAAGAAGCTCCGTAGGCAATATCCCACACGACCTTGTCCTCTATGCCCTCGCTCAGCGACTCCCAGGTTGACCCTGTGTCCGGGCTTCGCCTTATGCCGCTGCCGTTCGTTCCAGCGAAGACGTTGGAGTCGTATTCGCCCTGGACCTCCCACATAAGACCCGAGGATCCAGGGCAGGGAGACCAGTTCTCTCCCAGATCGTCTGATCGGTAGATGCCGTTGTCGGTGGCCAGGTATCCCATGGGGGCCAGACCGGGCCCATACCTGGCGGACAGGTCCGGGTGGTAGGAACCCGGCACGGCAACGGTGTTGTAGCTCGCTCCGCCGTCGTCGGAGTAGTACACCCCTTCTCCGTTCTGCTGGAAGGAAACAAGGACCCTGAGGTCACCTGAACCGTTCTCCATGAGTTCGATGGATGGATAGAGGGCGAACGGGAAGCCGCTTCCCGGGGTCCAGGTGGCCCCTGCGTCGGTGGTGTAGTGCACACCGGAAGATGCGGTACCCGCCCAGGCGTTGTCGGGATTCGAGGGATCGAAGGCCACGCTGGAGATCTGTGTTCCCGACAGACCCGCGGGAGCCCAGCTGTCTCCGCCGTCCTGGGACCTGAAGACCCCGCTGCCTGTGGCTGCGTACATCACCTGCCCGGTGTAGTGAAGGTCGGACTGGGGCGCGATGTCGTAGATGCTCCAGTTCGCCGGGCCGGGGAACACTATCTCCCAGTTCTCCCCCAGGTCGGTGCTCCGCCAGAGCCCGTGGTGGTCGCCCCCGGCAAAAAGCGTGCCTGGTCCGGCGAGATAGCTGACCGCGTGGAAGAAACCGTTGCTGATACCCTGCTGGGAGACCGTATATGCCATTCCGGGGGAAGGTGCACTGTAAACCCCTCCATAGTGACCCGCAAGGTACCCCTGGGTAGAAGCGCAGCCCGCCTGCCAGTAAGAAGCAACTATCCCCTGGGTATTCAGCGTCCATGTGGTTCCCTGATCAGTGCTTTCATAAACACCCCCGGCGGAGATCACCGGGGCGTAGAGGCTGGTGCCGTCGCAGACAGCAGGGGCGTAGCTGGAGCCGGCGACCACGAGATCCCAGTTCGCTCCATGATCCTGGGACATGTAGAATCCGTCGGATGTGGTCACGATGATGGTCTCCCCTGTGCCGAAGGGCGCCACAAGAACCGCCCAGCCTGAACCCGAGGGGCCCACGGGGCTCCAGGAAAGCCCGGCATCCGTTGAACGGTAAAGGCAGTTGTCGAGACCGGACATGGCCAGGTACATGGTGTCGGGATGTTCAGGGTCGCAGCCCAGGCCCTTCATGTACCCGCTGCCCATTCCCACCTCGGCCCATGTAACGCCGCCGTCGTCGGACCTTCTTATCCCGTTGCTGGATGAGAGCCCCGCTATGAGTATGTCGGTGTTCCCTGAATGAACACCGATGCCTATCACATAACTGGAGGCCATCCCGGCTACCGTTTCCCAGGTGACCCCTTCGTCGGTGGATCTGTACAGACCAGTCCTGGTAGCCGCGTAGAAGGTCTCCGGGGCCAGGGGCCCCGCTGCGCAGACATCGTTTACCTGTATGGGGAAGAGTTCGGTCTCTGCCCAGGCGGCTCCGCCGTCAGTGCTCCTGTAGATACCCCCTGCATCTGAGGCCATGGAGAAACCACAGCCTGCGAGTACCAGGTTGGAGTCAACAGATGAAACCGCGAGGGCTTTGATGTTGCCGCCCCAGGGGCCTGTCCTTGTCCATTCCCCCACACCCGCCGGGAGAACCTCCGCCGAAGAGTATTCGAGACCGTATTCAGCCATGGGCAGAACACAGCCGGTCTCAGGGGCGATGAACCCCGCCGTAAGGGATACCGTAACCGAGATAATGAACGCGAACATATGCAACCTCCCTCTTTTTTTCTGTGGGGAATAGTAGAAGCAAAACGGGAGGAGGGGTCAATGCCCCTGTCTTCAGTTTTCCGGGAAGAACTCGGTAGCCAGCTTCCAGCCGCCTTCCTGGAGAACCATGGGATAGCTGTATGAGTTCGGCTCCCCTTCTATGGTCACGGTGACCAGCGCGGTGTCGCCGGCCATGGAGCAGCTTTCTATCGAGACCATGTGCCTGGGCCATGGGATCTCGTTCCTGAACATGGGGGAATCCAGGATTATCCTCACCAGGTCTTCCTCACGCATGCATGATATCTCCGAAGTGGAGAGCTGAACCTGAAGCTCCTGCCTGAGCTGCTCGGCAACTTCACCCGGGGCCAGCCTGAACATGGTAACCATCATGGAAAGGGCCTGGCGGTTCTCAAGGGTAAGGCTTCTGAACACCGCTTCTCCGTCGGCCCTGTAGACTGCATCGATCAGCTCGTTCATATCATCCTGGGGCGATGCCATGGAAAAAAAGGCGAAAGCGCACAGAACAGCGGCCGGAAATCTCATTACTCTTCCCTTCGAAAACTGCAGCGGCGGCGGACGCCGCCGCCTTTTCACAATATAACCCTATTCCTCCAGAAGGGTTCCCACTATCTCCCTGAGGGCCTCTTCGTTGGCCGGATCTGCGCCCACCGCGTGGAAGGCCACCCTGCCGTCCCTGTCGATCACATAGAAGGTTGGTATTCCCTCCACCAGATACTCGGCAGCAACCTGGTCACCGCCCAGGAGAACGGGATAGGTCATGCCCAGGTCACGGATAAAACCCGAAGGGTCCGGAGCCTGCTCCCAGGTATTGATCCCTATGACCGCAAGTTCCTCCCCCCAGGTCTCGTGAAGCTCCTGAAGGACAGGCATGACCTGCCTGCAGGGCATGCACCATGTTGCCCAGAAGTCCAAGACCACCACCCTGCCGCGCAGGTCTTCAAGGGAAACCATGTCTCCCTCCGGAGTCTCCAGCGTCCAGGGAGGAGCCGGAGAGCCCACCGGAATGGAGCCCCGGACCTGAAGAGGCTCTATTCCCGGGGGACATTCAAGCTGGAATGTCTCAGGAGAAGGAACGACTCCTGTGTTAATGTCTGATAACACTATCCTGTACTCCATGCCTGTCCCGTCCGGGTTCCAGAAGGCAATCCTGTTGGCAACTGGAAGCATGGTCTCAGGGTCTATCCACCAGACTGATTCGTAGGGGGACATGTCCACGGCTATCACCCTGCAGAGTATCCCGGACAGTTCCTCCTGCTCCAGCTCCATGTAGCCAGGAGCGTTCAGCTCGGCTCCATAGGGTTCCACCGGGAAGAGGAACTCCCTGAGCACCGCTCCCTGGGGAAAACCGTTGGTATGAACGATCTGAGCCCCGCCGTCTTCCAGCAGGCCGTAAATGTAGTTGCCACCGGCGGGATTAAGGTAGGCTGCGTACTCCGGATTGGAAACGGCGTATTCAACCGGTCCGGAGGAACCGTCGGGATTCATCCTCGTGAATTCCATGTAGATGTTCGCATCATCGATGCTGGTACCCCTCTGCAGTACTGCTCTGCCCGTGGAGAAATGCTCAACGGTGGTTTCCCTTACGTTCACACCCTCCACTGAGAAGTTGTATTCAACCGCTTCAACCTCCAGGACCGCATCGGATACAGCCTGGAAGAGAGCGTGAAGATCATCTGAAGAGCCTGGTCCTGCCGAGTCTTCCGTACCCGCCGCAGGTTCGTCCCCTCCACCGCAGGCAAGAAGAAGAACGGGCAGCATCGCTATAAGCAGTTTTTTCAAATCTCATCCTCCCTTTCCAGCATTCCCATGTCAGCCGCCCTGTCCTGATCTGAACCGGGGGTTTCGGCAATGCCCAGTGTTCCTTCGAATGCCGGATCATTGTAAAGGTTCATGATATCGCTCAGCTCGATAGTACCGCATGAAAAGTGTTCGTGCCTGTCCCGAAGGCTTCCCATCTCCACCTTCGACCCGTTCATGTGAAACACCCTGACATTCCCCGCGCCTAAGATGGTCTGTATGGTTCCGGAGAAGTCAGCATCCCCAATATCGTATCCCGCCCCGTGGGCATGGGCCGTATCGATGCAGTAACCAGTCCTTTCCGGCATACCGGCGAGGTCCCTTATCTCTGCCAGCTCCTGAAAGCTTCTGCCCAGGGTGGTACCGGCTCCGGCGGTGTTCTCCAGCAGTATCACCGGCCCGGAACCGGTTTCCTCAATTGCTTTCTTCAGGGCTTCCGCAACCATTCTAATGCCCTCCTGCGCTCCTGCCCCCTGATGGGCCCCGGGATGGAGGACCAGGTAAGGAATACGGAGCTGGATGCATCTGTTAAGCTCATCCTTCAGGGCGGCAGCGGACCTCTCCCTAACATCATCCCTGGATGAAGCGGGGTTGATGAGGTAGGAGGCGTGTGAAACGAACAGGAGATCGCCTGTTTCATTCCTGAAGGCCTCAATGCTCTTCTCCTCAAGGGGAGGGGAGATCCACCGTCGCTGATTGGCGGTGAAGATCTGACCCGCTTCGAGGCCGAGATCCCTCAGCCTTCCCGGAGCCTTCTCAATACCGCCTGCGGTGGAAACATGTATGCCCGGGATCATAGTCCGAAGGTCTTCCTGAAATGCTCCGGGGTTCTTTTCGCCCTGGCTCTGAGCTGCTCTGCCCTTTCATCCATTCTCAGCCGGAATTCATCGTTTCCCTTCCAGGCCTTCTCTACGGCAACCGCGGTGCTCCTGTCGGGGATCCCAGGAGTTCCGTGGGAGACCAGTTCCTGCAACCCCGCCTGCTCCATGAACCTGAGGCACTTGCTGGAATAGGATACGGAAACCGGCACGGTTCCCCCGGCGAAGGCGAGAATGGCTCCATGGAGCGGAGTGGTCACCATGACCCTGCATCTGGCGATGGATTTCAGGAACCCGTTGGTGTCCCCCGGATCGGCAATGCTCACCGCGCCGCCCCTCTTCATCCTGTGGGCGACCATGCGACAGAACGCGCCGTCGTCATTGGAGAGGGAACCTGTGTGAAAAGGGAACAGAACCACATCGGCAGCGTACCTTTGCGAGCACCAGTCGAGGAGCCTTGCCCAGGCCATGGCCCCGGCTTCGGGGTTTGCCTTGGTTTTTGCTCCCAGCTTCCTGCGCACCTCCAGGGGGAGCAGGTGACCGGTGCGGTTGGAAACGTCCCTGGGAGCGGCGCCTATCAGGTTATCCTTGGGACATCTTTCGAATTCCAGGGAAAGGGCGCAGTCGGATGTCAGAAGCATCTCAGGTTCCCGGAGACCAAGGTGATGCAGAGTATTGAATGAACCTCTGTCCCTTACGGTGATGCCGTCTGCGGACCGGGCAGCGAACCTGGTGAGCATCCTTGTGGATCTTCTCAGCTCGCTTCCCTGGCCTATACCCACCGCCCAGGCGTAGGACTTCTTCCCCATCAGCCGCGCCAGGAAGAGGGGGAGCAGATTGAAGGGGCTGTAGAGGAGTGATGAGCTGTCCTGAACCAGCTCCCCTCCGCCGACGATCACAATGTCGGACCACGCCGCGGCTGCTGCCATGGCCCTGAGCCTTCCCTTGTTCACGTCGAAGCACCTGATCCCTGGATACCTGCTTCTGGTCCTTTCAGGGTCGGCGGTCATTATCCCTGTTTCAAGACCCATGGCGGTCAGGTCGCGGTACTGAGACTGGAATATGGCGGTATCCCCTACATTGGAGCCCTCCGCTTCCAGCTCTCCCCAGCTGAAAGATGCCGCCTTTTTCAGTGCCTGCCTCCGAAATCCCTCACCGTTTCAGCCATTTTCCTCAGCCTGGCGTCGGCCATTCCGAGAACGGTATCGGCGGGGTATCCCCCGTGGGAGTTCCTCTCCCCGGCTTCAACGCCGGTGAGCAGCTCGATCCCTTCGCAGATGGTCCGTATGGGATACACATGGAACATGCCGTCCTCCACCGCCTTGATGACTTCGTGGTCAAGCTGGAGATGGATCACGTTCGAGTCGGGGATCATTACTCCCTGGGTTCCGGTGAGACCCCTCTCGCTGCATATCCTGAAAAATCCCTCGATCTTCTGGTTCACTCCTCCGATGGGCTGTATGCGGCCGTGCTGGTTCACCGAGCCCGTTACCGCCAGGTCCTGCCTCAGGGGTATCCCGGAAAGAGCGCTGAGCAGGGCGTAGAGCTCCGTGGAGCTGGCGCTGTCGCCGTCTACTCCTCCGTAACTCTGCTCGAAGACGATCCCTGCGGAGAGGCTTATGGGATAGTCGGAGGCGAAACGGTCCCTCAGGAAGCCAGTTATCACATAAACACCCTTGGTGTGGATGCTTCCGGACATCTCCGCCTCGCGCTCGACATTCACTATGCCCTCCACCCCCGGGCTCACCGTTGCGGTGATCCTGCTGGGCAGGCCGAAGGAGTGGTCAACGCCTGAGTAGACCGCCAGGCCGTTCAACTGCCCCACGGCGGTCCCCCGGGTGTCCACCATCACCTGGTTCTCCAGTATCCCGGCCCTGGCGTACTGTTCACCCAGGTTCAGGCGGTACTGCTTCTCCCTGATCGCCGTTCTGACATCGTCGGCGGTCACCGTTTCTCGGCCCTCCTGGCCGGCCCAGTAGGAGGCCTGTCTGACGAAATCGGCCACCATGTTGAACTTAAGAGATATCTTGTCGTTCCTTCCGGTGATCCTCACGGCCTGCTCGGCAATGGCCGCCATCGCCCTTCGATCCAGGGGCAGCACCGATTCCGTATGGCATATGTAAGCGATTACCCCCGCGAAGTCCTCTATGTTTTCGGGAGTCAGGTCCATACGGTCGTCGAAGTCGGCGCGGATCCGGAAAAGGTAGCCGAAATCCGGATCCTGGGAGGCAAGAAGGGTGTAGAGCCATCTGGGGCCTATCAGGATCAGTTTTACATCGATCTCTATTGGTTCCGGCTGGAGCTCCACGGACATGAAGGCCCTTGTGATGTCGTTGGGTCTTGTCACCACCGTTCTGTTCCTGATGGTCTGTATCAGGGTCTGCCAGAGACCGGGCTGCCGCACCACGTCCATGGCGTTGATGATCAGATAGCCTCCATTAGCCCTGAGGATGGACCCGGCCCTGATCATTGTGTGGTCGCTGTAGGGCTTGTTGTCTATGAGCACATGGTCCACATTACCGAAGAGCCTCACCGAGTCCGGGAACTGCTCCACCACAACAGGGCGTTTCTTCGTTTCGGAATTGTCAACTATCAGATTGACCTCGAATATCACATAGGGGTCAGCCTCTTCGCTCTCAGCCGCGAAGGCGTCGATGTTGTTCAGGACCGTTTCCTCCATGCGCTCGACATGCTGGGAGGTCTCCTTGTCCCCAAGCCCGGAAAGCTGGTGAAGGATTCCGTTCACAGTGGGCTTGAGAATCCTTCTCTGAAGCCGCTCTATATCTTCCTGGGCCTGTATCTCTATGGTCTGGGCATGCCTTATGGCGGATGTGAGCAGCTTGAAAAGCCGGGTATGGGTCTTCCTGTATTCGGCCAGTTTTTCCTGGGTGATCTCCCCCTGGGCGGCAAGCTGCTGAAGCTGTTCATAGGTCTGCGGCTTGCCGTCTATCACCGGAAGAACGTCGGGTCTGCTCTGCCCGGGACCCACGGGAATGCTCACCACGGCAAAACCGGCTTCGATGGCGGCTTTCTCCACCTTTTCCATCTGAACCTTTTTCTTCTCGGTGAAGCTCTCCAGCAGGGCTCCCTTTTCCGCGGCGGTGCCCTCGCTCTTCAGAACCACAGGAATGTTTTTCCTCAGGAGTTCCACGCAGCTCTCCACGCCCTCCTTGAACTTCCTGCCTTCCCCAGCCGGGAACACCAGCGCCCTGGGCCTGGAGGAATCCTCGAAGTTGTAGACGTAGCAGATGTCGAGAAGGTCCCTGCAGGTGGTGTCTATCTGGTCAAGTATCCTCTTCACGGTGGTTTCACGGCCGCTGCCGGACACACCTGTGACGAACATGTTGTACCCGCTGCTTGGGATCTCCAGGCCGAGTTTTACCGCCCTCACGGCCCTTGGCTGACCCACTATCTTCTTCGCTGGCTTCAGGTCGCTGCTTGTCTCGAACTGGAACATGTCCTCGGGACAGGTCCACCTGAGTTTTCCCGACTCCAGGGGCTTGAATTCCATTGCTCCACCTTCCGGATTGGAAATTCCTGGGGATCATCTCTATGCGCTTAAGAATACCAGAATCAGTTTTTTTATCAAGACTCGTATTCCCGGGGGTTCCTTCGTATACTTCCATTCATAACGGTTTTGCAAAGAAAGGAGCTGCGATGCAGGAATTTCTGGACTCCCTTCCCCAACTCCTCTCGACCTACGGACTGAAGGTGCTCACGGCGGTGCTCATAGTCCTGTTCGGGAACTGGGTAGCCAAGGCCATCCGCAAGGGTGTCCGTAAGGGCATGACCAGCAGAAAGCTCGACGGAACCATCATCAACTTCACCTGCTCTGTCACCTATGCCCTGCTCATGGCGTTCATAGTGGTGGCCGCACTGAGCCAGATCGGTGTGCAGACATCCTCCATAGTTGCCATTCTGGGAGCTTCAGCCCTGGCAGTAGGCCTCGCCCTGCAGGGGTCACTCTCCAACCTGGCCGCGGGGGTGCTTCTCATGGTCACCAGACCCTTCAAGGCCGGCGACTATGTGGAAGCCGGAGGTCAGGCCGGAGTTGTGGAGGCTATCAGCCTTCTCAACAGCACCCTGAAATCCATCGACAACAAGAAGGTGATCGTACCGAACTCCTCGATCATCTCCGCATCCATTATCAACTACACCGCGGAACAGGTGCGCAGGGTCGACCTGAAGGTTGGCGTTTCCTACAAGAGCGACCTGAGGAAGGTACGCCAGGTTCTCATGGACGAGATCACGAAGAACGAGAAGGTGCTGAAGGACCCCGCCCCCATGGTGGGCGTTCTGGAAATGGCCGACAGCTCGGTGAACCTTGTGGTGCGCCCCTGGGTGAAGACCTCAGACTACTGGGACGTGTACTTCGCCCTCACCGAGAACATCAAGCTCCGCCTCGACGCGGAGGGGATAGGGATACCCTTCCCCCAGACCGACGTTCATCTCTACAGGGCGGATTAGTCCCCTGCCACTCCCGCGACCGCGGTACGCTCCCCTGTTCTTCTGCATCGGAGCGTTACCGCGGCTCCGGGTCTTCGGAGGATGATGGAGACCTTCCGGTACCAGGGCGAGGGTACGAAAAGGTCCGCCACCCCGGTATCGTCCTCCAGCATCAGGAAACCCGCCCCGTCCCCCAGGGATCTCTTCGTGAGTACCCTGCCCCAGACCAGACCGTTACCGGCCAGTTCCTCCCGGCAAAGGGGCACTGTTCCCTCGGGCCTCTTCTGGAAGGCAAGGGGGTGTGCCTCGGTCGTAACTTCCATCAGTTCGAGTTCTTTGGCCGCCCGTACCGCCGGGGTGTACCCCGGGAGAGGAGGGGGGGGCATGCCGAATGGGAAAAGGGTGGTAGCCCCCTCGGTGATGCACCAGGCGGCCTGGGGGCGGTTCATCCCCAGTGAGTCGAAGCAGCCCGCCATGGCCATGTTCATTGCCAGCCGGGGCCCCAGCCCCGCCGCCCTTACCTGGACAGGGTGCGTGTAGGGCCTTCCGGCCTTGAGCTTTTCGAACTCGGTTTCCCCCATGCCCGCAAGGCAGCCCATTCCTATGATCAGCCCCCCGTCCCCTGAGGATGAGTAGAACCACTCGGCCCGGTTCACATCCGGGGGGAGTATGGTTATCCCAAGCCTTCTGGCTTCCTCCACGTACACCATGTGCCTGTAGAAGCCCCCCCCAGCCGCGAGGAACGCCGCCATGGCCTCCGCCGGCCTTTCGGCCTTGATCCCGGCGTAGGCGCAGGCAACCGCGGCGTATGTCATGGCATGTGCCTTGCAGAAGCCGTAACCGGCGTACCCGGAGAGAAGGTCCCATCCCCTTTCGGCGGTTCTGCGGCTGTGCCCCCTTTCCTCGCAGAGGGTGATCATCTCCTCCCTGGAAACCGACTTCTTCTTCAGTTTCCTTCTCATCAGGTCTCCGCCGGCGGGGTCCAACCCCAGAAGGATCGATGCCGCCTCGGAGACGTTCTCCTGATAAAGCATCACACCGCGGTTCTCCCTGAGGATGTTCCTCAGGGGTTCGGGAACATCCCGCTCGCCGCCGGCCATGTATCTCTCCCGCCCCCCTCCGGAGGCTGCCCCGGGGCGAACCAGCGCCAGGGCCCTTGCCACGTCTTCCACCGAGCGTATGGTCATCCTTCTGAGCAGCCCCCTCATAGCCGGGCTCTCTATGTGGGGCACTCCTATGGTTCCGCCGCGGCTGACCAGCTCAAGGGTCTTCCCGCCGAGACTGCCGCCGCCGCTGATGGACGCACCTGGTGATCCCCTGGAAGCAAGGGCCAGGGATGTGAGCCCCCTCTGGCCCAGAAGGTCCATCTTGATAAGTCCGGTGTATTCAACTCCGTGCATGTCGAGCTGGGTGACCGGAAGCCCCCCGGAGCACATCTCCACAGGCACCGTGGAAGCGATCAGGCCCTGGCCCACAACAACGCCGCAGGGGTGGGGCATAAGGTGGGAAGGCAGCCCCAGAAGGAGTTTCGACCTCCGAAGGACCTCCCCGGGCAGAGGCTGCTTCCAGATGGGATCACCGGTGCTGCCCGAAAGGGCTGCCAGGATGTCGGTCTCGTCCCGGGAGACCCCCAGGGCGGCGCAGGCAACCCGCACTGCGGACCTGGTTCTGTAGGTCACCGTGGCGGATACCGCCGCCGTTCTTTCGCCCCATTCCCTCAGGAACCACTTGTAGACCTGGTCCCTGAGGCTTCCGTCGATGTCGAGGTCGATATCCGGAGGGTCGTCCCTGAGGCGGTTGAAGAACCTGGTGAAGGAAAGGCCGTGGCGTATGGGGCATACTGCGGAAAGGCCTAGAAGCCTGGATACCAGGCTGCCGGCGGCGGACCCCCTGGCAACCGCGAGTATCCTCCTGCTGCTGCAGTATTCCAGTATTCTGTGAAACACCAGGAAGTAGCCGCACAGCCCGGCTTCGGAAAGATCCCTCAGTTCGTCGATCAGCCGCTTCTCCGCAGCCTCGCTGCCCCCATACAGCCTCCGCAGTCTGGGAAAGAGCAGGGCCTTCAGCGCGCCTGGGTCATCCTCGGTTATCACAGGGGGCCTGTAGGGGCTCCTCAAGGGAAGGGTGCAGGTGATCTCCCCCAGTCTGAGGTTGTTCTCCAGGGAAAAGGGAGCCCTGCTCCACATTCCCCTGTGCCATGCCGGAAGGTGTTCCTGGCAGCTTTTAATGGGACCCGCCTCCACATGGGGCTTCGGCAGCAGTCGGTAGTACTTCCTGAGCATCGAGTGTACCCCGGGGGATTCATCGCTGCAGTACATTGAAGGGGCGCAGGCCAGGGGAAGCATGCCCGGGGGGCAGTCGGGGTCGGCTTCACCGGGAAGAACCGGAAGGTACACCTTTCCCCGGAACCCCCCCTCGATGAGCTTCCCCGCAGCTCCAGGGTTTGCCGCTATTGCGTACAGGTTCCCGGAATCTCCCAGGGCCTCTTCCGGAGGAACCCTTTCCGGAAGGTGGGCGGAGGTGGCAAGCCTGCAGAGCTGCCCCCATCCGGAGGATAGCGCCCCGAATACAGCTCCGTGGACCTCGGCCCCGGCCAGGGCCCTTATACCAGCTTCGGAAGCGGCCAGGGCGAACCTGTGTGTTCCGTAGACTCCCCCTGTGTCAGCCAGGAGCCCGCCTGCATAGCCTGCTACGGCTATCCTTCCGGCAAGTACCTCGGGGGTGTCGGTTCCCCACCGGAAGCTGAAGGCGCTTTTAACCCATAGAAGATACGGTCTTTCCATGGGTATATACTAAACATTTGTTTACGGAACGAAAAGGGTTTTGATCCCTCCGAAGGTGGCGTCCTGAACGCTCTGGGAACCGTAGTGTATCCTCATGCAGGTGAGGAACGACATGAAGGACCCGGATGCGCTGGAAGGGTGCGGCGCCGAAAGGCACCTGTCTGCTGCGGGAAGGCTTGCTGCCCTGGCGTTAACGGTGTGGCCGTCGTCGCCCAGGTATCGGAACTCGATGATCAGGTTGCGGTCTCCCTGATAGCTGAACGGCTCGTCCAGATCGAAGCCGTTCCACCCGGGAGAGGAGTGCGACCATTCAATTGAGAGGGTGTCCAGGCTGAAAACGGTAACCGGGGTTCCGGCACCGTAGTTCGCCTGGAAACTGGTGGTCAGGGACTGCACCTCGGTCTCGCAGAGAAGTATGCTGAACTGATAGAATTCGCCCTCGGCGTGGGAGGAGTGGGTGGCAAAAAGCTCCAGCCGGTTTATATCGAGCGGCTCCGACAGTTCTTCCTTAAGCACCAGGACCTGGTACCTTCTTCCCGGGTCGCTTCAAGACCCGCAGAAGGGCCGGTTGGTGGTAAGTGTCCCTCCCTGGCCTACCTCGGCGAAACCGCCAAGGGCGACCGCGGCAAGGAACAGAGAGCAGATGAAGTATCTCATGGCACCTCCCTGGATCACATGGTTTCCGAGGCGCCCCTGGCTATCATCAAGTCGGTCATGAACTCAACAGGGGCCCTGTTGTCGGTGAGTATCATTCCTCCGCAAGGCTGAAAAGGCTGGAAGGCGGGTTGAAACAGCTGCGCGGTGTACTGCAGGTCGGGGTTCCACACCCCCATGGAGTCTCCGTCCGGAGGGCTTAGCGGTGAGTCGGAGGCCAGCAGCATGTAGTTGTAGTCGTCGGCCACCGGGGCGAGGTAGACATGGGCAAAGACCTCCCCCGCCGTCCTGCCGATGGAGTTGAGAAGCTCAGAGGTCTCATCCAGGGCGTTCACGTTCATCGCCGCTATGCCCCCGGGGGAAAGCCGGTCCTTCATCG
>Ga0209408_1000854_pt1 | contig 21144 bp, 22 predicted proteins | sample AD_UKC107_MetaG_FD_184422 | JGI IMG/M metagenome (GOLD analysis project Ga0209408, IMG submission 184422) | Active sludge microbial communities of municipal wastewater-treating anaerobic digesters from Hong Kong - AD_UKC107_MetaG (SPAdes)... | ecosystem: Engineered > Bioreactor > Anaerobic >... | reverse complement strand
TAACCTGGTGAACACGAACGGCAGACTTTACGACCCTCTGGTGGGCAGGTTCTTATCGCCTGACCCATTCGTCCAATTGCCCGATTACACTCAAAACCTGAACAGGTATAGTTATTGCGTGAACAATCCATTAAAGTACACAGACCCCACTGGAGAGTTCTTTTTAGGGACAATATTAACATTAGTGGGTGATTTATTAAAGACTGCTTTTATTGATGGAGGATTAGACCCAACAAGCAAGAGTGCAAGACAAAATGCGTGGAAAGACTTTGACCCAACAGCCTCATGGTCACCAACGAATAAAGCTTGGAAAATTGACATTGGCGGCTTTAAAACAGACCCAAACAGAAACTTCTGGGGCAGGTCATGGCAGTTAATTTCAAGATGGACATGGGAATTACCTCAAACAGTGCTTGGAAAAGGATATTCGCACATTAGAAATATGACCGGAAATGTTGATGATGTAAGTTATTACGGAGGGGCTACCTTGGTTAATAAAAATGATAATTCAGGTTGGAGATGGGGTTTAACATTAGGCCCATACATCAATTCTAAGAATGTTGTTGCAGACCCATACACGGATGATTTATTTAGACATGAATTTGGTCATACTCTTCAAAGTCGCTTAGTAGGTCCGCTATATCTAACCCATGTTGGAATCCCTAGTTTTATTGGCTCCGGATTAGAGAATTTAGGGCTAAATGACCATAACAGAGAATGGTATGAAACACAAGCCAACAGAATGTCAGAGAGGTATTTTCGCAATCATGACCCAGGTGCTTTGACCGCTTTGCCTTGGGACGATAATGAATACCCAAGAAATTATAATCCAAATTGGTACTGGTTATTTGCGCATCCACCTGTACCATTTATGTGGTGGTTGTTTTTCTAATTTATAAATAATTAAAGCAATGAAAATGAATATTTTATCTACAATATTATTAGTATTGTGTAATGTGGGTTGCGATAAACTTGCAGACCATGTATATAGCATTAAAGTTCAGAATAATACAACTGACACAATACAATTTTATGCCAGTTACGCTTATCCTGATACGGCTATTGCAAATGAAAAGCCGAGATTAAAAATGGCATATCCTTCAAAGTACAGCTATTGGGATAGTAAAGAAAAATGGGAAGATGTTTTACCTTCAGATACAATCTCTATGTATATTTTAAGCAAAGATACTGTCGATAAATATAGTTGGGATTTGATAAGAAGCAGTAATAGGATACTGAAACGATATGATTTAAGCATAAAAGATTTGGAAAAACAAAATTGGACAATCACTTATCCATAACAGAAAAGCCGGAGCAATTCGGCTATTGTTTTATAATGCTGCAACGTTTTTCTGAAAGAAATTTTTAATTTTCTTGCCGTTTACTTTACCGTCTAAAAAGTTTTCCTATTTTTGTTACACGTTCTTTGAATAATAAAAAAGTGAGAGGGTTTTAACCGCTACAGCTACTGCCTTAATAACCCACTGTCTTATGTAGACCCATCGGGGGAAATTGCTTGGTTTGTACCAATTATAATTGGAGCGGCAATATTTGGAACTGGAAACCTTACAGCACATGCCATAAGGGGTGATGTTAACAGTTTTGGTGATGGATTGAAATATTTTGGGCAAGGTGCATTAGTGGGGGCAGCACTTGGTGCAGCATGGCAATTTGCGCCATTAATACCAGGTATAGGGCAAGGCATTCAAACTGGTATGAATATTTATGGGTATACCCAGCTTGGAGGTGCTGCACTAAGTACAGTTAGCGGATTAGGGCAAGGAATTTTCGGGGGAGATTGGAGTGCTTTAGGTAATGCTGGTCAAATATTTTTAGGTAATTTTTATCTTGATGAAAACAGTTCGTTCTTTGGTGGAATAGGTCAGGGTATTAGCAGACATACTTGGGAATTTATACAAACTGGACTAGGTCATTCATTTGCACAAATAAGAAACACATTTGGAGCAGTTGATAATGTAGAGTATTTTGGTGGAGCAACATTAGCAAATCGGAATACGGACGATGGTGGTCTGGCAGGAATGACGCTTGGTAATTTCATAATGGGTACTAATTTGCGAGCCCGAACCGATGATTGGACTTTTATGCATGAATATGGTCATACGCTTCAAAGTAGAAGTTGGGGGCCACTATATTCATTTGTCCCTGCATTGCTAAGCGGAGCAGATATGTTATTTAACTGGGATGAACCATGGGAAGATAATCCAAGATTTATAATGCATGATATACGTTGGTATGAAACAGGGGCAAACAGAAGAGCTGCCAGATACTTTAATCGACATTTTGGGACTGAGTGGGATGATGTTGAAAATCCTAGAAGTAAAGATATTGCACGTTCACTAATATTAACAAGATAAACATGAAAAAGAATATGAATATAATAGCAACCATCATTTCAATATTTGTTTTGTCTAACTCATGTGAAAAGGTTATGGAGAAATGGTATACGATTAAAATCCAAAACAATACTGATAAAGTTATATTTGTTTCTGCCGGTTGCGATAAGTATGGGTTATTTAGTTATCCAGACACAATTTTAACCACAACTAAACCCTCTTTACTGTCAGTATCTCCAAATGATTACAATAATTTAAGGAGTTCAATAATATGGGAAGAGATAGTAAAAGAACAACCAGAGGGTAAACTGAGCATTTATTTTTTTAATTCGGACACAATCAATTCTTATGATTGGGCTCAAATTAAGGATGGTAATAGGGTGATGAAAAGAATAGATTTGAGCGTTGAAGAATTAGAAAACATGAACTGGACAATAACATATCCATAACAGAGAATGGTATGAAACACAAGCCAACAGAATGTCTGAGAGGTATTTTATCAATCATGACCAAGGTGCTTTAACCGCTTTACCATGGGACGATAATGAAGACCCAAGAAAATATAATCCAAATTGGTACTGGTTATTCGGACGAAACACCACCTATTCCTACAGCACTTCCACGGTTAGCGAAACAACAGCGGGGAAAACTTCCTCCAAAACTTACGGGCCCGATGGAACATTAACTTCGGCCACCGACAATGGCGGAACCATTTATTACACCTATTTCCCCGATGGAAAGGCAAAGACTATTACCGCTCCCGGTGGCGTCATAACAACCATGCAATACGCCGATGCCGCCCGCAACCAAACCCAGTTGGTTGACCCCAGCGCCGGTACAATCAACTTTACATATAACGCCCTGGGACAGATCAAAACTCAAACCAATGCACGCAATCAGCTTACCTCCTGGAATTATTTTGCCGACGGGCGCATTAACACGGTGGTAACTCCCGAAGGCACCACCTCATATACCTATAACTCCAATAAACAATTGACCGGTATCAGTTCCCCAAACAGCGTGAGCCGCTCATTCGGGTATGATACCAAAGGCAGGGTGAATAGTGTGGTAGAAACCATTGCAGGTACAAATTTTTCCACTAGTTTTACCTTCGATTCATTTGGCCGGGTTAGTACACGTACCCATCCTTCCGGTATCGTGGAGACTTTGGGTTATAACGGTTACGGGTTCCTGGCGACCATCTCGGCCGGTGGATCGACCCGCTACACCATTACAAGCATGAATGCTCGAGAGCAACTTACCGGCGCCACTTACGGCAGCAACCTGGCGGCATCCTTCGGGGTTGACTCCTTTGGTTATCCCAACGCCAGCTCTGCAGGTACGATTCAGGATTACCGCTACGCATTCAACCCGGTGACCGGAAACCTCGATTCCCGTCAAAACTTTAAACGCAGTTTATCCGAAAGCTTCTCTTACACCGACAACCTCGATAACCTGGATCGACTCACCAGTGTTTCAGGACCACGGAACCTGACCCTGACCTATGCTCCCAACGGGAACATCCTGACTAAGTCAGACATTACCAGCGGTGTCGCCTTTACTTATGGAGACAACGCCGGACCTTACGCTTTGACCGGAGTAACATCCTCTACCGGTGTAATCCCGGCAATTAACCAGACGGCCACCTATACTTCGTTCGAAAAGGTAAACACATTAAACGAAGACACCTTATCCGCTACCTTCGTTTACAACAGCCAACACCAACGTGCCAAAATGGAGGTCACCCAAAATGGAACCAACATCCTCTCCCGTTGGTATGCCGGAAGCAAGTACATAAAAGAGACCGCGGGTGGGGTTACCAAAGAATACACCTTCCTGGGGGGTGATGCCTACACCGCTCCCGTGGCTGCTGTGACCCAGGCAGGAACCACGTCATTTTACTACCTGCTGCGTGATTACCTGGGCAACATTACTCACCTGGTGAATACTTCAAACCAGGTGGTGGCCGAGTATAACTTTGATGCCTGGGGAAGACGCCGCAGCGCTGATGACTGGAGCTACACCCTGGATGCTAATGATCTGGAATTGTTTGCCGGTCGTGGATTTACTGCCCATGAAGCCCTACCATGGTTTAACCTGGTGAACACGAACGGCAGACTTTACGACCCTCTGGTGGGCAGGTTCTTATCGCCTGACCCATTCGTCCAATTGCCCGATTACACTCAAAACCTGAACAGGTACTCCTACAAGAAGAGGTTTCTTCTCCTGGGAGTCGGAGAATATGCAATAATTAAGCTAAGAATATAGACATAAAAGTTCCCGTATTGGGAATATTTTTGTAACTTTGCTTCATGGCTTGATATAAATGAAAAGGATATTTGTAAAAAGCAGATTGAAAGAATTTTGGGAGAAGTTTCCAGACTCTGGGCAATATTTGAAAACATGGTATGATACAGCAATGAGTTCCAATTGGAAATCTCCATTAGATGTAAAACATACGTTTGCTAATGCAAGTATTCTGAAAGAAGGTAGAATTGTTTTCAATATTAAAGGCAATTCATACAGACTGATAGTTAAAGTTAATTTTGAGAAGCAATGGATATTCATTCGATTCATTGGATCTCACAATGAGTACGATAAAATTGATGCAAATACGATTTAATTTAAAGAATTATGAATATCAAACCTATAAGGTCAGAAGCTGATTATAATTTTGCTATTAAAAGGCTTGAGGAAATTTTTGACGCGCCTGTTGGCACTTCTGAAAGTGACGAAGCCGATATACTTGGATTATTGATTGATGAGTATGAGAATACTCATTACTATATAGAAGCTCCTGATCCAATAGAAGCTATAAAGATCAGAATGGAAGAACTGCATTTAAAACAAGTTGATCTGGTTGATGTTATCGGCAGCAAAAGCAGAGTCTCAGAGGTTCTTAATCGGAAACGCAAATTAACAATTGAAATGATCCGAAATCTAACAAAACGTCTCAACCTTTCTCCTGACCTGCTTATTAACGATTATCCGTTAGCATCATAAAGGAAATATTCTCCTTAAAACAATCCACCACTAGCCCCAATGCGATGAAGATCACTTGTCATGGTCAACCTCCGCCTTAACCTTAGTATTTATTGTAGTGGATCATCCAGCCGTCAAAATCGAGCGACTGGAAATTGGCTTCCTTGTAAATGAAGTTGATGGGAAACAACTGAAAATAGCGGACCGGACTGCCATCGAGGAACGCCGGTTTCCATTTGAGGTCCAGATTCCGGAGGGCAGTGACCGCCACCTCATTCAGCCGGGGGTTGAATCCTTCGATGACTCTGATCCCGGCCAGGTCGCCGGTTTCCATCACCACAAATCCCAGCACCATATTCCCTGTCAGGGCAGTTAAGTCAAGCCCCGATTCCTCCAGGGCCTTTTTCATATGCTGATGCAAAAGGAGATTACCACCCGTTAGCATGGGTTCCTCATCCACACTGTAAAAAACCGAATCGATATATTGGCTTCCGTTTTCAAGCCAGTTGAGGTTTCCCTGGAGTTCATTCCGGCGGTATTGCGCCACCGACCGGGTTTTGCCGCCGGGATAATAGTCGGTCACCTCGCCGTCGAGGAGCAGTGGAAACCGGTTCACGGTAAATCCCTTTCGCATCAGCTTCCCATCGACCTGCTCCAGAAACTGCCATTTCCCCTCGCCTGCCGGAAGATATTGCCGCAATAAGATCCCTTCCCTCTGTCTGTCACCCTGGCTGATCTCCCAGGTATTCTCCTTCAATGCACGGATTTTCAGAGTAGCGGTTTTTTCCCACCGGCCGTTGACCTTCTTCCACGCTATTTCTTCCATCCTGCCGCGTTTCCCGGTGACCACCTCCTTTTTAAACAGGGCGCTTTCCTCCGGAACCAGTCTCCCATTAGCCCCCAGGTACAGCACCGTATCACGGGAATCTTCTCCAGCCAGGAGTGCCCCGGCCATCATGACCAGAAAAAGTGATAATAAGGCAGGGATTAATCCCCCCAGTGAAAAAACCGGATGAATGGGTTTGTTGGCTGAGTTCGTATGGTTAACACTATGAAACAGATGTAAATTGAATTTTAAATCCTTGTCTTCCATTGGCTTATAATTGAAGTAATGGCTGCCTATAGCCTGAAAAGAATGGGTAATCCATTTCATGTGAATAAATTGTTTGTTTTTAAAGGCCACATGCAATAGCCATGATTGGTTTGTTCATTCCTATTGGTGATTCAGTGATCATGGCTATTTCATTATTTTAAACAATTAAGTTGCTTTGGTTGATACCGCAAAACAGATGTAAGTTGCATGTTATAACTCATGGCAGTTGTTGCATAATTCACATGTAGATATTTCATGGTGTGTATTACATGCTAATTGAACAGATATTTTCCCCTGCTAAATTACAGAATTCCTGTTTCATTCCGGTGCGGAAAGGGCCCTTTCCGTTCCCGGATAAAGTTAAGGGATCAGGGAAGGATTAGATGGGGCTACACTGGCAAGGCTGTCTACACCCTCCCGGGGAATGTATGGAATCCGTCGAAATATGCTATTTTTAAGGGCATCAAAGAATGACTAGCGTATCGCAGTTATGGTCCGACGTATATTCCGTTTTTTACTGAAAGCTGCCGCCTGGTTCATCGGGCTGACACTTCTCTTTGTACTTCTGTTCAAATGGTTTCCGGTGCCGGTCACTCCCCTGATGGTGATCAGGACGGTGCAGCAGGCCACCGCGGGAAAGGAGATCCGTATGCAGCACGACTGGGTGTCCATGAAAAAGATCTCCCCGCAACTGCAACTGGCGGTCATCGCTTCCGAAGACCAGAACTTTGTTAACCATTGGGGATTCGATCTGGAAGCCATCGACAAGGCCATTAAGGATTCTGAGAAGCGGAACCGGAAACCCCGGGGCGCCAGCACCATTTCACAGCAAACCGCCAAGAATCTCTTTCTCTGGCCCGGGCGGAGCTGGGTCCGCAAGGGGCTGGAAGTTTGGTTCACGGGTTGGATAGAGCTGCTCTGGAGCAAAAAGCGGATTCTCCACGTCTATCTGAACATCATCGAGATGGGTGACGGCATCTACGGCGCCGAGGCGGCCGCCCGTCATTTCTTCGGGATTCCTGCGGAAAAGCTGACTTCCCGCCAGGCTGCCACCCTGGCCGCCGTATTGCCCAATCCACGCAGGTACAACGCCGCCTCTCCCGGACCGTATGTCTCGGGACGGATCGGCTGGATCCAGGGACAAATGCAACAATATGGCCCCCTGGAGCTCAACCCTTCCCGGAAAAACGAAAACCAGAAAAAGAAATAAGGCCTGTATGAAATATTTATCTTAACATCAGAACAACAGATATTTGCCAGGTTTCGTCTTATGGGAAAATTCATTGTAAGAAGAATTTGTCTGATTTTATAAAAATTTCTATACAATGGGAGCTATTATCGTGAAAGCTGACAAAAAAAGCAACAAAATACTTTCAGAACTTGCCCGTAGATTGGGAGGAAGTGTAATTAATCTCGAAGACAAACAATATGAGGAAATTGCGCTTGGAACGGCTATGGTTGCCGTTAAAACTGGCGAATTGGTCGATCGGGAAAGCATAATGCAGAAATTATCCGGAAAATGAAGGTTTTACCATTGATCTTGTTACTGGCCCTGATGGCAGGATGCAGCACCGAAAAGAGTGCAGAGGCTCCGTTTTATCCCGGCAACCGGGTGCCCCTGCGTGCCAATCCTTTCCTTGAACTGCCCTTGGGGGCTATTGAACCGGAGGGGTGGCTGCGGGAGATGCTCCTCCGCCAGAAAACGGGAGCCACGGGCCACCTCGACGCGCTCTATCCTGCCGTCATGGGGCCCCGCAACGGCTGGCTCGGGGGCGACGGTGACCAATGGGAACGGGGCCCCTACTGGATCGATGGACTCCTCCCCCTGGCATACCTTCTCAAAGACGACACCCTGATCGCCAAAACCAAACCCTGGATCGAATGGGCCCTCCAAAGCCGGCAACCCGACGGCTACTTCGGCCCCTCGGCCGACTTTCCCCCTGAAAAGGGACTCCAGCGCAACAACAGCCGCGACTGGTGGCCCAAAATGGTGATGCTTAAAATCCTGAAGCAGTACTTTCAGGCCACCGGTGACTACCGGGTCATCGACCAGCTCACCGCCTATTTCCGCTACCAACTGGAGAACCTGCCCAAGACACCCCTGGGCCACTGGACCTTCTGGGGAGAGTTCCGGGCCGCCGACAACCTGATGGTGGTCTACTGGCTCTACAACCTCACCGGGGAACCTTTCCTGCTGGAACTTGCTGACCTGATCCATAGTCAGGCCTTCGACTTCACTACCGCCTTCCTTTCCGGAGATCACCTTTCCACCCCCGGAAGCCTTCATTGCGTTAACCTGGCCCAGGGAATCAAACTGCCCCTGGTGGTGTACCAGCAGCACCCCGATGAGAAATACCCCGAAGCCACCCAAAAAGCTTTCCGTGATTTGCGTAAGAACTTCGGACAACCTTACGGTCTTTTCGGGGGCGACGAGGCCCTTCATTCTGCCGATCCCACTCAGGGTTCGGAGCTCTGTTCCGCCGTGGAGATGATGTTTTCACTGGAGACCATGCTGTCCATCACCGGGAACATCCTATATGCCGACCATCTCGAGAAGATCGCCTTCAACGCCCTGCCTGCCCAAATCAGCGACGACTTCCTCGGGCGCCAGTATTTCCAGCAGGCCAACCAGGTGATGATCACCCGCCAGATGCGCAATTTCGACGTCAACCACGACGGTACCGACGTCTGTTTCGGCCTTCTCACCGGTTACCCCTGCTGCACCTCCAACATGCACCAGGGGTGGCCCAAGTTCACCCAGAACCTCTTCTACGCCACTTCCGACCGGGGGGCTGCTGCACTGGTCTATGCCCCCGCACAGGTCAGGCTGAAGGTGGCCGGCGGAGAGGAGATCCTGATCAGGGAAGAGACAAACTACCCTTTTGAAGAAAAAATCACCTTCCATTTTAAATTGCCCGAGGGCAGTGACCACCTCACCTTTCCTTTCAGGCTGCGGATTCCGGGATGGTGCGCCAGTCCCTCCCTGCTGGTCAACGGCGAGGAAACAGGGGTTGAATCTGTGGCCGGACTGGTGACCCTGCACAGGGCATGGAATACCGGCGACCGGGTCGAACTGAACCTTCCCATGGAGATCACCCTTTCCACCTGGCATGAGAACAGCCGGGCCGTGGAACGCGGCCCCCTGCTCTATGCCCTGAAAATCGAGGCGGAAAAACGGGTGGTCACCAACACCACCGATCCGGAAACCTATGGGACTGAATATGAGGAGTACCTTCCCCTTTCCCCCTGGAATTACGGACTCACAGAATCGGAAGTGAAGGACCCTTCCGGGAAACTGCAAGTTCTGACGAAAGCCCCGGCCAGTTATCCCTGGACCACGGAAGATGCCCCGGTGGAAATCAGGGCACGCGGCATCCGCATCCCTTCATGGCAGCTTTACAACGGCAGCGCCGGTCCCCTCCCCTGGAGCAATATGTATAAAATGGAGCTGGGCGACCTTCCGGAGGAGAAAGAGATCACCCTTATCCCTTACGGCTGCACCACCTTGCGCATCACCGAATTCCCGGTCATCAGAGAGTGGTAATTCGGTCCTTATGTAATATTTCCGGCGTTTCTGAATTAGGGAGGTGTCCAAGTCAAAATCAATTTACCTTTCGTATATTTGTAGTAATAGATAATGAAATGAACATTCAGGCAAAAAAACTGGAATTAATTGAAGAGTTTCTCAGGATAAGCGATGAGAGTCTGATCTTAAAACTTGAGGCTTTCCTTAAAAAAGAAAAGAAAAGCTCCATGTACAGAAGTATCAAACCTATGACAATCAATGAATTTCGGGACATGATCGATACAGCCCTGAAGGATAGTGAAAACGGCCATGTCCTATCACAGCGGGATTTGGAGGAAAGAGTAAAGTCATGGAAGTGATCATCAAGTGGTCAGCGATTTCAGAAAGACAGCTCAGAGAAATTTTTAAATACTATTCAACCGAAGCAAATCAAGTAATAGCCCGCAAAGTTATTGCCGGGATAATCAATAGGGTTAGCATCTTAAAAAACAACCCGTTAGCCGGTCACAAAGAAGAATTACTTAGCAATTATCCTGAAGAATTCCGGTATCTGGTTGAAGGCAATTATAAAATCATATACTGGATAACTAACAATATAATCACGGTTGCATCAGTGTTTGACTGCAGGCAGAATCCTGAAAAAATGAAGAACATCTCTGAAAAATAATAACCTGGCATTCCGTTCAGGAAGACTTACCGTGTCCAGCCACTATTAGTAGACCAAAGTCTGGATGGCGTGGGCCGGAATGGTGACGGCCGTCTGGAACGCCCCGGCAAAAAGCTGGTAGTCAGCCTTCACATCGCCCTGGTTCATCACCACCGTCACCATCTTTCCGTCGGGATTCAGGAAGGAGGTGCTTAGCAACATGCTTCTGCTGGAGGCCGTGCTCACCCTGACCGCCCCCGGGCGGATGAACCTGGAGAGGTGGCCGATGTAGTAGTATGAGGGCGTATAGATCAGCTCACCTGTGCGGGTGTCGGCATGGACGGGGGCAAAACAGAAATTGCCCACATGGTTGGGGCCTCCCGTCTCATCAAGCAGGATGTTCCAGTCGGTCCACCCCACCGTTCCGTTGTTGAAGTCGTTAATCATGGAACGGCCGTACCGCTCCCCGTTGGGCCAGTAAAGGTAGCGGGCCGTGTCGAATTTCTCGACGCACCCCTCGGTGAACATCAGCTTCTTCTCGGGATAGGCTTCATGGACCCTTCTGACGTTGTCAAACATAGGGTCTCCCCCGGTCCAGGTCTCATACCAGTGGAAACCCAGGCCCCAGGCATATTTGGCCGCTTCGGGATCATCAAAGATCACGTTGGCCCGGTAATTCATCAGGTCGCGGTTGTGGTCCCACACGATGATATTTTTGTCCCCGAGTCCTTCCCGCTCCAGCGTGGGTCCCAGAAAATTCTTCAGGAAATCGCGCTCCTCTTCGGCGGTGTAAATGCACGACTCCCAGGTTTGTGTGGCCATGGGCTCGTTCTGGACCGAGATCCCCCAGATGGGCATTCCTTCGGCTTCGTAGGCCTTGATGAACTTCACATAATAATTGGCCCAGGCCTGGGCATAGCCGGGCAGCAGCTTGCCGCCCCGCAGCATGTTTTTGTTGTCTTTCATGAAGGCGGGGGGACTCCACGGACTGGCATAGAGCATCAGGGTTCCCCCGGCGGTTTCCGTGGCCCCCTTGATCAGCGGAATCCGGACCTGCCGGTCATGGTCAATGTTAAAAGTGGCCAGCGCCGAGTCCCCCTCCTCAATATAGGTATAGCTGCCGCTGCTGAAATCACTGCTGTGAATGGTGGTCCGCATCAGCGAGTAGCCGATGCCCTTCTCCCGGTCGTAGTAAGCCGTAAGGAACTCCTTCTGTTTTTCGAGCGAAAGGCGGGCAAACACCTCGGCGCTGGCATCGGTGATGGCTCCCCCGATGCCCAGAAATTCCTGGAAGGTAACCGAGGGATTTACGAAGACACAAATCTCGGTTTCCTTCGGCTGCTGTGCCGGGGTAAAAGAAAGCGTTCCCGTGGGGGTCAGCCGCAGATCACTGCTGTCGGCTGTCGTGTAAACTTCCACACTCTTGCCTTCGGCAGAATAGGACACAGCCTGTTGCTGTTTCATTCTGTCCTGTGCGCAACCCACCAGAAGAAGCGCAGAAAAAACATAAAACACATACTTGCCCATGAGATTTCATTATTGGTTAAAGAGATATAACCAAAAGTAATCACTCCATATGATTTCAGCAAGGGCAGTGAGGAATAATGTTTTTCCATTGCCGCGCAATAGCCGGGGCAATGCCGGCATGGGCCTGTACCTATTTAACGGTTCTTTGACGAAACAGGAACACCCTCCACGGAAAAGTCCTGCCGGTTCTTCCGGAATACATTTTGGCATTTCCCTGTGAATTCCCTATTTTAGGGGCATCCGGAAAGATCCCTCCTGCTGGCAGACCACAGTTCTGGTGTGTCGTGAGGGGAGGAATCCGCAAAGATTTCCGGACTGCCGAAGTTATGATTATAAACCAACTTACTATGAGACAGCATATTGTGATTGTATTGCTTCTGATATCCCTTGCGGCCACCGGCAACCACCCCTGGGAGCCTGCCGGAGACCGTATCAAAACGCCCTGGGCGGAACAGGTGGATCCGGCCCTTCCACTGCCCGAATATCCCAGGCCCCAGATGGTGCGTGACCAATGGCAGAATCTCAACGGTTTATGGGATTATGCCATCCTCCCCAAAGGGCACTTTTTACCCGACCAGTTTGACGGAAAGATCCTGGTGCCCTTTGCCATAGAATCCAGTCTGTCGGGAGTCCAGAAGATGGTGGGAGAACACAAGGAGTTGTGGTATCACCGCACCTTCACGGTTCCCCCCGCCTGGAAGAACAAAAAAATCCTGCTTCATTTCGGAGCTGTCGACTGGAAGAGTGATGTATGGGTCAACGACATCAGGGTGGGTTCCCATACGGGAGGCTACACCCCTTTTTCGTTTGACATCACGCCCTTCCTGCAGAAGGGGGGTGAACAGAAGCTGGTGGTCAGGGTTTGGGATCCTTCCGACCGGGGCTATCAGCCGCGGGGCAAACAGGTGGAAAGGCCACAGGGGATCTGGTATACGCCCGTGACCGGAATCTGGCAGACGGCATGGCTGGAACCCGTCGGGGAAAGCTGGATATCAGGCCTGAAGAATGTGCCTGATCTGGACGGAGGGACGGTGTCAGTGAGGACGGAGATCAGCGGTGCCCGCCCGGGGGATATCATGGTGGTCAGAGTCCTGGACGCTGGCAAGGTCGTAGGTGAAGGGAAGGCCGCCGCCGGCGTGGAGGTGCTGGTTCCAGTTCCGGAGGCCCGGTTGTGGAGCCCCGAATCCCCCTTTCTCTACGATCTGGAAATCACCCTGCAACGCGCAGGCACAGTCCTTGACCAGGTAAAAAGCTACTTCGGAATGCGCAAAATCTCTACCCACAGGGATGCCCGGGGCATCGTCAGGCTTCAGCTCAACAACCGCGATTATTTCCAGTTTGGCCCGCTCGACCAGGGATGGTGGCCCGACGGCCTCTATACCGCCCCCACCGATGAGGCCCTCCGCTTCGACATTGCGAAAACCAAGGAGCTGGGCTTCAACATGATACGCAAGCATGTAAAGGTGGAACCGGCCCGCTGGTACTACCATGCCGACCAGGAGGGGATTCTCGTGTGGCAGGACATGCCCAGCGGCGACCGCTCACCACAGTGGCAAACCCGCAACTACTTCAACGGTCTGGAACTGACAAGAAGCACCGAGTCGGAAGAAAACTTCCGCAGGGAATGGAAGGACATCATCGATCTGACCTATTCCAATCCTTCGGTAGTGGTATGGGTCCCCTTCAATGAAGCCTGGGGGCAGTTTAAAACCGGGGAAATCACAGAGTGGACCAAAAATTACGATCCTTCACGGCTGGTTAATCCCGCCAGCGGCGGCAACCACTATGATACGGGCGACATACTCGACATGCACAACTACCCCGAACCGGTGATGGGGCTCTACGACTCTAAAAGGAGCTGTGTTCTGGGGGAATATGGGGGCATTGGCCTGGTGGTGGAAGGCCACCTCTGGGAAAAGGAACGCAATTGGGGGTATGTGCAGTACAAGAGCTCGGAGGAGGCCACCGCCGCCTATGTGGAGCTGGCGCGAAAACTGAAATCGCTCATTCCCGCAGGATATTCGGCTGCCGTCTATACCCAGACCACCGACGTGGAAGTGGAGGTCAACGGACTGATGACCTATGACCGGAAGGTGGTTAAGTTCATCGAAGAAGAGATCAGAAAAATCAACCTTGAAATCTGCCGCTCGCTTTAGAATCTTTTCATGGTGGCAAACTTCAGCAAATAGCGGTTGCGTGCTTCCCGGGGATCTTCCCCGTATGGAATGTAAATTTTCGTTCTGAGGTCAATGACGACTTCCTGCATCTTCTTCAAATCTGGTGATTTGATTTCACCGGCTTTTTTGTCAAACATAAATAAATTCCTTTCTTTTACGGGAAACGGAACGAAAACGCACGGGACACGGTGCAATAATGTGAGGGCACCTGGTGACGACTTTACCGGGTGCTTCGAATTAATGTGAAAAAAATTAAATATTCAATTTCCCGTTGCCTTGCCCGGCTGGTCCTTCACAAACAAATATAAGAAAAATTCCCGTAAAAACCTTATTTACAGAAACCAAAACACCACTCCCGGGGAATAACTTAACGTGGGATCGGATTCTCAGGGGAAAAGGTCCTCAATAAAATTCAAAAGAAGCCGAGTTCAAGGCGGGCTTCCTCGCTCATCATGGTTTTGTCCCAGGGGGGGTCAAAAGTAAGTTCCACGTGGGCTTCCTTAATGCCTTCGACGATCATGGCCGAATGGCGGGTTTCCTCAAGGAGCATGTCGGCCACGGGGCATCCCGGGGCAGTGAGGGTCATGATGATGTGGGCGGTATCGTTTTCGTCAACGTCAACGTTGTAAATCAGTCCGAGGTCGTAGATGTTCACCGGGATTTCGGGATCATAGACGTCCTTGAGGTTGGCGATGATCTGGTCAATTCTCTTATCCATTCTGTTCGGTACTTTTACTGATCTGTTTGTAAGCAACAGCGTATAGCCTGATTTGTTTAACCATGGAGAGCAGGCCGTTGGAGCGCACAGGGGAGAGGTGCTGGCTGAGGCCGATTTCATCGATGAAGTGCAGCGGTGCGGAGGCCAGTTCACCGGGGGTACGACCCGACACCACCCTCAGCAGAAGGGCAACCAGGCCCTTCACAATCACGGCGTCACTTTCACCCCGGAACCACAGGAGGCCGTCGCGGAAGTCAGGGACGAGCCATACCCTCGACTGGCACCCGCTGATCAGGTATTCAGTGGTCTTCACCGTCGGATCAAGGGGCGGAAGCGCATTCCCCAGCTCGATCAGGTAACTGTATTTGTCCATCCAGTCGTCAAAGGCCGAAAATTCACTGACAATCTCCTGCTGTACCTCTTCAATGGTCATGGTTTCTTTTTTTCAGGGCACAAAGGTCGTAAATTTTCGTCTGGTAATCAAATGGCGCGGTCAATATTCACGAAGCAAAAAGGCGGAGCCTCAGAGGCTTTTTGCGGCTGTTTTGACCCCTTCTAAATTACACGCCAGAGGCCGGAGTTCCGGGATATTGGCTACTTTTGGAGGAGTGATCACAATTTAATATTATACAATATGGAGTCATTAGCAGGGACACGCACCGAGCAGAATTTGCTGAAGGCTTTTGCCGGTGAGTCGCAGGCGCGTAACAGGTATGAGTTTTTTGCCAAGGAGGCCCGCAAGGAGGGATTGGAGCAGATCGCCGCCCTGTTTGAGGAGACCGCCGTGAATGAGAAAGCCCACGCCAAGAAGTTTTTCAGATATCTGGAGGGGAGGATGGTCACCATCACCGCCACCTATCCGGCGGGGAAAATCGGGAATACCCTTGAAAATCTGAAGGCCGCCGCCGAAGGGGAAAACGAGGAGTGGACCCAACTGTACCCCGAATTTGCCCAAATTGCAGAAGAGGAGGGATTCAAACAGATTGCCGTTACTTTCAGAACCATCGCCAAGATTGAGGCCCATCACGAGAAAAGGTTCCGGAAGCTGTATCAGAATCTGGAAGAGGGGAAGGTCTTTGAGCGCGATGGCAAGGTCGTATGGAAGTGCCGGGTGTGCGGTTTTCTGCATGAAGCGGCCCGCCCGCCGAAAAAATGCCCGGCCTGTGACCACGACCAGGCCTATTTTGAGCTGGAATGTGAAAATTATTGACACGAGTCCGATTATCGTGTAAATTTGCTCCATAATCCTATGCGAGCAATGCCCATTCTGCGATACTTCCTGTCAGTGACCACGGGCCTGGTTTTCCAGGCATGGTTAACTTATGCCCAGCCATTACAGGTCCATCCGGCTACCATCGTCGAATACGACGGAGCGCTTTTCATGCCTTATCATGAAACGCCGGTGGAGGTTTCCTATTTCACCGATCCGGGGATTGCACGGCGCTCTCCCTCCCAGATGACCATCCTGAAAAAGAAATTGGAAGCGTGTACGGCTCTTTTCAGCCAGGACTCCCTGCTGAAGTCTCCACGGGGTTTAAAGGTCACTTACAGGGGTACGGTCCTGCCACCTCCGGCGATACAAACCGGCCAGAAGAGCATCATGGCCTCCTTTGAGACAGCCCTCTATACCACCCTGGCAAGAGATTCGGCCCCGGCCTGGGAAGCCACCCCCGATGCCAGGGTAACCATCTGGTTCAACAACCCCGCCAAACTGGCCGGAAGCCCGGTCATTAATGACATTTATGTGGAACCCCGCACAACGGGGGATTTCTTCGGGCATCCCGAGATGGACCGGATATCGGCTCCCTACAGGATTGTGGCCGTTAAAAATAACACGCTCCCCTTTTTCCTTCCCGTCACCCGGGAGGATTTCGTCCTGACGCTGATCAGTTACTTTCAGAGTTCTATTGAAAAAAACGAAAAGACAGGCAACCGCCTGCCCACTGCGACGGTTCACGACACACCACATCAAAAACGGGAAGATGGAAGGGTGAAGTTTTACAACGACCTGGAGAAAATCAGGAAGATGGATCCCGAGTTGGCCGACAAACTCATGCAGGCCTATCTGGAAGCGGGAGTACCGGGGGCAGGAAACGGACAAGGGGGAAGCGGCCAGGGAAGCAGCCAGGGAAGCGGCCAGGTCGACCAGAACATCGTGCTCAACTCATGGCGGGAGGCCGTCCGCAAACTCAAAACCGAGATGAATGCCATGTCGCCCACGGAACGGAAAAGCCAGGCCTGGTGGTCGAGCACCGAGGAAACCAACGTGTCGGGACTTACCTATCCGGGAGCCAGCGGATCACGGCCGCTGGTCAGAATCAACCGCGCCCTCATCGACCCTACCCTGGCGCCATCCTCCATCCAGCTCATGGTCGTGGAATGGTCTATGGTGCCCGGAACAGGATTCAGTGAAACCACCGGCTACAACCTGGCCTTCGGAACCCTCTCCCATCTAAGCACCGAGGAAAACCTCTGGATACCCCTCTTCAGGTTGTCCGACCAATAACCGATAGAAAAATCCCCCCCATTGCAGAATATTTAACAATAATGTTTTACCTTGCATAAAAGATAAACCGGATCAGGATATTAAAACCTTTAAAAAGCACTAATATGAAACGAATCTTATTGTTAACGGCAGTATTGCTGACCGCCATGGTCCTTCAATCACAGAATATCTTTTTCCCTTCGAAGGAAGGGACGCAGCTGACCTATGAGAACTACGACAAGAAGGGGAAGCCGACCGGGAAAGTGATGTACACCATCAAAGAGGTCAAAAAGATGGGTGATGACATGGACATTACCTACAAGATTGAGATCCTTGATGCCAAGGAGGAACAGCAGTACATCGATGAGGTGACCATTCAGAAGAGGGGTGACCAGATGATCTTCGACATGAGCAAGTTTCTGAACAAGGCTGCATTTCCGCAACAGGAAGGTGGGGCAGCGTCAGCCATGGAGGTCACCGGGAACAACATGGAAATGCCCCTGGTGCCCGTTCCGGGGATGGCACTGCCCGATGCCAGCGTGCAGATTTCCATGAAGATGGGATTCATTAACATGAAGATGAGCGCCAACGTCACCAACCGGAAAGTGGAAGCCATCGAAGATATTCCGGTAAAGGGCCGGAATTTCAAGGCTTTTAAGCTGACCAGCGATGTAAACAGCAATGTTCTGGGGGTTAAGGTCAATGCCAAAAGTGCCGAATGGTATGCCTACAATATCGGGGTGGTCAAGTCGGAAAGCTACAACAAGAAAGGGGAATTGGAAAGTTCCATGGAGCTGATAGACATCAGGGATTAATCCCCGGGGGAGTGCCCGCATCCTGAAACATTATATCGTATCAGGCGTGCCTTCCCCGGCTACTGATTTCCGTGTGTTTTTCCGGTTGGCCATCACTATTCCGCCAGAGAAAGATAAGAAAGTGGGAAAGATGACTTTTTCAGTCGTGGAGAGGATTATTTTCTTTACCCATTCTTCGGGCTATCATGCTGATATAGAAGAGCTGGAAGGCATGATAGATCATGATAGGCAGGAGGTAAAGGCCGGTACCTGCAGTTCCCCCGAAAAGAAGGGTGGCGAACACAGAACCGTGGACCAGTGATTTTTTGGTTCCGGCGAAGCGGGTGGTGATGGTATCTTCCCTGCTGAAGCCGAGGAAGGCCGCCACTTTGCGGGTCATCCACCAGATGCCGAAGAAGAGGGCCACCACGGCCATGGCCAATGCGGCCAGTACGCCCGGGCCGACCGAACGGAACATCCCCGAAAGAAAGGAGTGACTGAAGGATTCGTAGACGATCAGCAGAATGATCAACTGGTCAAAGCGGGCGAGTTGGCGCAGGTGGCGGGTTACCCATTTTCCGAGCCAGCGGTGCAACAGCAGACCCATGATCACCGGAAGAATAATCTGCACCAGCAGCTGAACCAGTATGGTCCCGTAATTGAAATCCCCTCCGGTACGGTTCAGGAAAAGCCCCATCCAGAGCGGGGTTACTACGATGCCGATCATCCCTGAGATACTGGCATTGAAAATGGCCCCTGGAATATTACCCCGGGCCATGCTGACCATGACCACCGAAGAGGAGACCGTGGAGGGAAGTACGGCCAGGAAAAAGAGGGCCAGCCAGAAGAGTTCCAGGGAAGTCCCTTTAGCCAAGGGATAAAAGGGAAGTACACACAGTGGAAAGAGCAGGAAGGTAGTCAGCTGAATGACCAGGTGCATCCTCCAGTTGCGCATGCCCTGCCTGATCTTCTCCGGATTAAGTTTCAGTCCGTACAGGAAAAAGATAAGGAAAATTCCGGCATCGATCAACATTCCCAGATGGACAGTTCTCTCTCCCATTCCGATACCGGGAACTACCCACGCCAGAAAGATCATCAGGATCAACCCCAGGATAAAGGGATCAGGGATTATGCGGGAGAACCTTTGCTTCATAATTTTGGCGCAACTATTTCAAGGGGCACACGGTGCAGCCCGGAATATCTGTGAAACAGGTCGATGTCTGAGAACGGCTGATGGCTTCTCTTCTCTCAGGGCCTCAAAATGGAGATGACTTTGTTCAGGGCTTCTGCGAAGCGGTCGATCTCTTCAGGGGTGTTATAAATCCCGAAGCTTACGCGTATGGTACCGGGGATCCCGAATCTGGCCATGACCGGGTCGGCGCAATGGTGGCCCGTACGAACCGCAATTCCCATTTTATCAAGGAGGGTTCCGGCGTCGTAGGGGTGAATTCCTTCAATATTAAAGGAGATCACGCCTGATTTGACCGGGGCCTGGCCGTAAAATATGATTCCGGGGATCTGCCGGAGGCAGGCTGTGGTTTTCTCGATGAGCATCTGTTCATGAGCTCTGATCTGATCGAATCCCACCTTTTTCAAAAAATCCACCGCCGCTCCCAATCCGGCCACTCCCGTGATGTGGGGGGTTCCTGCCTCGAACTTAAAGGGCAGTTCGTTGAAGGTCGTCCCGCTGAAACGTACTTCGGAGATCATCTCTCCTCCTCCCTGGTAGGGCGGCATGGCTTCCAGAAGTTCCCGCTTTCCGTAGAGAATTCCCACCCCGTTGGGTCCATACATCTTGTGGGAGGAAAAGGCATAGAAATCGGCATCGATCTCCTGCACGCTGACCGGGAGGTGCTGGATGGCCTGGGCACCGTCAATCAGGACTTTCACTCCGCGATCATGGGTTAGGGCCGTGATTTCCCTGACGGGATTGACGGTTCCCAGAACGTTGGAGACATGGCAGAAGGCCACCATTTTGGTGCGGGGGGTAATCAGGCTCCGGAGGGTGGCAGGGTCCAGTTCTCCTGAATCGGTAAACGGCCAGGGAACAACGCGGGCGCCCCGCCGTTGCGCCATCATCTGCCAGGGCACGATGTTGGAATGGTGTTCCATCTCCGAAACGATGATCTCGTCGCCCGGGCCGATAAAGGCTTCCCCGAAAGAAAAAGCCACCAGATTGATGCTTTCCGTGGTTCCCTTGGTGAAGATGATTTCCTCCCGGCTGCCGGCCTGTATAAAATCCCGGATCTTATCGCGGACACCTTCGAAAACCTCCGTAGTCTTGTCGGCCATGTAATGGGCGCCCCGGTGAATGTTCCCATAGAAATCAAGGGTGACGTGCCGTTCGGCAAGCAACACGTCGATGTTTTTCTGAGAGGAGGCTGCACTGTCAAGGTAAACTACCTGTTTCCCATACACCTCCTGTTTCAGCACCGGAAATTGTTTCCTTATTTCGTAGAGGTCCATAGATCAGCATTCACATTGATAGGCGCATTCATGACAACGTCCCACATCCCCCCGGAGTCTTTTATCGACCAGTTCGCTGATTCTGTCGCGCAGGGGTTCGATGCGGATTTGCTGGACCACCTCATAGGAGAAGGCGTTCATCAGCATCAGCCGGGCCTGGGATTCTTCGATGCCCCGTGACCGGAGATAGAAAAGGGCGTTTTCGTCGATCTGGCCCACGGTGGCGCCATGGCTGCACTTGACGTCGTCAGCTTCGATGATAAGCTGGGGTTTGGCTTGCATCAGGGCCTTGTCGGTGAGCAACAGGCTGTTGTTGCGCTGGTAGGCGTTGGTTTTCTGGGCGTCGCGGACCACGTGGATCCGCCCCGAGAATGCC
>Ga0209408_1000852_pt1 | contig 21214 bp, 15 predicted proteins | sample AD_UKC107_MetaG_FD_184422 | JGI IMG/M metagenome (GOLD analysis project Ga0209408, IMG submission 184422) | Active sludge microbial communities of municipal wastewater-treating anaerobic digesters from Hong Kong - AD_UKC107_MetaG (SPAdes)... | ecosystem: Engineered > Bioreactor > Anaerobic >... | reverse complement strand
CTTCTGTAACATTACCTAATGCAATGTAACTACAGTCTGGTCCTTCTAATAGAGATGTTACATCACTTATACCTGGAAGAATCCAACTTTCCTTTTCACAACCGGAATGATTTAGTCTAAGAATGATCCCCTGCGTTTCATACCCAGAGCTTACAGTGTTGTACCCTCCCAAAAGGATGTCCCCATCCGAGCATAACAGCATACAATTAGACGAGGACATATTTTGATGAACATGATAGAATGATCCAACCTCTACGCATGCAAGAAATAGGTACAAAATTATCATAATAATAATTCTTTTGATAATATTCATCAGCGATCCTCCATCTATCTAGTATATAAATTAACTCCTTATCAGTTGTATAGTATATCTTACCTATTTTAAAATATAATGCTTTACAGCGAACTCTGTATATTCAATAAGCCTATATATGACAATCCTTCCAGCATCCACCTTGACAAGGATCACTGCGAGCTATGTTTAAGTGAATAATATTCTTCCACACTCAATCCCCTAGCTCCATTTTCCAGACTATCTCATTCTAACAACTTTCCCACAAAAAGGGTAAGTCTATGCTCTGATTAATGCTAACAGTATCTTGACTGAAGAGGCTAAATCAGTTATGGCAATTAAATGTTTCAAGTTCAATAGAAGAGGATTTCATATGCAATCGCTTTTAGTTAAATTAGCCATTTCCTAGTTCTGTTCTCAGCTTGCTTGGCTGTACAACAAGGAACTCTTGTTATCTTTTTGATGCTGGCCATTTGGATCTTTCACCAGACTTTGCATTGATAAGAAGGTAGTCCTTTTTCTACAGTATCTAAATTCTGGCTACTTAGCTTGATTCCGTTTCCGAAGTATCCTCTCTGTAAGAAGACGTTTCTCCCAGTTATCCCCCATCGCCTTCAGCCTCTCGATCTCCCTCTTCGGCAGCACAAGTAAAGACAGCCACTGGTGAACTCTTGCCCTGGATAGCCCATGCCTCCTGGCCAGCTCTGCTTGAGAAACACCTTCTCTCTGCATCTCTTCTTTCAACTCAAGAGCAACATAGATGGGGTTTCGAAAAGTTTTCCTGGGTTTGACCTTACGGTTAGCGGATGGTATCGGGCACAGGATATAGATTGATGGAATTACGGGGTTCGCCTTGATGGAGAAACGAGGCGCCAGAATAAAGGCCCCATGCGAAAGCGTGGGGCTTTTCATTATATCATTTCAGGTATTTATATTTATGCATCATATAATGATGTTTCTACAGTATCGTTGTCCGAGCACTCACTCAATAGAGCTCATTTGTTAAACTCACTATCCCTTGACATGCCCCCCCCGTACTACCCCATACTCTTCTCTGGAATAAAAGGTATATTCACTCTGAATGAAGGGTGCGGAAAAATGAATATGAGCACGGTGATTCGTGGCTTGCTTCGAACCATCCTCCTTCTCTCGGTCGTCTCCATTGCCATGGCTGATTCTCCTCCCGTGAACACCATTCCCATCATCTCGATGAAGACAGGTCAGGACGCTACGTGTGCAGACATCGATATGGAAGCCCTCTGCAGACTCATATGGCACAACTTCGACGGAATATGGATTGCAGCGTGGCTTACTCCCGAGGGATACGGAAGAAACCCCTGCCAGCTCTGCGACAGCACTGGAGCGTTCGTGGTCATTGCCCCGTCGGAGATCCTGAGCCTCGGTACTTCTGAACCCTTCACCTACGCGAGATTCGACAGCGTAGGGATTCAGGATGACAGCGCATTCATCTATACAGATGCCGATTTCACAACGATAGACAGCGTGAAGACCGCTGCCGCTTTCCTTTCCCGCCTGGTCAGCAGATGCGAGCTTCTTGAGGACGGAGCATCGCTGTTCGACTGCATCTGGTACTACGACGGATTCAATGAAGGACCCTCATGGCAGCTGGCAAGGATGCAGAACGACAGCTCCTCCCTGGATGACTACTATCCGAGCCTTTACACACAGGATACCCTGATGAACGAGATAAACACCTCAGGTGTGTTCTCATGGACCAAATACAAGTCCGACAGCACCTTCAACAACGACATAACCCTGGCCATCTGCTTCGCAATGCTGCATACGATTGAAGAAGACGAATGGGCTGATCATCCTGGGATACACCTAGGAACTGATACAATCCAAGCCAACTCGATTAGGGCATACTTCGATACGCAGTATCTGGCTTACGATTCGGCCCCACCCTACGTCATTCTGGACAACTTTCCGGAGCGAATGGACTTGAACACCTATCCGGTAAGAATGGCAGGATACACTTGGCAAGATGATGAAGATTCAATAACCGTTCTAGGCAGCGCCACCGATCTCTGGATGCTTGAGCACTTCGAGCTTCTGATGGATTCCTCATTCATCCCGGCCGCAACGCACGAGAACGGGCCCTTCCCGGTGTACTACCACCCCCAGGCGTTCGGAAGGACTGGGGGGAAAGCAATATGGGCAGTTGATACCACCTCAACTCCTCCAGACACATCCATCCAGTATGTCTCCTACAGCTACCGCATTCCCTCCCCAGGCGAGTTCAGGATGCTGTGCAACATCGGGCTGCTCAGAGGAGCCAAGGGAGTCTTCCCTTACAGTATCAGGAGCTATTGTGAATGGGATGACGACACTCTCCTGCACCACGACACGGGCCTTCTCGACGAGGACCTGATACCATTCGATGCTCCCTACGAGGACTGGGTTTACAGAGAGCGGCCTCCAGGTGACTATTACTATGCTCCTCCTGACTCCATTCCCCCCTGGACAGCGGCGGACGGTTCACAGTTCGATCCCCTGTACTCTCTGCCCTCACGGCCCACAACGACAGGCGCGAAAGCTCGGGAAGATTACCTTGAATGGAAGTTCGCAGCCTACGGAAGGCTCTGGAACAGCGCAAGGGCTACATTCAGGCAGATCGCATGGATCGCTCCTGAACTCTCAAGGCTCTGGTGGTGGTTCTCAGGCGACAGGTTTGACAACGCCTCGATTGAGTATGACGGAACAGAGCCCCTGTTCTTTGCCGATCCACACATCCGTGTCTTCACCGACAGTACGGAGAGCATCTGCTACCTGTTCTATGTGAACAGGTTCTGCAGGGCAAACGGCAATCCCTTCGAGATAGAGGTTGACGCTGGTGATTTCCCCGGGGGAGCACCCTTCAGCGAATATGCGCTGGATCACAGCAGACGGTTCCTCATCGAAGGTGATATGATCGCCAGGGATGAGTACCAGTTCCTTGATACCCTGGACGCAGGCGAGGCAAGGCTCCTTGAGATGTTCGATCCGGAAACAGGTCTTGATGCGGACATCAGGATCACGGACCCCGACCTGTACGTTGTACTTGCGGCGGATGGAGACACCCTCTCAGACAACACCAGCTATGACAGCGCTGCCGTTGATGTGGTGGCTTTCTTCTACAACATGGGAACGGAACCTCTTGAAGATGTGGAGGTCTTTCTGCGGAATGAAACCTCAGATGAACTCATAGCAAGGGATACCGTCAGCTTCAGCGGACTGTCCATCGACACATGCTACACTCCGGATGTTGCCACGGCGATCTTCAGCTGGACACCGGACTTCGATGATATCGGTGCTAACGTCCTGAGGGTATACACCGAGGAGATAACAGGAGAACCCGATCCGGACGACAACAGCGCAACCCTTGTCTATCTGGTCAAGCCCATTGATTATGCAGCATCCGTCCTTGACGATCCCTGGGACATGGATCCGCCTGCTCCACCCATCAGTCCTCCTGCCTGGAAAACCTTCGACATCGACAGTCTTACAGGATGCTGGGGCAGCTACACCGATTCCATCAGCGGGATGTTCGAGGGAACGCTGTCGAACCCGGTCAACGCCAATGCTCTTTACCTGAACACAGGCAGCGGCAGAGATGACTGGATAGATGCTGACCGGTTCGTTAACTTAAGCCTTGCGGGGTATGCCGAGCACAGCCTGAGCATTGAGGTCCACTGGATGAACAGCGACAGCAGCGGCTACTTCGTTGACATACAGGAAGACCTTGGGTCAACCGCTGCGGACATAGGTCCTGTAGATCTGTCTTCGCTCAGCGGGAACTGGACAGGGGATGCAATTGCTTTCTGGCTGGAGTTCACAGGAACGAATCTCGCCACCGATGTCCGCATCGGCTGTGTGAGACTGACGGAGTAGGTGATCGACATGAAACACTTGATCATTCTTACGGGAACGCTTCTGCTCCTTTCCTTTCTGTCATACGGGCTCGATCCGCCGGTGAAGCTTTGGGAGGAATGGTACAGCTTCCCGAACCACAGCGGTTGCTTCTTCAACGACATTGAGGTCACTTCTTCCGGTAATCTCTTTATTACTGGTGCAAGCACAGACTTTTCTAATCCCGACACAATCGGATACTGCGCTTTCCTGCTTGATCCTGATGGAAATGTTCTTTGGACTGTTGATTACACCAGATACTCCATGTTCGGACAGGATGGAGTTATCCTGCCTGATGGCTCCATGGCAATCACCGGCTATGGTCAATCAGCATATGGCAGCTCCCGGGAGCTTTTCTTAATGAAGATCAATCAGGATGGCAGTTCTGCCTGGACAAGAGTATTTGACTACCCAAGCACAAAAGAAGCTGGCTACTCCATCACCTGCCTCCCCGACGGCGGCTTCGCTGTCTGCGGGAGGGTGCATGGAACGGGAATTGGACCTGGCTTGGCCTGGATACTCAGAACAGATGCTGATGGTGACACTCTCTGGACAAGAGAATGGGGAGCCTCAATTGAGAACTACGGGCAAACCATCCTCTTTGATGATGGAGAATTAGTTGTTCTGACAAGAGGAACTGATGATACACTAACAACACAGGGTCCTCATATGCTCTTCTATGACCTTGATGGCAACTACCTTCATGGTACGGATTATCCAGAACTTTACTACATTTTCCCCGGAGACATGTGCACAGCATCAGACAGCGGGTTCATCTTCGTTACGAAAACATTCCCCAGTATTTCGCATACCGATCAGCTCGGTGAGATAATGTGGCGACACAGTATTGAATCCAACCCCAACGATGAGAATGAAGGCTTCTGCATCAGGCAGACAATGGATGGAGGCTATCTCTTCTCAGGATGGGACGGGTATTTCCCCGGCCCGTTGGATGAGGAGCTGTCTGAGAGCGATTATCCCTTAGGTAATCAATCTCCTGAAAACACGGTCGACTACAAGGAAGGCTGGCTTGTCCGGTTTGACGCCGATGGGAATGAACTGTGGAACTTCAACAATGTCGTAAGCCATGATAACTTCTTCTATTCTTGTGTTCAGCTCCCCCAGGGGGGCTACATAACCGGCGGCACCTGGGGAGGCAGCGGTTATCTTGTAAGATACGCCCCCGAGACAGGCATTTCTTCATCTGATCCGACATCCTTCCTGACACTTGAGGTTTCACCCAATCCGTTCAGCTCTGTCCTTTCAGCGTCCTTCAGCCTTCCTGAAGAGAACCAGGTGACCCTGACGTTGTATGACCTGTACGGCAGGACCGTCGGAGGACCGATGAATGGTTCTTATCCAGGTGGCGCCAGCACCATCGAGTGGATTGCCCCCTCCGACCTCAGCTCCGGCTGCTACTTCGTGAGGCTGAACACCTACGATGAAAGCGTTACGAAGAGTTGCGTCTTCATCAGGTAACTGGGGCTACCGATCGAACCATCCTCAGTGTTTCTGCTTCCCCCGAAGTTGCCTCTCGGTGATAAGTTGGCTATCCCAGCAGTCCCCCATCTCCTCAACGTCCCGGATCAGTTCATCAGGAAGCTTCAGCAGATTGAGCATTTGAGTCACTCTGGCCCTTGAGATGCCAAGTTTCCTGGCAAGCTGCGCTTTCGTCAGATTGTGGTACTCCATCTCAAGCTGCATCTCTTTGGCCTGGATGATGGGATTCCTGAAGGTCTTCTTCACCTTCTTCGGCCGAGTCGGTTCGACGGTCGTGTCATACCAGAAAAAGTTCGCTGGGAGACACGGTCGAGGCGCCAGATCAAGGCCCCATGCGAAAGCGTGGGGCTTTTTGCACAGTTGACTGTTTATCCTCTTGACACCCCCCCCCCTGCTCTCTTTCATATTCATTGATAAACATGTATCTTACACAGGATGAAAGGGATGGCTTCAAATGAAATCATGCTTCTATTCTCTCACCCTTACTGTTCTTCTTCTCTCCGGTTTCTCTTATGCTGATACTCCACTGATTCGAACAACAGTAGCTGACAGTTCCCGGGTGGCATTCATAGCCCAAACTCCCCTTTCATGGGAAACAGTTGAGAATCACAATCTTGATTACATAAGGTTCAACGATTGCGCAGTTACGGACAGCGTCGGTTATCCTGAACTGCCCATGATCACCTGCCTCATTGCATTGCCCGACAGCGTAACTCCTCACCTTGAGTTCGCCTGGGCAGGGGAACAGGAGTTCCATGTTGATCCAGTGTATCCTTCCCCGGTCCTGTACCTGGACACTACCACCTGCACGGCCTCAGTGGCCGATTCCTTCTATCAGGATTCCACAGCTTACGCATCCTCTGCCTTCTGGCCAGGTGATATGGTCAGGGTGATCGGAGAAACCCGCCTCCGCGGCCAAAGGCTGATTCAGGTTCAGCTTTTCCCCGCAAGGTACAGAGCCTCAGACAGCACTCTCGTCACAGTTGCTTCCATCAGCGCTTCACTGTCATTCGACAGCTCGGAAGCGGTCTGGAACAGCGCCGGACTCGGGGCATTTCAGGACCTCATCGGCGACTCACCCATCGTAGGTTACCACAGGGTTTCCAGATCAACTGCCCCGGTACCGACTTACTGGGATGATGTAGACCCCTTGACCGGTCCGCCGAGGATGCCCGACTATGTGATCATCTGTGCTTCAGGCTTGTACCGAAAGTTCGGAGATGCGGTGGACGACCTTGCCAAGCACAGAAGGGACTTCAACAGCTTTGATGTGGCTCTGGTGACAACAGGTGATATCCTGGACGAATTCGGAAGCCTGGGGCAGGAAGTTATCACAGATGAAACGATCAGGGATTTCACACAGCACATGTGGGAGAACTGGACTCAGACTTCCGGTAAAAAGCCGAGCTATCTTCTTCTTATCGGTGATCATGAAGACAATCTCTACTACGACGAAAACTGGTTCCTGCCTACCCATGAGTATGCAAACTCATGGGCACCGGAAGCGATGAATGCTAATGATGAATGGTATGCCTACTTCAATCAGGAATCAAGCATTGACAACGCTATGCCCGACATGTTCGTGGGAAGACTTTCAGTGAAGAACGGCGACGAATACGCTCCTGATACACTGAGTGCCCTCATTGCCAATCTCATCGATCTGGAAGACCCCATAACAAGCGTTCCGATCACCGACTACAGAAGAAGGATCCTCCGGCTGGCCGGAACGGGTCATACCAGTCCAGGCGACTATCATCAGACCTTCGGAGTAGACAACAAACCCCTTTCTCCCTGGACTGAGAGTTTCACGGACTGGCTTGAGTACGACTACACATCTCACTACTGCGGAGACGGCAGATGGTTTACAGATCAGGATCGAAACGAAATGAAGAGTTCGGAATGGGTTCAGAACTGTTTAACGGAGTTTAGCCGCGGAGCCGGTGTTGCCTTCTACACTGATCATGGGGAACTCCACTTTTTCAGTGCAGGGCTGGAATGGTACCCCGGTTTCTACAGTCTGGATGATTCAAAGGGGTGCAGGGACAGTACATTCAACAACTACCAGATCGAACAGAATCTCACTGGCACAGTTCAAGGGTGTTCTGCACCTTTCCTGCTGATGCTCTGCTGCTCCGCGGGAACGTTCAATCATACTCTGTATGAACATGAACACAGGGATCCCTATAATGACCCTTACTTCTGCTTGTATAGCGACCAATACACAACCATGCCATACAATTTCAGCTCTGACTGTCTTGCAGAACGGGTTCTGAAAAACACCGATGTTCCAGTGGCAGGCGTTTTCTGTGGTTCGCAACCTTCAGCTATGGGCTGCTATGGGTGGTACGGGAAGGGTATTCTTGAAGCAATCTATGCCAGAGGTCATGGTAGGCTTAGTGATGCAATTGCTTCCGCTCGTTTTCAGTATGAGGGGTATTTCCTTAATAGTAGTGGTACAGGTACGGAAGTCCTCGGTCAATTCAATCTTCTAGGGGATCCTGCTCTTGATATCAGCGACAGAGCCCGCTTCCCCAACAGTTGCGATCTATCAGTATATCCAGGGGAATTCAACATCTCTTTGTATCCCGTTGAGACCTCTACTGGAGTAAAGTTGCCTATCTCATTCAAGATCCGAAACAACGGAGCAAAGGATTCGGACGAATGCGATATCCGTTTGATCCTCAGGAACGGGATCAACAGCAATACATTCTATATAGACTGTGATCCCATTGATTCGGGAGACTCTCTGGTAGTACAGTACGCCTGGGACTGCGCAGCGTGGTTCCAGCCGCCAATGAACCTGACAGTTTCTGTCACTGCGGACTATGATGAAGAGTGTTCCGACTGCTGGCGGGGCAACAATACCGGAGAAGCCACCATTCGCTACAATGATACATACCCGGTTCTTGATGGCTGGATTCTGGAGCCTGATGAAGTCGGAGGAGTGATCAGCACTGAACCTGTTCTGGCTAACGTCGACAATGACTCCGACCTTGAAATAATAACTCTTGCAGGTACAACCCTGACCGCATTCGATGCCGATGGTACGAAAATATGGGAAGTTGCGGATGAAGGCTTTCTCAGTTACAATCAGATTCTTTCAGCTGACCTGGAATCGGATGGTAAGAACGAATTCATTCTTCGCAGTGCCAGTGAAGTAAAGGTCGTCAGCAGCTCAGGTTCAGTTCTGGATGATATTGAGATACCCAGCAGACTCTTTGTGGTAGGCGACATGATCAGTTCAAACAACGGGCCAGAACTGTGCGTTGCTCTTCAGGAAAACGCTTACCTCTACAGCTGGGACAGTACGGAGGATGAGTTTGAGTTCCTGACGAGAAAGGACTTCGACTTTGACCCCGAGAGAGATGGAGTATCGCTTGCCTGCGCTGACCTTGGCGGCAGTTCGAGTGAAGACATCGTTTATTGCACTTCGAGGTTTGACCAGGTGAATCCTTTCAGAGGAATGCTGGTATATGACTGGGATGGTTCAGCGACTCTTCACAACGAGATCTGGAATGGTAACAATGGTGCGGTTTACCCTGCTGCAGGGCTGCTGAACGATATCCCTGTTGTGGGATATCCCTTCGGGGCATACGACGAGCCGCACAATGGGGATCCGGCTGTCCTTATCGAACCCGATGGTACTCTTGAAGAATACTGCGCTCGTGGAGACTGCAGCGCAAACTCGCTGAAATACGGAGTCTTTGCTGACTGGAATCCTTCTCCTTCTGCTCCGGGTCCTGATACTTTCATTCTGCCCTCTGAAATGCAGCCGTTGGCTTGGGATAATCAAGGGCTGCGTTTCGGCAACTGGCCGCCAGACGAGTATTCGGAGGGAAGTATCGGTTCAAATATAAGTCCGACTTCTCTGGGGAATCTGGATAACTCAGGATTTGATGATGTTCTGTTTGCAACTCTCTTAGATGGAAACTGTACCATCCTAGCATACGACTCTGATGCTGAGCCCCCGGATGGATTTGATTTCCCGATAACACTTCCGGATAATGTAATGTCCTACGGAGGCTTCAGTATTGCCGACATTGATCGGGATGGAACCATTGAGCTTGTTTTCGGCACCAGCGACGGCTGCCTGCACTGCTGGGAACTTGGAAGCTGCTCAACCGGTTATTCTCCATGGCGTCAGTTCCAGCACGATGACGGAAGGACCGGTGTTCTGGAATGATTACAGCAGGCTTTCTCTGGCTATGGCTTGTGTCTGTAACACCGAGCCCGGGCTGGAGCACTCCTGTTGTGGTCACTGAAGAGGGGAACTCGACAAGGCCTGTAGTGCAAATGCACAGAGATGATGAGGGCAGGTTTCATATTGTCTGGGCTGGGTATAAGGATTCCCATAGAATCGCCTACAAGATGTTCGACCAGAGCGGAACCACCATTGTTCCGGATACAATGATATCCAGAAATACAATCAGTGCATACCTTTCTACCATGGTGACAGGAGACAGCCTTTATGCCTTCTGGCGAGAGTACAACCCTGTTTACTATTCCGTGAGAAGTCTGACCGATGGAAGTGAGATCGTTCCAGCCACATATCTTTTCACAACTTCCACCCTCTACCCATACATCAGAGCCTCCCCTGATAGTCTCGGAAGACTGCATGTTCTCTACAATGACGGTGGAGATGTTCGTTACGCTGTGTGGACGCCTGCTCCCGGATCAGGCTTCACCGTAGAAAGGGACTGGAAGATAGAGGGAGCCGATGCCGGTGGAGTCCTGCTGGTGGACGGGAACAGGGTCCATGTCGTAGTGCAGGATCCTGTTTATCATGACTACTGCTATCTGCAGTACGATCTTGATGGAAATACGATTATTCCGCTTGAAGATTTTACTGTCGGAGATCTAGCTCTCAGTCGTGATCCAAGGCTTGCACTTGACTTGAATGGGAACCTGATGGTGGTGGAAGACCTTGATCCAGACTACGTGCTATGGAAGCTTGACAAGCTCAGTGGCATGCTGCTTGTGAATCAGAAGACAATTGTGACTGCTGAGTATCCTGAAATGTACCTTAGCGTAGATTTCATCCTTGAGCAGATTCCCGGTACAGACTTTTACTACCTTTCGTGGGCAGACAGTGGCCAGGATGATCAAATCCTGTTCCTTCTCATGAACGGAAATGGCGAGGTTGTAGTTGACTGGGCTTTGGCCTACGACTACTCTGATGAGGATCCGGAGGATATCACCTATATAAGTGGCTTAGCCGATTCCGCAGGCAATCTGTATCTTGCCTATGAACAGATCGATCCTGTACTGGGTTACTTTCCTACCTTCGGCTGGTTCGACTACAACTATGTAAGCACACTGCAGCAGGAGGCACAGGTTGAATCTTCTCCTGCCTTTTCACTCTCCAGCAATCCGGTGACGGGCTCAGTCACGGTGTATACAAACGATGGAGCCACATCCCTTCGTATATTTGATCTTGCGGGGCGGAAGGTTTCCGATGTTCCCGTTTCAGATGGCGTTGGAGTGTGGAATGGAACAGGTTTCTCGGGAGAGAGACTACCTGCAGGAATCTATAACATCGTTGGGGAAGACCAGTTTCATCAAAGAGTTACTCTGCTCGAAAGGTAATTGAGACAGTTTCCTTTCATTTTTGCTTTGGTTATTAACTACCTGTTTGTCTCCGCAGCGTTCTCTCCGTCACCAGCCTTCTCTCCCAGTTATCCCCCATGCCTTCCACAGGAGTTTCGTTCTTAAATTAAAAACAGACCCCTAACACAATGGCAGGGTTGCCATTAGGAGCGAGACTGCTGTAAGACCCCCTTGGGAGCGATTTTGTAACCGAACGCCTTCAGTACCTCTTTCTGGGTCTTCGTAGGATTCTCCAGAACCGTTTCAGGATTTGATCTCATATCATACCAGAGAGTAACCAGATTCAGGTTTGACATCTCATCAAGTATCGTTCTGCCACTGAGCCTGTTCTCTTCGCCTCTGTTGCGATTCACTCGAAGCTCGAGCAACCGGAGTACGGTAAGGGCAATAGCGCAGGTAAGCAGATGGCACCGTATCTTGCTGTCCGTCCAGTGGTACATCGGATTCATGCGGACATGCTCCTTCGCTTTCCCTGACCGGAACTGTTTCTCAATTATGTTGCGATCCAGTGAAAGCTGAACGATCTCCTCGGTTGTCCAGTCATGATTGTCGGTAACGATCACATTCCTGCCAAAGAGCTTCTCCGCTCTGGTTACCTGGTATACATCCTTACGGAAGCTCATATCGGTTTCGCTGAACTCCAGATTGTAGTACCTCGTAGACAGATGAAGCTTCTCGCAAAAACGACGGTATCGCTCCTGTATGGACTCAGCCTTTCGCCAGTGGGGTAATTGCTCCCTGTACTTGCGTCTGTATTCGATCAGGGTGTTCCTGACGACCTCAAGCTTCTGATTGAATGTAATAGCCTTCTTCCTGGCGGTCCTCGGATTCATGGTGACCACCACCGTTCTCTCCTTGCCCCACAGTTCGTGACGGCACCGCCAGGCTGTGATCCGGTCTTCTGCGCTCCGCTTGCGGTTCTTTCTGAGATCAAGAGGCGAGAATTTCTTCAGGCTCATTCCCGCAAGCTCCTCAACGTAGTAAGGTGAGTAAGTGGTGATGAAATGGATCCTGGTATTGTCGTCGATCACATTGAAGGATTCTTCGCTGTTCATGCCTTTGTCGAATACAACCGTAAGACGCTGCTTCGTCTCATTGAACCTGCACATCTCGTCGAACATCTCATCCATGATCTGGCCAAACAGCTTTGAATCATGAGTGTTGCCCTCGTAACCCTTGTAGTACATGGGTAACTGGGTTTCCCTGTCTACAAGCAGAGCAAGCCCTACCTGCCGCAGATTGTGCCGTCCTGCCTTGTTATGGCCTCTCTGACAGAGTTCAGACTTGGTCTTGCCGTTCATGAATGTGTAGTAGTTCGTGGTATCGAACAGCAGACACTCTGCAGGCACCGGTTGATTCTCCCACACTTTCGCGAAGAATGCCTTACCGATGGCCTCCACCGCATCACTGTCAACCTGGTTCCACTTATCCCAGTATCTTTCCGAGGTCAGCTCTCTCAGGTCCACCGGTCTGATGTCCTGCACCGCTGTGTGTTCGTACCAGCCCTCAAGAGCCCTCTTGCTCCTGGGTGACACAAGCCTGTTGACCCATGCGTAATAGAAGTATTCACCTACAGTTGGCCCTGTCTCCCTGATCCCTCGGGGAACAATGCTGTCGATGATACCAATGGTGTCGAGTTCTTTTTCCAGGAGATCCAGTACGAACAGGGCTCCGAATGACTTCGACTGGAGCTTGAGAGGGCGCTTTGCTTCTGCAGCCTCAGCCAACTTCTCCATGATGGTATCAGCCGTACCCAGGTATTTCTGGAAAACAACGGTTGGTTTTCCGTTTACCCTCTTCATTTCCCGGTAGTAGAAGTAGGTCTGCTTGTTCTTGCTCTTTTTGTGTAAGTGTCCCATACCGTAATATATGAAATAGGTCTAACATGTCAAGTCTTGCTATCTTCTATATCATTATCATATACCCTATTACGGTATTCATAGTGCCCTTGTTGAATAGGTCTTACATTATGACAACACGCAAAAGGTCACGCCGCAACATATTACGCGGTTTCTAAAGGGTTAGCTCAGAAAGTCCTGTTCCACTTCCTGAATCAGTTCTTCAGGCAGCTCAGCAGATTCAGCATCTGGGTTACCCTGGCTCTTGAAATTCCGAGTTTCCTGGCAGTTGAGCTTTCGTCAGGTTGTGGTACTCCATCTCAAGCTGCATCTCTCTCGCCTGTATGATGGGGTTCCTGAAGGTCTTCTTCACCTTCTTCGGCTTGGTCGGTTCGATGGTTGTGTCGTACCAGAAAAAAGTTCGCTGGGAGACACGGTCGAGGCGCCACATATAGGCCCCATGCGAAAGCGTGGGGCCTTTCTAGATCTATTATCTGCTCATATCTGTAGCTATCGCATACCAGAGAGGATCAGTCTAACACCACACATCTATCTGTACTGCTCTCCCCAGTTCCCAACTCAAGTCGCAGGAAGTAGCAGCCCGGTGCCAGATGATCAGTATTCCATTGAAGTTCGGTGGCTCCAGCTGACAAGGTTCCCTTAGCTACTGTACTAAGAAACCGTCCGGTCATGTCGTGAACGGACAACGTGTAGAAAGACGAGGTTGGTACAGTAATCCTGATGCTTCCCAGGGAGTTAACTGGATTGTCCAGGATAGACAGAACCTGACGGGAGGATTCAGTGTGCTCCTCCAAACCGTTTGTGACAGTCTGATTCAGAAACACCTCGAGCCGAAATGTAGTAATAGGGGAATCGGTCACTGTCGCAAAGTCGATATCCCCGTCAAGGTCAAAATCAGCAACAGCTCCTTCAAAGCATTGTGTGTAAGACTCATACTGGAAGTCTAGCACTAGATTGCCCATGCCGTCACCAAGTGTCAGTAAGTTCCCTCCAGCACCGCACAGGAAGGCATCATTGTATCCATCAAGATTGTAGTCACTGATATCCGCCTGCAGGAACAAGGAGCCTATGGGAATCCATATTGACTCATCAACAGCGAAATCCCCAGATCCACTACTAAGGAGCGTGAGAATTGTAGGATCATCACACGGAGCAGCTACCAAGTCTGGATTGCCATCAGAGTCAAGGTTGCCTGCGGCAATGCAACCGAGAAGGTTGCTCGAGAACTCACCATAGTAACCCTGAAAGTTGAATGCACCTGCATCATTCAACCAGACTGACAGGTAACCGTCGTAGAGCAGGACAATGTCGAAATCTCCGTCATTATCGATATCGTCTGAACACGAACCGAGAAACTGTGCATCATCATAGATGATTGACGTGAGACTGTACTCAAGAGGTTGTGAGCCAACCAAGGCGTATACGTAGCCGTTACTACATGGAACAACAACATCCTGAACACCATCACTGTTAACATCCCTGATGTGAAATCGTGTTGATAGATCAGGGGAGCCACCTGGACCTGCGTACATTAGTGGTGGCTCGAGATTACCTGCTCCATCATTCAGGAAAAGGGCAAACGAATCAGGATAGAAGCACCTGACCATGATATCACAGTCTCCATCAGAATCCATATCTGCAGACTCGATCCATGCCAAGTTAACTGAGTACTCCTGGCCTTCCGCGAAAGTACCAAGTGTTGAGTTGGTGTATACCGTCATAGTCTCTTGTGATCTGTCACCAACAATTAGCTCAGGGTATTGATCCTGATTAAGCAGGGCAGCAGACAGGCGAATGGCTGTCGGAGGGCTGCCTAAGTTGGCGGTCCAGTCAGGTTCGTCATTGAACACATCTGAGGAGAATGCTGTGTACGGAAGGCAAAGGCTTACTGCCACTAGAAGTAGTAAATGCCTTCTCATTCTATCACCAGAACCTTTCTATTAAGAATTGTTACACTTCCATTATCCATATGGATAACATAGCAACCGAATGGGAGTGAGCCATCATTGGCGGAAAGGCTCAAAGAGAAGCCATCGCCGAATGATGTCTCAATAGTTTCAGCACAGACACATCTGCCGTCAATTGAGTAAAGTCTTGCATTAACAACACTCCCGGTGGAAAGCGAACCAGGAACATTCACTGTGATTCCCGTCCCTGATGCAAGCACTTCTACAGGTTCCAAAGGGACTGCCAAGCTTTTCTGAGGCGTACTGCACACCTCTGTCGCTGTGATGGATATGATTGCTCATGGAATCCACTCCTCGAGCGCTTATAGCCATTCTGAGCGCCTTGCAGACCAACTCGGCATCTATGCTCTCACTCATTGCCCAGCCAACTATTCCGCGGCTGAAACAGTCAAGAACGGCGGCCAGATAAAGCCAGCCTTCACTGGTTTTGATGTAGGTGATATCAGCAAGCCACTTCTCGTTGGGGGCTGACGCTGAAAAGTCCCTCTCAAGAAGATTCTCGGCCAGAGGACGGTTATGGTTGGAGTTCGTGGTAACCACATACTTCCGGACTCTGCGGCTGCGGATTCCAAGCCTCTGTATAGCCTTACGAACGGTATCGGCACAGCACTGCTCAAGACCTTGCTGAACCAGTTTCTGCTGGATTTTCCGGTAGCCGTATACCTTGTAGCTGGCTGAATGGGTTTCCTTCACCAGCTTGTCGATCCGGTTCCGCCGTTTATCCATTTCCGAGGGAGGCCGGTTCAGCGAGGAATAGTAACCGCTCCTGCTCACCTTAAGCGCCCTGCACATTCTTGATATCGGCCATCGGTCCCTGTTCTCTCTGATCCAGGCGTACTTTAACGGGACTCTTGGGCGAAGTACGCCGCCGCTTTTTTTAAGATGTCGTTCTCGATCTTCAGCTCTGTGATCTCTCTCTGAAGATCTCTGAGTTTCTTCGCGGAGGGTGTAGGTTCATCCGCAATCTCTCCACTATCTCTGAATCCCTTAACCCAGCGCCTGAGAGATTCTACGCAGATACCAAGCCGCTCAGCGGCTTTCCGGTAACTGTAGCCTCCCTCAACCACCAACCGGGCTGCATTAAGCTTGAACTCCCGGGAATACCGGGTTCCTCTTCGGCCTGCCATACTGTGCTCCTTTCACTGAGAACATAACTCTCAATGTTAGCACAGTGATTGTCCAATCTCAGAAAAGCGCGCCAGGTTCCTCGGACTACATTGATGCAGACAGGTTCCACAACCTGAGTCTTGCCGGAATGTCTGAAACGAAGACGATCATGACCGTTCACTGGATTGACTCGAATAACCGAAGCGGCTACATTGTATTGGGTGGTGCTGCCGATACTCTCCGGGCCACTGCGGCCGACCTCGGACCATGGGATCTTGCATCACTGAGTGGCAGTTGGACCGGAGACATGCAGACATTCTGGCTTCAGTTCACCAGCCCTAACTCGATGAGCCCTGCCGATGTCCGGATAGGCTGGGTGAAGCTGACGGAGTAGGAGGTGAAGTAATGAAAACCAGGGTAATGCTTACTGGAATACTCCTTCTCACCACTTTCCTCTCCTACGGGCTCGATCCGCCAGTGAAGCTCTGGGAGAAATGGTACTATACGAACCACGATGGGTGTCATTTCCGAGACATGGAGATGACCGATGATGGAAACCTGTTCATTACTGGTAGCGCTTGGGACTGGACTCAACCGATCCTTGAGTATTACTGCGCATTTCTGCTAGACCTGGATGGTAATATCATCTGGGAAGTTGAGCAACCCTGGTATGTTGGGAAGGGAAATGACGGGATTGTGCTTCCTGATAGTACATTCGTCATTACAGGAAGATGTGTTGAAGCCCCTGACAGCACCTATTCTCTGTTCCTTATGAAGATAAGCCAGGAAGGCTCGGTCGAGTGGACCAGAATCTATGATTATCCTGAAACCCGGGAAGAAGGCTACGGGATCACCTGCCTTCCCGACGGCGGCTTCGCTGTGTGCGGGAGGGTGCATGGCACCAGTATCTCATACGGACAGGCCTGGATAATGAGAACCGATGCCTATGGAGATACGCTCTGGACGAGGGAGTGGGGAAATACCGCTCCAAATTCCTCGGATTACGGCAAGGCAATCTTGTACAACAACAATGAGATTTGTGTATTGGCAGGTGGCAGAAGTGATTCTCTTCCCACGAACAGCTCCCACCTTCTTTTCTACGATCTTGATGGCAACTATCTCAGAGGTACCGATTACGGCGATATTCTGTACTACCTCTTCCCTGCCGACATGTGCCTGGCGACCGATGGAGGGTACACCTTCACCACCAAGACATTTCCGCCCCTTTGGCATACAGACCAGTACGGAGAGACCCTCTGGTGGAAGAGCATCTATGTTACACCGGGTGACCAGCACGAGGCATTCTGCCTGAGACAGACCTTCGACAGCGGATACATCTTCTCCGGATGGGACGGCTACTCCGAATGGGACGAAGACATCGGGTGTTTGCCGGATGAGGAAGGGCTTCTTCAGCGTTCTTCGCCAGGACAGGATGCAGTTGACTACGGGGAAGGCTGGCTTGTCCGCTTCGACAGCGAGGGCAACGAGCTGTGGAACATCAACAACACTGTGAGCGCGGACAATCACTACTATTCATGCCTGCAGCTCCCTCAGGGCGGCTACATGGTATGTGGAACTTGGGAAGGCAGCAGTGGTTTCCTGGTGAGATATGCCCCGGAGACCGGCATTTCTTCACCTGATCCCGCATCCTCTCTGACATTGGAGGTTTCCCCAAATCCGTTCGTCTCGGTTCTTTCAGTATCCTTCAGCCTTCCCGAAGAGGACCAGGCTGCCCTGACGGTGTACGACCTGTACGGCAGGACGGTTGGGGAAATGGTGAGCGGCTCTTATCCAGGTGGAACGAGCACCATCGAATGGACACCTCCGCCAGACCTCGGCTCAGGCTGCTACTTCGTGAGGCTGAATACCTCTGAGGAAAGTGTCACCAGGAGCTGCGTCCTCATCAGGTAACGGGTCTGCCGATAGCACCATCCTCAGTGTCTCTGCTTCCTCCTAAGCTGCCTCTCGGTAATAAGCTGACGGTCCTAGCAGTCCCCCATGCTTCTGATCTCCTGAAGGAGTTCACAGGGTAGTTTCAGCAGGTTCTGCATCTGGGTTACCCTGGCTCTTGAAATTCCGAGTTTCCTGGCAAGTTGAGCTTTCGTCAGGTTGTGGTACTCCATCTCAAGCTGCATCTCTTTGGCCTGGATGATGGGGTTCCTGAAGGTCTTCTTCGCCTTCTTCGGCTTGGTCAAATCGATTGTCGTGTCGTACCAGAAAAAAGTTCGCTGGGAGACACGGTCGAGGCGCCAGATCAACGCCCCATGCGAAAGCGTGGGGTCTTCTTGTTATAGCCTAATTGCATATTCAAATCGAGTTGTTTCACCTGCCGATGGTATGAAATATTGCCATGTTCAGTCATCCCCTTGACGCCCCCCCCATCACCTCTTTCATATTCTCCCATTAAACCGTACCTTACTCATATGATGGGGATATTGTGATGAAAAATTGTCTCTATCTTCTCTCTGTTTTGTTTCTGCTTTCTTCAATACTGGATGCCGATAATCATCAGATCAGAACAACAGCTGCTGACAGCTCAGATATCTCTTTCATCGTAACAACCCCACTCTCCTGTGAAACAGTGGAGAACGACAGCTTGAGATACATAAGATTTACCGATACACCAGTAGCTGACAGCGTTGGTTACCCTGAACTTCCTATGATTACCTGCCTGGTAGCAGTGCCCGACAGCGTTACTCCCACACTCGAGTACACATTCGGCATGGAAACTGTTCAAAGCGTTCTTCCGGTTTATCCGGCCCCTGCCCGTATACTGGTATCAGAGAACTGCACTGCATCTATTGCCGACAGTTTTGCAATGGATTCCACCGCATACGCTTCAACCTCATTCTGGCCAGCTGAAAGGGTGCGCCTTATCGGTGAAACAACGATCTGCGACCAGAGGCTGCTCAAGATTCAGCTTTTCCCTGCCAGGTACAGAGCAGCAGACAGCACTTTGAGCACTGTTACGAGCTTCAGCGTTTCAGTTTCATGGGACAGCACTGAAGCGGTCTGGAGCTCCATTGGCCTTGGAGAGTTCCAGAGGTTCACCGAGAACAGTCCGATTGCAGGCTACCATACACGCTCACAGAGTGAAGCCCCCATACCGGACTACTTCGGAGTGGTTGATCCGTACGACGGCCCTGAGTACCCTTACAACAGGATGCCGGAGTACATCATCATCTGCGCTTCGGGATTGTACGACGACTGCAGTGATGCAATCGATTCCCTCACAGAACACAGGGCGTCACTTAATCAGTTCGATGTGGCAACGGTTCTTACCGATGACATCATGGATGACTTCGGCTCAGGGAACAGTTGTCTGTCCGACAGTACAGTTCGTGACTTCACCGAACACATGTGGGAGAACTGGCCCGGAGCATCCTCCAATCGACCCAGCTATCTACTGCTGATTGGAGACCACGAGGACACTTCATGCGCCTCGGCGGACTGGTTCCTGCCAACCCATGAATATTCGGCATCCGGCACAGGCGGAACCATTACGGACATAGGCAATGATGAATGGTATGTGTACTTCAATGGCAACAGGAGCATTGTAAATGACTTCCCAGACATGATGGTGGGCAGGCTTTCGGTGAGGAACGGGAATACAGAGCAGACTGATACGCTTTCAGCAATCATTCAGAACATCATATCGCTTGAGCAACCGATTCAATCAGCTCCTCTGGTCGACAACAGAAGGAGAATTCTTCGGTTCGCTGGAACGGGGCAGGACGATTCCGGGGATACCGGCCTGCAGACATACTATTCATGGGAACCGAACCGCAGATGGACAGCAGATTTCACCGACTGGCTGGGGTATGACTACACCACTTACTATGGTGGAGACTGCAGAACTTTTACCATGTCGGACAGCAGCCAAATGTCCAGTGAAGATTTCATGGACGCATGCATAAACGAGCTGAAATCCGGAGCGGGAGTTGCATTCTATACCAATCATGGAGAACTCCACCTGCTCAGTGCAGGTCTTGACTGGAGCGAGGAGTACTATCCCTATCAGACCGACTATACCAAAGGAGCACTGGACAGCACCTTCAACAACATTCAGATCGAGAATCAGCTTACATCCACCAATCAGTACTATTCAGCACCGTTCATCCTTATGCTCTGTTGCTCTGCGGGGACATTCAATCACACATATGCGGTTCATTCAGACAGACACCTGGATCGCTACTTCTGCCTATGGAACACCCAGGGATATGACTACGACTTCGGAGTAGACTGTATTGCGGAAAAACTTCTCAAGAACACGGATGTTCCTGTGGCAGGAATATTCGCCAGCTCACAGCCCTCAGACAGAGGACACTATTCAAGCTATGGAAGCGGAATACTCGAGGCGATATATGCTCGAGGTCATGGACGGCTTGGTGACGCCATAGCCTCGGCAAGAACGGAATACATTGATGATTTCATTTCCTATGACGGCTACTTTTCCAGGTCCATCAGTCAGTTCAACCTTCTTGGAGACCCTGCCCTGGACATCAGCGACAGGGTAAGATACCCCGGCAAATGCGATCTGGAAGTGTATTCGGATGACGTTCAAATCTCCCAGTACCCCCTTGAAACCCCCACTGGAATCAATGTTCCCATAACGATTACTGTTCAGAACAACGGCAGACAGGAATCAGACGAATACGATGTAAAGGTAACCGTAACCCACGGCGTTTCAGTTAATACGAGCTACATCAATGACTGTGACGAGATCCCCGCAGGGGAGTCAGTTGTGCTGGAGCACCCCTACACCCCTTCCTCGCTGAACATGCCTCTGGACATAACCGTTGAGGTCGAGGTTGACTGCAATGAAGACTGCGACGACAGCTGGAGAGGCAACAACGAAGCAGAGGCAACCGTTCAGCTGGCAGACACCTACCCCACCGAATCAGGCTGGCCAATCGAAGTAACGGGAGCAATAAGCACCACACCGGTGCTTGTGAACCTTGACTCAGATGCCA
>Ga0209408_1000846_pt1 | contig 21300 bp, 12 predicted proteins | sample AD_UKC107_MetaG_FD_184422 | JGI IMG/M metagenome (GOLD analysis project Ga0209408, IMG submission 184422) | Active sludge microbial communities of municipal wastewater-treating anaerobic digesters from Hong Kong - AD_UKC107_MetaG (SPAdes)... | ecosystem: Engineered > Bioreactor > Anaerobic >... | reverse complement strand
TTACATGGCAATTGCCAATATTGAGAAAAAATGGACCTTGCCCATCCGGGATTGGGGTATGATTTTGCAGCAATTTTTGATTAAGTTTGAAGATAGATGCAGAATTTGAATACAGGCGTTTACACAAAGTATTCTATAGACTCAACTTTTTGGTGGCAGATAATGTGCTATAGACAGTTATAGGATGTTGGCAATATTTGAATCGAGTTGTGAAATACTTGTCTCAACGAGCAGCTTGAGTGTGTAAAAAGTCATACTATATCATTCTATAATCAATCCTGCATTTTCTGCACTTCCTTTTAGTTTGATCATCTTGGTAAAGGCCATAAAAATCCGGTGCTTTAAATATATCTAATCCACGACCAGGTGTAATCTGCCAGCCATTATCCATCTTAATTATTCTATCATGAAGATTCTGGTCAAATTCGAACGTGAAATGGATATTATAATTAACCAAAGCGGTATGAATAAGATTGAATTTCTCCGTATTCTGCACTTTCTGATCTTCATCCTTAAAGTTGGTCACTAAATGAAATTTAACAGGACCCTCCTTTGAATCGAAAAGTTCACAAAAAGATAAAAGATTCTTTATTTGATAATCAACTAATATGTATGGATCTTCAAGCCTAATATTCTTTGCTCCAACTAGATATGGGCCAAAAAGATCTTCATAAGAACGACCTGTTTCATTTTCTTTAATATCTATTTGCTTCTCTTCTAGGTTGGCGATTGTTGGTTCTTGTGTTGTTTTAAACTGGTAAATATCCTCACGTATATCTCTCTCTTTTATCTTACTCCCTTTTTCTTCATAAGATTCTTCATAATAAACTGGTCGTTTATGGTTATCCTGAAAATCATCCGGATATTTTGAGCGAATAGAAACGGCATCATATTCTCTATCCATTTTACATAATTCATCCCTTACTCTTTGTCTTAATTCAATTGCGGGATTTACACAATACTTATAAAACTCTTGTTCGGTTGGATTCAAATTAGGAAATAGAATCTTTAATAACCCCGTTGTACCCGCTTCAATGGCTTTGCTGTCACGCATATCCTCACAATCTATTAACTCAAGATTGCTTTTAACAAAGTTCCTATAATTCTGGTCATACCTGATTTTATGGATAATCTCCCCAAAAATGTCACCCTTCAGTCCCAGATATTTTGAAGGAGTACTCTTAGTTACCCTTGGAAGGTACCAGCCAGGTAAGAATCCAGAAAATCTATCGATAAAAGCTGTTTCGCGAAGGAAGTTGGGAAATACTTTGAATAATCCTTTTAAAGCGTTAAGCGGTTGCTTTTTTTCATCCAGTTCAATATTGGCAAGTATGACTAATCCTGCCTCAGCAGATATAGCTGATGCTGTTCCTTTGCCAAACTTGCCAGACTCAAGATAAGTTTTTAATAATGCTGTCAATTCACCCGAAGTATCGCCTTTAACCTTCTGGGCTTCATCAATTACAACACAATCGTATTTGGTAATCAGTCCCGCCGTCTTCCTTGAGTCATTAAAAAACAATACTGCAGGAGTTATATTCCCTGCACGTACAGCCACGTATCTTGACATATTGTCATACACGAAAGATTTTCCAGTACCTTTAGGTGCAAGTTCAACCAGATTATATCGTGGCTCTACCATAGGGATAAGCCTTGCTAATAAGAGTATTTTTTGTCTTTCATTATATAAGTCTGGATTGAACCCCATTGATGAAACCATGAAATCAATCCAATCTTCGGTTGAGAATTGTCTCCTAGTATTACAATAATATTCCAAATCAATGTTGGCAATCTGAAATGCCTTGAATTCTCGCATCCAAATCTGCCCCTGCGCATTATCACTTGAAGGAGGTATATAGAACAATGATCCTACACCCCACAAGCCGCTGCTAAGGAGCATTTCGTTATTTTCTACTATCTGGGCCGAAACATTAGCATTTGATATATCAAGAAATGGAATTGAGAGATAACGATCTCCTTTTGCAAGGTTAATTGATACATTATAATTGTCCATCAGCTCAACTTCCTGCTGCTCCAGCAGGTCGTTTTTTACGCTCTCTTTTTCTCCTTTTGAAGGAACATATTTTGCCATAAATGAAGCCATTCTCTCTCGTGCATGGTCGTCAATTTCCTCAGCATCGCCAACAAAATGACTCACAATCCACTCCCCAACGTAAGTAGGTATAGCACGGTTACCAAATCCCGCTTTGTGTAGAAATGATTTATTTATTATTATCTCCGAAAAAAAATCCTTTGCTTTTTGCTCAAATGATTTCATATTCCGTGTTTAAATATTGTAAACTCCCCATTAAAAATTGTCAAAAATATCGGTCCCTTTTGTCTCGATAATCTTTCTTATATTGATTTTTAAATTGACCTCAGTTGAAAACTGCTGACCCTCAATCTCAAACTCTATCCCGCATTTTAAATATTGTTTTTCAAATTCGTTTCTTGTTTGATTGAATTTGCCGCTAAACTTCACATGATCCTTTGATTTTGAGGCCAGTTTATCAACTCTGATGGTAGATAAGTCAGATTCAAAATTACTGTTTAATATACTTACATAAACCTGCTCAAGGATGGTATCATTCGGATTCACCAATTCAATATCTATATCTTGTAACGCGAATCTTAAATTTTCATCTAATAAAGCGAGATAAGGCATAAGAACACCCGAAGTAACAGGCATAAAAACAAAATGAGGTATAATGACTTCTTCTGGTTGCATACCTCCATGCCCCCAGCCATTCCCATTTTGCTTGAAAAGACTTTTGATACCTTTGGCTATTAAATAATTTTGCAGCGTTCCAATCTTTGAACTATCTAAGAAATAACTATTTTCAATAACCTCTGGTGGAAGATTAGTATCATCTTCAGGAATTAGTTCAATATATCGATTAGAATAATGTTGCCATTTTCGAGAATTAGCTACTGATTGAGGTATCAGGGGATCTTGTTTGATCAGATATGTTGAACCGTGATCAGAAATTAAATGGACTCTGACTTTTTCTTTCAGTTTATTTTTATCGATTACTTCAGAGATGGCATTTATTAAAATCTTGAGGTTTGATTCAATATATTCATTATGCTTTGAGCCCAAATCCTGCTCATACTTATGAAGTATCTCATCAACTAATAAATAATTGATAAAATACACCTTGGATTTCCATTCAGACTCTTCTTTAAACCTTCCGATAGATGGATAGTATTTGAATGAATTTGTTCCGAAAAATGGCAGCCAGCCTCCTTCTTCAAGCACTTTTTTATAATTCACATCTTCAATTACAGATTTATCAGACGTACCGGCCAGTAAGAATAACTTGCTTATCTCTGTAATTGTTGGTACATGTGAAAAATAATAATCCTCGCTCTTTTTTAAAAATCCTGAATCCATAAATATCGTTTTGAGGAGGTCGCCAAAAATAGCAGGGAAGTTGTCAAGGAGGATTACAAAATCTAACGTTCCGGCTTCACTAAGTTCATTAAAATTGTTTGATATAAAATTACAGAGAATTGATTTAGATGATAACCGGGTCTCTTCATAATGCTGGAAGTACCAATCTGAAAACTCTGAACCTAGTTTATTAATAAGTGAAGTTTCCTTTTCACATTCAATAGTCCATTTATAATAAGGGAAATAATACCTTACTACCCATTCTTTTATGTCCTCTGTCGACCAGTCAGACTGAAATTCGGGCGGCAGACTGGGAGGGACGGTAAATAGTATATGATCAATTCTGGGTCTTAGATTAGGATAGAATCTTAAGAACTTATTCCTTAAACCAGTAATAACTTCCTCAGAGATTAATTCAGCTCTGGAATTTAATAAATCTTCGATTTTTTTAAATTCAATCAGAACCATCCCGCTGCACCTTCCAATAAAACTAAGTATTTCCTCTTTGTCCGTTGGTACTTCCCATGAGTTAATCTCAACCTCGATCTCGCCAATCAGAGATGTTTCAAGGTCGGGTCGTTTTTTTAATCTTTTGAATGGAATTTTAAGGGATTCATAAATAGAGAAATCTTTTATGTATTTTCTTCCAAGTCCCTTATAAAATCTCAAAACAGAATAATTATGTATTTCGGTAATAAATCCTTCAGCAGAATCAAGGAGCTTATCGAAAAGTCTTTTGACTGCTTTATCTGATGATTTTTTCCATAATTCAATACGATCAGCAAATAATACCTTGAAGACTGGATTGGATAATCTGTTCCCCCATTTAGATGGGCTAAAAACATTAATTAAGTCTTGAAAAAATTCAATGTCAAAGCTTTTCTTTGTCAGAATTGCATCGAAAAAATATCTTAAAATAAAATCATTAAAAGATTCATTCTGTGAAGGGATTTCTTCTAAATCAAGTAAATGAAGATCTTTAATTTCATTATCAGATATATTGCCCGGAATTGTACAATTCCATTTTTCAGCGAGCAGGCTGCGCAGCGAAATTGTTTCAAAAGAGTATAAGGCAGTATCTAATCTCTGACACATTCTTTCAAACCATACCTGGAAAATTCGCTTCCTAAGTATAATTATAAGATTCTCATTGTTTTGAAGTGCTTCTTGAACCTTCTGATAAGTGATTAAATAAGAATGATTATCCCTTACAACCAAGTTTTTTGAGTCAGCAAGAATCTCATTGATATCTATTAGAAATCTTATCATTTTTCTTTGAGGATTTCAGAAAAAATTTTAATGAGCTCTTCATCAGTTACAATATTGTGTTTTTTAGCCAGATCCAGGAACGATTTCAGGGAAACCTTTAACTGATCCTTGTCTTTTGGGAAAATAAAATTGACTTGGATATTATTATAGATATCTGGTTGTCCGTTAATAATAACCTCTTGGTTTTTATCGAAAATACTCCAAACTACCAAATCACTGTAATTACCTTCAGCGTCTTCAGCAACAATCTGTAGCTTCTTGTTTCCAGAAATCTCTAATACTTCGTCATTTGTTATTTTCTTGCGGTGACTCTTCTTGTCTTTCGGATCAGATCCATCATCCGTAATAAATATCGATTTTACATTTTCCCCAGGAGAAATTTCAAACCTAAGTTTACTTGAGTATTTGACTCTTCTTGCATTTATATCTTCCTCAGCATTAACAAATTTAATAATAGGTGGCTGGACTTTAATTTTATTGTCATCAATTTTCTTCTTTGCATCCTTTATTTTACCTACATATTCCTGCACCTTATCGTCTGTCCAATCTGCTACCCTGCCAAGATCCATCGTTTCAGGGAGTGTTTCAAAAATGAATGATCCAATGTTAGATAGATTACTCTCGGCTTTCAGCAATCCTCTTGTATCCTTAACCTGAAAATCACTATAGGAGTTCTTCTGCCTCTCATCAAGGACTTCAAACCATTGCTTTAATGAATCTTTCAAATGTTCGTCTGTCTCTCCTTCAGATTGAAAAAAACTACATAATTCTTTCAGAATCCTTTTTCTAACACTTCCCTCCACCTCACCACAATCTTTAAGGAATTCTTTGATTCCATTAATTACTTTTGCACGTTTTGTTTCGGTAAGTTTTTCGTCTTTTTCAATGTTGTTTAATTCTAGAATATCATGCTTAATGAATGCATAAGGGCCTGATGTCTCAATCTTATTAAACGCCTTAATGTATTGCCTACTTGGTTCACCATAAAGAGCTTCAACTTTTACGATAATCGATTGGCCATCCCACCAGTTTTTTACTACATTGAAAGCCTCATTTAATCCATAAGTTTTACCAGCAGCACTAGAAGTATCAAATACTTTATAAATCTGGTCAAAGTATTCTTTGTCTTCCTTAGATACGGATTGAATAATAACTACCGCATTAGGATAATTGCCGTTAACTAAATTTATTAACTCCTCTCCTGTACTTAATGATAAATCAGTAATAGTCATTTCTTCCTTCTTTACAATTAGGCTATCTTTATAATATCTTTTAGCTAGGATAAGAAAGAAAGTAATAGCAATATCACCTAATCCATACGTTTCGTATAAATGTTTAAGAATGCTGTTTATTAATACAGGTTTTTGTTTTTCCAGGTCATTTAACCGATTAAGTAACCATGAATATGCTGGAAAGTCTTTTGCAAACCTTTCAATGTTATCAGAGATCTCGTAATAGTAAATATCGCCCTTATTGGCTATTTTATTCAATACCCAATGATCTACGAAAAGCTTCTTTACATAATTGATTCCACCTCTATTATCAGCCCAGGAATGATCAATCTCAATTGGTTTCGAGAAATCAGCCAACAAATCGATCGCTTCAGAAACAAGTTTTTGTAAACTGCCTCCACTAATCTTTATATGGGATTTATTAAAATATGGATGAGGAACAAGATTCCTTTTGTCTTTATAGAGGTTTTTAGAGATAATATTGGCAACATCGTGAAATTTGTTTTGTGCAACCTGAATTGTTGCTCCTTCTTTGCCATACCAAATTAAGTTACTGTTGTTAAAATAATTAGTCTCAAGTTCTCTTAATTTCTTTTGTGTATCATCCTTTATTTTTGATAATTGAGCAAGTTCATAGCTTGTGAAGTTTTTAAAGTCAGATGATCCCTCAATATATTCAACTGCCATAAACGTGAAAATTCTTTCTTCAAAGGTTATTGGATTCTTAGGTATAGCTACATAGATTCTTTCATTATTATTGAATCGTGTGAAGGCTTTTGATTGATTGATTTGATCAATATTTTCACAATAAACAACTATTACAGTGCCTTCATAATAGTCCTTTCCAAATGATGTCTTTTGCCTCTCATCTTCTATATTGCCATAAAACGATTCGTTTGAGTATTTACTTTGTGTGAATTCAGATGCAGAAATGAACTTTGTTTTAACCCTCTTATCTTCATTGTATTTCAGATTTTCATCTTTGGCTTCAAAGTATTGATATTGATTTTCATTCCAGATCTTCTCTTTGAATATTTGAAGTACATTTGATGGCCTATTCTCAGGAACAGATTTGTAATTATCGATCAGCTGGTTAATATCTCTTGCTCCACTCTTCTTAAATTCATAATAGCCTTCCTGGTTTTTATAAATAATGCCTGCACTCACCAATTTTTTAAGCCGTTCATTAATCCCGGCTTTTCCGTGCTTAGAATATTCATTTAATGCAAAACAGATATTTTCCTCGTTAGGAATTATCTCAACATCACGATTGCTTATTATTTCAAAAATCAGCATGGTTTTGAGTATACTTTCCATTGTGCTGTCACTTTCATCAAAGAGCTTGTCCGTTGTGTCTTTTTTAACATACTTCTTTAGCTCCCTTATAGTCTTCTCAAAATCTGAAATTGCTTCTTTTATCTTCGGTACAAACGATCGGGTATCAATGCCACCTGAACCTTGAAAAATGAAATAATCGACTAATAAGTCAGCAGTATATAAATTTAACTTGGAACCGGTTAGAATCTCATTGGTATTTGCGAACCAAGGGAATGTATATTTCTCAGCAATTTCAAAAATATCATCACCTGTTTTGAATTCCGGGGAAAAAAACTTGAAAACCGACCGGTTATCGGAACCAACATTTCTTGCCAATTCCAAAAGAGCATAGGTAGCCAGGGGATGCATCGGAAAGATATTTTCAATGATATTTCTTTCGAGAACAGGAGCAGGAAGCCATGTAAATATCCCCAACCGTTTACACTCTACAGGAAACATTGCGAAAATCTCTTTGTTTGGGACTACTTCCATTTTCCAGACATTAGAGTCTGTGCTTGACTGGACAATAGCACCTATAATATCTTCCATCCCTTCTGTACGTAAAGCTACTTCCTGTACTCTTGCCTGTAAAGTCAAATAATGCACCTTATCTCCAACCTCTCCGTGACTTGCAAATGATTTATGCCCAGTACCAACAAAAATGACAGGTAAAGATTTCATCCCGCTGTTTGCACAAAATTCCGCAAAGTCATGCAGGGTCCTCAGGTTGACCCTTTTTTCATCCAATGCATAGCCAAGTTCATCGTAGATTATAGCTATTCCTTTATACTTCTTCTTAAACTTCTCATTATTTGTGATATCCTGAATAATGCTTGAAAGATTTGACTTGTCAAATGTGAACTCTGTCAATGTGGTTCCTTTAAAACACTGCTTAAATATGTTTAAAGCTTGTTCGTGAAAATCCTTTAGTCCCTTTTTAAGTTTCTTCTCGGTCCAATCGGGGTATTCTTTTTCAAGTATACTCAAGAACTCAGGCCATAAAACTTTGCTTTTTTCTATCTCAGCTAACTTTAATAATGCTTGACCATAATGGCTATCCAATTCAATATTCTTGTCCTCCAGTTCCAGGGCCTCTTGTACGGCATTTAATATTTCACCCTCAAAATCTAATCCTAGTCCAAAATTGCATATTGCTACTAAGAAACGACCCTCTTTTCGCCTTAACTTGATGTTTGATACTGAGAATCTCTCTCCCGTGACGTCCTCTAGCTTTTGTCCTTCTTTTTTAAGCACATTTGATTGAGCCGACTCGTAGTTCTTGAAAAATACCTCCATTTCAGGTAGTGTACTTTGATGAGCGAAATAACTTGCCAGCATCAGACATAAGTGGCTTTTACCGGTTCCATAAGAACCTGATAAGAAGTAAAATCGTCTGTCTTGTGGAAGAACAGAATTTGCGATTTTTTCGAACGCTAAACGATGGGCAGTTATAGGCTTATATCGTTCCATGCGATCACGCCTTTTCCCCTCATCAAAATATTCTTCTCGTAGGTTAACATAAGAAGCGTAGCCTGACTGGATCTTGATTATTTCTTTTATTTTAGTCATATTGATTAAAATGCATTAATCTGATTTAATGATAAAACTCTGTTTTCGCCTTTATTATCTATAATATTACTTTCAGTTACAATAGCATCCTCTGGAAGTCCAAAAACAAGTCCTGCATGTGTTTCAGTATAATAGCTGTTCCATTGATTTCGCACCAGGTTCAGGAGGTTCTTTCTATCATCGGTATCCCAGGTATCCCACAAGAATCCCATTCCTGTTATTATTGCAATCTCCTCATTAACTGCATGTTTCTGAATTAATTGTTTCAAGTCTGATATATTAAATCTATCCAGTTGAGAACATAAGTCTTTACTGTCTTTGAAAAGAATTGAAAGCTCAATAAGTCTAGCATTAATCATTTCTGACAGCTTTTTTAAGAAGAGATCCATTTCCGCTTGTGATGAATGGTATAGAATAACCGATCGGAATTTCTCATTCCGTAAACTATCCAGATATGATTTAATGTCCTTGCCCATAAATCAAGCATATATTGCATTAAGAATCATTTCTTTATTTAATCCCTCTGCAAATCTTAACTGAAATAACTCACCGAATGTTTCCAGGTTAGCAAAGGATGTTTCATTTACTTTGTGGAATAGATCAATTATCATATTACGGGATAAATTGAAAACAACACCCGGGGATGACTTATCTTCAGATATGTTTTCTACTGTAACTGTAGTTTGCCTTAGTCCCTGCATTTCAAAAAAATGCAGGATGGCGTAAAGAAAAGGAGATGCAGAAACCATCACCGGAGTCTCTTTTTTATATTTACCAAGTCCGGTTTTTGATATGAAATTCAGTTTAAGAAAATGAGTTTCTGAATATGCATAAAGTATAGCATTAATTTCTTTTGGGACTTTCTTTTCAAGAGATCTTGCAGAATATGTGTTTGAAAGATCATCAAAATATTTTCTTGAAACATCTGCATTTATTAAATCATTATTTGGGAATATTTGTGTTATCAGTCTGTGCCAAACAATCCATTTAGGATTCGAGGACGCCATATAGTGAAGAAGCCAAATAGTATCAATTTTTTCAAAGAATAGATCTTTATTAGCAATTGTTTTACCTAAATCAGTTAAGACAAATGTAGCTGGTTTGATCAAGCCACATGCTACCATAATGGAGCTAAGGGATTCGTATTGCCTTATAAACATCCCTAGAGACTGAATAATTTCTGATCTTGGGACAATATTTCTACTAGGTTGGGTTTTTAAAAATCCCAATATCCTCGAGACCTCTTCGAAGTGTATTCGATAACCATTGGTTAACTCAAGCTTAATCATACCACATAATATTATCACACTTCATCTTCATCATTTCTATATTCTAAGGCATAATTAATCAAGAAATCTACTTCTTGATTTGAAAGTCCGTAATATTTACCCAGGATCTTATCAATTTGATCAATGATATTCTTACTTTTTCTTGCATATATGGTATAACATATTTTATTTCCATACCCCGAATAGTGTCTGGTTTGTTCTTTTGCATTCTTTTTAAAACCATTCATTAATAATTCACTTTCATTTTTCAGGCTGTTAAGTAAATCAATCGGACATGTTTCAAAATCAAATGGGAAAGAAGAAATGTTGCTATAACTCAATACTCTGTTGCTTGAAAAAAGGTCATAAAACCAAAAGAACATATTACTATTTAAAATTGCGACTGTTTGATATAAATGCTCTACTTCTTTTGTGAATAACTCTATCTCATTTGTACTGCCACATGAGAAGTCTGTAAAGATCTTATAATATAATCCACCTTTACTTCTATAAAAAAATCTACGATTTTTAAACTCTGTTATTTGTTTCTTAGGTATAGAGTTCTTTTGTAATAAATGAGTTCCCAAGGGATTAATCTTTAATATCTTATTTAAGATTTCAATTTCAATTTTTTGGCCAATTTTCGGAAAATATCCTGGGAAAAGATTAAAAAACCTCGAAGATTCAACATATGTCAAGTTTTTAATTAGAGCATCTTCTTCACCAGTGTGCCATCTAAGGTAATTTGAAGTAAAAATAGATTGTGTATCAAATGATGTTGCTTTTTTTAACGAAAATATCGTAACAGGTAAGTTAGCGTTATCAAAAACTTTCGCAGGCCTCCATGAAAAATTTGTGCAAACAAGTTTAGATGAGTTACCCAATAATAAATTTTGATACGGAATCATTTCTTCCATTGAAAAACCTGCTAATGGAACAATGAATGAATGATATCCATTATTGGATAATAAATTTATAGCAACTTCGGAAAAGTAAGTGAATAGATTACCGGTTGAGATCACTTTCTTGATTTGACTACCGTAAGGTTCATGATTATTTACAATTACATACGGTGGATTCCCTAAAATAATATCAAACCCTGTTTTGTTTAACAATATTGAGGGATATTCAAGATCCCAATTGAAATAGTAATTATGATCAAGTTTTATATTATGCTTCTTTGCCTTAAAAATACTATTGTAATCATCTTCAGAAATTTTATTATTAATGAATAAACTTGTATGAAGGTCACATAGAGATTTATAATTATTTAAACAATTTTCTGTATTTTCAAGGTTATGTTTCTTTTCTTGGATATCATTACGATTATCAGAATCAGTATTTTTTATTTTTTCATATTCAAAAAATACAGTACTTAAAGCAGCTTTAAAATCTTCGTCACATGTAAACAAATCTTTACCCTTTTCTTCAGGTAAAAAAGGGTACCTTCCAAGCATCTCTAATCTGGTTCCGATTAAGGAATTTCCCACTTTTAAAGTATGATTAATAAAAGAAAGGGGTTTATCTTTTGCCATAGATAAAATCCAAAGACTTAATTTCGCTAGTTCAACAGCTAGTATATTTAAGTCTACCCCATAAATACAGTTTTCTACTACTCTTCTTCTCCAATAATTTGTTCCTGTATCAATCTCAGATTTAATACAATATTTATTCAGAAAAATTGTGATAAAATTCGATATATGATTGGTTGCATTTACTAAAAAATGACCACTCCCCATAGCTGGATCAAGGACACTCAGATTTAGTATTTCAGATTTGATGAATTTTTCTAGATCTTTGGTTATCAATTGTTGTATGTTTAATCTTTCCGAGTCGTTCAATGCAACATCCAAATCTTTTTTTAAATCTTTTATTTTATCATCAAAAGAGTTTTCAAGTTCTTTGAGTTTTTCATCTACCGTATTGGTAACGATGTACTCCACTATATATTCGGGAGTATAATAGGAGCCTGATGCTTTTCGCTGTCCCTTATCAGTTCCAAAGAAAACCTGTCCTTTGTGAATATATTTTCCTTCTATAAGTTTTCCACCCTTTGACTCAGGTATAAACTCAATTTGTTTCTTAGTTATCCTAACCTCCGTATCTTCTTCAGCTATAAAGAGATTATGCTCTAACAATCCTTCATACATCGTTCCCAGGTGACGAACGTTCAAGTCGCGAAATGAAATTGGCTTAACCGTTTTATCCTTATCCTCGAAGTGAGTCAGGTTATATATTGCAGAGCTAAGGAAGCTATCAGCGATTCTTGTTTCTTCGATAAATCGAGTAAAATTGTTTTCGTCACGGTTAAAAAGACCTCCATTATATGTGTTATCAATCTGTCCAAATATTCTCCTGAATCCCAACCACAGTTCATATTTGTCATCCTCGAACTTCTGGTTATTAAAATCACGGTTTATCTTGTTTAGTAAATCATTAAGTTCCCTAATTTCATCATCACTAAGCAATCCTCTTGCTTCAGCATAAAAAATAAAAAGTAATCGGAACATGTACAGAAGAGCACCTCCGTATATTGTTTTTCGAAGATCGTCTTCAAAGAAGTCTGTACCAGCATTATGAGATAGATATCTTACATACCCATAGCAAATGTCAGAGAGTATGCCTTCTCCACCCTCTTCTCTCTGTTTAAGACTATTAATAAGTTCATCTTCGATGTAAGCAATCTTATCAATGGACTCCTTCTTGAATATATCGAACCGGCATTTAACCTCGTTTACTACGAAGTTTTGAACCTTAAAAAAGAAAAAGACCAATTGAAATGCCTGTATGTCGTTGTCATGGATAATCTTTTCCAGGTTGATTTCGAGATAATTTTCAAATGGAGTTGGTTCATCTCTATGATAAATCCTCCATTTTAAGCCGTTTGTAAGGATTCCCCAATTAAGATCAAGTTCTTTAAGCGCTGATACTATCTCATATGCGTAGTTGCTACCCATAAGTGTTGAGTCAAGATCCTCATCAGGTAAGACTGAATAGCAAACACTTAATGGAGCATTGTCTCCTCCATGTTCCTTCAGGATTGCCAGGTTATCATTTTGAGATTCAACACTGAATTCCAGTGCTCGAAGAATCCTGTGCACATAACTTTCATTCCAATGGCTAATTGCTTCTCTATGAGCATATTCATAATATTCAGTTACGCTTTTTAAACTTGATTCCAGTTTAGAATCAATTTCTAATTGGGTAATTTCCTGAAGGTATGCTTCTGAGAAGAGGAACTGGTTAAAGTAGTAATTCTGCATTATTTGACTAATAGTAAAATATGTTCGAGAACAATGCCCCAGATGGTAAATTCCTTAAATGCATCATGAGGATCCGGTCTCACAAATTTAACTTAATCAATTTCATATTCCAATCTTTGATATATTCTTTATGGAATCTATCCTTAATTCAATCAATTATAGAGGGTTATTAGATCCGGGAAGCCCTCATAATATTCAAAGTTCTTAAGAGCAAATACATTTCGGCTCCAGATGTCTTCAAAGACAATAACACTTATTATATAAAGCCTTTCGGTACGAGCTACCTCTAAAAGACAAAAATTACCTGATTCAATATGATTATTGAGTATTTGGTCAGCATCATAATCATTCAAGTACTGAGGATCTCCAACCGAGTTGAAAACTCTCTTTATCCTGAACACTTCCATCTGTTCTTTTGTAAGGGTAATCCCTCTGGTTTTAATGGTTCGATAATTCTTTTCGAAAAAGTCCATAAGAAAGGAGTTTACACCTTGATGTTCAATAAATAAGCCATTCTCTATACTTCTGATTATCAATATTAAGTTAATTATCTACATGTCAATAATTAATATATTAAATTAAAAATAGACATATTACATATTTGGTCCTGATGATTTTATTTGAATTTTTAATGCCTTTATGTGAGCTTGCTGGATCACTGACTATGCACAATATCACGCGATTGCACAATATTTAATAGCTGTTGAAATATAGGTTGCTTGATAAAGATGGATAAGTGTTATTTGTTGGCCTTTGATTTGTTACTTTCATCCAAAAACTTGAAGATGAAATCCTACAATCCTGTTATTGAATGCTTAATTCTCAGACAAATTGTAATTTAAAATATTTGGAATACAGATTAATAATAAATACCTTTCTTATATAACAAACTTAAAAATGAACAACTTTTACTTGCTGGTTATAAATTAATTATCATGTTAAAAGTATAGAAAGAGTTTACTTAGGGTATGGATTATCTTGAAGTTTTAAGAAGTATTTATAAACCTGATTTCGGGTCTATCTGGAAAGCGCCAAATTGTATTTGGACAACAGGTTTTGCAAAAAATGTTGCTCAATCTGAATGTCACCCTGCAGTGGTTGAATACATGAAAAGTGATAACGTGTCAGTTCAACTTGTTCCTGGAACCTCGGTAGATTACAATAAAGGTAGTTGTGTGTTTAAAGTCGATCTTGCTAGTAATGGGAAGCTATCCTACTTTCTTATAAAACTATCTATGCCTTATTCGATGAGCAGTTTATTAAAGTTAAAGAGAGGTTGGGATGGGATTCAGGATTTATCTGAAGATCAAAAAAAGGACTTCTTGTGGCAAATTAAAATTTGTAAGGGATGAATAATCAGCAATACATAAGGGAGCTTGCTGCTGGTCAGCTTTCTCTGAAAGGTTATTGGGCCCTTTTAAACCTGAATATTTATATGATCATTAAATATAAGTGGCCAACCATTATTGTGGATGAAAGTAATACTGAAGATCATAATTGGAGCAAAGAAGATTATGTATCATTTTTCCATCAGTTTATACAATATCTGATAGAGAACAAAAAACTGGAATTTGTAAATAAAATACCTGATCCTTATGTTGAATATTACTTCCAGAAAATAATAGTCAGTTTTGTAGCTAAAAAGATTCGAGAAAGACAAACTAAAAGAAGTATATCATTTGAATCAGTACAAAGGATTGGTTTGCAGATCCTTTATGAGGATTATCGTTCCAAAGAAATTAATAATAAAAATTATTGGTATACAACCAGTATAACAAGTGTTGCTGAATCCAGAATTGGAATAGTTGAAGAATTAGTAAATAAATTACCTGGTATTACTATTAAAAATGATATTAAACAGATAAAACCTCTCATTAGATTAGCTTTAGGGGACATCTTCTCTCTTGTAAATGAGCCAATTGATGAACAGTTTTTAATTAAAACTTTATATACACTTTTTGAGAAATCAAATAACATCGAGGATATAAAGAATGAAGAGCCATTAGATGTCAATTTTGAAAATATTGCCAAAGCGGTTGATCTTATAACGAAAAAGCTAAATAGGGAAGAATTCCTACTACTTAAAAAATATTTCTTTAGTCAAAGAAAAACTTCACTTCAAGAGTTATCTACAGATACTAGTATTCCAAAAAGCACCTTACACAAAAAAATTGCGAAAATAAAACTAATTATTACGAGTGTTTTTAATCCAGAAAATGAATTAGAAGGGATCGAATTTTTAAAAAAATTGGAACAAAAGGTGGATGAACTCAAATAATTTGGATTTTATATATGAAACAAATCTAGTATCATGAATGAGATCTTAGCTTTCTTATCTGAACCTATAGAACCTTTGGAAAAAATATCCAATTATCCTCTTAATGAGGATTGGGTTAAAGAACATTACGCAAAATTCAGATCCAAGTATAGTAACATTAAGATAAATGTACCAGTAAAAAATGATATGGTTGAAGACAAACCTCTACCTAGAACAGGACAAATTTGGACATGCTTTCAAACTTATGATGATTATTTTGGGAACGAAATCAATGGTAAATTGCCTTATTATGTAGTAGTAATCGATGAAGTTTGTAAACTCGATGACTTCGAGTCAATAAGGATCCAACCAATCAATCTTTTTGTAGAGTTAAGGGCAAAGGATGAACAAATTATATCAAATAAAAATATTGCAGGTTTTGAATTTTTTATTGAACATTGGAATGAACAACCAATATCTGTTAATTTATTGAACTTATATATTGGAAGCATACAACTCGATCCTCCAGTAAATGAAGAATTTCTTAATTTATCTGATGACCAAAAGAAGTTTAGAGAAATAGAAATAGAAAATACTTCTTATTTACGGCAATCGGTAATTTCATTTTTATCCTATAAAGAAATCATTGCCAATAAGGGTAATTGCCCAATTATTAATATTGATAATTATATAAATTATTTGGTCGAAAAAAATGACGCTGTAAAAGAAGATGGACAGCCATATGAGTTACTTATCGCTGCGAAGAGGGGGAAGAAGGATCTTAGAAAACGTTACCATTATTCCCATCATGTTAAAGGAGAAAAGATGGAAATAGAATTAATTAAAGATAGAAATACATTTATTCTTTCTATTGCGACTCATCAAGATGTAATTTTAAAAGACGAAAGAGGGAATTCATTTAATCCAATTAAATCTTCAAACAATACGATATTTAAAGACCTTGATTCCGGTTTATACATTTTAAACAGTGAAATAATGGATAAACCAATTAAAATTAGATTATAAATGGATGAATTTACCACTCATAAGGGCGTTCAACTTACTTCCTCAGTAAGGAATGCGGTTTGGATTGATCTCAGTAATAATCATACGTCAACAAGAGAGTTCCTTGAAGAACAAATTAAAGAGGCATGCGTAAATAAAAATGATACCTCACCAGTTATGGTCAAAGGTGCTTTTGGTATAGGGAAAACTGCCACTCTACATTATCTTTTTCATTACGCCTGGACAAAATTAAAAGTACCTGCATTTTACGTGAATCTAGAACAGATAATAGAAGAGTTAAAAATCTATGTAAAGGATCAGGGATTAACTAAATTGCCCAATACTTTGGTAAGTAAATTTATAGGCGATTTGCTCGACACTCAAGTGGGCTTGTTGAAGACATGCGATTTCAACGAAATTGATTCAAATAAGATTTTTTTCCCTTCTTTTTCAAAAGGCAATCTTCAAGAATATATAACAGGATTTAAGCCGGCAATTCTTCATACTACCAATAATGGTGGATTTATAAATAAATCCCTTCCGTTGTTTGATATAAAAACTATCAAGGAATTCAATCCGGAGAATAGATACCTTCTATTAGTTGATGAGTTTGAGTCCAAATATCATGAATTAAAGAAATTGATACAGAGTTCAGAAGGAGGCTTATTACGCCATTTTTTCGATGATATATCAAGTATCTCTTCGACAAATTATTACTGCATTATAGGAAATGGCCCAGCTTCTGGATATGAATTAAACGTGGATTTAGTTGATAATTTACCTGAAAGTAATGCTGCTCAGCAAAGAAGGTTAACAGTAAAACAGATATTCATTCCTACTGTAGATTCATTATCAAAATCATTCTTAAAAGACTACCCAATTGGTCATGTGAACTTTTTCTGGTGGCTTTCCCGAAGTCGACCCGGTCAAATAAAGAAGTTGAAGGAATCAATTCAACCTTATGATGATTTAATGTCGGGCAATTATGCATCATTTATCCGAGACAATAAAGTGCTTGAAGATCCAATTGACGATATTGGTGAAGCTAATGTTACCTTTTTAAAAACTGAGGTTTTTCAAAATTTAAATCCTTCTCTTAAAGATATTGTAAAAGACCTACTTGTGAAATTACAAATGCACAAACGGGATAATAATACTGATGAATCAAAGAATCTTTTATTAGAGGGGAAAGATATTTTATTTGCTAGCAATAAGCCCATCGACTATAACAAGATTATTGGAGGACTGCAGAAGATTATTTTAAAAAGAATAGAAACGAATGAAAAATATCAAATTATAAATTTTGATTTACTTCATGTATACCTTGATCTAATATTGAGATCTATAACAGATGAAAATAAAAGAATAGCTTTTGGCTGTCTTGATAAAACTAATGTAGAAAAAGCTCTACATAAGGGATTTTTAGTACCTCTTTTTGGTTTATTGTACGATTTTATAAGTATTTATGAAGATGAAACAGAAGAAAAGACAAAAAGGATTCTTGATTTGGTGCTTGAATTAATCGCGATAGCTGAGGATGCTGATAATATTGAGAAGAACTTCAGGGAGATTTATGACTTATTTGATATAAATCAACAAAGAGAACCACAAATATTTATTCAACTTAACCTATTTGCATTAAGAGAATCAATTGAACAACCAATAGGATCACCAATACTATCTTATAAAAATAATTTACTTGAAGATAAAATTAAGGAGATTGAATCGTTTAACAGGGTAATTATTTACAAAAAGGGTAATGAAAAAAAGGAATTAATCTTTATTCCAAATTACAATGATAATAAGCTTCTGGAAACCTATATTGAAAATCTGAAGGATTATTTTACCAAGAATTGGAAAGAGGAGAAAAACTACTTTGAGGATGGAGAACTAATAACAAATATTATCTATTTTGAAGAGAATGATTTAATTGATGAATTCAAGTCGTGGCTGATTTATGCAACTGACGATAATTCGCTGGAAGAACTCCCATATTTCTTAAAAAAACTTGATATCGTAAATTTCACTTCATACCAGTTACACAACTCTCAGCGCATTGCTGATTATCTGGATTCTCTTTGTAAAATCCTGACAATAGCTTTAAAAACCAAAGATCTAACCGGAGCAAATTATGATAAGGAACTAATTGAAATTGATAAACTTATTGTTGATATTAAAAGTGCTAGTTGGACTGAAAGTAAGCAAAGTAGGAGAACTATTGAACATTATGCAGATATATTATTATCTGGAGATAATTGCGCCTTCAATCAAATATTTAAAATAGCAGAAAGTCAATATCGTGGTAAACTAAGTGAATACATAGAAAATATTCAAGGCCTTAAAGATTATAGTTATAATATTAAAGTTAACGATCTTGATCATTTTGGCACAGTAAATAGTATTCCAAGCCGAAATTACATCAGCTATTTCTTTGCAGAAAACAAACAACTACCCACAGAATTACGGGATATACTATCATCAACGCACAAATTAAACCTGTATCCTGAAAATGATGAAGAAGAACTCTCAATGGTGAGTTTTGATGTGTTTATCTTCAGATTCAAAAATGACCTTAAACGCATTTTAGAGGACTTTGAAGCGAATGATAAAACATTTAATGGATTATTAAATTTCATAAATCTTTTAGTGAAGTATGATAATACAACTACTATTGAAGAATTCATTGATCTATTACACTGCAAGAATCACCTTGTGGATAAATATTTTGAGTATTTGGGTTTTTCATCAGTTAAGAAATTTTATCTGAAAGGAATCTATTTAACAAGGATTGCTCAGAAATTAAACATAAATGAAGGGGAAACGACCCTAATTAAGAATCTCAATGAGAGAAATGATACATTGAGATCTTACAGCACATCGTTATTAGAATACCAAGCAAAAATTAGACTTCTTGTCGGACTAGAAGATGATTTTATTCAAATAAAGGAAATCGATGATTACTATACAAATATTGTGATCCCCTATTTAGCTTATTTTGAAAAGCATGATTCTGCTTCAATAATGATTATGGGCAAATATTTTAATGATACTCTTACTCGTAAAATAAAAACCATTGAAAATTTCAACGCTCAAATTCTTTTGATTCAACGAACTCTTGAAGCATACAAGAAGAAGATAGACATTACTCAAAATAAAATTAATGAATTATATGAAAAAGGAGGATTGACTGAAAGATTATTTAAGGATAAGTATGGGAAACAGGCAAAAAATGGCGAATATATTTACAATAGGATCTTTATGCCCTCATTCAAGCAGTTAAATGCTGGGGAACCCTATAGAGAAGTATTCGACGAGACATATAAACCCAGTAATAATTTCTACTTAAAGAAGGACACCGTAGAAAAATTCATTAAAACCCTGGATGTGTCATTTCAGAATAAAATCCCTGAGATAAATGAATTGTTGAATGAAATGACTGAATTGGATAATTCGGTAAAAGTGGCAGAAGAAATTGAATATAAACTGTCAGAACTAATAAAAATCGACATAAATGAATAATGATATAGATTTTCATAATATTGAATCACGATTTAAGTCATTGCTAGAGTTAAAAAGCGGTAATGATTCTAAAGCAATTATTCAAGCTATTATCGATAATGATTTGCCAGGTAAGTTAAAGTATTATCAATCTGAAAAGTTGAAGATTGATACATATGAGAAATTTGATAAATACAGAAAAGAGCTAATAGACTTTTTTAATGAAGTATATGAAGTGATCACTGCCCCTGGTGTTAAAAAGCTTTGTGATTGGTTTGAGATGCTTGACATCTCAATCAAAATTGACAATACTAAGCTTGAAAATATCAAACGGATCTTAATACAGGATTATAATGATTTAGGCCGTCAGGTTCAGTCAATTCTTGAGAATATTATCTTACTAGAACCCGGAGACTCATTATTTAAACGAATTAAAGCATACATAAGGACAAATATTGCTAAGAGAATCCTAGTCTTTGAAAGTTCAAGATCTTCATTAGAGAAAGAACTACCTGGATTTATTAAAGAATTGGATTTCATGTTATTAGGTATATCTAAGATTAAGGAATTATATTATAATAACGTCCAGGATTTTTATACAACAAACATAAATCTCAAAGATAATACCGATTTTAAACCTAATTATGATCAAGAGGCAGAATATTATTATTCTATAATAACAAAAATTGTAGAAAATAAAGATTGGCTCTCAACAGACCAAACAAAAATAAGATTAAGTGATATAGCACAAAAAACATCAGAAATAATCAATGACATCAAAGAGTCTATCAAGTCTCTGAAAAAATTAGAAGCACATAATAAAACCGATAATAATCTTAAGTTAATTTATACTAAGTATGAAAGACAGTTAGAGTTTAAAACGGGCGATAATATTTATGATAGAATCGAATCGGATTTAAAAGATATATGGATTCCATTAATTGATAATTATATATCTATTAATTCTTATTTTCAGAATTATAATCTTCAGAAATTAAACAAACTAGAAGGTTTAAAAAAGCATTGGGAACAACTTCCATGTAAAGGAGATTTGGAAATTTACTGTTTGAATGTAAAAAATCTATTAACAACAAATCCTATCACTATTGTCCGATTAATCTTTTAGATTCACAATTGACCTCTATAAGTATTTGATTATCAATTGTCATATTTTGGTTTTAAAAACTGACCCCCTGCATATTGAAGGATAATTGCAGACCAGGGGGGA